>Ga0209082_1000032_pt1 | contig 105374 bp, 84 predicted proteins | sample ColdCreekSource_FD_184127 | JGI IMG/M metagenome (GOLD analysis project Ga0209082, IMG submission 184127) | Groundwater microbial communities from Cold Creek, Nevada to study Microbial Dark Matter (Phase II) - Cold Creek Source (SPAdes) (version 3) | ecosystem: Environmental > Aquatic > Deep... | reverse complement strand
ACGCGCTTGAAAGAGCGCCGCCCTCAGCGGCGCATAAAATTGCGTTTCGACCGCGAGCACGCCGTAGAGCTCGGCTGTGCGGAGATGAGTCGCAGGAGCGTCCTGGGGGTCTCTGCGAACAAAGCTCGAGCCGCGCAGCGCGAGCCGCACCCGCTCCCAGGCGATCGCGGCGTAAAGGCCGGCGTTGCTCGTGGGAATGTCGATTGCCTGAGCTCCAAGTACGCGCTGCACCAAGCGTTCGCCCTCATCGAAGCGACCGGTGCGTAGCAAGTGAGAGGCTGCAAGCCTCAAGAGCGGCGGCTGTTCCGATGGCTCGACTAGCTCTGCCGCTTGCAAGTAAGCATCGGCCGCCTCCGCTCCCCGGCGTGAATGGGCGAGAACGCCGGCGAGCTTTCCGTAGAGCTTGGCTCGTTCAGATTTGGATTCGGTCAAGCCGAGGCAGCGCTGATACAGCTCAATGGCGCGTACAAAGGCCAGGCTGCTGTGCGCGCGCTCGGCGGCGGTCAGGCCGTAGCGGAGGGCGAGGTTAGGCTCCTCGGCGCCGAGCGCAAGCTGGTGCAGCCAGTCGGCATCGGCTCGGCCGGAGAGCTCCATCACACGGAGTAGGTGGTCGTGAACGCGCCTGAGCGCGAGCGTGTCGAGCGCGGCTTGCACCGATTCGCGCACGCGGTCGTGGGAGACCTCCAGCAGCCGCTCGCCATTCACGACGCGCGAGCGCAGCAAGCGTAGGCTCTGCAGCTCCTGGACCAGTGCACGGCCCTCCTGACCGACCTCTGCTGCGTTCAGCGCGAGGTGGGGAGGGAGCGGTCGGCCCGCGATCGCCAGGACGTCGAGGATCGCGCGCGCACCGGGAGGTAGTAGCGCGCTTGCGCGCGTCACCAACTCGCCAATGCTGAGATCTTTCAGTTCGAGTTGCTGGCGTTCGAGCTGGGCCGCTGCGAGTGTGCTGAGCTGCAGGATCCAGAAGGGGTTTCCTTGTGCCTCGAAGGCGATCTTGGCGACGACTGACGGCGGCGTTTCGGCTGGCAAGCGCTGCCGGCACAGCGCTTCGACGTCGGTTTCGCCAAGCGGGGAAAGCTCGATCAACAGGGTATTGGGGTGATCGGTGCGCGCGAACATAGGTATCTCGAGCGCTCGTAGACAAGCGCTGGTCTCTAGCTCTTCGACGCGATAGCTCACAATCAACGTGATGGGCGAGGCTGCGGGTTGGGAGAGCCAATCGCGTAAGATGCTGGTGCTGTCGAGGTCTCCCCACTGCAGATCGTCGATCCACAGCAGCACCGGCTGCTCCTGGGCCACCCGAGCTATGAGCTGGCGTAAGCCTTGCTCGGCGCGATGGCGTGTCTGCGCCGCATCAGAATGAGCATGCTTCTTCAACAGCAAGCGCTGGACCGAATGCAGTCGCTGGAACGTCGGAAACAGCTGTGTGAGCTCAGCAACCGCTCTCGGGAGTAGGTTGGCGACGCGCAAGTCGTCGAGCCCTGCGAGATGCTGGACCAGGTCGTCCATCGCACCGTCGAGCGACTTGAACGGCATCGACTCGCGCTCGTAGCAACGGCTACGCAGCACGAGAGGCGTCTGGCCGACACTCATAGCCCTGACTGCAACCTCATTCAAGCAATGCTCTATAAGCGCCGTCTTACCCGTGCCAGAGCTTCCGCGGACGCTGACTGTGACGTTCACGCCCTCGCATGCTTGTCTGAGCGCAGCCATGAGTTGCGCCGTCGCCGGTTCGCGCCCGATCAGGGGTGTGCTTGGTTTGTTCGGTGGCAGGTCCGCCAAGACCCGCACGAACTCAGCGCTCGGACGATGGCGTTTTGAAACCCTTGCGTCCAGTGCCGCAAGGACATCAAGGATCTGCTCACCCGTCGGGCGTTGCTCCGGTGATCGCTGGAGCAGCTGCATGCACAGATCTGTGAGCGCGTGCGGAACACCTACCACCAACCGCGAAAGCGGTTCCGGATCTTTGTGCAGCTTGCGGTGCAAGAGCCGTGAAACATCGCGCGCGTCGATCGGCAAATGGCCGCATAGTGCCTCGTAGAGAATGGCGCCGAAAGCATACCAATCGGAGGCCTCCGTGAGCGCCTCTCCGCGCGCTTGCTCGGGTGGCATGTAGGCCGGCGTGCCGGCGACGTTTCCCTCCTGTGTGACACGCAGACGCTGCTCGCCAAGCTCGAGCACGAGCCCGAAGTCCAAGACTACGACCCGGTCCTGCGCGATCAGTATGTTGCTTGGCTTGAGATCGCGATGCAGCAAACCCGCGCGATGCAGAGCTCTGACGCCGTTAGCGAGCTCAGCAAACACTCGAATGAGCTCGGCGAGCGTGCTCGGATCGGCGACCGCGCGGGTCGACTTGTCATCGGCCTGGGTCGCGCGCGTCTTGTGCCAGTCGGCCAGGCGCGAGCGAAGCTCGACGCCGTCGACGTACTCCATCGTAAGAAAACACGCATCGCTGCCGCGCTGCAGATCGAACAGTTTGACCAGGTTGCGGTGATGGAGATCCGTAAGCGCGCGAAACTCACGCTTGAGGCGCTGTACGCTCGTCTGGTCTAAGCCAAACAGTTTTTTGAGTGCGACGTACCTGCCAGTCTCGGCATCCAGGGCGAGAAATACGCTGCCGGATGCACCGGAGCCGAGCTCCCGCACCAACGAGTAGCGCCCCGAATCCGCTGCGGGCTCGATGGAAGTGGACGTTGTCGTCATCGCGCCTCGCGGTTGCCACCTGATCCTAACATGCGTTCTGTGGCAGGTAGCGCCTGCGTACTAGCGCGAAAAGGCGTCAGGAGTCAGATACATTCTAGGTGGCTGCCGTACAGCGGTGACGCCAACAGCGGCAACTGGACGCCGACCAAACCTGGCTGGCTCCAACTTTATCTGAGCCGCATGGTAGGATGTCAGATAGCTGTGCGGCTCAGCGCGGCGCTAGCTGAGCGAGTGAACGGGTGCATTCGGACAGACAATCGATCGATCCGCCATTCGATCCCGCCCGCTTCGAGCTCTTACGCACGCTCGGCACAGGTGGCGCAGGTACGGTGTACCTCGCGCGGGATCGAGAGAGCGGCGAGCCGCTGGCGCTCAAGAAACTGGATCGAATCGACCAGAAGAGCGTGTTGCGCTTCAAGCGTGAGTTTCGCGCGCTTGCCAATCTTCATCACCCGAACTTGATTCGCCTGTACGACTTGGGCCGTGGCGATGGCGCCTGGTATCTCACGATGGAATACGTCGCGGGACGCAGCCTAAACGAAGAGCTGCAGCGCGCACAGTCAGTTCACGCGACTCGGGACCAGCGTCGACGGCGCGCAAATGATCAAGATGTCGACAGCAGGTTTTTTGAACAGGTTGCGGAGCGGTTTCGACAGCTCGCGCTCGGCGTGCATGCCGTGCACCAGGCCGGCATGTTGCACCGCGACCTGAAGCCGAGCAACGTCCTCGTCTCGAACGCTGGGCGCGTCGTTGTGCTCGACTTTGGCCTCGTGCGCCAAATGGACGTAGGCGCCGAAGGACCCAGGGTCACTTTCGACGGCACGATCTCGGGAACACCGGCGTACATGTCGCCGGAACAAGCCAGCGCTCAACCGCTCACCGAAGCCTCGGACTGGTACTCGTTCGGAGTCATGCTGTACGAGATGCTCACTGGGCAACTGCCGATCGACGGGCGCAATGCCGACGAGCTGATCCACGCCAAGCGAACACTCGACCCCCTACCGCTAACGGACGCCGTCGACGGCCCCGCACCGCTTCGTAAGTTAGCTACCGATCTCGTGCAGCGCGACGCATCAGCGCGGCCGACCGGCGAGCAGATCATAGCAGTTTTGTCTGAGCTGAGCGCTTCTACGCACGTGGCGCGGGGTCGCACCCAATCGGAAGAGCTCATTCCGAACACGGATGTGATGACCAGTCTGTCGCTCCCTTCGATCGTCGGACGCGAGCCAGAGCTACTGCAGCTGCGAGCGGCGCTCCAGCAAGCCGAACATCAGCAGACCGTCGTGGTGCACGTTCGTGGCAGCTCGGGCATGGGCAAGTCCGCGCTGGTCGAGCACTTTCTACTGGAGCCTAAGCGCACGGGAGGTTCAGAAATTCTCGTATTGAGCAGTCGCTGCTACGAACGCGAAATGATGCCTTTCAAAGCGCTTGACGGGGTAATGGATGCGCTCGTCGCGGACATGCTCAAACTCGATGACATCGATGCTGCGCACGTGCTGCCTCATGATTGCGCCGAATTGGCCCAGCTATTCCCCGTGTTCGAGCGTCTCCCTGCGGTGCGACGCCTGGCGAGAAAGCCCCGACTTCTAGGTGCCGCAGCAGAGACTCGGCGGCGCGCTGAGGATGCATTGAATGAGCTCTTTCAGCATCTGGCCACAGACCGCGCGCTCGTGATCTGGATCGACGATTTGCAGTGGGGGGACCTGGACAGCGCTAGCGTGATCAAGAAGTGGTGGACACGGAGCCACGGGGCACGGTTTCTGTTGATTTGCAGCTATAGGGGTGAAGAAGTCGAAACCAGCCCATGTTTGAAGGCTCTCGTCGATACCAAGGCAGGTCCCGCTGCCGCAAAAGAAGTGTTCATCGACCTCGCGCCATTGGCGGAGATCGATGTGCGAGCCTTGTGCAGTGAGCGAATGAACACCGCGTCGACCGCCTCCCCGCACGTGATCGATCGCATCGTGCTGGAGGCGGGGGGTAACCCGTTCTTGGCGCAGCAGTTGGCCGCGCTCGCAGTCGCAAAGCGAGCGCGTGGCGATGCCGACATCGAAAACCTCTCCGTGGAGGAGCTGGTGCTGCGGACGGGTGCGTTGTTGGAGTCGGACGCGCGTGCGCTCCTGAACGTGTTGGCGATCGCAGGTCGCCCGCTCGCGCCGCACCTCGCGCTGATGGCAGCAGAGGTTCGCCGAGAAGGGCGCAGTCACATCCATGCCCTGCACGCGTTGCGCTTGGTCCGCACGCGTGTGATCGCCGGCCAGCGCTGCCTCGAGGTTTATCACGACCGTGTTCGCGAGGGCGTACAGGGATCGATGAGCGCGAACGATCGCGAGCAGCAGAACGCTCAGCTGCTGCGTATCCTAGAGATCGCGCGCGTGTCCGATCCGGACTGGCTGCACGAGCTCGCGGTCGGGGCAAACCAGCGCGAAAGCGCGCTCCGGTACGGTCTGCGAGCCGCTGAGCGCGCGAATACGAGTCTAGCCTTTGAGCGCGCAGCCGAGCTGTACGCGCGCTGCATCGGCTTGAACGATCGCCCTAAGTCGGCTGCCGATCTGTGGGTGAAGCTTGCGACGACCCTCATGCGTTGCCGCCGAGGCGTGGAAGCCGCACATGCGTACCTAAAGGCGGCCGACCACTCCGAGTCGGAGGCGCGCCCAGAGTTGTGGCGACTCGCAGCGTCCCATCTGCTTCGCAGCGGTCGCTTCGAAGAAGGCGAGCAGTGGGTGCGGCGCGTGCTCCAGGTTCTTCGGCTCGAGGTTCCGAGTACAGAGCTTGGCGTGATGGCCGCGGTCGGTTGGGAGCGAGCACGCGTCGCAATGCTCGGCTACGATGTCAAAGCGCACGAGCCCTCGGAAGCGCGCATTCGCCTGCGCCGAGCAGCTGAGCTCTACGGGACGTTGGCGATCGACACCCAGCTTCACGACCCGCTGCGCGCCGTGCTCTTCCAAACACGCGGGCTGCGCATGGCGCGACAGTCGGGCGACCTCGCCAGCGTCGCGCGCATGTTGAGCTTGACGGCGGGGGTCGTCTGCTTATCAGGCACGCCACGCGCGGCCCGCGAGTCCGCGGAGCTCATCGCGCGCGCGGAGGAGCTCTCAAGCAAACTTAACAGCGAGGATCTGCTGATCGAGCTGCCCTGCGCACGCGCGCTGTCTGCGCTGTTCCTTGGTCGTCCGCTCGAAGCCGTTGAGCATGCACAAACAGCAGAACGCGTGTATGCGACGCATAGCGCCGTCGGAGACCATGGCGACTACTTCTACATGTTCGCGGTGCGGGCAGTGCGCCTAACTGCCTTGAATGCGTTGGGACGGCACAGTGTCGTGCGGGAGGAGCTGCGCGATTATCTTGCTCGTGCACACGCCACCGACAACCGCGCCGCAGTCTTGCAGGTGGCGCTCATCCAGACGACGATTGAGCGCGCAACCGACAACTGCCGTAGCTCTCGCGCGCGCCTCGATGCAGAGCGCATGCAGCTCCCAAAAGGCGGCTTCGGGGTACTTCATCTGGTACACATGATCGGCACGATGCAGGCGGCGTGCGCGACCCAAGACTACGCTTGGGCGCAAGCGCGGCTGGCGGAGGACTGGTCCGCCTATTTGCGTGCGCCGATGCACGGCACTGCGTATACGGCCTGCGTCGCGCACTTCGCGCATGCCCGCCTGGTGTTGAACCAGCGCGTTGACTCAGGCGCCGAGGGCAGCGCTGAGCGAGCGGTGAAGCCCGATATGCGTGAGCTCCTGCGTTTACCGGCTACGCCGCTGCGCGATGCCGTCGTCACGCGCCTGCGCGCGCGCTGTGCTTACTTGGATGGTGACACGAACAGCGCGATCGACCTGCTGAGGCAGAGTGCTTCCGCGTTGGCGGAAGCCTTTTATCAGGACGAGCCCGAGCGAGACAGATTTGCGCTGGGGTGCTTGGTGGGTGGCAGCGAAGGAGCGCAGCTGTGCGCGGCGGCTCTGGAGGCTCTGCGCGAGTGTGGTGTGGTCGATCCCATCGAGGAGTTGCGCGGCTTTTATCCAGAGTTGTTCGCGAGAGGCCTGGTGGAGAAGGTGCGAGCCCACGTGGGAGGGGAGCCGTGAGCCCATCGAAGGCGCCACAATCCGTTCCGAGTCAAGCCAAGGGACACTCGCATCGACCATACGAAAATCGTTACGAAGTGCAGGGCGAGATCGCTTCGGGCGGCATGGGAGTCGTGCACCGTGTCCGCGACCGCATCACCGGTCAGCTGCTCGCATTGAAGCGCATCGCAACACACTGCGAAAAAACACCGGGCGCGTTGGAACGCTTCGAGCGCGAGTACCAAGTGCTCTCGAGCTTGGACCACCCTCGCATCGTTCGCGTGTTCGACTACGGCATCGATGACAGCGGCCCGTATTACACGATGGAGCTGCTCGAGGGGCACGACTTAGTGCAGCTCTCTCCGCTGCCATTCAAGACCGCGTGCATGCATTTGCGCGACATCGCGACTTCACTCGCGCTCTTGCATGGACGCCGCTTGCTGCATCGCGATCTCAGCCCAAGCAATGTTCGGGTCATGCCTGATGGCCACTGCACGCTACTCGATTTCGGCGCGCTCGCGCCATTCGGTCAGGCCCCGGACCTCGTCGGCACGCCGCCCATCATGGCTCCCGAAGTGCTCGCTACCAGGCCGCTTGATCAACGCACGGACTTGTACGCGCTTGGCGCTCTCGCGTATTACATGCTCGCGGGCCGACACGCGTTTTTCGCGCACAGCGCGCTCGATCTTCCCGAGCAGTGGACGCTGCCGCTCGCAGCGCCATCCAGCTTGGCGAAAGACGTGCCCAGAGAGCTCGACGCGCTCGTGCTGTCGCTGCTGAGCCGAGACCCACTGGCACGTCCGGGGAGCGCTGCAGAAGTGATCACGCGCCTCGAAGTGATCGGCGATTTGCCGCCGGAGGATCGCAACCAAGCGCGGCTGTTTGCTTCGAGCTACTTCACGAGCCCGCGTTTCAGCGGTCGGGCGGCGGAGCTGCGCGAGCTAACAAAGTGCCTCGATGCCGCGCTGCTCGGTCACGGCGCTGCGGTGTTGATCGAAGCCGCGCCAGGCATGGGCAGGACGCGCTTGCTCGAAGAGCTCGCCGTGCGTGCGCGTATGTCCGGGGCGATCGTGGTGTCGATCGATGCCAGTAGCGCACAACAGCGTCATGGCACAGCGCACGCGTTGGTCTCCCGCTTGTTTCAGCTGCTTCCGCAGACCGCTGCCGAGCTCGCCCCCGGGTTTGCGATTGCGCTCGCCGAAATCGGGCTGCCTGCCGAGTCCGACTCCTCAGCGGCGGCTCGCGCGGCGGCTCCTCGCTCCCTCGCAGAACTTGTCGTGGAGCTCAGCCGCGACCGGCCCGTCGTCATTGCGGTCGACAATGTGGACGACGCCGACGCTGCGAGCCAAGGCCTACTGGCAGCACTGGCGAGCATGACCGGGGACATTCCGCTGACCTTGATATTAGGGGCTGCGCTTGCCAGTCAGGCGCCTTATGCATTGGGCTCACTGGCGCTGCGCCGGCATTGTTCACTGCTTACGCTCGTTGGTTTAGCGAGGCACGAGCTCCTGAGCCTTTTGCGCAGCATCTTCGGCGACGCGCCCAACCTAGAGCGTTTCTCGGAGTGGCTGCACGAGCTTACGGCTGGTGGCCCGTTGCATGCTATCGAAGTGTGCCGGAGCTTGTTCCGCAGCGGTGTGATTCACTACGCGAGCGGTATCTGGACGCTTCCTAGAGAACGTCCGACCGCAGAGCTGCCGATGGCGCTGGGCGATGCACTGGCACGTCGCATCGATCCCCTGAGCGCGGCTGCACGCGCGCTCGCGGAGTGCCTAAGCTTACAGCGGGACAGTCCGTCGCTCGTGCTGTGCACGCTCTTGTGTGGCGACGCGCCGGAGCCTGAAAATGAAGCGCGCGCGCTGCTGGAGGAACTCACGCAAACGGCCACGCTTTTGGTCGACCGGGGTGTCTACCGTTTTAGCAGCTCTGCGCTACGTGCAGCCGTGCTTGCAGGCATGAGCGGACAGAACCTGCTGTTGAACCATCGGCGTCTTGGGAACGCATTTGCGCAGCTGGCAGCTGCAAGCGATTATGCGCTGCAGGTAGAGGCGGGTTTCCATTTGATCCAGGGTGGCGACGACTTGCGGGGCGCCGAGATGATCGCAGAGATCTGCAAGACCGGCGCACTGCGCAAGGTGTTAGGCGACCTCAGCCGCGCAGGGCGGCCGTTCGAAGCCGCACTCGAAGTGTACCGTCGGCACCACAAATCTGCTTACCAACTCGCGCCGCTCTTCGCTGGGCTCGCGCTCGCCGGCTACTACGAAGAGCGCAGATTCGGAGAAGTATATGGCGATCAGGCGCTGGACTTGCTTTCACGTTTACTCGGGCTGGACACGGCGCGCCGGCTGCGCCCCTACGTAGGCAAAGCGCTCGCATTGCTCATCGGGGTCTCGCTCGCCTTTCTTCGGTTTTTGCTCACGCCCCGCGAGCTGCGTCCGAGCCCGTTCAGGAGCATCCTCGAGCACTGCTTAGGATCCGTACACGCGCTCGCCGGCACGTCCGCCCTATCTCTCGATGCCGAGCGCACCGGCCGCATCGCGGCAACCTTGGAACCTTTCACGTTTCTGCCGGACCGAACGACGCCAGTCGGCATCCACCAGTATGGCACCCACTTGGCGGCGCTGCCTCGCGAAAATCAGGTCGAAACATATGCGGGTTTCGAGCGCATGCTGCGGCGATTCGAGGACCTGAGCTATTACCGCAAGCTTCCTGCAGATGCGCGAGCGATGCTGGTCGCCGGGCTGCACTACGCGCGCGGGTCGCTCGCGGTGTTTCGGGCCGATGGGTCGGCCGCGCTCACGAGCGCACAAGCCCTGGAAACGATCGGGATCAAAATGCACGCGATGATCGCCAGCCAGCTGCGCTATCTCTACTATGTCGCGCGGGGAGAGCTAGTTAAAGCTGAGCCTCACCGTGAACAGCTAGAAATTCATGCCGCTTCCGTGGGCGGCGTTTGGCAGGTCGAGACCTGGGAAGGTGCAGCGCTCATACTGATTAATGTCCTCGCTCTTGACGACGTAGTGAGCCTGGCGCGCATATCCCGTCAGCTCGAGGTCCTCAGCCGAAGCGTCCCCTCGCTCCAGCGCTACAGCAAGCTTGCGTCGCTGGCGCTGATCGCCAGCCATCGCGACGAACGCTTCATGGCGGAAGCGCGCGCAGCCGTCAGCGACGATGTTCCACGTAGCTACATCGGCTGGGCAGCCGTGCAGAGCGCGCTTGCCCGTACGTATAACCAGACCGGAGAGCCGGCCACTGCGAAACGGATCTGTGAACGAGCGCTGGCACACGTCACAGATCAAGACCGCGAGTTTGTTGCGCTGTTTCTCCCGTTGGACCTCGAAATGGCGTTAGCGGAAGCAGGCCTCGGCCAAGTCGAAGCGGGGCTCGCGCGTGTCGACGGACTGCTCTCGCGTTTTGCGCGCTGTGAGCATCCACTGCTGCAAGGGTTACTGCACGAATGTCGCGCGCGCATCGCGTGGAATGCCGGCAGGTTTGCGGACTATCAACACAGCCTCAGCGAAGTCGAGCGTTGGTTTCGACCGACTGGCACGCCAGCATTAATCGCGAAGTACGAGCGCCTGGCGGGTCTCGCAGCTGACGGGCGTAGCTAAACCATTGAGCCACGATGCTGGCCGGACCTGCGGCCACGAGCGGACGTCAGCTCAGCGCATGAGCTCAGGCACATAGGCGCGCATGTTGGCATCTGGGTCACTGATTCCGCAGCCGATCAACCCTTCGCGCGCCGACGCCACGAGACCTCTGCCTTCATCTCCGCCTACCAACAACCCGAGCGTGTAGCGGTCGTGCTCGATTTCCTGCCTGATGTCGCTATCAGCCATGCGTTGTACACACCACCGCAACTCGCGAATCGCCATCTCTCGCTCGCCTTGCAAGTAAGCCAATCGAGCCCGTAAGCGAGTGACCGGGATCTCATTCAACAGGCCGGGGGGTAGACGTGCAAGCTGCTTGATGTCGTCGCGCACTAAGGCTTCGATGTTACCGGACCCATCGGTCTCGACATGATGATTGATCAGCAGCCGCGAGTGAAGTGTATGCGCCAGCAAGCGCATGAAAGCGCTGCGATGCACGACGGAGCGCAAAAAAGGCTGCCAAAACTCCGATAGTCGCGTGAAGGCCCAGTCGAAGTCACGCGTAGCGCAAGCCGCGCGCATGACGCCTAGCATGTGAATCATGCTCGAGATGCAAAAATTCCCCTTAGGCAATAGAGGGTACTCCGCGTCGAGGCGCGCGCGCGAGCCAGTGCACATATTGAGAGCCTGCTCGTCGACGACTCGGTTCATCGTGACTTGGAACACCGCCGCAAGATTGTCGGTGGCGCGCGCGCGCGCGACGTGCTCACTCAGCAGCCGGCGAGCCTCTAACAGCCGGCCCAGGCTTTGCAGTGTCGAAATGCGAACCGTTTGAATGGTGAACAGATAGAAATAGTCCCCATAGGGAATGGCAGTACTGCGAGTCTCCAGCAGACGGTCGAGCGCGTTGGCTGGCTCGAGTGCCGCCCAGACGTTGCCCGTGAACTGGGCGCAAACCGCTCGGACGCATAAGAGCTCCAACTGAACTTCTCGGTTTCCGCTCCGCTTGAAGAGCTCCTCAGCCCGATCTAGCAAGTCTTGCGAATGCCTCGCAGCGCGCTGCGTTCCTGACGTGCATGCTGTGACAGCCGCAAGGCACAATGCACGCGCCACCTGGGTGGGCGAGCCGTAGTCTAGAGCCATGCGCAAGCAGCGAGCAGAAAACATCGCCGCTCGCAGCGGCGCGTAGAACTGTGTTTCGGCCGAGAGCGTGCCGTAGAGCATCGCTACTTCTGCCCGTTGTGAATCGCGCGGCTCGGTCTGCCGCATCGGTACGTCATAGCTGCGCAGCGCTAGGCGTCCATGCTCCCATGCGAGCGCCGCGAGTAGACCAGCAGGACTCTTGGGCACATGCATCTTCTGCGTCTTCAGCACCTGCTGAACGATACGCTCACCGTCGTCGAACCGACCACTGCGCACGAGATGTGCCGCAGCAAGCTGCAAGAGTTTGCTGCGCTCAGCGGCCGGTGCGTGCTCTGCTGCGCTCGAGTAGGCTTTGGCGGCCTCATGGCCGCGCCGGCAGTGCGCCTGCGCGATGGCCAGCTTCATCCACAGTACGTAAAGCTGCATCTCGCCGTTGAACAGCAATATGCACTTGCCATACAGTTCGGCGGCGCGCTCGAACGCGAGGCTCGTGCTGGCGTGCTCTGCGGCGTGCCAGCCGTGTCGAAACGCGGATGCTCGCTGTCCTGCACCGAGCGCGAGTGTGTGCAGCCAATCGGGATCGCCTTGTTGCAACGTCGGCTCGAGCTCTTGAAGAAGCGCGGCGTGAATGCTCTGGCTCTGCTCAGCGCTCAACGATGCTTGTACCGCCTCGCGTACGCGGTCGTGGTAGACTTCCAAGAGCCGCTCACCGCCGACATCGCGAGTGCGGATCAGACGCAGCCCACGTAGCGAATGGATGTGGGCCCGTCCGCGGCTTGTTATCTTCGCCGTGCTGAGTGCAAGTTGAGCGCTGAGTGGTTGGCCTGCGATGGCAAGCACGCTGAGTAACGCGCGCGCGGAGTCCTCTACGTACAGGCTTGCTTGCTGTACAAGCGCCTCCATTGACAATCCGTCGAGCGACATGTCCCGGCGTGCGAGCTTGGCTTCGGCGACAGCGGTCAGCTGTTGTGCCAAAAACGGATTGCCCTGCGACTCCTCTACAATCCGTTCGATCATTGGTTCTGGAGGCATCGAAATTTGGGCCAAGCGATGCATGCAAAGCGTGCGTATTTGAGCAGCCTGCAGCGGCTCGAGATCGATCGTGATATGCGCATTGCGGACGCTGTCGCGCGTTTCGTCGAGCAGAAGCTCGAGGCAAGGGCTGGTTTGCATCTCTTCGCTGCGGTAGCTGAGCAGGATCAACACCGGCGCGTTCAATGGTTTGTCGAACCAGTCGCTCAGCACGCGTGCGCTGTCGAGGTCGCCCCATTGCATGTCGTCGATCCACAGAATCAGGCGTTGCTCGCGGGCTACATTCTCTACAAGAGTCCTGAGAGCCTGTTCGGCGCGGGCGCGAGTCTGCGTATCCTCAACGCTCGGCCTGAACCTGAGTCGCAGCTGTTGCACCGCGCTCAAGCGATCGAGAACTGGGAAGAGGCGGCAGAGAAAGGAGACGTCTACCGGCAACACGTGAGCACAATGTACGTCGTCCAGTCGCGCCAAATGAGTCACAAGCGCGTCCATCACACCGTCGAGGGCCTTGAACGGCATGGCTTCGCGCTCGTAGCAACGGCTGCGCAGCACGACCGGTAGAGTCAGATCGCTCGCTACGGCATCGTCCAGGAAGTGTTCGACCAGCGTCGACTTGCCGCCGCCGGAAGTGCCTCGCACGTGGACCACAACGCTGCACCCCCCCGCGGAGCTCACGAGAGCGGCTTTGAGCCGCTCGAGATCGTCATCTCGGCCAAACAAAGGTTGCGATGTGGCGCTGGCACCTGGCTCGATCGTGAGGTGCTGCTGAACGGTGATCGGTTCGGCCTCTGCGCCGCTCGCCGCCGCCAGCACGCTCAACACTCTTGTTCCGGATGGCCGTTTATCCGAGTCGCGCGCGAGCAGGCTCATGCATAGGTCGAGCACTTCGGTCGGCGCGCCGCTGCGTAGCGGCTGGGGATCTTGACTCAACTTGCGCTGAATCAGCCGAGTCACATTGCGGTCATCGATCGGTAGCACGCCGCTGATGGCTTCATACAACATCACACCAAAAGCGTACCAGTCAGACGCCTCGCTCAGTTTGGCACCCATGGCCTGCTCTGGCGCCATGTAGGCTGGCGTGCCGGCGACGGTACCCTCCTGCGTAACATTAACGTCTCCGTCGATTTCACGCACTAACCCAAAGTCCAGCACCACCACGCGGCCGCTATCGGCGACAAGCGCGTTTGACGGCTTCAGGTCGCGGTGCAGCATGCCAGCACGATGGATGACGTCGATCGCGCGCGCCAGGTCATGAAACGCTCGCAGTAGCTCACTCGGTGCGTTGTCGTTGGCCGCCTGCAGCGTTGCGAGCGACGCTTCGCCGCCGAACTTCTGGCCGAAGTCATTGCCGGCGACGTATTCCATGGTGATGAACCAGGCGTCCTCGCCACGATGCAAGTCGTAAAGTTTGACCAAGTTGGGATGATGAATGTCCGCAACAGATCGGAACTCCCGCTTGAAGCGCAGCACGCTCTTTTGATCGAGCTTGAAGAGCCTTTTGAGCGCGACTTGTTCGCCAGTCTCGCGGTCGAGAGCGAGGAACACGGCCCCGGTCGCGCCTTCCCCGAGCCGACGCACAAGCTCGAAGCGCTTATCCGTCACCGGGTCGATCGATAGACGGTTGCTTGTCATGCGCGTGCCGAACGCCCTAGCTCCGAGCGGTTCCCCACAGACGCGCTGGCGCAGATTCTGGACTGATTCGTTTGCGTGGCCAACCGGCGAGGACCCGCCCTGACGCTTTGAAAGTCGGTCCTTCAAAGGCAGGCTAATCCAGTTGATCGTAGCTGGACTATCGCCAAGATCCAGCGCGACGCCGAAGTCGAGCAGAAACAGCCGTCAGCTTGACCACCAAGTTCTTCGCCTGTGCGGTCTCTCCTCTACGGCACGCACTTGTAAGGAGCGCGGAGGTTAAAAGCCCATCGGGTCGTCCGTGCCAGTAGCGAAACAATGGTGGCGCAGCCGACGTCCAGCTCTATCGGCTCGATCGCCTTCGGTCGCTCGGCTGATCGACCCGCCGCTCCGCACGGTCACCCGGCAATTGTCCCCGAGCAGTTAGACCACATCGTTTCCATCGCCGCTTCGATTCACGACCGTTCTTCGGACGCATGGCTATATCGCGCTACACGCTGGCGCCTTGAGTCGGCACCAGCGAGCGCGCACGACTTACTTGCAGTACGTTGTGCCAGTCGGATCTGGCAGCCCTGCTGCATGCAGGCAGTGGATCTGAAAGCAGAACTCTGAGGGCATGCCGTTGCAGGCCGCAGCCGTGCCGGAGATCGCGGTGTCGAGGTGCATGTTCTTACATCCCTGCTGGGTCGGCGTGGCGTTGTAGTCTGCCACACACGCCGCTTGGTCGGCGTGGCGCATCGGCTTCGCATAGCCACAGTGTTTTTCGTACTTCGCGCAGAAGCCCTCTGCTGCGCCGCCCGCGCCAGCAGCGACCGGTGGCGTGATTTCTCGTGCCGGACCACCGGCCGCTGACGGCTGCGCTGGAGCGGGCGCCCCGGCCGGCGCTGCTGCGGCAGGTGGTTTTTGCGCGCTCGCAGGCGGTGGTGCGCTGCTGTTCTGCGCCGGATTGGCCGCCGGAGGCGTGCTCGCTGTTTCGGCGGGCGCCGGACTGGAACGCGGCGGTAACGTTGCCGTTCCCGGAGTGCCGCCAACAGCTGCAGTTGCAATAGGTTCAGCTTGGGTCGCTGGGGCACTCGCCATGGTCGACTGGGGAGACTCTGGTGCGCAACCAACGATCAGCCATGAGCCGAGAGCGAGAGCTTTGATTGAGTTCATGGATACCTCAGTTGCTGGCGGTCGGTTGGTAGTTGAAGATAAGTTGTGCGGATTCGAACAGGAACATGATCGGCTCCACGTACAGCGTCTTGTCGCTAATCCCGACCACCATCTCGTCGCGAATCTTGTTCATGGCCTCGGTGTAGATCTGGCGATCTTCATCGACTTGCTTGCGCACCTCTTCCGTCGTTGGATACAGCTGTTTCACGCGCTCCACAGTCGCTGCGTCGAACTTCCCCGGATTGTCGTCGACGTACGGCCGCATGTCTTGGTTCACGCCGTTCATGCCATCGACGTGGCACGCCATGCACGATGCGGGGCCGAGTAGGCGCAGCTCGGAGCCTGGCCCGAGCCGGAATGGAAAGTTCGCTGGCAGCGCTCCGCCGCGCCGCGGATCGATCACGATGAAAGGAAATGCATCGACGCGGATCTGGTTCGCCGCGCCTCCGACAAAGTAGCCCTGCAAGCCGTTGGGCATACTGAATATCATCTCGGAAGCTTGGGCTTGGGGCCCGCCAACCAGATTGCCGCTCGCGTCCTCGGTGATCGCGTGGTTCTCTGCGTAGCGACCTTCTGAATCGAACACCGGCGTCGTCTTGACCAGGCTGAACGCGTCCATCTCTGGGATCGGCCGGTCGTAGAAGATAAACGGCGCCTGCGAGAATGGATCCACACCCTTCCAGAAGAAACCGGATGGCGTCGTGCTCCGCAGCAGCATGCGCTTGTTGATCGTGATCGCGTCGTCGATGGTCATGAACTTCCAGGAGTCGACACCCTTCGACACCACGCCGAGCTGGCGCTCGAGCGTCGCGGAGTTTGTCCCGAGCTGCATGACATCCGCGTACACATCCGGGCGACTGAGCGTGTAGCCGAGCTGCGTAGCTTCGGTATATTCGGGGTAGAAACCAGCGATGTTAGGGAACGTGGGCGTCATCTTCGCCACCGAGTTGGCGGGCGTGTCTTTGTTGCCGAAGCTGTTGGCAGTCCGCACTTGGTCGTCGGCGTTGAAGTTGCCCTGCTTGATGCGATTCCAGGCAGTGATCCCGGCCATCGGATTCTTCGCGCCGTTGATGCTGTAACCCCAGTAATCACGAACATCGAAGCGATAGACGAGTGAGTACGGGTCGATCACTTTGGGATTGACGATGTCGGGCGCCCAGCGCGTCGTCGAGTTCAGGATCTTCGAGATGCCTGCGCGCGCCGTGTTCATGTCGTCAAAGGTGGCTTTACGATTGTGCAGCTGATGCAATGAGGCGTACTGAATATAAGGCGCGTCTGCGGGCGCGATTTTGGCTTTGTCTGCAGCGATCCATTGCAGAACTTGTTGTTCAGTCACTTCGCCTTCAGCAACTGGCAATGTGCTGACAGGCAAGCTGCCTCTTACCATTTCGGACCACACACGGATCGCAGCCAACATCTGCTCTCCGTTCTGCTTGCAATCAGACCAGCAGTTGTGTCCCTCGAGCGCCTGACGCTGCCAAAGCTTGGATGCTTCAGGTTGGCGTAAGTTGACCTTAGGCAATACGAACATATGTGAGGTCGCGATGTCAGCGTGCGCATGCATAGGCATCTGTGCCCGACCCTCCGGTGGCAGGCTGTGACAGCGCGCGCAGTGCTCACGCAAGATCGGATACACCGTCGTAGAAAAGGCCTGCTCGGACGACGCCATATCGAAGCCCGGCGACATGACTACGCCTGGCCCCATTGGTGTCATCGTGGGTTGTGATGTTTGTGTCATCGTCTTCGGCGCGACGGCGCCCGGGAGCGTGGGTAGCACCGCGCCCGCGCCTGCGACCGTCGGACCCAGCGGCCCCAGAGTCGAACGATCTCCGGGTTGCTGATCACTACCGCAACCCAACACGAGTGAAATCAAACTGACCAAAGCGAATGTGCCAATACTCCGGCGTTCAGTCATGACATCCTCCCATCTCACCCTGCCCGGAAGCGTCTCCAGAACAACGCCCGCAGCTCGGTGTCAGTCCCTTCTAAGCCTTCGCTCGTGACTGGTGTCTGGTCTTGAGATGGGCAACAGTTGGGCGCGGCACCGCGCCCTAGATCAAGGTTCGCCGAACCGAGCTAGAGCGATCAGGCTGCGACATGCATGAGGCACACGCAGCCGTGCACGGCGGGGGCGCAGCGCATCTCACGGCGGCGGGCGTGAGCCTACGAGGTCTTCACCATGCGCATCCCAACTTTGGCCGTTCCCACACCGAGTCGGGTTGCTAGCTGGAGCGCTGCAGCCCGCAGCGGCATGGCGCCAGCTTGCTCTGCACTCACACGGACCTCTTCCACGATCGCTCGCGCGCGCTTGTTATCGTCGGTCAAGCGCGCGTAGCCGAGCGCGGCACGCATTCGCTCCAGCTCCTGGCCCGTGCGCGCGTCGATCCGACACGCCGTGTCGTAGTACTCGATCGCGCGACCTGGTCGTCCGAGGAAGCGTTCCAGCAGGCCGAGATAGCGTGAGACGCAGCCCATCGAAAGTGAAAACAAGCTGAGCACCGTGAGCTCCGCGTACGGGACGAGCAGATCGCGCAACACCCGTGCGATCTCACGCTCTCGCAGCGCGGTCGCAGCGACGGCGAGCTGGCTGAGACAATACAGCGCTACAGGGTCTTGAATAACCAGCGCAAACTCGTTTTCGGCGAGCACCCGCAGCGACTCGCGGGCAGCTGCGGTGTTACGGTCTTCGAGCCACAACAGAATGCGACGCACGCGAAACGCCGGCGAGCGTAGGATGAAGGGCTGCGATTGAGGGCGCTGATCGTAGTTGCCCGCAAGCCACACGCCGGTACGCTCCAAGGTCAGCGCCGCGTGCTGCGCGCGAAAGAAGATGGGGGCGAGCGACATATGAATGCGCTCGCCCTCCTCGTGCAGCGCAACAAAGCGACGCTCAGCCTCGTCGAGCTGACCAGCTGCGAGCAGCCTCTGCGCGCGGAGGCGATCACTGTGCCAGCCCATCAACCGGGCTCTCGCTTCGAGCGCGATAGCGTCGACTGCATCGAGCGCGCGATCTGCCTCTGCGATCTCTCCTGTCCGCAACAGCGCATGATAACGCGCAAGCTGCGCGTCCACGCTCCAGCGCGACACGCCCACGGGGTCGGACCGCAAGATCTCATCCGCGACCTGCATCAGCGGTTGGATAGTGTCTGGACCGCTCAAACCGAACAGCTGTGCGCGTTGGGCGTCGATCAGCAGCGTGCTGTCTTCGGACAGACTGGCGAGCTCGACTGCCTTGTCGCTCATCTCGCGGCTCTTCGCCAGGCTGAGCGAATAAGGCGGCAGAACGGCGAGCTGCGCGTAAGCCCGCACGCGTTCGGCGAGTGCAGCCTCGGGTGCCGTACGCAGCACTTCTTCAAGCGCTACCAACGCGAGCTGATCTGGCAGGTGCGCGAGCCACACCGATGGACGCAGCAGCTGCGCAGCCCAAACCAGGATCGACACTAGCCCAGCCGGGCGCGCAAGCTCGATCGCGCGCTCGCACTGCGCGCGCGCCTGATCGCGCTGATGGCTGAACGCGAGCGCCGCCGCTCGCTGCAACAGTAGCTCGCACGTCGACTGGACATTGTCGGGGTCGAGCTGCGCCTGTGCCTCTAGCGCCCAGCCGTAGAACTCGGTCGCCTCGTGCCAGGCACGCGCACGCAGCGCGGCGTCGCCAGCAAGTCGGCTGTAGCGCGCGGTCTGCTCGGCGCAACGGTCGAGCGCTGCATGGTAGAAGTGATAGGCGATCTCACTGAGTCGCGGCTCGATCTGGCCAAGCGCTTCCAACGCGAGCCCAGCTCCCGCATGCAGGTTCGCTCGCGCCGCAGTTGCTAGGCTGGCGTACAACACCTCGCGCATGAGCGGATGCACAAACGCATATTTAGAAGGGTCCGCCTGGACCACGACGATGTGTGCGAGTCGAGCCGCCTGCAAACCTTCGAGCACCAGCGTGCTGTCCAAGGCGGTCACACGCTGCAGCACCGGCAGCGTAAACTCCTCGCCGATCACGCTCGCTGCATCGAGCACGCTATGCGATAGCGCGGGCAGCGCCTGCAGGCGCTGGCTGATGATGTCTTTGACTGCCGCTGGCAGCTTCACGTCTTCGGGCTGGATGCTGCCCTCGCGCTGCCACTGCCCCGCTATGACGCGTGCCAGCTCGCGCACAAACAACGGATTGCCCGCTGTACGAAGTCTCAGCGCCGAACTCAGCCGAGCCGCCGCATCGTGGCCGAGCGCTGGCCGCAAAAAGGCCTGTACATCCTCGACTTGTAGGCCGGTCAGCGCGATGTGCTCGCACGGTCGCAAGCGCGCCGTGAGCCCTGACGCGAGCGGTGCAGCCTCGCCCGCCGCATCATCGCGCGCGGTGGCAAGCAGAAAGATACGCGCATGGGGCAAGAGCGGCGCCAGCAAGCTCAGCACTTGGATCGAGGTCTCATCCGCTCGGTGAATGTCTTCGAGCACAAGGATGCGCACCCGCGCGTGTGAGCTTCGAACCAACCAGCGGCTCAGCCGATCCAGCATCCAAAAGCGCGAATCACCCAGGACCAGGCGATGTTCGAGCGCGGCAGGACTCTGAGGCTCGAGCTCTTTTAGCAAGGCTTCGGCTTCACGGTGCAAGGTCTCCGATAGGCTACTGTCGTTGCAGGCCGCACGTAGCACCTGTATGAATGGCCAGAACACTGGCGCCATGCCGGGATCGAAGCAGCGTCCGAGCCAGATCTGTAGCCCGCGTCGTCGCGCGAGCACGGCCAGTTCGTTGGTGCAGCGCGTCTTGCCGATGCCCGCCTCACCGGTCAAGAGGCACAGGCTGCCACGGCCGTCGCCGGCGGCGTCTACCGCCGCCGTCAGCTGCAGCAAGAGCGATTCCCGGCCGACAAACGGATCTTCGCTCCACAACCCACAGGCTTCTGGCGGCTTCGGTGGTGCCGGCGCAACATCGGACCGCGAGGCGATCAAGCGCACGTCACCTACGAAGCGATAGCCATGACCGCGCGCCGTTTGAATGAGCTCGTGCGCGCGTGACTCGTCATCGATCGCTTTGCGCAGCCGATTGATCGTCCAGGGCACCGCACCGGCGTTCAGCTTGTCGCCGCCCCAGAGCGCGTCGATCAACTCCTGCTTACTGACTACGCGGTCACGATGCTCGATCAGATAACGCAGCGCGCTAAACACGCGCGGTTGCAGCGGCACCGCTCGGCCAGCCCTCCGCAGCTCACACGTGCCGAGATCGAGCTCAAACTGATCGAAACCAAACAGCATGGCCTTGGCGCTCCAGCGTGCATCACAGTAACACAACTGTGAAACTAGGTTCTATTCACTCGCTCAGACGGCTCGCGACCCAAAGTGGGGTCGGATGCAGCGACTGCGCGCGCATGACTGTAGTTTAAAGCAAGACTCCCGAGCGCGAGCACGGCGACGGAATCACATATGCGTGGAGCGGTTCGACGCGCAAGTCTCCGCGTATTCGCGTAGCAAAGCGTGCCGCTCACGGCTGCGATGGTCTATCTGCGCCCAGCGCTTCTCAGCGCGGCGCGCGCAAGAAGTCAACGATTCCTTCACGAGACACCGGAGGCGAAGCAAAGCCAGAGACCATCCAAAGCAAACACAATGGTTTGACCAGTCGAGCTTCGGTTGTGCGGGATCCGGACGTTGCTTGCGGTCCCGAATGCGAGGAGTCAGAACCGTCGACTGTTCCGGCTACCGCCTGTGACGACAGCAAGCCTAAGCTGATCGCGTCAACCCTGCACCGCCTGAGTTTTGGGGCGCGCCGGCAACTGCCGCTGACGGCGGCTGGTGCAAGCGGTCCTGCGAGATTTCGTCATTACGCAAACGGAGGGCAAAACAAATGACAAACGACTTGGCCGCTCAGCGCCCGCCATTGTGCGTGCGAGACCGATCCATGGCAGCTGGCACGAACATCACTGAGGCCGAGCATCCGATTGCCGCCCATCGCCGCACACGAACCGAGCCAGACGACTGGCACGTGGCGCAAGTCCGGCAGTACTACGACGTCAATAGCTCCGCGTTTGCGCGCTTCGGCCAGGGCGCCGGGACCGGCACGATCCGCCGCGCGGTGTGGGGACCCCAAGTTCGGAGTCAGCGGCAGGCGTTCGAATATGTCGATCGGCTGATCCTCAAGGAGATCGAGTCGGTGGCGCGCGCCTCTGCCGAACCGGCGATCGTATTGGATTTGGGCTGCGGCGTGGGAGGCAGCCTGTGTTTCCTCGCGCAGCAGCTGTCGATCGCCGGCGTCGGGATCACGATCAGCGGCAGCCAAGCGGTGACAGCACGCGCGCGCGCTCGAGAGCTAGGCGTCGCCGAGCGCGTGGCCTTCAGGCACGCTGATTTCATCCAACCGCTGGCCGATCAGCCCCGCGCACAGCTGGCGTTTTCGGTAGAGGCATTTGTTCACGCCCCGTCTCCGAAAAGCTATTTCGCGGCCGCTGCGCGCCTGCTCGCGCCGGGTGGTACGTTGATCATCTGCGACGACGTACGCAGCACACGCCCCGAGCAATCTGGGTCCGAAGCGCGCTGGCTGCAGCACGTGCGCGAGGGCTGGCTCGCGCGCTCGCTCACGACGGCCGCGCAGATGTCCGCGGCCGCAGAACGCGCGGGCTTCATGGCCTGCGAGGCGCGCGATCTCAGCGGCTACCTTCAGCTCGGCCGCTCGCGCGATCACTTGCTGCGTGCGCTCTTGCCGCTGCTCGAACTCTTGCCGTTCGAGCCTCAGCGCTGCGCGAGTTGGCGTGGCGGCGACGCGCTGCAACGCTGTCTGTCCGCCGGACTGATCGAGTATCGCTACATGACGTGGAGACTGCGCAAGTGAAACAGGCGGTGCAGTTGCTGGCGGCGGGCCTCGCGTTGAGCTGGTGTGTCAACGTACGCTTGCCCGCCGCAACGCCCGTGAGCGCCTGGCTCTCGCCCTCCGCCGATATCGCCGTGCTTTTGGCGGTTCTTGCGTTGTTCGGGCCCGGCAAGCTGCGCGTGTGGTCGTGGCTGTGCTGCGCCACGCTCCTGAGTGTGCGCGTCGCACGGATCGCTGATGGCGTGTGCGAGCGCTACCTGGATCGCCGTTTCCACTTGGCCGTCGATCTCCCGCTCTTGCCCGAGTTTGTGCGACTTGCGATCTCAACGCTGGGACCGCTTCGCTTCGCGCTGGCGCTCAGCACCCTGGCCCTGGGGCTCGCCCTGCTGTGGTGGGTGCTCCGCGAGAGCCTACAGCTTTTGACGCACGCACTCGCTGAGCCTCGCTTCGGTGACCACTATCTCATCGCCGCAGGCGCGCTTGCGCTGCTCGGACCCTACGTCGCTCCCAGCGGCAGCTTCTACACAGGGTATGTGACGCCGCGTGTGCTCGGCGAGCTCGAGCAGTGGCTGACTGCGCGCGGTTGGTTCGACGACCCGGCGCGCGCGGAGCAGCGCAAGCAGTTCGAGCAGCGATTCTCTGTTGGGCAGCAGCAGCTCAGCGAGGCAGCGAAGCGCTTGCAGGGCCCGGGCGTCGACGTGCATCTACTGCTGGTCGAAGCGTACGGTCGAACTGTCCAAAGCACCCCGCTGTACGCGCAACAGCTTGCGCCGAGCTATCAGGCGTTCGCCGACCAGATCGCCGCTGCTGGCTTCAGCGTGTGCACGAGCTTTGTGCGCGCGACCATCTTGGGCGGCAGCTCGTGGCTGACCCATGCCACGATCCAGAGCGGCGTCGCTGTGTACGACCAGTTCGAGTTCGAGGTGCTTTTGGAGCGCGGCCAGCTCAGCTCACTCGCGCAGAGCTTCCGCCAAGCGGGCTATCGCAGCGTGAGCGTCAAGCCGGGCACCACCCGCACATCGCCGCTGCTGCGCATCTACGGCTTCGACACAGAGTACACAGCGAACGACCTCGACTACCGAGGACGTCGCTACGCCTGGGCACCTATGCCTGATCAGTTCGTTCTTCAACGCATCGCCGAGCGTGAGCTGCAGAACCCAGTGCAACCGCTCTTCCTCGAGTACGCGCTGGTGTCGAGTCACTTTCCGTTCAATCCCCGGCCGCCCTACATTGATGACTGGAACAGCTTAGGCGATGGCAGCGTGTTCAACCGGATGCCCGCGCTCGACTACGACACGGACGAGGTGGGTGTGTTCGCGTACCCGCTCGGTTACCTCGACAGCTTGCGCTATGAGCTGCGCGTGATCGGCACATTCTTGGGCGAGCATGTGCGCGACGATGCTTTGGTGATCATCGTCGGAGATCATCAGCCTGTTGGTCCGGTCGCGGGTGGAGATCAGTCACGCTACACGCCGCTGCACGCGCTCACGCGTCGAGCAGCGCTGCTCGATCCATTGCGTGCGCGCGGTTGTGTGCCTGGAATGCACGGAGGCAACTCCGAGCCGCAGCTGACGATGGAAGACCTGGGCGCGACCCTGCTGATGCTCGCCAGCCAAGCGAGCGGCGGGTGAGAGTGTTCTTGGATGGCCGCGTACTGCGTGGACTGACTTGGTTCGCGATCGCTGTGTGCTGCGCGCCAGCGCTGTATTTGCGGTACCTGCCCATGGTCGAGCTGCCACAGTACGTCGCGCTCTCGCGCATGCTCCTCCACCTGCACGACCCCCAGTACAGTTTCTCGGAATATTATGAGCTCGCACTGGATCGCAGCCTGGCGGTACTCCCACTCTATCTGCTCGGCGGATTGAGCGAGCTCATCCCACACGACGCAGCGACCCGCGCGGTCGTGTGGCTGAGCGTGCTCAGCTATCCTCTCGGGCTGTGCGCGCTGCTGCGGGCACAAGGCAAGCCGATCGTATACGTACTGCTTGGCATCCCGCTGATCTACCCCGCATCGTTCTACCTTGGCCTGCTGCCTTCGCTCGCATCCACAGGCCTAGCCTTGTACATGATCGCGCTCCTGCACTCTGCACAGCTCGACCGACCTCGGCTTGCGCTCGTGTCGCTGGTGCTGCCGCTCACTCACCCGTTTTCCGTGTGCGTCGCGCTCAGCTTCGTCGGCGCCAAGCTATGTACGGAACGCAGCTCATGGCGGCAGCTGCCCTGGCTCGGGCTTTCGCCGCTGCTGCTCGGCGGCGCGTACTGGGGCGTACGTGCGGTCCAGGCAGACGGGGTCGCAGCGTTCCGCTATCCGGGCTTAGCGTTTCGTCTACTGCGCGTGCCTGAGACGATCCTCGGAGGCTTCTCGAGCCGCGGCGAAGCTTACATGCTCGGTGCGCTGCTCGTACTCTGGCTGTGGCTGATGCGCGGACAATGGCCAACGCACAGCACGCGCTGGCGCGCGCTGACGAGCTCAGAGCGTGCGCTCTGGATAAGCGCGGCATGGTTTCTAGCGGGCTATCTGCTCCTACCCAGCAGCACCTGGACGACTGGCGCGATCCATGTGCGCTCGGGCGGAATCGCGTTCGCGCTGCTGCCCGTGCTCTTGCCGAGAGAGCTCATGTACGTCTCTCGCACGCGCGTGATAGCGCTGCTGTTCACGCTGGCAGCTGGCAGCATCAGTTACACTAGCGCGCAGTTGGTGCGCTTCGATCGCGAGGCACAGCCGTTCGCCGCCGTGCTCGAGCGCACACGCCAGCGCCCGAAGCTTGTAAGCTTGAGCTACGACAACCGAGGCCAGCTCGCGCGCGGCAATCCCTACCTTCACTTCGCCGCGTATGCGCAAGCCGAGCACGGAGGCTTCTTGGGGCTGTCTGCTGTCGACTACAGCTGGACTGCGCCGCTGCGCCGTCGACAGGACGCAGCGGCGGTGCCGCCCGTGTTCGGCTCTGAATGGGACCCGGCGCTGCTGCAAGCCCAACCCGACCACTTCAGGTTCTACGATGCTGCCATCACCCGCGGCAGCGAGCCGCGGGAGATGACGATGCTGACGGTCGCATCGTTCGAGCTTGCCGCTCAGAGCGGCCAGTGGCTTCTCTACGTGCGCCCTGCGGTCAGCGACTGACGACTGCATCAAACCGGCGCAGTGAAATGGTCGAAGCTATTCAGCGCGCGTTCTTGAGCGCGCCAATCGTAGCCATCGCGCCAGTACGCGACCAGCTCACGCAGATAACCGAGCTCGGTGCCGTAGCTCCAACCCGCGTCGCTCAGCTGATCGGGGAAACGCGTGCGAGCCAGGCGCTCATGCAGGTCGTCGAGCTTGCTGTCTGGAACATGAACTGTGAAGCGCTCCATTCATTCCTCCGCTGAGATTCATCGCTTGCACTACACGGCTTCGACGCATGCGTACTAGGCAATTGCGAGATACAGCAGCGAGCGACTTGGCAAATCCCCGCCAGATCGCGTCACCTCCCAGCCAGACAGCGGCCTGAAATGGTTATGAGCCGGAGCTTGCCGAGCAGGTGCCGGGACTGCTACCTGGGTTTGATTCGAGCCGAAGCTGTGGCAAACGAACATCAATGGCTGATCCGGCAACAGAGACAAGCTCGAGACGAGGCCTGCGTAAGGGCGGCCGATGCGCTGCTGCGCTCATCGCGCTGTCAGCGCTCGCTTGCTCCTCCACGAGTGATGCAGCGACCCAGAGCTCTGGCGATCAGGTGACAACGCCTACTTGGTCCGCCGCACCTGCAGCTGCGAGCGGCGGACGTATCGCGCCGCCGCCCACAGCTTCAGCAGGGGCAAGCGCCGCAGGCACGCGCGCATCGGCAGCCGTCGCAGGCGCAGCCGGACTTGCAGCCAACAGCGCCGGAGCTTCCAGTGCAGCCCCGAGCGGCGGAGCAGGCGCTGCTGCGATGACGCCAACGGCGGCAGGCTCCGCAGCGGGCGCAGGGGCACCGGCTGCGATCGCAGCAGGCGCGAGCGGCATGGCGAGCGGCGCATTCATCCTGACACCGGTCGACTTCCCGATGTACGAGGACGAGCTAACCTTCCCCGAGACCGCAAACCCGCCGACCAACCAGTCGCCCGAATTCACTTGGACCGGAGTCCCAGCTGAAGCGCGCACACTCGCGCTCGCATTCCGCGACCTCGGAAACAACGCGGTGAAGTGGATTATCTGGGATATGCCGCCGTCGCTCACGCACATCCCATCCAACATTGAGCCCGTGGCAATGCCCTCCGAAGTCCCTGGCAGCTCGCAGCTCGGCAGCCTCGACAACCAAGGCTATGCAGGCCCCGGCATGGGAGCCCGCCAATACGACTTCACCCTCTGGGCCCTCGACACCGAAAAACTCCCAGTCACCGCCCGCATGACCACCGTACAAATCCACGAGCTGATCGAGACGCACGAGATCAGCAAAACGCCGCCCGTTTTGCTCCGCAACACGCGGAACCTGTAGCGGGGAGCTTCACTCTGGTCTGTAAGGGCCTTTGGTTTCGCCCCAGCCCCAGCGCGGCATGGGTGCTTCTTCGACGACTTCGGCGCCGGGTTGGGAGTTGAGCACGGCTAGGCGCGTGCCCCACTCGAGATAGGCGACGAATGCAGATCGGAACTCCGGGTCGTCGGGCAAACCGATAGCGTCAGCGCATTCTAGGAGCAGCTCGATCCAGCGTTTACGCAAGGTGTTGTCGAGCCTGCGGCCGAGGTGTTTGCGGATCATCGCTGGATGTCCGCCGTGCTCGTTCGAGTAGGCTGCGGGGCCGCCGAATACCTCGCCGACGAACGCTGCGACATGTTCCGCGTGCTGCGGATCCATATGCGCGAACACAGGTGCAAGCAGCGCGTCGGACGGAACACGGCTGTAGAACTCGGTGAACAAACGCACGAGGGCAGGCGCGCCGCCTGCCCACTCGTACAAGGTAGGTACTGGGTCGGTCATCCAGCACGAGCCTAGGGGCACTGCCGGCCGCCTGCCAACTCCTCGAAGGATTAGGAAACGGGTGATTGTTTTTCTGAATCCTTCTTGCGGCTCGCTGACTTCTCCTGCGGCACCGTTTGGTCGCCACTAGCACCCATGTGGAGAACAACATGATTCGTAATGTCGGCAACTTGGACCGGTTCGCTCGCGCCACCACCGCCGCCGCGCTCGCCGCCTGCAGCTTTCTCGCGCCGTTTCCGTTGGAAACACGCATGCTGGCTTTCGCCGTGCCGGCCGTCTATCTGCTGTTTACGGCCTTGAAGGGCAGCTGCCTGGGCTACCGGATGATGGGCAGCTCGACATGTCCGGCGAGCGCTTCGAGACAGTGACGAGGAGGAACCGTGGAGCACTCAGCAGTTCTGCGTGACGCCGTCGGCGGCAGTGACGAGGCGCTCGCGACCTTGATCCGCGTCTATCACGACCGTGTGTATCGCTTCGGCCGCAGCGTGTGCCGCGACCACTTCGATGCGGACGACGCGGTGCAAGAGGCGTTCATCAAGCTCGCGCGACGACCGGATGTGCAGCGTGATCAGGGCGTTCTTTCCTGGTTGATGTCGGTTGTACGCAATACATGTCTACGCATGCTGCGGCGCTTCGCACGCTCGCAACCTCTGCTCACAGAGCGCTCGCTCGAACACAACGAGAGCACGCCTTTACCCGATGCACTGCTCGATCGCTTCCGGCTCGTGCAGGAAGTTCACCACGCCATCGCTACCTTGTCCCTCGAGTACCGAAAGGTGTTGATCCTTCGCGACCTCGAGGGACTGCCTGGCGAAGAGGTCGCTCGAATGCTGCAGCTGACGGAGGCGGCGATGAAGACACGGCTGCACCGTGCACGGCAGATGCTGCGAGAGCGACTGGGCAAATCTGTGGCTGCGCTACATGCCCGCTAGCGCTGCGATCTCGTCGGCGCTGTACGCGCGGCATGAGATACGCACGTCATCGAGCGCACCGCTAAAGTACGGATCGACTTCGTACTGCGAGCGGCCGAGCCAGTTGTTTGTGCTTGCGCCGAGCTCAGAAGGATTGAGTACAACGTTTGTGTTCTGTGCGACCTGCGCGCCGCCCAGGAACAGCCGCCCAGTGTCCCCACTCATCACCACGGCCACGTGCCGCCACTCGCCCCGCGGAAAGTCGATGCTGTAGCTGACCTGCTGCTCCGCACCCTCGTTGTTTCGGATCGCGAAGCGCAGCGTGTTCCCGCCTGCGCGCGGGGTCAGGAACATGTTGCTGGCTGTGCCGCTACCGAAGTCGAAGATGCGGCTCCAGTCGGCGCTCGCGGCCAAGTTGACCCAACCGGCCCAGGTGAAGTCGGTGCAGCCTTGTACCAGCCCACCGGGCAGGCTCACGTACTGGTTGTTTCCGCTGAGCCCGACGGCGTTGCTGCCTACCCGACCCGGCACCCAACTCGCCCCGCCCTGCAGCGTTCCGTCCTCGTCGCCCCCGGCTGCGTCGTCGACGGTCGTGCCTGATGTCTGATCGAACGTAAAGTGGACAGCGAGGTCGGCCGAGGGAAGCTCGGGCCCGAGCTCGACGATGAAGCCACGGGAAGGCACACCGGCCGCATCAACTGACACAACTTGATAATAACCAGGGGGTGCGATCGAACTGTTAGCGGGCGCACTGACAGTCAGCGTCCTCGCACTCTGACTGTGGGTCGCCGGGACGAACCGCTGCCCCATGTCGAAGCTGTGCGTCGTGGAGCTGAGGCCGAGCAGCACGACCCGCGTGATGTTGCGCTCGTCTGCCAGCTCGATCTGAAAGCTCGAGCCATAGGCGAAGCGCTTGCCGCTTATGCTTGTCATACGGGGCCGGTTCGCAGAGCCGCTTAGTTCAGCGGGCGCAGTGATCGGAGCGACTGTAATCAACACGCAAGCTGGCAAGCCGACCGAGTTAGACGGTTGGGTGTTCGCCATTCTGAAGTGTGAGGCAGGCAAGTGGCGCGTGGTCGAGCTCGACATGTTGTCTGACTTCGAAGGGCTGGACGTTTGGCCTGCGAAGTATCCAGCCATCCCAGCGGTTGTGTTCGACACAGTCGGGCTTGCGACAAACGCGGAAGGATAGCGCCTAGATGATGTCTAGAGCTTGGATGATCGTGCTCTTCGCGTGCCTCCTACAGCAGCAGCTCCAGCAGTAGCAGCTTCGGACGCGGCGCGGGGGCTTCGTACTGAGCGCACGGGTCGCGCGCGGAAAGCCTCTTGCGAAGCGCTCAGCGCACAGTGATGCTTGAGCGGTTCCATGAGCACGCCCAATCCCAAAGTCGACGCATTCGTGAGCCGCGCCAAGCGCTGGCGCGGCGAGATCCAGAAGATCCGCGCGATCCTGCTCGAGAGTGGTCTCGACGAGGAGCTGAAGTGGGGCAAACCTTGCTTCCAGTTCGAAAGCAAGAACGTCGCGATCATCCAGCCGTTCAAAGAGCATTGTGCGCTCATGTTCTTCAAGGGCGCGCTGCTCGAGGACACGCACAGTCTCCTTCGCAGCCAAGGCGAGAACACGCAGTCCGCCTTACGCCTGGAGTTCAGAAGCGAAGCTGAGATCAAGAAGACCGTGCTGAAGTCGTATGCGAAGCAAGCGATCGAGGTGGAGAAGTCAGGACGCAAGGTCGACTTCAAAGCGAAGCGCCAGCTCGATCTTCCGGACGAGCTCACCGAGATCCTGCAGCGCGACCGCAGGCTGACCAAAGCCTTTGACGCTCTAACACCCGGCCGACAACGCGGTTATGTTCTCTACTTCATGGGCGCAAAGAAATCAGAGACGCGGACCGCACGCATCGAGAAGTACATCCCCAAGATCCTTGCAGGCTTGGGCTTCCACGATCGCTGAGTCTCACATACCACGAGACCGCATGTGCGCTGGCCCGCACTCTGAGCGCATGCGGTTACCACTCCGACGCGTCACCGGCCGGCCTGCTGCAGCTGTTGGCGGCAGCTGACCAGCAACCAGCCAGACGTGTGTGTGTGGTGGAACGTGCTACGTATTTTCATGCCCGAAATCACTGCAGTTGACCTGATTGTGCGCCGCATCGGACCCTGATAGCGGAACGTCCGTCGTGAGTGCTCCGAATCTAGAACCGGGGGACTGCAGACGTTCAGGGGTTTGCAGTGAATCGAAGTCTTGCTTGGCGATCGAGCTTAGTTGCGCTTGCGCTGCCCTTCCTGTGTACGTTGCTGCTGTGCGCGGCGTGCGGAGCGAACACCGAGCCGACAGTCGCTGAGGGCGGCGGCCACGTGCGCGCGCAACGCCAAGCGTTGACCGCGGACGGCTTCGCGTACGGCGAGGTCCTCCGCGTCGCGAACACTGCGCACGGTGCAGGCGACCTGACCGACTTCCAGGTGCAGGTCAAGCTGAATACTGCCGCAGAGATCACGGCCGGCCGCATGCGCTCCGACTGCGCCGACCTCCGTGTCTATTCCGGCAACGGCTGCACGGCGGGAACACCCGCGAGCTTCTGGGTGGCAGACGGCACCTGCAACACGACCAGCACCAGCGTCTGGCTGGGCCTACCATCTCTGCTCGCGGGGTCGTTCACATCGTTTGCAATCTATTGGGGAGACCCGAACGCGACCTCGTTGTCGAACGGCGCAGCCGTGTTCCCGATCTTCTTCGACGACTTCAACGACGACACGATCGACCCCAACAAATGGTCCATGCACGGGCCAGAGAAGCTGACCGAGGGCGGTGGAACCATCACGACATCGGGCGGCGCCGCAGCCATCTGGACCAAGCAGAAAGTTATGGCGCAAGGCCAAACAGTGTTCGGCGTGGGTACGAACGCGCAGTCGGCATTCGGCGTGGACATCGAGTACGGTGCCTCGACCATGATCGAGCCGGGCAGTCCGAGTGACATCCACTGGTCTGCACGAACGTATACCGGTGCGACCTTCCTGGCTTTTGACGAGACGATGGCGTTCATCGGTGGAGGCACGCATCCAGGCCAATGCGAAGCGGTAAGCGCCGGCGCACGCTGGACCAACGCGCCGGGTGACAGCACTTGGTTTCAGACCGAGTTCTTCTACGAATGGGTCGGCGACCATCAAACTAGATTCGGCATCTACGACAAGCTCGGCATCAAGCGCGAGGTCACGCTAGGCGACGACTCTTGCACGACGCCAGCGACCGAGAGCGCGTACTTCCAATGGGATCAACTGGACTCGGAGCCGAACCCGATCTCCAGCCTCGACTACGCATACGTTCGCAAGTACGCGACGCCCGAGCCGCTGATCAGCGATCGCATCAAGCTCGCGCAAGCACAGTGCAAGGCGAACGGCACGGGTCCATGCAGCGTGTCGACGGCGACGGCCCACTGTGCCTCCGGAGCGTGCAGCAACGCCGCGATCTGCATACCGTCGAGGGAAGAAGCCTGTTACGTCGACTCGGATTGCAGCAGCGCACAGTTCTGCAATCGCACGGAGATGGCGTGTAAGGCCAGGCTCGCGGTCGGCGCGCAGCTGCCGGCGGATGGTCTACACAACACTTGCCCGAGCAATGACGCAAACGCAGCCTGTGCGACAGGTTTGTGCAATGCCAATACGGCCAGCTGTGCCGCTAGGAACGGCGCACGTTGCGATGCTCCCAACGACTGTGTGGTGAACGTCTGTGGCAGCGACGACTTGTGTGGATACGCATCCGCCGGCAGCTGTACAGAGCAGACTGCAGAGGTATGCCGCGCGAGCTGCGGAGAGAGCGGCGTATGCTTGCCGCCCGACGGCTGCGACGACGACGATGACTGCGAGGCCGAGCAGCACTGCGACCTCGCAGCGCTCGGCTGCGTTCCGGATCTGATCAACGGCGCCGTGATCCCGGCAGACCATGGCAGCTGCGGAGGCAGCCGAGGGTCTGCGGGCCCAGCGCTCGCAGTCTGCCGCAGCGAACATTGCAACGAGCTCAGCAACACCTGTGCAGCCGTCAACGGCAACACCTGCACCACCGCCGCGGGCTGCGAGTCCGGTGTATGCGAGTCTGACTTCAAGTGTGGCTACCCGGATGGCACAGGCAGCTGCAGTGTCTCGACACAAGCGACTGTCTGTCGCTCGCAGCATTGCAGCGCCCATGGTGGCAAGTGCGTTCCTTCCGCTGACAGCTGCTGGGTGGATGCGGACTGTGCCAGCGATCAATTCTGTCACCGCGATTCATTCACATGCACAGACAAGCTCGCTGCCGGACAGGCGTTGCCCACGGATGATCTGCACGATGCTTGCACGGCCTGGGTGAGCTCGGCCTGCGCCACCGGCCTATGCAACCGACAGACCTCGACCTGCGCTCAGGCCAACGGGGAGTCGTGCAGCGCAGTGGCCGAGTGCGTCAGCAACGCGTGCGACAACGACGGCAAGTGCGGCTACACAAACGGCGCTGGCACTTGCGAAGTAGAAGAGGCTGCACCGCAGTGCCGCTCGGGCATTTGTGGCAGCTCCGACGTGTGCATCCCGAGTGGAGGCTGCGCTGTCGACAGCGACTGCGAGTCCGGTGAATATTGCGTAGTCGCAGACTTGCAATGCGCGCCGGCGCTCGCGAACGGCTTTCCTTTGCCGCCAGGGCATGGCACCTGCTCGAACCCTGGCTCGGCAGGATCTGCCGAGACGGCGTGTGCGAGCGGAGCCTGCAACCCAGGCACGAACACCTGCGCAGGTGCGAGCGGCAACACCACGTGCACCAGCGCGAGCGAATGTGCGGTCAATCTCTGTGGCGCGAACGGCCTGTGCGGATTGCACCAAGGTCAAAGCGGCTGCGATGAAAACAATCAGGCTGACGTCTGTCAGTCTGACACTTGCAGCATCAGCACCGGGGTCTGCATTCCCGCGGGTCTCGGACGCTGTTGGGTCGATGGGGACTGCAGCGGCAGCGAATACTGCCATCGCACATCGTTCTTGTGCATGCGCCGCTTGCCTGCAGGCAGCGAGCTCCCTGGCGACAACCTGCACAACGCCTGTCCGTTGAGCGAGCTGAATGGCGCCTGCGCATCCGGCGCATGCAACCGTGTGACGAGCACCTGCGCATTGGACTTTCTCTCTGCTTGCGAAGGTCCCAGCGAGTGCGTCTCGAACGTGTGCGACGAAGACGACAAATGCGGCTACGCAAACGGCAATGGACCGTGCAGCGCAGACACACAAGAGAGCGCGTGCCGCTCGGGCATCTGCAACGACACCGGTCGCTGCATCCCGGCGGACGGCTGTGTCGACGACAGCGAGTGCAGCGAATCCCGCTTCTGTCGCGCAGCTGACTTCGCTTGCGCGCTCAAGCTGTCGAATGGCAGCGCGCTGCCGGAAGGCCACGGAAGCTGCGGCGGCAGCGGCGCTCTTGGCCACGCAACCCATGGCTGCGCGAGCGGCGCGTGCAACAGCGAGACTGGCACGTGTGCCGGACCTAACAGTGAGACCGAGTGCGGTGTCGACGCCGAGTGCATAAACAACGTTTGCGGCAACAACGATCTATGCGGCCATGCGGACGGCGTAGGCAGCACGTGCACGACGGAGAACGCCGGTACGCAGTGCCAGTCCGGTGTCTGCAGCACACACGGTGGCAAGTGCTTGCCAGAGGGCGCCGACAAGTGCTGGGTCGATCAGGATTGCGCCGAAGGCGACTACTGTCACCGCGCGTCGTTCACATGTGAGGCCCAGTTGGTGTCCGGCAGCTTGTTGCCGGCCGATGGCTTGCACACGAGCTGCAACGAGCAGGGCACGAGCCGCGCATGCGTCACCGGCCTGTGCGACTCGGCGTCACAACGCTGCGTCGCGCTGAATGGCGTGGGCTGTGACGCTGCCGATGCTTGTCTGTCGCAGGTGTGCGGCTCGAACGGTCAGTGCGGCTACGACGTCGGCCAAGGCCCTTGCAGCGTCGATGACGCCGAGAGCGTCTGCCAATCGGGCGTGTGTGCGTCTTCGGGCGCGTGCATCCCGTCAGGAGAGAATCGCTGCTGGCTCGACGCTGACTGCATCCCAGGCGACTACTGCGACCGTGAGAGCCGTACATGTCATGCGCGCATTGCAGCGGGCGAGCCTGTGCCGAATGACGGGTTGCACATGGGTTGCAGCGACGGAACGAGCGACGCGTGCAGCACCGGTCTGTGCAGCAACGAGAGCGATCTGTGCGTCGCGAGCAACAACATCAGCTGCGATGACAACGACGCTTGTGCTTCCGCAATCTGCGGTGGCAATGGCATATGTGGTCGCGCAGATGGCGAAGGCCCATGCTCCGAAGACGACGCGACTGCGAACTGCCAGTCCGGCAAGTGCGGTGCGAGCAAGGTCTGCATCAGCGGCGATTGCTGGAACGACAGCGACTGCCCCGAAGGCAACTACTGCTACCGTGCGCAGCAGGCGTGTCGCGCGCCCGTTGCAGCAGGCGAACCAGTCCCTGACGACGAAGTGCACTCGGGCTGCAGCGACGGAACAAACAGCGCGTGCAGCAGCGGCCTGTGCAACGCGGACACGGGCTTGTGCGTAGGCACCAACAGCACGAACTGTGAGATCCGCGATGTTTGTGCCTCCGGGATCTGCGGCGCTAACAGCCTGTGCGGTCACGCCAACGGTGAAGGGCCATGTACCGATGGCGACGCCGCTGACAAGTGCCAGTCGAGCAAGTGCAGTCCGCACAGCGCGGTCTGCGTCACCGGCGAATGCTGGCTCGATCTCGATTGCGCGGAAGGCAGCTACTGCGATCGCTCGGAGCAGACGTGCCGCGAGCGCATTGGCGCTGGCTCGCCAGCGCCGAACGATGGATTGCACGAAGGCTGCGTCGACGGCGCGAGCGAAGCCTGCAGCGGCGGATTGTGCAACGCTGACAGCGGCCTGTGCGTTGCCAGCAACAACATCAGCTGCGAGAGCAGCGACGCTTGTGCGTCAGCGATCTGCGGCGGCAACGGCTTGTGCGGCCACGCGGACGGTGAAGGCCCCTGCTCGGATGACGACGCCGCCACCAGCTGCCAGTCCGGCAAGTGCAGCCCCCACGCCGAAGTCTGCATGTTCGGCGAGTGCTGGGTCGACGACGACTGCGGCAGCACAGCGTATTGCCAGCGCTCCACGCAGACGTGCGAGCTCAAGCTGTACTCGGGTGCTCCCCTCCCAGACGACGGCGTGCACGCGATCTGCGAAGACGGCGAGAGTGAAGCTTGCATGTCAGGACACTGCGAAAACGGCCGCTGTGTCGAGCAAACGCAGGCACTCGGTCTGTCAGGCGGCGGTGGCTGCAGCACCACAGGCGCGACAGCAGACGGCAGCTTCCTGCTACTGGCACTGCTGTGGCTGCGACGGGGTCGCCGCCGATCTCGCCTGTTGCCTGGATCCCGAAGGCTGCCCTTCGACGCGGTGTCGCTGCGACTAACTCTTAGCGACGGGGGCGATTTGTTGGGGAGAGGCGGAGCGGGAATCGGCGCGCAAGGCGAGCTGGACGCAATAATCGAGCGCGCGGTCGGGTAGCATCCAGCGCAGAACTTTGACGAGCCGTGCATCCGCGCCCGCCACGTAGCGGGTCTTCGGGCGCTTCGCCGACAGCGCGTGGGCGATCAGCGCTGCGACGACATCGGGCGAAACAGCGCGCGCTGCAGTGCTGTGGGCAGCGCGCAGCGAGCGTGTAGCGGCTTCACCGTAGAGTGCTCGAGTTTCGGGAGAGAACTGTTCGATGACTTGTCGCGAGAACTCAGTGCCTTTGGCCCAGATCTGTGTGTCGACGCTACCCGGTTGGATAAGTGACACTTCCATCTGAAAGGGCCGCAGCTCGTGCCGCAAGCTGTCGGTAATCGCCTCCAAGGCAAACTTGGTCGCGCAATACGGGCCATGAAAAGGCGCCGATACGAACCCGCCCATCGAGCTCACATTGACGATGCGTCCGCGCGCTTTGCGCAAAAGGGGCGTGAACGTTTGGATCATCGCCACGACCGCGATCACATTGACCTCGAACTGGTTGCGCATGACATCGAGGTCGACCGCCTCGATTGGACCTGACAATGAGACGCCCGCGTTGTTGACAAGACCGTGCAAGCCGTTGTCACCCACCGCAGCTTCGAGCTGTGCGCGGGCGCGTGCACGAGACTCGGCCTCGGTGACGTCGAGCAGCACGCATTCGATGCCGCTCGGCGCGGCAGCGCGCAGAGACTCAGCGTCGGCATCACGACGAACGCCGGCGAACACACGATAACCACGGCGCGCCAGATCGAGCGCTGTGGCGCGGCCAATTCCGCTCGATGCCCCCGTCACGAGCACGGCGCGTGGCTGCAAGGTTGATGTCATGTGGGCGGGATTAGACGATAGGCCCTCGCACGGCAAGCGGGTCGCTCCAGGTTCTAGCTTCAGTGTGCGCCGGAACACAGTCCTGGCAGGCGTACCCCGCCACGCGCGGCGTTAGCGGGCGCTGTGCCTCGCGCGGCCGGCCGAGCGGTGTGCCACCGAGTGTTAGCACCGGACACAATCAGCGCGCTCTTGATCCTGCGACCTGCCGTGCTCGGGCGCGAGCCACTCGATGTGCTGTGAACTATCAGATCGCGCATGAAGACTTTCCTCAGCAGAGCACTTGCGATCAGCGCTTCGATGAAGACCAGTGGGAAGCGTATCGGCGGCTTGGGGAGAACATGGCCAGCGAAGTGTTCGGTGCGCTGAAGCCGACGAGCAACCACGTCAGCGCGGGCTGGCAGCTGGTCGATCTGCAGCGTCTGGGCGATGACACCCGCGACGCGATGACAGCGGAGCTTTTTGCCCGATCCGGCTGACGGCTGACGGCTTCCGAGCACTTTTTTCGGTCCCGCCCCGTAACGAACGGCCAGCGCGTACGTATTCGTTCATGCTCCTGTCAGCCCCTGTCAGCTTCGGGGCAGCGCGACATGCCCCTCTCCCAGCTCACCATAGCCACCATGTCGTTCTTCGGACTGGCTTGCGCCTTGCGCGTCGAGCGGGCTGCGCCGGCCCGGAGCGCGCCTGCAGGTGGCTCGCAGCGTGCCCCAGCGGGCGACACACGCGAAGCGGAGCAGATTTGGATGGCGGCGTATGCGGCCGGCGACGATGCCATGTTCGATGCACTGTTCAAGAGTCTCGCGCCACGGCTGACAGCGTTCTTCATGCGCGCGTTTCCGGATCGCGCGCTGAGCGACGACCTGCTGCAGAGCACGTTCGTACGCCTGCACGCCGCACGTCACAGCTATCGGCCAGGCTCGCCCGTGCGGCCATGGGTGTTTACGATCGCCGCGCGCGTGCGCATCGACGAGCTGCGTCGGCGCCGCCGCCGTCCACTGCACGACGGCGAGCTCGACCTGGAGCAGGTGCAAGCAAACGAAGACCCTGACGCGCCCGGCCGCGCGCTGGATGAGGATGTCCGGATCCGGAAGGTTCGCGATGCCATCGATTCCTTACCCGAGTCACAGCGCTTGGTGATCCATCTGCATCGCTTCGAGGAGCTCAGCTACGCGCAAATCGGTGAGGCGCTCGGTGTCAGCGAAGGTGCGGCGCGGATCCGCGCATTTCGGGCGTACGCCACGTTGCGCGAACGCCTCTTGCCGCTGACGGCGGAGGAGTCTCCGCGATGACCGAGCATGTCTCGCACAAGCGCGCGCTGTACGTGGTGGCATTGGCTGAGAGCGATCCCGTCAGGCGCACGGCCTACGCGCACGCTGAGACGTGCGTGCACTGCGCGCGTACGCTGCGCGAGAGCAGTGAGCTCCTCGAGCTGATCGATTACAGCGCCCAGCCTGTCGCCGTGAACGAGCAGCTGACAGCACGCGTCAAGCTGGCAGTGTTCGGCGAGGTGCTGCACGCGGAGCCGAGCCTGCGTTGGCCACGGGTGATGTTCTTGCTGTTGGGTGCTGCCCTCAGCGCTGTCATGGCCTGGGTCGACGCACAGCCTGGGCCGTGGTTTGGCAGCGATCTTGGTGTGCACTGCGTGCTGTTCGAGAACGCCTACGCGCTCGGTGCGTGTGTGGCCACCGCTGTCTGGGCGCGTACGCGCAAGCGTGCGGTCGATCCCTGGACGGGCTCGCTCGTCGGCATGTCTGGTGCAGTGCTCGGGCAAATCCTCTTGCGGACGCACTGCGACTCGGCCCACGCCACGCTGCACTTGTTCGCGTTTCACGTACTGGGCGTGTTGATCGGCACAGCGCTTGGTGCGCTCGCAACGCCTGCATTCACGCGGCAGCGATAATTCGTGTAACGGGCGCCGCGCGCCAGCGAATCCTCATCTGTAACGCGAACGCAAACAGGAGGAAAGCTCATGCTCGAAGCTCACCAGCGTTGGGTCTTGTCGTGTGTCATCGCGCTTGGCATTGCAGCCTGCAGCGGCAATGGAGACGAACCCAATCGCCGCGAAAACAAGATCCAACCAGGCAATGACCAGACACCGCCACAAGGCGCCGCGGCTGTCGAAGCCTGGCTCACCCAAGGTTCTTACAAGGCCTGGCAGTGCGAATCGGATATACACGAGAGCCGCAACCCATCGCCACACGGCTACAATCGCATCTGTTCGAACGATGTGATCGCAGCGAACGCTGGAGGCGAGGACGATTGGCCGCAAGGCGCCGCTGCCGTCAAAGAACTGTACGCCACCGCAGATGCGAAAGAGCCGGTCGGCTTCGCTGTGTACTTGAAGACCGCAGCTGAGAGCGACGGCGGCGACAACTGGTACTGGTACGAGCGTGTGCCGCTCGACAGCGCAGCACCGCACGACGCAAACGGTGTCGTCGCAGATGGGCTCGGCGATCGCGGGCCCGAAAAGGCCATCTGCGTCTCGTGCCACGTCGCCGCTGGCAACGACGCAGCCCACACGCCTTCGGCTGGCGGTCGCGATCAGGTCTACACCCCGGTCGAGTGATTTATCCCGCGATTACTGGGCTTGGGTGGTCTGCCCCCCGCAATCACAGAGTGTGTAGGACTGCCCGTCCTCGACGCAGTGCTGGGCACCGCGGCAGCCGGCGGGGCCGTAACACAGCAGCGTCGTGTTCGGCATGCAGCGGGCAGCAACCAGCCTTGTTAGGTGCGCGGCGTCATCAGCGGCGCGCGGCTGCTACACCGAGAGCCCGAGCGCATCCAACATGTCGTTCGAGAACAACTTGCGACCTGCGGGCGAGAGGAAGCCGCGACGTGCTGCAAGCCATGCGTCGACGCGCGCGTCACCGAAGCCTGCGCGCACGACTTTGCTATTGAGCGGCATAACTTGCCCCCAGTGATAAGTGTGCGGGACCGCGCGCTTCGTCAGCTCCGCTTCGAGCAGCTTGTGCGCTTCGCGGCTACGCGGCGCATCGATGCCCGGAAACTCGATGGTGCATGTAATCGGCGCGAAATGCGTGAACGCGAGCAACGCCTGCGAGGAGCGCACGTAGCGCAGCGCGACGGGTGCACCGAACACGTGTTTATCCGTGACTGCGAACACCGCGGCGAGCGCATCGCTCAAGCGCTCGAGCGGCACACCCAGCTCGAGGCTGGTCCCGCCACCGGTTCGCAGCGAATCCGAAAAGCACTGGCCCGGCGTGCCGATGAAAGCACCGTCTTCGGCCGATGGCACGATGCCTACCAGCTGCGACTGCAGCGTGGAAGGGATCACGTCCGGCAGCACCTCCGAGCCGATCGCGATCGCGCCGACCAAGTCGCGACCGCGCATCGAGGTCGCACCAGCCAACGCCGGCACGGGCAAGGCGTCGCCCTCTTTGTGCGCCTGCTCGTAGTACACGCGTACAAACGCGCCCTTGTGACCTTTGCCGCGCAAGTACGGATTGATCACGAACTCGATATGGTACGGCTCGCCCGCGTCTTGCAGCAGCCCGAGCTTGGAAATGTCGTGACTCAGCGCTGCGCGCACGATGTCCTCGAAGTCCAGCTGTTTGGCGCATAGACGCAGCAGATACAGCGGCGATGCTTCGAAGATCACGGCGTGCACGATGCCGAAGCTGCCGAAGCTCACGAGCGCAGCATCGAACAGCGCGTCGTCCTGGCGCAGCTCTGCACCGAGCCACGTGCAATACGCCTGTGTGACGATGGGCTTACGGGCGGGTTGGATGATGTAGTGTTTACCGTGCTCGGCCACGATGTGCAGCGCCAAAACCCGATCGTGCAGCGAGCCGACGCGATGCGCCGAGCCGTGGGTGCCCGTGGAAATTGCGCCAGCGATAGTCTGCCCGTTGCTCGCGCCCGAGGTCGGCAACGCCAAGCCGCGCGCTTCGAGGCCGCTGTTGAGCGTCGTGATGGGTGTGCCGCACTGCGCGTACACTACGCGCTTCGCGATCCCGGCGAGCTCCGGGACGATCGACTTCGTGCTCAGGCTGCCGACGCTCCAGGACGTCAGGCGCGAAGTGTTGACGAGATAGCCGTCGACGAAGCCCACGCTGTTCAGCGACCAGCCCGAGCCCAACGCGCGCAAGCGCACGTTGGCTGCTTCGGCGCGTCGCACGATCTCACACAAGCCTTCGAGCCCAGCCGCGAACGACTTGCCAGGCACGGGCGCCGTCGTGTCCGCCCACTCATTCGTGGGTGTTAGAAACTGTTGGACGACGCCGCCCACCCCATCGGTGTCGTGCCAGTTGCGCCAGTCTCTATTCTGCTCGATCTCGATCAGCGGCTTGGGCATAACAGCTCCGTTCCTCGTCACTGCGGTCCCTGAAGCTCGGTGTCCGGCTCAGAAGCGGTCGAGCAGTACAGGGTGATCTCTGCAGGCATCGCGAGCCCCAGCGTGACGATCGCAAGCGGCACGGAGTACGCGAGCAGTGAGACCTCGGTTCGCCCGATTCCAGAACCGCAGATCGGCTTATTGACCTTACAACTATGATCTTTCTCTGCGTCGAGCACACGGTGTACGCTGCCGTCTTCATGGATGCAGCGCAGCGGCTCCCAGACCGGAATGCTTCCGCCCCAGATCGTCGACCACGCGACAGTCGAGATCGGACTGTGCTCATCGATCGGCACGTGCGAGCTCGCGTCGAGCTTATTGCGATCGTTCAGCACATAGCTGAAGCAACCACTCAGAAGGGACAAGATGCAGACGCAGGCGCTCGAGCGCGCGAGTTTGGCTGACATAGATTGCCTGCCGCTCTCAGCGGCACCTTCGGTTGTGTCAGCTCTAACTCTTGGGCACAAACACAAATGCCGCTGTGTGGCGTTTCACCCAGTTGCCGCTTTCAGCTGCCTAGCAGTAGTGCTAGGCCAGCTGAAACGTAGCCACCACCGCGTAGCGGTAAGAGAGATCCCTACGCCCTTGCGGTCCGTCCCAGCCGTGCTGGCGCAAGATCAGGTCTCGCCAGGTGAGACTAACACCAGGCTAACGCACCATCATCGGCAAGGGCAGCATCGTCATAGCCCTGTCGATGGTTGTCGCGGGCTGCGACTCCGGCCTCGGCTTCGATAGCCTCGGCACTACGCCGCGGCATCGAGATCGGCGCTGCGCGGCCGGAGCTCACAAACACGGATTCGCCTGCGCGAGTCGCTGAGCCGGCTCAGAACAGTGATGCGGCCGCCGCGAGATGTTGCGTCTCGTGGAGACGTGGTGGTGTCCAGCGCACAGCGCGTGCTTTTTCGAAGCGCAGCCACAGCCACCGCGCATCTTCGAGCGGGCTGGCAAATCGAAAGCGTACGCGCCGCGGCGCGCCGTGCGTGTCCACCTCGAGCACACGTGCGCTGAAGCGGTCGGTGAGCTCCACGTCCCCCGGCGCAAAGGGCTCTGCGCTCGGATCGCGCACGATGCGCTCTAGAACGTTTGCGAACCAACCGCGCTCTACGTGCACGTCGATGGTCTGTGCATCTACGCGATTGACATCGTACGCGGCGCCGCCGACATACAGCGCACGCATCGACCGCGGCATTGTCACATGGCCGCGCTCGCGCATCGAGATGGTCGACATGAGCGTGGTTTCGACCGGGACATTGAGCACTACGACGTCACGTCCGGCGGGATCTGTCAGCGCATCGTTCAGCGCGCTATCTCCGCCGCCGATCGCTGGGCTGCAACACACGAAACACAGTGGAACAAAGGCGAGCACAGCAGCGCTCGTGTGGAGCTGAAACAGTGTGCGCGGGAGCCAGCCACGCAGTGGTTCGCGGCCGTTTGCGGTGAGGCAAAGCGCAAGCAGCCCGCAGCCCCCGACGCCAACGAAGAAGACCAGCCGATCTTGAGGTGTGACAGCGGCGAGCGGCAGGATGCTACCGAGCGCAGTTAATCCGAGAAATCGAGCGCGCGCGTCGCTTCGGAGAACAGGCAAAAACCACGGCGCGAGTAGCGCAAGGGTGACACAAGTCACGAGCACGAGCAGCCACAAGCCACTTGGCAAGAGGCCGGCGAGGCCGGCGTGGGGCAGCACCAAGGACGAGTGGAGGTACAGCGGCACAGCGACCAGCAGGTTCTGCGCGACCGCCCAAGGTTGCTGACCTGCGTTTAGATACATGCCGCCGTGAGCTGCGCCGAAGCCGAGCTTCGTGTAAGCGACCAGGTAAGCTCCACACAGCACGATGTGCGGCAGCACGCGCAGCGCCCGCGATCGCCAAGAGCCGACGTCGAGGACGAGCGCATACGCGAGCAGCGGTGCCATGACGGCGATCGTCGCTTCGCCTGCGAACAGCGCGAGCGCGTGCACGCACACAGGCGCGACGGCTGCGAGCGTGCGTCCACCCTTGGCGCGCAGGAATAACAGTATGGTCGCGAGCCCTAAAAGCGCGCTCAGCAGCGTGTTGCGTGAGGAGACCCAACCGACCGACACGGCATGTCCGGGACAAAAGGCGTAGAACATCGCGGCAAGGCGGGCACTTTGCTCGGAGCCCAGCAGCTCCGCGTAGATCAGCGCGACAATCCAAACGATCGCCGCGTACAGCAGGACGTTTTCTAGGTGCATCAGCCAGACGACCTCGGGCCAAAGCGTAAAGTCTAGTGCGTGACTTAGCGATGCCAGTGGGCGCAGCAAGTGCAGCTTCAAGTCGTGTGAAGCCGACCAGTTGAGCACACCTTGCATCCGCAGGTTGTTGGTCTCGGCCCCGCCCGGAAAAAACAGGTACGCATCCCATGGCACGCTACGCACGCGCCGAGCGATTACAAAGTCGTCTGCTTGCAAGCCAATCGCGAGGCTCGGCAGTCCAAGCACGATGACGCAGAGAGCCAGCGCGCGCGGCAAGACGCGGACGTTCGACAAGCGAATGAAGTATTGTGCCATCCATGCATCGCACGGCCTTCACCTGTGGTGATGGCTCGCGCCCCCGTGGCAGCTTGAACGCCGCCAATCGCGCGCGTATTCCGCGAGCTTGTTTACTTCACGCGCTTGCTGGGGGCATCGACGTAGCGCGCGGCATCGAAGGAAGTCGACTTTGGACGCTTCGACACGACCTCCCGCTGGTCGCAGACGCAGGTGTTGGCGTCACAGGTACGCCCGCTCAAGAGCGACCCGACTGGACAAAACCGGCAGAGACCACGATCTATCAAGTGCGCGGGACCGGCGCACGCCTCACCGGCCGCTACGAGCTGCAGCCCGAGCAACGCTATCAACCAGTCGGTTACATCGCACCGCCACCTATCGAAAAGGCCAGCTTTTCGTTCTTCGATGCGCGCAGCGACTTCGACGGTGATGGCAGCAGCGACCTCCTGGTAGTCGACTTGAACGACGTCGCGCCTGACATTCACGGCGCGGTGTACTTGCTGCCGGGCAGCTCGCGCGAGCCGGACTGACCAAGCATTCTGAAAGCTCATGCCCAACGCACGCGCCATGTTGCCGTCTGTCGTGCTCGCACCGATCAGCGTGCCGGCTCGAAGGTCGATCGCATGGCGTTGCGCGAACATCAGCAAGAGGCCCGGCAGCGGAGGCCTGCTCCACCACGACGCCAGCGTCGATCGCCGCCCCGATCACCTCGAGCCCACGCGCATCGTCCCGAGTCGACTCCGTAGAGAGCCGCATGCAACCAAGCCCCAAACGCACCCACCCACCATACTTGCCCGCACGCGCTTACGCTCCGGCGGTGGCTGCGCCCCATGCAAGGGCGGTGCAACCTACGAGTGTGAGGGTGCTGCCTAGCAGGTAGAGGGCCCAGACTAGCCGGTTGGTTGAGTCGCCGCGTCTGGTCAAGCCACGCTTACCGCTGACGGCTGCGAGCACCATGCCTGCGACAAACACTTCGACGCCAACAATCAGACTCCAAGCGATCAGACTCGCCTCCCACGGCGGCAGCGCGAGCTGCGGGATCGCAGGGCCGAGCGCGATCAGCATGATACCGCCCATCGAAGCACCTGCGTGTACGACGCGCCAAGCCACCTCACCCTTCTCGCGCTTGATCGCTCGCGCGAAGAAAATGCCCCCAAGAAAACCACTCAGTAGAACCAAGCTTCCGTGCAAGACAAGTTGCTGTGCCAAGCCTTCCATACTGACTCCAATCTGCAGTGCGTGATGGAGCCGAGTATGGAGATGTCGAGTCAGCGCACGGTGCGCCGCAGGTCACGACTGCGTCACCCGCTCCCGGCTTGATCATGCGCACGGCTCGTCCGTATGGCTACGGAAGCCCCTGTGATCGTTTCAGAATTCTCGACGAGCATTTTGTCTCTACGCGACCTGCCCACGCGCGCTACAACGAGGCGCCCGACGCTGTGAGCTGCAGCTGTAGGGGTAAGGGGCTGGCGGGGTCGAAGCATGGTTGGACAGTTTGGAAGAAGCGCATGGCTGTGTGTGGTGGCGCTGACAGGTTGCGCGTTGCCGGGCATTCACCGGGAAGAGCCAACGCACGACGCGGGCATGGATGACGAAGCGCTGACCAAGGATCCCGCGATGGATCCGGCCAACCGCAACGAAGACCACAAAACGTTCATGTCACTGCTCCCGCGCGAGCACAACTTCGCAGAGTGGCCGATGCCGGACGCCGCTGCCGACTCGGCGGTGAAACCCAACTACGCAGTCAAAGAGCAGGTGATCATCGACAAGGTGACGAACCTGCGCTGGCAGCGCGTGCTGCCCGATAAGTTTCGCGGCTGCAAAGCGCGCTACCCGCTCATGAGCGTGCTGCAAGCTGAAGGCACAGGCTGCACGTGGATGGAGGCGCGGGAGTACTGCAGCCAGCCAGAAATCGCCGAGGCGTTGGGCCCGGGTGAGTGGCGTCTGCCCACGAAGGTCGAGCTCGAGTCGCTGCTAGACCTCACGCGCATCGACGCGATCGATCCGGTCTTCGACACGCATCCCATCGACTTCTTTTGGAGCGCCACGCCGGTGCACAATCCGACAGGCCTCAACCTCGCCTGGGCGGTCGACTTCTCGGACGGCTACCCCTACGCATCGGGTCGCTTCAAGGGTGGGCGCGTGCGCTGCGTGTCGAGCACAGGCGAGACCGCCGGCGGCGCTCCGGACCACTTCTTCGACGCCGACGTCACGCGAGACGGCCGTACCGGGCTTGTGTGGCAGCGCTTTCCAGACAGCGAAACCAGGACCTTCGGCGACTCGCTGGCGTACTGCCAGATGCTCGATCTCCAAGGCGACGGCTGGCGCTTGCCGACCTTGAAAGAGCTGCTGACCACTGTCGATCCCACGCGTCGCACACCCGCGATCATCGCCAGATCTTTTCCGTACACGCCTCTCGCGCGTTTCTGGTCGAGCTCGAAGCGCGTCGACGGCGAAGAAGACGCCTACCAAGTCGACTTCGAGATCGGCGGCGTGATCTACACGAGCGTCACGGACAAGCACTACGTCCGCTGCGTCCGCTGATCTGACAGAAAGCTCTGATTGGCGCGCGGCGGCGTGGGGCGTAAGTGTGCGAGGAGCTGTGGAACTGGACCACTGGCCCATGAAATTCGCGGAGCTGCGCGCGCGCGGCTTCTCATCGCGGTACAGTTGTGGTGCTCGGACAACACGGTCGTAGCGTGGCAACTTGCCGTGTCGAGCACGCAGCACACGCATGCCAAGCACGAGCACAGACATCGTTGTTATCGGGTCAGGCCTGGCTGGCTTGGTCGCCGCGCTCGAGGCCGCCGACGCAGGCAAACAAGTCTTGATCGTCGAGCAGGAGGGCGAGCAAAGCCTAGGCGGGCAAGCATTCTGGTCACTCGGCGGGCTGTTCTTGGTCGACAGCGTGGAGCAGCGGCGCCTCGGCGTGCGCGACTCGTACGAGCTCGCGCTGTCTGATTGGCTCGGCACCGCGGGCTTCGATCGCCCCGAGGATCACTGGCCGCGCAAGTGGGCCGAAGCCTATGTGGCGTTCGCTGCAGGCGAGATGCGCTCATGGCTGTACGCACGGGGTTTGCGCTGGTTTCCGATCGTGGGTTGGGCAGAGCGCGGTGGACATGGTGCGGTCGGCCACGGCAACTCGGTGCCGCGCTTTCATATCACTTGGGGCACGGGGCCCGGCGTGGTCGAGCCGTTTGTGCAGCGCGCGCGTGCACATGCAGCCATCCGCTTCGAGCTTCGTCAGCGCGTCGACGAATTGATCGTGGAAGCCGGCCGCGTGGTGGGCGTGCGCGGAACGCGGCTCGAGCCGACAACCGTCGCACGCGGCGAGAGCAGCTCGCGCGTCGCGGTGGCAGACTTCGAATACCGCGCGCCGGCTGTGATCGTCGCGTCGGGTGGCATCGGCGGCAATCTAGCGCTTGTGAAGCAGAGCTGGCCCGCGCGTCTCGGCATGCCGCCCAAGGTCATGGTGCAGGGTGTACCTGATCATGTCGACGGTCGCATGCTCGCGATTACCGAGCGCGCAGGCGGTCACCTGATCAATCGAGATCGGATGTGGCACTACACCGAAGGTTTACGCAATTGGGCTCCGATTTGGCCTAACCACGGCATTCGAATCTTGCCTGGGCCGAGCTCGCTGTGGCTCGACGGAAGTGGCAAGCGCATGCCCGCGCCTTGTTACCCCGGCTTCGACACCCTCGGCACGCTCGAGCAGATCATGAAGAGCGGCCACGAGCACACGTGGTTCGTGTTGAACCAGCACATCATCAAGCGCGAGTTCGCGCTCTCGGGCTCAGAGCAAAACCCGGATCTTACCGGCAAGAGCTGGCGACTCACCGCGCGCCGCGCGTTCGGCAAGCGCGCGACGGGTCCGGTCGAAGCATTCAAGACTCACGGTGCAGACTTCGTCGTCGCACAGGATCTCGCCACGTTGATCGCAGGCATGAACAGCAAGACCGAGACGCCGCTACTCGATCACGCAACGGTGGAGCGCGAGGTGCGCGCGCGCGATCAGCAGCTGCTAAACCCATATGGAAAAGACCTGCAAATCGCGGCGATTCGCGCATCGCGCCACTACGCAGGTGATCGCCTCGTGCGCACGGCACCGCTGCGTCCGCTGCTCGATCCAGACGGCGGTCCGTTGATCGCGGTCAAGCTCAACATCCTCACGCGCAAGACGCTCGGCGGCTGCGAGACCGATTTATCAGCGCGCGTGCTGCGTGCCGATGGATCGGTGCTCCCCGGTCTCTACGCGGTCGGAGAGGTCGCAGGCTTCGGGGGTGGAGGCGTGCACGGCTACCGTGCGCTCGAGGGCACTTTCCTCGGAGGCTGTATATTCTCTGGCCGCAGCGCTGGTCGCGCTGCTGCACGCGATACCTAGTCCTGCGACCGCATGAGATTGGTCGCCCTCGCGCCCGATCTGGCGCCGCCCGCGCCGTCGCTCTCCTCGAAAGGGGAGCTGCATTCCTTCGTCGACCAACGGCGCGCTCGACGCCGCCTCGGACAGATCATCGACCAATCTCACACGGTCGCAGGACTAGCGCGCGCAACGCATGTAGTGCAGCTCATCGAGGGAGTTGCTGATTCCGGACGCACCCTTTGCGTATTCGACGACATAGGCGCTGGATCGCAGATCCAGGTACTCCGAAGAAGACCAGAACATCTGGTCCTGGTGCATGTCGAAAGTGCGCAAGTGGATCGCTGGCTCGTGACGCGTGGCGTCCACGATCGTCAGGAGCTCCTTCAACGAGGGCAAGTGCCAGCCTCCGCCGTCGAGCTCGAGCTGCTCGCAGTATGCGAGCGCGTCGCGCCAGTTGCGCGTCGCGCTATCTGGATTGCGTTGCCATTCCAGCTTTGTTTTCGAGTCCCGTGCGACGTCGCCAACGAAGTCGATGGCTTGGACACTGCCACCTTTTGGGTCCGGGCTCGACACGCAGCGCACGCGGCTGGCTTTGGTGCGGCCGCGTCGACCGCTCGAGCCTTCCATCAGGTCCACTTGCCAGCTCATCTTCAGGCCATCGACGATCGTGTTGGGCACAGGCGAGCTCGTCCAAACACTGTCGATAGGAAAGTCGTCGAACAACGGATCCACCGCATTCACGCGGTTGACATCGATCAGCGACTCCAGCTCGATCTTCGTAGGCACGCGCCAGTCGCCTTCACCCAGCTCTGCAGCGAGCTCGGGGCTCGCGCAATACGCCTTGGCCTCTTCCCACGAGCAACCCGTACCTGCGCCACGGAACCTACCGACAAACTCATAGTTCGCCTTGCAACCCGGATAGATGGTTGGCATTTTGGCCTGCCACCGCAGCTTGGTCACATTGTCTATAATGACAGGTCCATTGACTGTGTAGCTGGGCTTTGCCTTGGAATACTCCGATGTGTCAGGCATCGGCCACTCAGCAAACATGTGATACTCGGGCACCAGCGACCGAAACGTCGCGTAGTCTTCATTCAGGTTCGCTGGATCACTTCGTGGGTCGGGCGGCGCGCCTGCGTCCTCGTCTGCGGTGCTGCTCGTGGTGTCCGCAGTGGCCGGCTTTCCACTGTCCCTGACAGCAGCATCGCGCGGCGGGTTGCCGCCGTCAGCGGCCTCGCGATGAATACCAGGCAGCGCACAGCCAGCGAGCTCAAGAACGAGTAGCGCAGCACATCCAGGGGTCTTCATGGTGATGGCGGGGCTACATAGTCTAAATCGCACCCGTCCGACAGTCGTCAGCTCACAATCCAGTTACTTAAGGCCGACTGCCGGAGCCGAGCCAAGCCGTGCTGGAGAGGGACACGCCCCCGCGGCCGAGCTCACGCTCGAGATACGCAGTTGCAAGCTCGCTGCGCTCGCGCCAGACCGGCTCTCCCAGGCGTTTGCGCAAGCTGACGAGCGGCGCGCTGCTGCGCGTCATGCGCGTCCACAAGGCGTCTGTATCTGCAAACGCTAACTCGACAGTATGGTCGTGCACCGCGACGTCCTCGAAACCGCCCGCGCGCAGCTCACTCGCCAGTCGCTCTGGATTCTCCAGACTGTCAGGGTTGTAACCAGGCATGACAAAAGTCTCGTCCGCGGCTTGGAGCGCTCCGAACATGGCAGCCATGAGCGGCGAGCGCGCGAGCGGGGCCCAGCTCGACACGACCAACTTTGCCCCAGGCCGGAGCACCCTTTGCAGCTCGCTCAGACCTCGCGCGCGGTCCGGGAAGAACATCCAGCCGAACATCGAGAAAGCGGCGTCGAAGCTCGCAGCTGCCAGCGGCAGCGTTTGACCGTCGGCTTGCAGGACACGCACGTTGGACAAGCCGCGTTGCAACGCCTGCGCTTGCAGGCGTTCGTTCATTGCGGCCGAGAAGTCGACCGCGGTCACCTCGGCTACGCGATGCGCGACGTCAAGCACCAGTGTTCCAGGGCCTGCGGCCACGTCGATCACGTGTGCACTGGCATCGAGCTTCGCGAGATCGATCGCACGCAACGAGAATGGCGCCATGACGGCGCCCGCTTCGTCGGCGTAGCCGGCTGCCACGAGATCCCATGGCTCGGGAACAGAGAATGGACTGGGTGTAGACATATCGTCTCCTTTCATTCAACGATCGGTCACGAGCACAGCCACTGCGGCATGTGCGGCAGCACGAATGGGCCAAACATCGCGGTGGCCAGCGGCGCCCGCGATGGCCCCCTCGATCAGAATATGCGTGACATCGGCGTGTGCGGGGCTGCCATTAACCTGCGCGAACAACTCGCGCAGCAGTGCCCGCTGAGCGTCTTTATGGAGGCTCACACGCGCGCGCACTTCACTCTCCGCGTCCGCGAACTCCGCGGCCATGTTGAGCACACCACAACCACGAAATTGCGTAGCGAGCGCGAACTGCTCGACGTGCTCGAACAAAGCTCGCGCCATCCCTTGCACGCTGCGCCTACCTTGCACGCTCGCACGCAGTCCAGCGAGCCACTGCGCAGATGCAAAGTCCAGGTAGGCCACGCCGAGCGACTCTTTGGAGGCAAAGTGATGATAGAAGGTTCGCTTCGCGACCGCTGAGCTTTCGATCAACTGGTTGATGCCGGTTTGCGTGTACCCCTGGGTGAAGAACAGGCGCACTGCAGTGCTCAGAATTTGCTCGCGCGGCGTTGTCACGAGCTCGAGTGTTACCGCAGGTAGACCAACCTGTCTACACACGGTAGACAAGATGGTCTACCTGGCTTCCTGCAACAATGCTGTGACAGGCCTCAGTGCCGCAGTTTTTCGCGAGCACTCATCTGACAAATCGAAGCAGACTGCGCTTCGCCATGTCGACCCCGGATGCCTCGGCAGTGCCCAGCAGACAGCGCGCTCGAAAACGCGTCAGGTCATCGCTGATCGCAACGTGGGGTTTGGCCTCTGGCGTATGTCTCGGGGGCACGCTGTTTCCCCACCAACACGGCGCGGCGCTCGCGGTTGTCGTCGGCAGTCTGCTGGTCGCGCTCGCGCGCGGCACTGCCGACACAGATGTACCGGAAGAAGTAAGCGCGCTGCAGACCGCGGAGCGCTGGGCGCCGCTGTGCGTAGTGCTGTTCTTCCTGCCCGTGTTGACGCACGTCGTGGCGCCAGGAGCCGACATGGCGATGCACGCGGCGCTCTCCCGGGCTCTGCGCGACGACCTGCCGGTACTCTCGCCCGCATGGGGAAGCGTGCGCGCGAGCGCGTACCCGCTGGGTTTTTCGGCATGGATCGCGATCTTCGGCACGCTCGTCGATCTGGGAGCCGCTTCGACGCTGGCGTCCGCTTGCGCGTTTGCGCTGTACTACCATGCGCTGCAGCGCTTCTTTGCGACAGTGCTCGCGGCGCCCTACCCGAAGCTGCTTGCAGCATTCTTGTTGCTGGCGAGCTGGTCGCCGCAAGCATTCTACCGCTGGGGCGGCGGACCGAGCGTGCTGGCGATGGCACTGTCGCTGCTCGCAGCAGCCGAGCTTCGGCAGCTGCGGGCGGCACCCGGTGCGTTCAGCCGGGCCGCGTTCGTGACCGTGCTGCTGACAGCGGCCATGGCGACCCATCCCATCGGCGCGAGCATCGGCAGCGCGTGCAGCGGCTTGGTCTGGCTGCATGGCTGCACGCGAGCCCGGCAGCCGTTAGCGGCGCTCTCCGGCGTGGTGTTCGTGCCGCTGCTCCTGCTCATGGCTTGGCTCAGCTTGGCAGGCCCGGCGCTTTCGCAGCGCGAGCACACATGGATCTACCACTTTCGAACTGTCGACGAGAACGTGTTAGGTACATGGCCGCGCTGGCTATTCCCTTTGACAGTCTGGCGCGCGCTGGCTGTGCGCATTGGCGCCGTGGTCTCCGTGTGTTTCGTCGCGAGCTGCTTCGCGCTATGGCGACGCGATCGACGCATCGTCTGGACTTCGCTCTTGGCGATCGAGGCTTTCGGCATATTGCTCGCGTACGGCCCCGAGCTGCCAGTGCTTGGATTTCTGATCTACCCGTCGCGGCTCATGCCCGCAGCCACGTTGCTGATGGCTGGGCCGCTCTCGGCTGCGATGCCATTCGTGCCACGCAAGGGGGGCTCGCTGCTCGCACTCAGCGCGCTCGCGGTGCACGTGGGCGTGTATCAAGCCGCACGGCCGATAGTCACGCGCGACGACGCAGCCGTGCTGCAATGCCTCGCAGAGCACATTCCCGCAGGCGCGGTGATCGACGGCGCTTACGGCGATGCGACGCAGTGGATCCCCGCGCTTACCGGCCACGCAGTGACGCATCCGCACGAGCACTGCTCCCTGTTCGACGAGGTCGACGCTGAGCTCGCGCAGCAGCGACCCAGCTACCGCTTCGTAGGAGAACGCGTGAGCTTCGGCGAAGCCCTTCCCCCGCTGCTGACCTCAGCGAGCGTCATCTGCGAACGCGGTGCCGCAAGATTGTACAAGAAGCCCGACGCCCCCTAAGACGCGCCGTACGCTGCCGCACCAGCGCTACGCCGTTCGTATGCACCAAAAGCCTCACGCGCAGCAGCGCCGGCGCTCGCGTCTTTGTCAGTCTCAGTGTTCCCCGCCATCTGCTCACGGCGCGCAGCCACGATCTGGCCATCAGCGCTCGCTGCGATCGCACGATCCGCGTTAGAGGGATCGCGAGGCGCAAGCGCCGCACGCTTCACTTGCTGCATCTTCTGAATCGTCGCCTCAGGGTCGCCTGAGATCGCTGACACATCGATCGGAACCTCGCCGCTCACAGCGTAGCTGCGACCATCCGGACCACGTTGGTACCCGTAGCTCGGTGCCCCCGCGAACGCGCCACCTGCTGCGGCGTGAGCCTGCTCGTGCGCGCGCACCTCAGCATCACGCTTCGCGAGCGCGCGGATCTCCTCGGCGTGCTCCTCCTCCGGACCTGCTTTCTTCGGTGCCTGCGTCTCAGCGGGTTCTGCACTGGCTTCGCCGCCCGCAGCGGCAACGCCCGAGCGCGCCTCTGCACCACGCACGTGGTTTACTACAGCCGGGGTTCCCGCAGCCGTCGGCTGGGCTTCAACGGGCCGCCGCTGCTGTGTCTGGTCCATCCCCTGTACGCGAGCAGCTCGCGTAGGGTCAGCAACAGACACAAGTGATGGCAGGGATGTCGCCATAGAAAAAGGGCGCCGCTGGTTATGATAGCCGGCCCGCCAGGCCAGCAAACACCCCACCTCGCCGACACATCCCCACAAGCCGCCGCTTGCAGCTGCAGCGAGCCTCTGAACCGAAACGCCCACTCGCACGTACCCGTCCGCGTGCGCGTGGGAACGCGTGAGCGCAAAGCTGAGTCAGTTCCTCTCCAGTCCTAGGCTCGCATCACCGCTCCTAAAGGGGCAGGCGCTTTGGCTCGCCGGGCCGGCGCGGGTATTTCGTCGGAGTCGGCGCAGTCTTACGGATCTTGACCACGACCCCCGTCGGCGTGCGCCGCGTGCCCTCGATATTTGCCTTGAGCCGCTGCAGCGCGTTTTTCGCCTCTGTGACCTCGACAGGCGCTTGCTCCCCTTTGATGGCCAAGCTGATCCCACCCACCCGCAGCAACGGCACCGTCAGCTCCAGGAGCACCGGAAGCCGCGACACGGCACGCGAGGTCGCGCAGTCGAAGCGCTCACGCTCCGCGCCCTGACCGAAGCTCTCTGCACGATCACAGACCACGCGTACATTTCCGAGGTCGAGCTCCCGCGCCGTCTCCTCGAGGAAGCGCGCTTTCTTCGCGGTCGCTTCCAGCAGCGTGAACTGCAACGCCGGCAGCGCGATCGCCAGCGGCAACGCGGGCAAACCACCGCCTGAGCCGACGTCGATCACCGTGCTCCCTGGCGCGAGCTCGCGTAGATCGGGCAACAGGCTGAGGCTGTCGAGCACGTGTTTTTCCCACGCCTCCGTGGGATCGGTGATCGCGGTGAGGTTGAACGAGCGGTTGGTCTCCAGCAAACGCTCGAGAAAGCGGCGCAGCAAAGCTTCGGTAGGCGGATCGATCGATTCGGACACGCCTGACTGTCGACGCTGCGGCGCCGCCCGTCAACCCAAAGGCACGACCCCCCACGCCTCCACGCCGCCCACAGCGGCGCAGAGGGGCGTGCCCGAGGGTCAGGAAGCTGTGAGGAAAGCTTCGCCGCGCAGGGACTTCGAGGCCACTCCGTCGACACCCACCGGCACATCGCCGACGGTGAACGCATAAGCTGGGCTTTTCTGCGCAGCGCGCTCTACTCGCAGGATCACGCGTGGGCGCGTGCGCCGAGCCCGCAAAGAACGCTGCAACGGGCCGAGTCGAGCAAAAGCGATGAAGTGAGACCTCGTCAGCGGGCCAAGGACGTGCCGCCGTCGACGACGATAATTTGGCCTGTGATGAAGGCTCCTGCTTGGCTCGCGAGCATGAGCGCGACGCCTGCGATGTCCGGGGCTTTGCCCCAGCGATGCAACGGGATGCCTCGACACTCGCGCTCGTAGTCTTCCGGGCTGACGTAGTCGGTCATCTTGGAGTGAAAGCGACCGGGCGCTATCGCGTTCACGCGGATGTGGCTTTCGGCAAGCTCAGTGGCGAGGATGCGGGTCAGCTGGTGCAAGGCTGCTTTGGATGCCGCGTAGCTGAAGGTGTCGAGCGCGCGGCCCACGATGCCAGCGATCGAGCCGATGTTGAGCACAGTCGACGTCTGCTCGGCGGAAGCGTTCTTTTTCAGCAATGGTGTGAGCGCTTGCGTCAGGAAGAACGGGCTCTTGGCGTTCAGATCCATGACCTTGTCCCAGCCGCTCTCAGGAAACTCGCCGTACGGTGCACCCCACGCGGTGCCCGCGTTGTTAACCAACACGTCGAGCTGACTTTCCTGCTTGCTGAGGACGTCGACGAGCTGGCGTATCCCATCGAGCGTCCCCACATCGCTCGGCACCGCGATGCATTCACCGAATGCGCTGAGCTCCTTGGCAGCTGCTTGGCAGGGCTCGGCTTTGCGCGCGGTGATGTACACGCGCGCAGCACCGGCCTCTAGAAATGCTTGCGCCATGTGATGGCCGAGACCACGTGAGCCTCCCGTCACCACACAAACTTTGCCCTTCAAAGAAAACAAAGATTCGATCATGCGGCGCAGCCTACCCCGAAGCGCAGCCTAGTGGCGTGCAGAACCGGCCGATTTCAGAGCTTCTGCGGCGCTCGACAGGGCAGGCGCGCGGACGGATCAAAGAGATCATCGATCAGCTGGGCGGCTCGCCACGCTTGGTGATCCACGCGAATGTGCGTCCCGACGAAGGCATGGTCGAGCTCGACGCAATGGCGGAGGACGCGATGAAATTTCCGGTCGCAGCCTGGAAAACCTACCCGCCCGGCTCCGCCGCCGACGGCCTTGATAGCGATGAATACGGGCGCCCGTTTCTGGAGCGGATGCGCGAAACCGGTGTGCGGGTGGTCGCCTCGCACCGCGGGATCAGCGACGACGCTGGCAACTGGACTGGACGCTCGTCACCACGCGATGTCGTAGGCGCCGCCAAGGCTGCACCTGACATCAAGTTTCTGATCTATCACGCAGGCTGGCAGTCAGACGTCGCCGAAGATCACCCATTCAATATGGCCGACGCTGCGCCGCGCGGAATCGACCGCTTGATCAAAGCGGTGCTCGACGCCGGCCTCGGCCCAGAGAGCAACGTTTACGCAGAGCTTGGAACGACTTGGTTCAGCTTGATGAACAACATGAGCCAAGCGGCACACGCCCTCGGCAAGCTGCTCAAATACCTCGGCCCTGACCGCGTGCTCTGGGGCACCGACTCGTACAACAACGGTGGACCACAGCCACAGATCGCTGCGTTTCGCGCCTTTCAGATCCCGCAGTCGATGCAAACCATGTACGGATATCCAGCGCTGACGCCCGCGGTCAAAGCGAAGATCTTCGGACTCAATGCTGCCGCGGTCTACGGCGTCGATCCCAAGCTCATGCGCGAGAAGATCAAGCAGGATCAGATCGACAACATCATGCTGGCTCGTCGCGAAGATCCGCGGCGTTTTCCGCGTGGTCCAGTGCCGCATGGCCCGCGCACGCGCCGCGAATACCTGGCCTTCCTGCGCTGGAGCGGCCAGGCTTGATCGCAGCGTGTCGTGGAGCCCGTGGCGCAGCTCACAGCGGCAGCGTCACTTCGCGGGGCCGCACTTGTCGAACTCAGCCGCGCGCTTGGCATAGTCGAGACAAAGGTCTTCTTTACCCGACTTGGACTTGAGCGGCTGACCGTTCCAGGTCGCAGTGATCGTCTTGCTCTTGGTCACGTCGAGGCGGTCATTCGCGCAGGCGGCGGTCGCAGCTTCGGTGCACGCTGCCGCAGTCTTCGCCTCGACGGTCTTGTCGCACGACGCCTTGCCATCACACTTCTTGAAGCTCTCAGCTTCCTTGCCCGGACAGGCCGCGCGCGTCGTCTTGACCGAGCAGACAGCCTTGTCTTCGGCGCCAGCATGGCTCAGCGCGAGGTGAGTGCTCCCTACAAACAACAGAGCGCTCAAGACGTAATGACGTAGTTGCATACTTGATGTCTCCTGATTAGCGGCCATGAGCCGGTGCCCGCAAGCTAGACAGCCATCAACACCAAACCGGTACAGCTCCGTGACAAGCCGGTGATCCGTCGCGCCGGTTCCCTATGGGCGGCGGATTTTGTGATCGCTCGGCCGTCGCCGCGGCATGGCAATCCATCACCACAGCGAGGTCGCGCCATGAATAGGCGATGGTTGGTTGCGCTCGTTTCGATGGCGCAAAGCTTGGGCGTTGGGTGTTCTGATTCTTCGCCCCAGCCCGACACGATGCACAGCGAGTCGGCCGCAGTCGCTGCGAGCGGCAGCGGTGAGGCGGGTGTCCCGAAGGCCGGCATGAGCGCAGAAACAGGTGGGGCTGGCGCGCGCTCCGAGCCTGGCGTCAGCGTGACGGCAGGTACGAACGCGCCAACGCGCGGAGCGAGCGCAGGCGCCGGAGCGGGCGGCGTGTTGAGCGCACCAGCAACGGCTTCCGACGCCGGCCGCGGTGGCGTCGTCGCAGCCGCAAGCACAGCAGGCAGCGCAGGCACGGTCGCCGCCGACGGCTGCAGCCGAGAGCTGCTCCAGAGCCAGGTCGATGCCTACTTCACGGCACTGGCAGCGCACGATCCCAGCCCCCTGCCCTTGGCCGACAACGTCAAATTCACCGAAAACGGCGAGCAGACCGAGCTCGGCCAAACAGGGCTCTGGACCACTGCAGGCGCACTGGAGCACGTGTACAGCGCGCTCGACACGGTAGCCTGCACGGCGGTGGCGCAAGCGGTCGTTCCGGATGGCAGCACAGCGATCCCCGTAGCGCTGCGCTTGAAGCTCGTCTCGCAGAAAATCACGGAGATCGAGACCATCACAGTTCGCGAAGGCGACTACATGCTGCGGTCAGATACCGACGCGCTGATCGCGAGCGACCAAACAGTACACTGGCAGGCGCCGGTTCCACCCGACCAGCGCAACACACGCGAAGAGCTCAGCGCTTGGATGGACAAGTACTTCCGCATGTTCCCACGCGGCGTGTGCGACACAACCAGCGCGTGCAAGCGCATCGAGAACGGCGGCGGCTCATTCAACTGCAACGCCGGCGCGAGCTGCGCCGACAGCGCGCCCGGGCCGAGTGATCGTGCGCTAGAGCCTCGGCTCATCCTCGTCGACGTCGACACGGGAGTGGGCGTAGGCTTCACCATGTTTCAGTCCAATACGGACATGCACATCTTCAAGATGTTCGACGGCGAGATCCACGGCGTGAGCGCCATCTTGGCCAAGGCCGACAGCTCCGGCTGGGACTAGACAGCCGTAGGCGTACATCGCGCAGAAGCCCGCTGCTCGTGCTGGTACCCAACGACGGCAAGACGTTCGAGCCGTCGAGTCACAATCCCAGGGCACTAGCCGATACGCGGTCTCGAGCTATGTAGCCTGCATGCTTAACTCGAGAGTCAAGGGTTCCGTGCGGCTGTTCGGCGTGCTGCTGTGGCTGAGCGCGTGCGGGAGCTCGGACGACGGCACACAGGTCACCGGTTCGGTGAGCGCCGGGTCGCCCGCAGCGGACAGCGGCACGGCTGGTCGCCTCGCAGCTGGTGGCGGCGCAGCGGGCCGCACGACGAGCGTAGCGGGTAGCCGGGCTGTCGAAGACGCTGGCGTGCCGAGAACTAAGCCAGGTTCAAATGCAGGCGGAGCCGACGCGGCTGCCTCAGGCAGCGGCGGAGCCTCGGGCAGCGGCGGCGCTGGTACAGGCGGGTCCGCAGGCGCCGCGGGCAGCGGCGGAGCCTCGAGCGTGGAGGACGCCGGCGTAGACGAGGTCGACGCTGCTGTCAGCTGCGAGGGCGAGATCGTCTCCGGTCCCGATCGCTGCCTGCAAGACGATGCGTTCTGCTATCCGCTCGGCGACGGCCGGTACTGCACCGGACAGAGCGCGCCGCCACAGCCCTGCGGCGCACGCGCCGGCGACACCTGCAAAGCCAACGAGTACTGCGCCTATCAGCCCGGACAGCTGTGTGGCCAAGCCGATGCCCAAGCGATCTGTCAGCCGCGCCCGAGCAGTTGCTCCGGCCCAGGCGCTGCGGTCTGCGGCTGCGACCAACGCACGCATGCGAGCGCGTGCGAAGCCAACGCAGCGGGCGTCGGTATTTTCGCCGAAGGGGCCTGCCGCTAGCTTGGCGTCCGGCGGCCGCGCCGGCTACTTTGCGCCGTGATGAGCCCAGCTTCGGACGTAGTCGACATCCGCGCGCGCGTGGATGCCTTGTGGGCCCGGTGGCAGGCGGGCGAAGCGTCGGACCCTGCGCTTCGTGCCACCTGTGAGAGCGCGCTCGCAGGCCTGCGAGACGCCTACCGTGCGGATGCCACGGCGTTCGACAATCGCGCCGTAGCGACCCTGCGCTTGATCTCGCACGCGTTGCGCCAGCCCGCTCCGCGCGGTGCGCCGAAGCCAGCGCGCGCCGACGCGCCGTCGCCCGAGAGCGTGCTCGCTTCGGTGTTCGGCTACCAAAGCTTCCGCACAGGTCAGCGCGAGATCATCGACGCAGTCCTGCAAGGTCGCGACTGCATCGGCGTGATGCCCACTGGCGCAGGCAAGTCCCTCACCTTTCAGATCCCCGCGCGCGTGCTGGGTGGCACCACGCTCGTGGTCTCACCGCTGATCGCGCTGATGAAGGACCAAGTCGACGCCCTGGACGAGGTTGGCTTACGTGCAACCTATCTCAACTCGAGCTTGTCGGCGGACGACAGGCGCGAGCGCGTCGCGGCACTCGCACGAGGCGACTACGAGATCGTGTACGCCGCACCCGAAGGCATCGAAGCTTCGGTCGGCTCCGCGCTGTCGCGCTGCGACCTGCGCTTGATCGCGGTGGATGAAGCGCACTGCATCAGCCAGTGGGGTCACGACTTTCGGCCCGCTTACCGAAACCTCGCAGGCCTCAAGCGTCGCTTCGGCGCCATCCCTGTGTTGGCGCTGACCGCCACTGCGACCAGCGCAGTGATGAGCGACATCGTCGCGCAGCTGGGCATGACCGAGCCCGCCACGTTTCGAGGCTCGTTTTTCCGACCCAACTTACGCATCGAGTGCATCAAGAAGGGCGCAGAGCGCAAGGAAAAGATGCGCGAGCACATCGCGCGCTACATCGCTGCGCGCCGCGGCGAATCAGGCATCGTGTACTGCCTCGCGCGCAAGACGGTCGACAGCATGGCCGAGTACTTGCGCTCGCGCGGCATCTCCGCGTTCGGCTACCACGCCGGGATGGACACCGATGCGCGCGCACGCGTGCAAGACAAGTTTCGGAAAGACGACTGCGACGTGATCGTCGCGACTGTGGCGTTCGGCATGGGCATCGACAAGAGCAACGTGCGCTACGTGATCCACCGCGACATGCCGCGCTCGATCGAAGGTTATTACCAGGAGATCGGCCGCGCGGGCCGCGACGGCGTCGAGAGCGACTGCATCCTCTACTACAGCTGGGCGGACGTGATCAGCTACGACCGCTTCATCGACGACGGATCGGAAGAGATCGCCGAGCAAGCACGCATGCAAACCCGCGAGATGTTCCGTTTCGCTGACGCCAGCGGCTGCCGCCATCGCAGCCTCGTCGGCTACTTCGGCGAACGCATCGAGCGCTGCCAAGGCTCGTGCGAGAACTGCATGCGCAAGAGTCTGATCGACAGCGTGATCGCCCACTCGAAAGCGCGCGGTCCAAAGTCCGCCAAGCCCATAAAGTCCAAGACCAAGAGCAACATGCGCGTCAGCACGGAAGACGTGCTCGACACCGAGCTCTTCGAGCGCTTGAAGGAGCTCAGAAAGCGGCTCGCCGAAGAACGCAACGTGCCGGCGTACATCATCTTCAGCGATGCAGTGCTCATCGCGATGGTCGCCGACCAACCGCAGAGTGCCCAAGAGCTAGGCAAGATCTCCGGTGTCGGACCGAAGAAGCTCGCCTTGTACGGCGACGCCTTTTTGGCTTTGCTCAATGACTAACTGCGCTTGAAGCACGGCATGTTCAGCGCACTCGGGATCTTCAGCGGGATCTGGGTGCCACCGTACTCGAGCGTATATTCGCCGGATTCCAACACCGGGGACGCACAACCCGCCCTCGCAGCGCGGCATTGATCGCGACAGGTGGTCCCGTCTTTGTGGAAGCCGCGGTAGCTGGTCTGCAAACGCAGCATGTTTCCTGAGCGTTCGACCGAGCACTGCAACGCGGCGAGCTCTTCACAATCGGGGCTGATGCAACGCGGTGCAAAGACACCGAACACGACAGGTTGGTCGGGGCGCAGGACCTGCTTTTTCACCTGGGCGACCGCTTCGATCTGCTCGCGTTCGCGCTCGTCCGCGAATACGCACAGCGGGAGCGTGTTCTCGACTGAGACCTCGCTCCAGCCCGCTCTCGGAATCGCTGCAGTCGCAGCAGCCGGGGGCTCGGGCTTGCTCGTGGAAGGCTCGGTCTTTTTCGCAGCAGGCTGCAGGGGCTCTGGCTCAGGGATCTTGCTCTTGCAGCCAACCGCGGCGCTGAACACAAGCGAGCACAACACGGAAACGATGAGAGTACGCATGGTCGAGCGCGAGCCTAGCGCAGCGCAGGCGGCACGTCACGTTACCTAGATCCGCCGTCTTTCATGAGTAAACTGGCGCACGAGGAGGCTGCGATGAGCGAAGAGTCCAACTGGAAGCACACTGGCGTGCGCGTCGTGCAATCGAGCCGGCCGAAAAACCAGACGAAGTCGAGTGGGTCGACGACCTGCACCCACCCTCACGCGTATAACTTGCGCAAGCTCGCTACGTCGATCACCGACTTGAAGTGGTCGATGCTCTCGAGTGCAGCCGACAGCGGCTCGTCTTCCAACACCGTGAGCTTGTCGGGGGCTTGCGGCAGCACTGCCAGCGGAGCTCTGGCTGCAGCAAAGCAGCGTGACGAGGGCAAGGGCGCCACCTCATCGTCGAGCACGAACTGGAAGGAGTCGAACTCGTCGCTCAGCGCCATGCGCTGCGCGAGCGGCTCCTCTGTGGCCGTCATCCGCTCCTCCAAGAGCGTGCGCCATTCGTTTTGAACGCAGCCGACACAGCCATAAGTGACACAACCCACAAACATGTCGCTTCTGTCACATGCCGCGGGCCACCTGTTGTGGCCACGTCATGCAGTGCGTGTTCAAGTGGCGGGCTGGAGCCGATACTGGTCGATGACCCGCTGCAGGTCGGCGGTGACTTCGAGCTTCGTCCCGAATGGCGTGAGCAGCGCGCTCGCAGTCTGCAGCGCGCTCAGATACAGCGGATTCGCGCGACGAGGCGGGATGATCACCGACGCCGACAGCTGCGACCCCGAATCGCGCGCCAGCATCATGAACGCTTCGCGCACACCTGGGTCGCGTTCGGTCATCGCGCGTATGTCGATCAGAAAGTAGAAGCTGCAGTTGCCCGCGAAGTGTTCGCGCATGGCCTGGAACGCTGGGCCGGCCACCCACGACGCCATGGCAAGTGTCATGCGCGTGGCCTCAGTTAGCTGAAAGACGATGCCAGGCGGACGAGTGAACCAGCACACGATCGGGCCAGCGCTGCACTGCATGTCCGCGGGAGCACTAAAGATTGGGGTCTCTTTCGGCCCGTTCATGAGCATCAGATCCTACAACCAATCTCAGTTGGCCGCGAGCGCCTACCCAAAGACGATGTACGCGTTCATCTGTGCAGCCGCCCATGTCATAACGTGCGAGCACTCGCCCGCACACGCACAAAGTGCGCGGACTAGCTGCTGCGAGCGCGAGCAGCTGCCAGTGGGGACTCGACTGGTACATCGAAGTGTTCAAGCGCAAAGCAGGCCTCCTGCCTGCGAGCGAAGCGCAGTGCGAGAACGACGAGAAAGACGAAGACGAGTTTGCGACCGATTGCGGTGGCAACACATGGGCCGCCTGCAGCGAGTGGGCACGCGCGCAGTTCACTAAAGCGCTCTGGGTCACTGAGTTTGCGCCGTCGACCGACGACGGCCCTTCACCGCGCCCGAGTCGCGAGCAGCTGGAAACGCACGCTGTCGACTACATCGAAACCGAGCTCCCCAAGCTCGACAACGACGACTACGTGTTTCGCTACGCCTGGTTCATGCCCAGAACCGACATCGGCTCGCTGGACCACGTCGATCTACTGACCGAAACCAACCCCGCCACGCGCACCCTCACAGGCGTCTCATACACGACCCAAGCGCACGCGGCGAGATAGTCACGTAGCGGGGCAGCTCACGGCTGCATCTTTTCGATCGCGGCGCGCAAGTTGGGCAGGGCTCCGATGTTGCGCTCCTTAGCGCCGCCCTGCGGCGTGCCGGTTTTCTTGAGCAGCTCGCGGACTTCATTCGAGGTCAGCAAGTACCCGCGCTCCTGCGCGATGCTGGAGATCACTGCTGCAGCGCTGGCCACGACCGGGCCCGCGCTGGAAGTGCCCGAGAAGTTGTCGCGGTAAGCGATGTCCGAACAATCCGGCGCGCCTTCATTCGAGCGCTCTCCGGGATCAGCCAAGTTGTTGCACGCCGCGGTGTGATTGCCGGTGAGTCGACCGCGCCCGAGCGACGCCACATTCTGCCCCCAGCCTGCAAGTCGATGCGCGAGCCGTAGTTGAGGTTCATCGGAGCGAGCGGCGTCATGGTCTTGGCCGAGGTGCCGCCGCCCACAAAGATCGCGCCGCTGTCACCGAACGTCGGTGCGTCGTCGAGGTTCGCGCCGCCGTTGCCTGCAGTCTCCAGCACGATCAAGCCCGCTGCGACGGCCTTGACGATCGCGTCGTAGACCGGACGCTCGTGCTCGACGACGCCGTTTTGGCCGTCGGTGTTCGCTTCGATCAACACCACGTCGCCAGGGTTCAGCCGCGACATGGCTTCCTCGATCGCCGACGCGATCGCAGCGGCGAAGTTTTGCTCGCTGTTCGCATGATTGATCACGAGCAGCGATGCGTCGTGCACGACGCCCTTCATACCGAAGCCGTTGTCGTTGCTCACCATCACGCCGATCACGCCGCTGCCGTGATCATCCGTGAAGTCGAAGGGCAACCCACTGCCATTTTGTGCAAAACAAATGCGCGTACCTTTGAGATCTTCGTGATCGAGATTCCAGGTCGCGTACTCGATGTCAGTGATCGTGACGTTCTTCCCGGTCCCGCCCGGAATTGTCCACGCGTACTCCGCGTCGATGCCGTACTCACTCGCAGGCTTCAAGTAGCCCTGCAGCTCCTGAAAGTCTTCGCGCTCGATCATGGCCGGCGCTGTTCCTTCGTTCGAGAAGCGGCAACCTTCCAAGCTCAGCGGCTCTTGCGCGATCGGCGGATTGGACCCGGACGTGCCTGACATTCCTGCCACGCCAGTCGTACCTGCTCCGCCGCCGTCAGCTGAGCCACCTGCACCCGCCGCGGCTGCAGCGCTGCCAGCTGCTGCTGCAGCAGGCGCACCAGCTCCGCCGCTCCCCGCGGCAGCCGACGCAACGCTACCGCCGCCACCCACAGCTCCACTCTTGCCTGCTGCGGCTTGCCCGGGCCGACCAGCTGCAGCGCCGGAAGCCTGCGCCGGCGCGCCGGCCGTCGGACGCTGTTCTTCTTGCGCCGGAAGCGCCTCACCGTCGGGCGTTTTGCTGCAAGCAGCGAAAACGCACATTGAAAACACGAGGTTCGTGAAGCTCTTGCTATGCGACATGGCTGATGGGCGGATCGGGGGCTCGACAGTTACAGTTATATGCATCACGACTCGCTAGCTGAGTGACATCGGTCGCCACGTCCGGAGATCTTGCGAACCATTCGCAACTTCGATTGTTGACCCGTCACGTTGCGCGAGATTTGCCGGCAACACCTAAGCGGCAAGCTGCCCCATCCGTAGCAGAACCAGACATATATACAGGATTGGCCGCCGATAGCTGCCATCGTGCGAGCACGCTGCGTCTCACAGAAAAGCCGTAAATGCCAGGCAGCTTGCGCGCGCGGCCATCAGCGGACTATTGCTGCATCATAGATTCGCGCCTACACAGCGCGTGTATCTCACAGCTTGCAAGGAAGCCGTATGTTGAGTCTAAAGCGTTGGAAAGTCGTACCGTTTGCCGCTTGTCTGTCGATCGTCGGCGCTTGCGGGACCGCTCCGGAAGACACTACGACCGATGAAGTGTCCACACCTCCTGCTGGCGGTGCCGGAAGCAGCGGGCCGGCGAAGTCTGGCTCCGCGGGCAAGCCTGCCGCTGGTGCAGCGGGTACAAAAGCCGCGAGCGCCGGGAGCTCGAGCGCTGGCACGAGCGCCGGCTCCGCAGGCGCAGGGGGCGCGGCGTCAGCGAGCAGCGCAGTCGCTGTGCTAGCGCCCTTTACAGCAGGCGCCACGACCTCGGGCGCGGCGGGCGCGGCGGGCGGCGCGGCGGGCGCAGGCTCAGCCACTGCGGGCACGAGCGGCGCCGCGGGCAAAGCGGGATCGTCAGGCGGCAGCGCGGGCTCGACCAGCACGGCTGGTGCAGGCGGCAACGGTGCAGGTGCCGGCATTGCAGCCCTCAGCGGCACGGCCACATTCACCAAAGCGGCAGGCACGCAGGTCGACGTCAACATCGAAGTGAGCGGCTGCGAGGACGGCAAGTCCTATCCCGTGCACATCCATGAGGGCACGAGCTGCGAGAGCACGCAGACGCAGGGCGCACACTGGGGCGAGCCGCAAGCGTTCATGATCGCCGCTGCAGGCGCAGGCGGCGGTGCGGCTGGCGGCTCCGGTGCAGCTGGTAGCGGCAGCGCTAGCGCTGGTAGTGGTACGGCCGGCAGCGCAGGCCACGACGCAAGTCACGCTGGCGCAAGCGGCAGCGCGAGTGGCGCAGCGGGTGCGGGCGGTGCGGGCGCCCCCGCCACCTCGTTCAAGTACCGCGGCGAAGGCATCCCCGACATCAAGTGCGCTGGCACGACAGGCACGACTGTCGCCAAGCGCAACACGTTCGACAAGCGCGTGACCTGGAGCATCGGCACAGGCGACGAGACCGACGTCGTAGGCCACGTCGTAGTGGTGCACGACGGCGCAGCCCGCATCGCCTGCGGCAAGATCGCGCTGAAGTAACGGCCGAGCACAGCAGGAAGCGTTGGACGCGCTCCAACGCTTCAGCTGTGGGGCACTCTGCAGAGCGCTCTAGGCGCGTTCCAGCGCCTTTTGCGCCACTCGCCGCACGGTCGCGTCTTCGTCCTGCGTCGCGAGCCGCAACGCCTCCGCGAACATATCCGGATCGAGCTTGGTCATCGTGCTGACCGCATAGTAACGGATCAACGCGTTGCCCGACTTCTGATCCTGCTCGAGCCGGTCCACGACGCGACGCTTGACCACGTCGGTATCGGCTTCTTTGAACTCTTGCGCCAAGCGCTCGTAAAACTCGCGCTCTGCTGGCCAGCGCCGCGTGAGCGGTGGCGGCGTCTTGCGGAGCGCTTGTAGCGTGGGCGGCAGAGCTCCGTTGCCCGGATGCGTGAGCGTGGCCGCGCCGTTCGCTGGACGCGGGTTCTGGGTACCGCGCCGGCGTCCGGGGCTGGTGCGAAACAGGTCGAACTGCGCGAGCTGCCCGAGCTCGAGCCCGTCCACACTGCGCTGCAGCTTGGCTTGAAGCTGTTCACCTTCACGGGTCGCATGCTCCAGCACCGCATGCACGCCATCCGGCAGTGACTGCGACGATGCAAACACGCGCAGCGTCGCCTGCGACTCCTGCGCGCGCGACTTGTAGATACCGAGATAGATCGCCGCGCCTTGCGTCTCCGCTTTCAGCTGCTCGCTTAACCACTCGAACATCGCGAACGGCGTGTTGGCCAAGAGACTCTCGGGCACCTCGATCACAAGGCCGAGGTACGTGATGTTCTCGAACTTGTATCCGTCCGGATGCACATTGCTGCGCAGCAGGCCTTCGGTCACCGCATCGAGCATGCCCTCCGCGCTGAGGCGCGCGAGCTTGGTGATCTGAAAGCTCAGGATGCCGCTCGACAACATCAGACGGCGGAAATCTTCGCCGTCCAAGCTGCGAACCGGCACGAGATCGCTGCGACCGTTCAGCTGATTGAGCGCATCGAGCGGCTCGACGATCAGCCGGTTGATCTCGGAGAAATAGCGGTCGAACGATACGCCACCGTGCTCCTTCGCGAGCCGTGCGTTGTCGATGTACACGAAGCCGAGCACCCGCTGCGTGACCATCTCGTTGATCGCGCGCACCGCGTTGACCTTGGCGATCGCACTCTCGTGCTCCGTCGGCAGCGTGGCCAGCACTACGATCGGCAGCTCGAGCTCGGAGAGCTCCGCAAGCAGCTCGGACACGGCAGAACCTGTGCCACCGCCGAGACCCGCACAGATCACGACCAAGTCGACCGGCTGCGCGAGCAGCTCGACGCGCTGACGAATCGATACGGCGTGGCGCCGGATGCACTCGCGGCCGTAGTCAGAGTCGCCACCTGCACCGTCGTAGCCTTCGATCCCGATGTAATAGCAAAGCTCCGGTGGGAGCGTGCTCGCTCCACTCGCGAGCGAGCTCAAGTCACTGGTCGCCGTATTCAGAGCGATGGCTGCATAGCCGCGCCGGTAGAATTCGGCCGCGATGTTTCCGCCACCTTGACCGAGACCCACGGCTGCGATCTCGATAGCTCTGGTTCGTGTGCTCACTCGCCACCTCTGTGCTCACCTCGCGTTGCTCGCTGCAGCTCATCGCCGTGGGTTGGATCGGCATGACTCGTCATGCACAACTGATCCAGCTCACGTTAGGCTGCAAAAGCACAAACATCGCGACGCTCAAGTTATCAGCGCTCAGCGCCGTACAACCGAGCGGCTGAGTGCGCTGGCTGCACCATAGAGATCTTCACACGCTACTTCAAGCGTAGATGTAGGCGTCACGCGCAAATGCCTCTCGTGGCGTTCGTGCGATTGCTGCTGACGCCTAACGATACTTGCCTGGACATTAGTCACTGCTGTCACTCACACATTGTTGGTGCGCGTGAAAACATGCACGAACGTAGGCGTCATGACCCTCTGACAACTCGCAGGGACGCAATCGGACTAGCGCTGCATTTCTGAAGCGGCCAGGCATGTCCGATGGCGAAAGCGTTGTGCTGGAAATTCACACACTGAATCGGCCTTAGAACAGGGAGTCGCCAGAGATTCCAAGCCAACCTAGCCCAGCCCTCGAATCAGAGCCTTACCGCGGCGGACAACCTGGCTGCAAACTGACAATTCTTCTACACAGGACCTAAAAGCCCGCTGATTGTTGAAACGAATTGCGCAGCTGGTTGCCTCTATCTGGTCAGCGATGGTGGGTAGCATGCAGCTATGGGCGGCTGGTGGAGCGGTTCTGGGCCTCGCGCTCGCGGCGGCCTGCAACGCGAATATCAAGGTGCTCGACGCCGCGGACCGGGACGGCCCGATGCGCGCGGGCGCAGCGGCCGCTGCGTCTGGCAGCGGCGCAGCTCAGCTCGCGGGCGCAGCCGCTGCAGGCGGCAGTGCATCTCGAGTTGGGGATCGCGTCCCCGCAGCTGGGTCCGACGCGAACGGGCCTCCGCGCGCACCGCGGCCTGACGCCGATGGCTGCATCGCTCCGCGCTTCGACCCCCTGTTCGAAGCTCGCGACGTGGAGCCGAGCGTGCAGCGGCGCGCCGACGGCGTGATCGTGACCCGCGGTGCCGGGCGCGTGCGCGGGCGGCACGAGCTGGAAGGCACATACAGTCCGTACGGCGCGCTCTACTTCGAGCATCGCAGCTACGCGTTTACGATCGTCGATCGCGTTGCCGCTGGCGGCGACACAGTCGAGTTTACCTACGAGCCCGAAGCGCGCGTCAGTGACAACGGCCCGACGACGAACTTCCGGCACTGGAAGATCTACGGCGACGGCAACGTGTTCCACAGCAACGTGTCGATGGCTGGCGACTCGCCTCGTGAGCTCCATTACACGGTCGAGCGCAATGCTCGCGACAATCGCCCGATGCGCGCAGGTGATGTGCTCGAGTTCGAATTCGGCATCTTCATCAGCGGCAACGCGGACGGTGACCGCGATCCGATCGAAGGCCGAAACTCGTACTACACGGACACGTTCCGATACCGCGTCGGCATGGGCAGGCTGAGCGCGGACAACGCCGATTCGAGCGGAACGCTCGGCCCTGACGATCATGCGCGACTCGGCGGCGACACGACGATCCCCTGGATCAACGCGGAACCCGAGCTGTACTTCTCACAGATGGCGCTCAACATGCAGCCGGAGCATGTGCAGGGTTTCCTGCGCGGACGGCGCCTGTTCCATACCGACTTCGAGAACGGCGCGCACAGCGAGGGCGGCAATCCAACCTGGAATGAGCAAGCCGGCAAGCTCGGGCCGCTGTTCGACGCGCACGCCTGCGTGAGCTGCCACGAACGCGATGGTCGCGGCCGGCCACCTGCACCGGGCGCAGCGGCCCTGGAGCTGGCCGTGAAGCTCTACGCGCCTGCGCGCCTCGGCAATCAGCTGCAACGGCAGGAGGGCCAGGCAAGGCTCGATGGCTCTGCAATCCGAGCTGAGCTCAATCGCAGCTTGTGCCGCAGCTGCCCTCACAACAGCGCTGCGCCTGCTCACAGCTGTGACCACAAGCGCCGCAGTGCCTGCGATCGTGCTTGAAGTCACGGCAGGCGCCGCCGCAGCACGTGGCTGCATCCGCGCACGGGTTCTCGGTGCTGCAGGAGGGGCAACCGCGCTCACTCGCAGCGCTCGTCGCGAGGCAAACGCCAGCGCAGCACACTTGCTCGCCCGAGCAACTCTGCCCGCAGCCACCGCAGTTTGCCCTGTCGCTGCTGAAGTCGAAGCCTTCATCGATATGCCCATCGCAGTCGTCGTCTTGGTCGTTGCACGACTCGCTAAGCGGCGGACCTTCACGCACGCAGCTGAGACTGCTGCCCATGCCTGGTGCGCAGTCTAAGCGACCTTCGCCGCACGCACCAAAGCCACTCATCAACGTGCAAGTGTCGCCGCGCCCTGTGAGCTCATCGACGCGACCGTCGCAGTCGTCATCCGACCCTGGGTTCTCACAGGTCTCATCGCGCGGTGCCACGCTCTCGCTGCACACGCTGAGCCTGCCCGACTCACAAGCTCGGGTGCCGGCTTTGCACGCACCTACACCCATCGACTCAGCTGGACCGTCGTAGCAGGCCACCGGTCCAGCGCAGCACGCGCCTTCCTGCTCGAGTGCCTGCGTGCTCGCCGGCTGACAATCAGTCAGCTCGGACGTTGGTGTACTCGTGTCACCCGTGTCACCCGTGTCGCTCGTGTCACCCGTGTCGCTCGTGCTCGGCTGCCCAGCCTGCATCGTCGGCGCCGGACCCGTGGCAGTTTCGCTATCGACCTTTGAGATGACACAATAGTGCAGGTAACATTCCCAGCCGCTGCCGCAGTCCGCTGAGGTTTCGCAGCGCGACTGAGTCTCGCGAAACTCGCAGCTGGCCAAAACGGCTACTCCTACAACAACTCTCAGAAGCGTCCACACCATTGCCAGGGGCTCCACTCGCGCACCCCCCCGCTCTGACTGTCAGGGCGCCGCACGCGAGGCTGCTTAGCATAATTCGAGCACTATATCTGCGGGATCGGTTCATTAGCAGTTTACGGCTGCGCGTCAGCCTCATGAGGCATATCCACAGCCACACAACGGAAGGAGTTGTGAGAATGTAATTTCGCTCTGCAACTAACATGCTGCTGCAGCGCAGAGCGGCTACTGTGCTTAGGTATCGTTCCATAGAGAGGTGCTTAGCATGCGGATTTCCATCGCTTGTCTCGTGGCCACAGCGACCTGCAGTTTCGCTTGTAGTAAGGACGGCCCCCCCACACAGCACGGAGCGTCGGTCGTAGTCGATGGCTCCGGCGCGCCGGACGACGAGGCGAACGCACCCGACCAAAAACCAGCATTCCCAGAGCAGACCCGCGCAAAGGCGCCGGCTCAAACATCCAAGGTGAAAGTCGAGACGATCACCTCCGAGCTCGAGAAGCCATGGGCGGTGGAAGCGCTGAAAGACGGCCGCTTCGTCGTGACCGAAAAAGAGGGTCGGCTGCGCGTGGTCACGGCGGACGGGCGCGTGCTGCCTCCGATCGCAGGAATCCCGAAGGTGGATGCCGCCGGACAGGGAGGGCTGCTCGACGTCGCGATCAACGAGAGCGACAACACGCTGACGCTGTGCATCACCTACTCCGAGCCGCGCGACGACGGTCAGAACGCGACTGCAGCGGCCTGCGGCACTGCCACCGGCAGCGAGAACCTGACACTCAGCGATTTGAAGCCACTGTTTCAGCAAGAGCCTGCGTGGGAGAGCGACAAACACTTCGGCTCACGCTTCTTGTTCGCGTCCAACGATATGGTTTGGATCACAACGGGCGAGCGCTCGAATCCCGACTCGCGCCAGCTCTCGCAAGACAAGAGCGCAGCGCTTGGCAAAGTCATTCGCTTGAAGCGCGACGGCAGCGTGCCATCGGACAACCCATTCGTCGCTGAGGGCGGCGTAGCTGCTCAGGTCTGGTCATTCGGTCATCGCAACCTCCAGAGCGCTGCGCTCGACTCCGAAGGGCGGCTGTGGACCGTGGAGCACGGCGCGCAGGGCGGCGACGAGCTGAACCGCCCCGAGGCCGGCAAGAACTACGGCTGGCCTGTGATCACCTACGGCGAAGACTACTCGGGCAGCCCGAGCGGCACAGGCATCACCGAAAAAGAGGGCATGGAGCAGCCCCTCTACTACTGGGACCCAGTGATCGCCCCGAGCGGCATGGTGATTTACTCCGGTGATCTTTTCAGCGAGTGGCGCGGCGACGTGCTGATCGGCGGCCTGGTCTCCAAAGGTCTCGTACGCCTCACGCTCGACGGCGATCGCGTCACGAGCGAAGAACGCATCAAGCTCAACGCGCGCGTGCGCGACGTCGTTCAAGGCCCCGACGGAGCCATCTACGTCGTGACCGACGAAGACGAAGGCAAGCTTCTAAAGCTCACTCCTGCCAAGTGAAAGCTCCGGCTTGCTCAACCGCCCATAAGGCACGAACGCAGGCAGCTGGCGCACGCGCTCCGCGTACGCCGGCCGCCGCTCGACCATACGCGTCTCCAAGAGCCGCAGGCTGACCACGTGGAACATCACCGTGATCGCCAAAGCACCAACACCTGTCCACGCGCTCGCGGGATCCGCAGCCAGCGCGAACAAAAACAGCCCCCACCAGAACAACATCTCGCCGAAGTAGTTGGGATGGCGTGATCGCGCCCACAAGCCTTCGCCCATCACCTCGTCCGGGCTGCGATCACTCCGCAGTCGAAAGCGGCGCAGCTGGGCGTCTGCGAGCGCTTCGATCGCGATCGCGAGCGCCGTCACAACGCACGCCAGCAAGTCGAGCAGCTGGAGCGGCCGCGCGCCGGGTGCGAGCGCCGCGTACAGCGGCAAGCAGCCTGCAAACACCATCAACGTCGGAAAGAGATGGATGCCGAGCAGCGACACCACCCAGTATGCGCGCCCGGTCTTCTGACGGATCGACACGTAGCGCCAGTCTTCGTGCGCGAGCCCTTGCCAGCCGCGCAAGAAGTTATAGGTCAGTCGCACTGCCCACACGGTCACGAGCGCGAGCGACAAGATCGCGCGCGGTGTGAGCTCAGCTTGCAGCGCGAAGTACACACCGATCGGTACCGGCGCCACGCTCCAGTACGGATCGTACATGCTGGAGTTGTCGAGCGCGACGCTGAAGCCGAACACGACGAGCGTGGCCACGACATCGGCCACAAACGCGACCCATAGCGGATGCGAGCCCGCCATCAGCCAGCCCACCGCGAACGCGGCGATCAGCGCTGCGACGTACGCGAGCGCGCAATAAACGAGTGCGCGTTTCATAGTGTGGCCACCTTACACCGCGCATAGAACACGTTCTACTCCCGATCCGCTCTTTCGCTGCTTCGAAACTGGCAACTGTGGCGACATAGTCCTCAGCAGGGGGTGTCGGAGCTCTGCCGCAGCTGATCGCAACACCCGGGCTGCTCACTCGGCGCTACATCGACGACCAACGCGCTCGCTACGAGCCTCAGCTTGCGCTGTTCCGCAGCGGCGACGTGGCGCAAGGCCGCGCTGGGCCTCGCTACCACGGTCGCCTGCGTGCGTTACCTGTTCTTCTGTTCGTAGTGCCAGTCACATTCCACTAGCAGCCATCGGAGGCGGAGGCGCGCTGGGTCGCTGCGCGCGATGTTGACCATGCGCCCACGCGTCGGCGACTGCCTGTGCGCCCGCCGAAGCTGGATATGACAACACCCGCTCGCCCGCGCGAAACACCCAGAGCTCGCCGGGCTTGCCCTTCTCCCACTTCTCGTCGCGCGTCAGCGGGTCCGTCGCGATCACAGCCATGCGCGAGTCGGGAACCTCACGCATGATCTCGCCGAGGTTCACGCGCACGTCCGCATCGACCAGCGTCGCAGCGCCGTAGGGCGGCTTGCGCTCGATGAATGAAAGACTGTCGCCGCAGCGCGCATACAGGTGCTCGCCATCGGCGTAGAGGAAGTTGAACACACCGTCCGCACCAAGCTCATTGCCCAGCTCGTGCAGCGTCTTGCCGAGCAGCTTCGGGTCGCTCGGATATCTCTCTCCGAACGCGGCGCGCAGCTCCTCGAGCAACACGCAGAAAGCATGCTCGCTGTCCGTGTCGCCAAGTGTGCTCTCGAAGTTCAGCTTGCGACTGCGGATGTTGGGCAGCGTACCGTTGTGCGCGAACACCAAGTGTCGGCCGTGCGCCACGCGCACGAACGGATGGGTGTTGACGATCATGGGCTCGCCACGAGTCTTCTTGCGGATGTGCGCGACAGCCAGGCTTGTCTGGATCGGGTTTTCCCTGAGAAAGCGCGCGAGCGGGCTCGAGAACGCCGGATGCGGCTCCAGAAACGAGCGCGCATACAGATCGTCGTACAGGCATAGGCCCCAGCCATCCGCATGCGGACCCGTCTTGCCACCACGCATCGCGAAGCCGGTGAATGAAAACACCAAGTCCGCCGGTATATTGGAAACCACGCCGAGCAACTCACACACGCCGACACCTCGTTGCCGCTCACAGCGGCAAAAGTTGTGATGGGTCTGTGGCGTTCGTGCGCGCTGCGGTGCCGAATGCTTGGCACGACGCACGGCGCGTCCCTGCCACACTCAGGCTACCTACTCACCAGCTGCGGGCGCGCAATCGTCTGAGGACCTCTAGCGCGCGGTCGGTTGTCAGTGATCAGTGATCAAGGCGTGCAATTTTCGGGCTTTCCATGCGCGTGTGCGAGCGCAGCGGCATCGACAGCCCCACCCAACCACACGACCGCCCGCTCCTGCTCATCGAACACTTTGCAGGGGTACTTTAGGCGGTTGAGCCCGACGAAGAAGTTGCCGATCACACGGCTCACGGGTGAGCTGACGACCAGTGCTGTCCGGTAAGCCAGCCGCAAGTACGCGTCGGATGCAAAGAACGCCCGAGCTTCTCGATCGATGCGCCTCACATCCTGCATCAACACCAAGATCGGCCGCGTTCGCCCGCCCGCGATCTGCAGGCCGAGCTCGAGCACCTGGGAAGCGTAGTCGATCGATATGTCCACTCCGGCTCGGGGCTCGTAGATGAGAATGCCATCCGTCCTCAAGCCGACGGTAAACCCTGACCATGAACGAGAGGCGACGATGCTAGCCGCGTCAGGCATCTGAGAAACTCCAACTGACAAATGGTGGAGCAAGTATTGGCTTATTTTGGCTCTGCGGTCGATAGGTGGATCAACGCTGCGCACGTGTGACCCTCGCCTAACGTCGAATCGCTGTCTGGCGCGCTGCACTGCGCATACCGAGGACAGCGTCACACGGGCTCATCTCTCGGCAAAATGAGCGCGGTCATTCGTTCCGTGCGCGATCCACCGCGCGCGCTTTGCGCCTTTAACGGCTAACGCTACTTCTTCGCTAAATCAAAACGGTCAAGGTTCGTCACTTTGGCCCACGCTTCGACTTAGGTCGCGGACGGAGCGCTCCTCAGACACGGCACGCAGCGCCGCGTTCGACCCAAACATGTCAAGCAGCTTGACGAAATAGCCCTTTCGGAAGCCCGGCTCGTCCGTGAACACGCAGTGCGCCGCGCCGGTGGTGTTTGCGGTGAGTCGCAGCAGAATCTGGGCTGGTTTTGTACTGACTATGCGATTCGTCCTCCAAGGCGGTACAATGGGACATCCTATGAGGCAAGACACAGTGGCGGGGTTCTGTGGACTGTTACTGATGACTTTTGTCGGCTGCGCGGATGCCGAGCACGTCGTCACCGATGCGGGCGCCAAGCTCGACGATGCAGGTACAGACGCCGGAGCTCCCAAGGCAGATGCCGAACCATCGACACCGATCGATGCATCTCTGGACATCCAGTTCTTGGTGATCGCAACGCTGCTCGAGATGGAGCGCTCCCTCATCGCGCGCTGCCCGTGCCTCACTGCCGCAGGCGAATACGACTCGGCAGCGGAGTGCTTGAGGGCCGTCAACCTCGGTCGCAACTGGATCGACTGTGCGAACCGCGTCGACCTCAGCGCTCACGACAACAACGAGACCCGCGAAAGCCTACGTTGCAACATCGCGGAGCTCTCCCTGCGCTCCGAATGCTTGATGGGCTCATCGTGCGCCGCGGACGCGATCGCGATGTGCATGACACAAAGCCTTAACTGCACGGGGCTTCCATACGAAGTGATCAGCAACGTCGTGAGCGAGTGCATGATCACCCTGTCCCGCTGACGAAGCCGTGGGCTGCGTCCCCGCGACTATCCCGAGCTCGCGGCCTGCGCTGCGGTGAACATCTGCTGACGACGAAACGCGCTCGGCGTTAGCCCGCCGCTCCAGCGCCGAAAAGCGCGGAAAAACGAGCTCAGCTCGACGTACCCCAACGCTTCCGCGACCTGGGCAACGGTGGCATCGGGACGTCGCAAGAGCGCACAAGCGCGTTCGTACAATGCCTCGTCGAGCAGACCTGTAAGGTTCTCATCTTCGCGCGCGAGTCGCCGCGCCAAGCCGCGCACTGACACGCCGAGCTGTCGCGCCAAGACGCGCGCGTCTGTCAGGCGCAGCGTGGTTTGCGCGCGCAGCGCACTGCGAACGCGCTGCGTCCAAGCGTCGTCGGTGTCTGCAGCGCCGTATTGTTCGAGCGCCATGCTCGACAAGTGCTCGAGCAGCGCGGCATCCGCCCCACTCTTGCGATCAGCGAGCGCAGCGCGCCGCATGTATACGAACGTGCCTTCACCGTCGAAGCGCACACCGCCTGGAAACATGCGCAGATATGGCTGCGGATCGTCCGGCACCGAAAAAGGAAACTCCACGGTCGGCCGTTCGTTCGCAGCATCCGCGAAGAAGTGCAGCACGATGTCGTGCATGAGCACGCCCGTAAACTCAGCCTCTGCGCGTGCGCCCGGATGCTCGGCGCGATCGCGGCCCAGAAAGCCGATGCGCAACACGCCGTTGGCAAGCTCATCGAGCCGCGGCCGGCGCTTGCGAATCTGTGGCTGCACGCGTGTCGCGAGCTCGAGCGCTTGGTCCAGCGTGGCGCTGGCGAACACGATGTGACTGAGCAGGTGAAAACCCAAAGGCCCGATCGCACGCCCTGCGGTGAGTCCGATCAAGCGATCGCCCGAGAGCGCTTGGCTCACCTCGAACAGGCGATGCATATCCGCAGCTGGAATCGTGGTCGCGCAATCGCCGGTCCGTGGGCGACCTACGCCGCTCAAGCGTTCCAGCTCAGGCAACGCCACGCCGCGCTTCTCGATTTCGTCCCAGAAGCCGCGCAGCAGAAACGAGGGGACGACGCGCGTAGCCTGCGACTTCGGAGCTCTGTTCGTCGAAGCTGAGCGCACCAAGGGCAACCTCTGGCGCAGAAATAACACGAACGGACTAACGGCGCCAACCTGCTGAGAACCGCCCATCCTGCCGCTGTGGGCTGCAGCGTGTCCCCTGTCGCGCTCCGACATAGTGCTTGGTGACAGCCGACATAGACGCTGCGGCTGTAGGACCGTACCTCAGTGAGCTCTCCTTCCGCGCACGCAAGCGCGTTTGCAAACCAATAGGTGCACCATGAAGCTCACCCATTTCGCCAAACTGCCACTCGCGCTCGCCGTGATCGCTTGCTCATCCGCTGACTCCACGACCCAAGCGCCACAACAAGCGCTCGCAGCTGGCAACGGCACTGCCACACAGGCCGTTGCAGGCACTTCAGCCAGCCCGGTGGCCGCTCCGGTCACTGCTGCGACGACGAGCTCGCTCACCATGCCTGCGCTGGAAGACGGCTATAAGCGCTTCGTCGCGCCGCCGGTCGACGTGCCCGCAGGTGCGACCAACGACTGGATCCAGTGGGTCGCAGGTCCCATGGATCAAGACTACGACGTGATCTCGCTCAAAGGTGCGCAGTCGAAAGGCGGGCACCACGCGCTCATGCTGAGCATCGGCGAGTCCAACGACCCTGGCTTCACGCGCCTGTACACGGAACGCGATCAGCTCACCAGCAGCAGCGTCGGCGGCATTGGTGCGGAAGGCAACGTCGCGATCCCCGAAGGCGTGGTGTTTCGCTTGAAGAAGGGCCGCTACCTCGCGATCCAATCGCACTACCTCAACACCAGCGAGCGCGACATTCAGGGCGAGACGTACATCGACATCCAGATGACGCCGCGCAACGAAGCGAACACGGTCGCAGGACACTTCGCGAGCACGACGGTCTCGCTCTCACTGCCGGCCAAAGCGCAGACGAGCCTCGACGTCTACTGCGACATCAAAGAAGACATTCCCGTGCTGCGTATGACGAACCATATGCACTATGCGGGACGCAGCACATTCACCGAATACACCGATCCTTCGGGCATGACCCACATGCTCAAGAAAGACGACGTCTGGTCGGAAGACTGGGCGCTCACGCCGAACTACGACAACTTCCCCGTGTCAGCGCCGCTGATCATCCCCGCAGGCAGCAAGCTGCATACGCAGTGCACGTGGAACAACGAGACCGACAAGGCGCTGACGTTCCCCGAGGAGATGTGCGTGTTCGCAACGATTATCCTGGGCGAGCGCGAGATCTCGTGCATCGAAAACAAGTTCAACGTGGCAGGCGCTGCAGTACCCAACGCTGGTGCTGCGGGTGCTCCCGCGGCAGGTGCTCCAGCTGCGGGTGCAGCCGGCGCAGCAGGTGCAGCGCCAGTCGCAGGCGCCGCGGCGCCAGCCACCGGAGCCACTGGCGCGTGCACGAACAGCGCAGACAAAGCCCTGCTAGAAGCCCCGGAATTCCAAGATTCGCAGCGCACCTGCGGCAGCATGTGCTTCGGCAGTGCCGAGACCTGCGCGACCGAATGCCTGACCAAAAACACGACGCTCACGCCGGAATGCGCGGCCTGCAACGGCGCTCAGATCACCTGCGCGATGATGCATTGTGTTGCGGATTGTACCGGCGGCTTCATCAGCGCGAGCTGCAAGCCCTGCTTAGAAACGAACTGCGGCGAGGCCTATCACGCGTGCGCAGGTTTGTGAGCGCGGCGTCTCGTTCCAGAGCTTCGCGCGTCCGTTGAATACAGATGTCAGTCCAATCCACGCTTGCCGTCTGCCCAATAAGCTTTGACAGACTGACCGCTGGATTGGACTGGCTGTGCCTTCAAGCGCTTGCGCAGCGCTTGGATGGTCTGCGCATGGCCAGTCAAGACCAAGCGGGCGCCGGGATGCTGCGCACACGCAGCGCGCACGGCGCCTTCGAGCGCGGTCAGGTGACCGTGCCCGGACTGTCGAGCGACAGTCTTGGCTGCTGACAAGCCGAGCTCACGCAGCACGCCGTCGGCCTCCTCGACACTCGTGGACTCAAACACATAGCTGACGCCATCAGCTGCAGCACGTGCTCGCTGCAGCGCCAGCGCTGTACCGAACGAAGTCTCGTCACCGACGAACACCACGGGGCCGCTCAGGCTCGCCAGCGCGAGCGACCCGCGCGGGCCGAACACACGCATGGTGGTGCCCACCTGCGCATTGCGGACCCACGCAGCCGTCGGCGTGTCGCCATGCACGTATGCAAGCAACTCGATGGTGCCGCCGTCAGCGTCATGCCCGAACGGCGAGTACGTACGCGGGCCTGCTTCGTTGATCATGATCTGCAGCTTGTCGCCGGGCGCAGCGGCGACACCTCGCAGCCAAGGCGCGCTGACACGAAAGCGTCGAAAGTGCGGCGACAGATCGCGCACTTCATCGATCACAAGTGCTTTGAACACGATTTGACTGAGCTTATCGCGGAGAACAGTGCCGATAGACGCCATGGTGCCCACAGATATAGCGACGCAGTCCCACAACCGCAATCCGCTGGATCGCGCCATTCGCGCACGAAACCTTTCCGCTTGCAGGTCAGTTTTGCGAATGATAATCATTTTCAACTATCACCCCTGGGAGCCCCGATGGCGAGCGACGGCCTGCAACTACACGGCGAGGCGTATAATCGGCCGATGCCGAAGACGATCCGAGTCACACGCGGCCAGATCATGGCGTTTCGCTTGCAGCGGCTCAACCTCGCGCGGCGTGCGCGCGCGCTCGGATCCGCGGTCGGCGATCTCGGACTTCCTGACTATCCACCGGGCGCGGCACTCGACGCGTTGGGTGCGCGGCTCGTGAAGCCCACGCCAGACACGTTAGACGCCGCATACGAAGCGCGCGCGCTGGTGAGAATGCGCGCCATGCGCGGCGCGCCGTTGGTCGTGCGCCCAGCAGACTACGACACGTTCATCGCTGGCGTGTTGCCGCACGATGAAGCCGCGATGCGCGCATTCATCGGCCCAGCAATGATCTCTGTGCGCGCAGCGAAATCGACTGCGCTCGAAGCAGTGAGCCTGGTGAGCCAAGTCACGCGGCGTGCGCTCGCACGCGGGCCGCGCGATCGTGACGAGCTACACGCGGAGCTGCGAGACAACCTCCCTGAAGGGCTCTTGCCGCACTGCCGCGGCTGCAACTCGAACCACGCGCATCCAGCATTGATCTACGCGGTCGCACTCGACGCGCGGCTCGTGCTGTTTCCTCGCGAGGAAGGCCCATACCTGCTCGCGCGCTTCGACCGCTGGCTGAAGAAGCCCCAGCCAGCGCGCGCACAAGCGCGGCCTTCTGCGCTCCTGCAGCGCTTCCTACAAGCCTACGCACCGGCGACGATCTCCGAGTACGCCGCATGGGCAGGCATCTCGACGGCGCAAGCTCGGCGTTCGTGGGAGGCTTTGACTTCAGATCTCGAGCCCGTTCAAGTCGAGCACGCCAAGCAGTCCTCATTCGTGCTGAGCAAAGACCTCGAGGCGCTGACGCGAGCGCGCCCAGACAAGGAGAGCGTGCACCTTCTGGCGCCAGGCGATCCCTTGCTCCAAGCCCGCGATCGCGAGCTGTTCGGCGATCGCGCGTTCCAATCCATCGTCTGGAAGAACCTCTCCCCACGCGGCATCGTGCTGGTAGGCGGCGAAGTCGCCGGAGTCGTGCGTCTGCGGCGCGAAAAGGCGACGTTGCGCGTGAGCATTCAAGGCAGCGCGGACGCTGGCGCGCGCGCAACGCTCGAAAAAGAAGCCGCCCAGCTCGCCCAGGTCCGAGGTCTCAGTGACCTGCAGGTCGAATGGACCCAGGCCTCGCAGAGCCCAACACCTCGCAGAGCCCGCGCAGCCGCAAGTAGCCGGCAGGCACAGCGCGGTCTATAACCGCAGCTGACGCCGTGGATGAGTCATTGCAGCCGAACCCCGCGCTCCGAGTCATCGTGCTCTACAAGTTGCTGCGCGGCGGCTTGTCTCTGTTGGCGGCGCTCGTGATCGCGCTGCTCGTAGCGCGCGGTGGTGCGAGCTCACTGCAAGCGCTCGCCCACGCGCTGCGCGAGCACTGGACGACCGGCGTGAGCGGTCGCATCGCCGCATGGCTCCTGGAAGTGCTCGATGTGCGCCACGCCTGGCTCGCGGTCACTGGGCTTGCCCTCGACGGCGCGTTGACCACGCTCGAGGGCTACGCGCTGCAGCGTGGTCACCGCTGGGGCTACTGGCTCGTGGTGCTGGTCGCGGCCGCGTTCGTGCCGTTCGAGCTTTGGTCGTGGGTGCACACGCCCACGCTCGGCCGCGCGCTGATCCTACTTGCGAACGTCGCAGTCGCCGTCTATCTCGCGCGGCACGTGCTTCAACGTGATCAACGTGATCAACGTGGCACGAACACTTGATAGATCGCGTTCACCGCGTTCTCGAAGTCCGCCTCGCGCACGCCCACGATAATGTTCAGCTCGCTCGATCCCTGATCGATCATGCGGATGTTCACGGCCGCCTTGGACAGCGAGCTCATCACCTTGGCCGCGATGCCAGGCGTTTGCATCATGCCTCGGCCCACCGTCGCGATCAGCGCGATGCCGTGCTCCACGTCGATCTGATCGGGCCGGCACTCGAGCTTGATCTCGCGCACGACCTTATCGACCTTACCCTCGAGGTCGGCCGAGCTCACCACCACGCCGATCGTGTCGATGCCGGACGGCATATGCTCGAAGCTCACGCCGTTGCTCTCGAGCACGGTCAGCAAGCGTCTGCCGAAGCCGATCTCGCTGTTCATCAACGTCTTTTCGATGGCGATGATCGAAAAGCCCTTACGACCCGCGACACCGGTGACCTGTGAGGTCACTTCCTCTTTGTTGGGCGCCCCGTTGTCGCGCACGATCAACGTTCCCGGCGCCGCCGGATCGTTGGTGTTGCGAATGTTCACCGGGATGCCGCTCTCGCGCACGGGGAAGATCGCTTCATCGTGCAGCACGGTAGCGCCCATGTACGCGAGCTCGCGCAGCTCGCGGTACGTCACAGTGCGGATCGGCTTGGGATCCTTCACCACGCGCGGATCGGCCATGAGCATGCCGGACACGTCCGACCAGTTCTCATAGACATCCGCTTTCACCGCACGCGCGACGATCGCACCCGAGATGTCCGAGCCACCACGCGAAAACGTCTTGATCGATCCATCGGGGCGGCTGCCGTAAAAGCCGCTCACCACCACACGCTCGTGCTGGCTCAAGCGCTCAGCCACCTTGCGGTTGGTCTCTTCCGGCAAGAACGCACCGCGCTCGTCGAACAGCACCATCTCTGCGGGATCGACGTATGTGTAGCCAAGGAACGCGGCCAGGATGTGCCCGTGCAAGAACTCCCCGCGACTCGCACAATAATCAGCTGATTCACCAGCCTTGATGCGCGTGCGGATCTCATCGAGCAGCGCCTTGATCGGCACATTCAGCCCAAGCTCAGCGACGATCTGCTCGTAGCGCCCAGCGATGATGCCGAACACTTCTTCGAAGCCGATGCCGCGCTTCGCGTTCTCGTGGCACAGGTAGAAGAGGTCGGTGATCTTGTGATCGGACGGTGTGCGCTTGCCTGGCGCAGACACGACGACCCAGCGTCGCCCTGCATCTGCCTCGACTATCGCCTTGACGCGCCGCACCTGCGCCGCGTCCGCGAGACTCGTTCCACCGAACTTACAGGCCTTGAGCTCCATGCGATCCTCAATAGTCGAACGCGTACACCACGCCGCTATTGCCGAGGATCGCTCCACTCCCCTGCCCTACGCTCGCGTTGGTGCTGAAACCATGCGTGGTCTGCAAGCGACCCAGCTCTGTACCGTCAGCGATCGCAAGCGCCACGAGCGCGCCCTGGCTCTCCGTGACGAAGAGCGTGCGACCCTGCAGGAGGATGCTGTTGGCGGCGCCGCGAATATGCTTCTTGCGGACCCAACGCGGAACCATGGTTGGAATGTCGAAGCAGGTGATGCCGCGCTCCGCCGAAATCGTAGTCAGCGTGCGCTCGTCTGCGGCGAGGCCGGTCACGCCGGTCAACTCGGGGCGGCGAAACACGGGGCTGCCATCCTGCGCGCTCAGGCCGTACACGCCGGCAAGGAACGAAGCCACATACACAGTGTCGCCGACCTGCGCGGGCGTAGTGTCGACGTCGACAAAGCCCAGGTCCGCTTGCGCGGTGTCTTCGAGATCGAGCGTCGTATCCACGATCCACAGCGCTTGCCCGTCGCTCTTGCCGAGCGCCACGACAGTGCCGTCGTTGAAGCCGGTGATCACGCGCTGATCGCGAACCAAGAGTCCCGAGTGTCCCGTCACCTTCAGACCTGCACGCGTGTCGCGCTGATAACGCCAGAGCGTGCTGCCATCCTTGCGCGAGAGCGCAAACACGCCATCCGAGTCGGTCACGACGTACAACGCGTCGTCTGAGAGCACGCCGGGCTTCGACACAGATGCGCCGAGATCGGCCTTGAAGCGAATCTCACCATCACTCGCGCCGAGCGCGTAGACCTGTCCGCCAGCGGTCGCGACGTACAGCTCGTCGCGCACAGGGTCCAAGCTCGGCTCGGCATCGATGCCTTCACCGAAGTCGCGCTTCCAGATCACACGCCCGCCGTTCGCCTCGAACGCCCACATGATGCGGTCGCTCGAGCCGATGAACAGACGGTCGTGACGCTGGTCGAGGGCGACAGCAGCCCGCTCTACGGGAATGTACGGCCCGCCGAATTCAGGCACGAGCAGCTTGCTCCAGCGCACGCGCAGCGCGGGCCCGGAAGCGAACCGCGAAGTCCCATCCCAACGACCGTAGTCGACGCCTGCGCTGCCTGCACCGCAGCCATGAGCGGCAAACAGCGCGCACGCACACGACGCAGCTAACACGGCCTTCGCCAGCAGCGTATGTCGACTGCTCATTGTTCCGGGTTCGCGTTCTGTGAGCCGAGCTGCTTGCGCAACGAGTCCAGCACCTGCTGCGAGATGCCCGAGCCACCCCCGCTGCGCTCCGGTGGCTTGCCACCGAGCTCAGTCAGCAAGGTCTGTGCAGCGGTGAGCGTGGATTCGTAACGCTCCGCCGGAGGAGGCTGCCCAATCGCAGCCTCGGCGGCGCCAGCAGCCGAGGCTGGGCCAGCAGTCTCGGCAGGCTTCTCGGCTTCAGCCTTGGTCAGCTCTTCGAGCAGCTTCTTGGCTTCATCGCGCTTGCCCTCTGCGACCAGCGTGCGCGCACGGTGGTAGTCGCCGAGGATGCGGTAGGTGCCGTTGTTCAGCTTGCTCAGCGCGTCGAAGCGCTCGCGCGCTTCCGAGTACTTCTTCTGGCCCTCGAGCGCGTAGCCGGCGCCTTCGAGCACGCGGAACCGGATGAAGTCATCCTGCTCCTTGGCGTTTTGCGAGTTTTGCGCATTGCGCAGCTTCTCGAACGTGGTGCTCGCTTCAGCGTAGTTGCCGAGTCGCAGCTGCGTATTCGCTTCACCGAGCTGCGCGTACGAGCCTGCGAGCGTACCCGGGAACTGCTTGGTGACATCGCGGAACTGACCGAGCGCCTTTTCTTCGCGCTCTTTCACGTTTGGAAAGACCGGAAAGATCGGGTCCTCGGGAGGCGTCTCGTCAGCCGGAACCACGATGCCTTGGGCCGTCGTCACGGCGCTCTGCAACAGTGCACCGGCCTCGCGGTTCTTGCCTTGGCTGAGGTTCGAGATGATCAACGCGCCGACCGCAACCGCGATGCCCGCGCCCAGCGCGATCAACACGGTGCGACCGTGGCGATCCATCCAGGCCGTGGCTTCGTGCGCTACGGTGTTTGCGGCTTCTCCCACCGCATTGGTCGTTCCGCGTGCAGCTGCTTTTTTAGCTGCCTTGGCCGCTCGTTTGGCGGCGAGACGAGTCCCTGCGGTTTCTCGCGAGGGCGAGTCTGCGTTGTCGCTCTGCATGTCTGCTCTGGCAGGGGTTTGGCAGCGGAAACGCGCGCAATCCGCGCGAGCCGGCCGGAGTCGGAGGCGCGACTATACACACGCGACATCGCAAGTCAAACCGGCGAATCAAGGCACTCGCACTGCCCGTACACGCGTAAGTCCCTGACGCAAAAGAGGTGTCGTGATATCAGCGCGATGTGCGAACCCAGCCGCTCCGCCATCGAGATCGAATCTCGATCACCGCGCTCGGGCTGCTGCTCGCGGCGTTGTCGCATCCGCGAGTGGCCCGCGCATACGAAGACCAGCTCAGCTTCGGCATCGGCGCAGGTTACGCGTACGCGACCCAAGCGGGCGCGTCAGACCATGGCGCCTACTTCCAGCTGGAAGCAAGCCTTGGAGTTTCCCCCACTTGGAGCGTGCGTGGTGTGCTCGGCTACGGCGAGCACGCGGCGACCCCGCGGTTATCCCAGGGCCTGCTCGGCGTCGAGGCCTTGTACCTGGTCGATGTGCTCGAGCTCGTGCCCTACGCTGGCGTCGGCATCGACGCGTTGGCTGGCTTCACGTCGGCCGACACGCGCTTCGCGTTCGGTGCGCACCCGGTCCTTGGCATCGATTGGCTGCTCGGTCGCAGCTTTCTGCTCGGCCTGAGCGCGCGGCCGATCTTCGTGTTGAGCGATTTCGATCGCGGCCCGCTGTACCTGACCGTCTCACTCACGGCGGCATGGCTGTTGGATCTATGATCGTCACGAGCTCGCGCAGCTGCGCGAGCTTCTTCGGTCCGACGCCCTTCACCTCAGCCAGCTGAGCGAAGCTCGCGAAACCGCCGCGGCGCTCGCGCTCCTCCACGATCCGCGCCGCGAGCTTCGGTCCCACACCGGGCAACAGCAACAAGTCTCCGAGCGCCGCGCGATTGAGGTCGAGCGGTGCCCCTTTCCGTAAGCGCGTGGCGCCTTCTTTCGTCGGTTGCGCGCGGGCGGGCCGCTGCGCTTGTGCCACCGGTGCGCTCGCCGGCGTGCGCGACAACGCCACCAACGCGAGCGCGCTCACCACGACGGCCGCTGCAAACAACGTGGGAGATCGCGACGGCGTGCTCATGCAGCGACCTGACATCGGCCTCCGCCAGCGCGCGTTGCGAGGTTCTAGTCACTGTCGCTGCGAGCGCCAGGACGTGCTGGCTTGCCCGCAGGTGCCTTTGGCTTGTCGGCATCCGCCGGCGGCTGCTCTGCGTCGTCGGGCGCCTGGCCATCGCTCTTGTCAGGCGCTGGACGCTTCTCCGGCTTGCGCTCGGGAGGCGGGCCGAACTCCTGCAGCAGCTTCTTCGCGAGCCGCTCCATCAACATGCTCTCGACGTAAGTCGGCAGCGCTTGGATGGTCAGCACCACGCGCACAGTCTCGGCATCATCCTTGTGATCCTTGTGCGACGCGATCAGCTCCATGCTGCCCGCGAAGCTCTTGCCGCGGTCGGGGAACTCGAACAGGAAGTACCCGTCGTCCTTGTCCTTCTCCGTGATCTGCGCCTCGAAGTCGACGCGCATCAATCGAACCGCGGTCGTCCACACGCGGCTGTACGGGTAGTTGAACGTCACCTCTCGCCGCGCATGCGCGACCGGCGCGCTCAAGCAAACAGCTACCACCACGCACGCACACAGCAGCGAGACAACACGTGTACGCAGCAGCTTTGCGCCGGCTTGCAACGGATCGCTGGCGGATCGTGTCGCGTGCACTGAGCGCCATGATGGCAGCGCAGCCCGCGCCTAGCAAGGCTGCTTCAGCGCGAAGGATCCGCGTCGCTCGAGCTGTGCGGCACGCTCAGCAAGTCGCGAAAGCGCAGCTGCAACGTGTACAGCGGCACGATGCCGAAAAGCACCATCACCGTCGATTGCAGCACGTAGAGCAGGAACACGAACACCGAGCCCTGCTCCGCCACCACGCTCTCAGGAAAAAACAGCTTCAAACAGGCCACCACCGCGAGTTGAAAGTTCCCGAACAAACCGGGCCCCGTCGGCAACAAGATGCCGATAGCCAACACACCCATGACCGCGACGGCGTGCCCAAACGTCATCGGCAAGCCTACACCGAGGCCCAACCACCAGACGCCGAGCGCGTTGATGCCCCAATACGCAAGCGATTCGATCAGAAAACCAAAACCCAAGCGAAACGATCCGATCGAACGCAGGCCGTCGGCCACGTTGCCGACTTTCTCCGCGAGCAGCTGGCCCAAGCGCTTCGACACGAGGCCTGCGCCCCACTCGGTGAGTCGCACCGCGAGTGAGCGTTGCCAGAGAAACATCGCGAGCGCGGCAAACGCACAGCTAAACAAGATCAGCGCCGCGTAACCGTACGTCGGCAAGTGCTTCGCGACAGCATCGTTCGTCGCCAAGCGCGGCAGCGCGAACAGCGTGAACGCAACGCACAAGCTGGTGAGCAGGCCGTCTACGACGCGCTCCACGGCCACCGTGCCGAAGCCCACCGAGATCGGGATGCGATGGCGCAGCTTGCTGAGCGCGGGCCGCGCGAGCTCGCCCAAGCGCAGCGGCAGCGCAAAGATCGCGAAGAACCCGATCCAGTTGAGCAGCAGCACCTCTTTGAACGGCACTTGCTTGACCGGCGCGATCAGAAAACGCCAGCGGCTCGCGCGCAACCAGTGCACGAGCACAAGCGATGCCAGATACCCGGGCACTGCCCACACCGACACACGCGCGAGCGCCGCCTTTGAAGGCAGGAGCGGCACGCCGCCGCGGGCTGCAAGCCACGCAAACAAAGCGCCCAGCGCGATCGAGATCACCAAGCGCGCGATCAGCTGCGAGGTCAGCTTGGGTTCATTCGGCGGCTCACTCGAAGGGAGCGCTTTCGACGGATCGGAAGGCGGCATGCGCAACTAGTCCAACACGGTTCCAGCTAAGATTTGCCGAGGCCGATCCGAGAGCAGCAGCTCCGCATACTCCGCCCCGACCAGCTCGATCAAGCGCGCGATGCCGCGCTCTACGCTCGGCAGGTCCTCAGGCTTGTGGCTGTCGCTACAAGCAGCAAAGTACAGATCTTGATCGAGCAAATCCTCGGCGCAGCGCTGCGGCCTGCGACCGTACTTGCCAATCAACGCCATCAGATCGAGCAGCGCCACCGCCCCACGTTCGACCAATGTGCGCAGCACCTCGTCGTCCTTCCACACTGGCGTGTAGCGTTCCGGATGCGCGATCACCGGGCGCACGCCGCGCACCTGCATGCGAAAGAGCTGCTCCGAGAGGCGCAACGGCATGCGATCCGTCGCGAACTCGATCAGCGCCGCATGGCCGCCGGGATACGGCAGCGCCGCACCGCGCTCGAGCAAACTGAAGAACGTGTCATCGCAAAAATGCTCTGCAGCGAGCCCGAGCTCCGGCAGATCCGGCTCGGCACGCGTCGCTTCACGCAGCGCTGCAAACGCCGCTTCTAGCTGCGGCCGTTGATTATCGAACATGCCAGGCCGAATGTGCGGTGTCGCGACGACCGTGCTGTAGCCGAGCCCTTTGAGCCCACGACACAGCGCAACTCCGTCTTGCAGCGTGCGCACACCGTCGTCCACCCCAGGCAGGTAGTGACAGTGCAAATCGCAACGCGCGAGCGAGCTCACGTCGCGGACTCCTCGCGCGCACAGGTCTCGATCAACGGCAACAACACCTCGCGCTGGTTCAGCGCGGGATCTTCGAGCACGCGCTCCAGCAGCCGCTCGAGCACTTTGCCGATGATCGGTCCCGGCCGCACGCCGAGCGTCGTCATCACGTCGTGACCGGTCACCGTCAAGTCGCGCGTTCCGAACGCCGCGCCTTGCGCCACACTCTCTCGCACGCGCGCACGCAGCTCGTCGAGCATCGCGAGCTCAGCTTCCACCGGCTTACCTTTGGCGAGCACATCCGCGCGCCCGAGCGCGAGCAGCGGCTCCAGCTGATCCAAGCCGATGCGCTTCACGAAGCGACGCACCGCAGCATCCGACCACTCGCTCGAGTAACAGATCAGGTGATGGCGCACGAGATGAACGATGTGCTTGCGCTCTTCGTTCGAGAAGCGATACGCGCGCAGCCATTCATCGGCCATGTCCGCGCCCACGGCCTCGTGGTGATAGAACGTGTAGTCCTGCGTCTTGTCAGAGAACGCGCGCGTGCGCGGCTTGCCTAGGTCGTGCAGCAGCGCCGCCATGCGCGGCAGCGGCTTCGCTTCGCTCGCGTCCAGGCAAGCCATCGAGTGCCCCCAGACATCGTACGCATGGTACTTATTCTGCTCGCAGCCGACTTGCTGCATGAGATCCGGGCAGCTGATGCCCAAGATCCCTGAGTCGCGCATGATCTCGAACGCACGCGACGGCCTGCCCGCGCGCATGATCTTGAGCCACTCGTCGCGCACACGTTCTTTCGAGACACGCTCGAACGAAGACAGCGCGCTCGGGATCGCGGCGAAGGTGCCTTCCTCCAAGCTGAAGCCCAGAGTCGCGACGAAGCGTGCGGCACGCAGCACGCGCAAGCCATCCTCGGTGAAGCGCTCTTTGGGCTTACCTACCGTGCGCAGGCGCCGCTGCTCCATATCCGACAGCCCGTTGAACGGATCGATCAGCCGATCCTCGAGCGGATCGTAGGCCACCGCATTGACCGTGAAGTCGCGGCGCGCGAGGTCCTCCTCGATGTTCTTCACGAAGAACACTTCGTCCGGCCTGCGACTGTCCGAGTATGCCCCTTCGCCACGTAACGTCGTGATCTCGTACGGCTTGTCGTTCCACAGCACGGTCACGGTGCCGTGCTCGATCCCGGTCGGAATCACGCGCTTGAAGATGCGCATGAGATCCTGCGGCAGCGCGGAGCTCGCGAGATCCCAGTCCTCCGGACTGCGCCCGATCAGGGTGTCGCGCAGGCTGCCCCCGACTACCCACGCCCGGAAACCTCCAGCCTGGATGCGCTTACACAGCTCCAGGACTGCGGTCGGGATGCTGCCTGTCGGGACTTGTCTGGCTACCATGGAGGTCTTGGGGGCGTTGTAGGCGCGCTGTGAGCGTTTTACGGGCGCGGGCGCGCGCATCCTGCGTTGTTTCAACCATGCCAGCAACTGGTTCGCCAGCCGTCCCGAGGCAGTCGGGCGGCAGGCGTCCGAATCGGCGAGTTTCGCTTGTCACCGAGCACGGTTGGCGAGAAGTTGCCCTTGTCCAGATGCAGCCACGGTTCCAAGCTCACAACGTGCGTGGAAGAGATCGAGACGCCGAGCATGGGGAGCATGGTCACGGGGACCGTGATCACGTCCATGACCACCAGCAAGCTCACGCTGAGGTGAAGATTACGAAGCGTGCGCATTCGCACGGGCATGGCCACGGGCATGGCCATGGCGGATCGACGCGGGCGCTCGCTGTCACGCTCGGGCTGACGCTCGGCTACAGCGCAGTCGAAGCGGTGATGGGTTTATGGACTGGCAGTCTCGCGCTGCTTGCAGACGCCGGGCACATGGTGACCGACTCCGGCGCGCTCGCGCTCTCGCTGGTCGTCGCGCGCATCGGACAGCGGCCGCGCTCGCGCAACATGACCTACGGCTATCGCCGCGCCGAAGTGCTGGGCGCGCTCGCGAACGCGGCCACGATGCTCGGCATCTCGCTGTTCATCTTGATCGAAGCGTTCCGGCGCATCCAAGCGCCCATGAGTGTCCAAGGCGACGGTCTGCTTTACACCGCCGTGCTCGGCCTGCTGCTCAACCTGGTCTCCGCGGTGATCCTGTCGCGCGGTCACGCGCACGACTTGAATGTGCGTTCGGCGCTGCTGCACGTGCTGGGCGATGCGCTGGGCTCCGTCGCAGCCATCGCAGCCGGCGTGTGCGTGAAGCTCGGCTATCCTTTGGCCGACCCCGTTGCATCACTTCTGATCTCGGTCGTGCTGGGCTTCGGCTCGGTGCGCTTGATGCGCGAAGCCGCCGACGTCTTGATGGAAGCCACACCTTCCGAGGTCGACGTCGCTGCGCTCGAGCGCACGATCCTCGAAACGCCTGGGGTCTCCGCGGTACACGACCTTCACGTCTGGGCATTGACCCCCGGCGAGCCTATGCTGACCGCCCACGTGGTCCTGACCCCGGCTGCGCACGGCACTGACGTCGCCAAGCGGGTAGGCGACCGCTTGAGCTACTTACACGGCCTGAACCACGTCACGATCCAGCCCGAGCCCCCGGCGCCCGAGCTGATACCGCTCCGTCGAAAAAAGGCCTAACCGCTCCCAACCCGGCTGCTATGATCCGAAAAGCTCGATGACACGCTGGTTTCGATTCATTCTCGTCGCTGTCGCGCTTGCTGCTGCGTTCTGCGTCACCTTCGTGTGGCCGCGCCACAACGCACTCGACTTCGACATCGATAGCTCCCCACGCGCGCAAGCCGCCAAAAAGCGCTTGCCTTACGACTTGTCGCAAGTCCGCGTGCTCAAGACGGTGATCGCCAAGGTCAACCAGAACTACGTCGAGCCGCAGCGCATCTCGTACCACACGATGCTCTCCGCCGGCCTGAACGCCATCCAGCGTGCGGTCGCCCCGGTCATCGTGCACTACGAGCCGAACCAGCAAAGCTTCAAGATCCAAGTCAACAACGAAGAGCAGCAGTTCCGCGCGGACGACGTCGAGTCGCCGTGGGCACTGACCTGGCGCTTCCAAGAGGTCTTCAAGTTCCTGCAGGACAAGCTGCAGTCCGACGAGGACGTGAAGCTGCGCGAGGTCGAGTACGCAGCCATCAACGGCATGCTGCGCACGCTCGACCCGCACTCCGTCCTGCTCGAGCCGGACGAGTACTCCGAGATGCAGCTGAGCACCAAGGGTGAGTTCGGCGGCCTCGGCATCGTGATCTCGATCCGCGATGGTCAGCTGACCGTGATCCGCCCGATGGAAGGCACGCCCGCGTACTTGGCTGGCCTCAAGCGCGGCGACCGGATCACGAACATCAACGACGAATCGACGCTCAACATGCCGCTCGAAGAGGCGGTGTCGCGGCTGCGTGGTGCACCGGGCTCACCGGTCACCGTGTGGGTCGTGCGCGAAGGCCCGAAGGGCTGGCCCAAAGCGAAGCGCTTCGACCTCGTGCGTGCGGTCATCCACATCGAGTCGATCGAGTCGCGCATGCTGGACGGCGGCATCGGCGTAGTCCGCCTGAAGAGCTTCCAGTCGAACACCTGCGATGACCTGCAAAACGCACTGCAGCGCTTGCACACTCAAAACCTCCGTGGCCTCGTGCTCGACCTGCGCGACAACCCAGGTGGTCTGCTGCAGCAAGCGGTCTGCGTCGCGGACATGTTCTTGTCGCGCGGCACCATCGTCACGACCTCGTCGAACGATCCGGAAAAGAGCGAACGCAAGCTCGCGCACAGCGACGGCACCGAGCCCGACTATCCGATGATCGTGCTCGCCAACGGCGGCAGCGCTTCGGCGAGCGAGATCGTCGCTGGCGCGCTCAAAAACCACGACCGCGCAGTGGTCGTCGGCGAGCGTACGTTCGGCAAGGGCTCCGTGCAGGTGCTCTATAACGACGACAGCGATGGCTGGGCGCTCAAGCTCACGATCGCGCAGTACCTCACGCCGGGCGACGTCTCGATCCAGAGCGTCGGCATCGTGCCGGACATCGAGATCGAGCCGATGACCGTGGATCCGGTCGACATGGATCTCACGGTCAACAACGAGTACCTGCGTGAAGCGGACCTGCACGCGCACCTCACGCACGATCAAGCGCGCGATCAGCAGAAGCCTGAGATCGTGCTGCGCTACTACCTGCCGGAAGAAACGCGGCAGCGGCTGCGCGAAGCCAGCCCCGACGACGTTGAAGAGAACGAGAAAGAGAACGAGTTCTTGATCCAGTTCTCGCGTGGCCTGCTCGCCAAAGCCACACGCAGTGGTCGGCGCGAGCTGATCCGCGAAGGCAACCCAGTCATCGAGGAGATGCGCGGGCGCGAGCTGTCGCACGCCGTTGCGGACCTGAAAAAACTCGGCGTCGACTGGAGCGTCGGCAAAGACGAAGGCCCGACGGAGATCGCGGTCGAAGCCACCACCGACCGCCCCGAGAACACCGCGAAAGCCGGCGAGACCTTCGAGCTGCGCGTCAAAGCGACCAACAAGGGCAAGGTGCCCGTCTATCAGCTGCGCGCCGCGACCAAGAGCGACAATCGCTTGTTCTCGGACCGCGAGCTGGTGTTCGGCAAGCTCATGCCCGGCGAGAGCCGCAGCTGGAGCACGACGCTCGGCATCTGCAAGAGCGAAAACCAAGGCAAGCGGGAGTGCCTCTTGCCGAAGAACCTGCCTGATCGCGCTGACGGCATCCGCATCCTATTCGAAGATGCGCATGGTCATCCGCCTGCGAGCTCTGAAGTCCGTGTGCGTGTGCAAGCGCGTCCGGTGCCTGCGTTCGCGTACACCGTGCACGTTGCAGACAACGGTCGCGGCAACGGCAACGGCGAGCTCGAGCGCGGTGAGCTCGCGACCGTCTACCTGCGCGTGAAGAACGTCGGCCAAGGAAGCAGCGAAGAGACAGTCGCGAACCTCCGCAACTTGAGCGGCCCCGGCCTGCTCTTGCACGCAGGTCGCTTCCCGCTCGGCGAGCTGAAGCCCGGCGCGGAGCAAGTCGTCGCGTTCACCTTCGAGGTGATGCCGGAGTTCAGCGAGCCGGAAGCGAAGCTCGAGGTGTCGGTGGGCGACACCGTGCTGCGCGAGTCAGCAGGCGAGAAGCTCAAGCTGCCCGTGCGTCAAACCACGACCACCGCCGACTTCGCACCCAGCTCGGGCTCGCTCAACGTGGCGGATGGCGCCTCGATTTTCGAGCGTCCTGCGGAAGACTCACGCGTAGTCGCACGGGTCAGCGGAGGCGTCTTGCCGCTGAACGCACAAGCCACCGCGAACGGCTACATCCGGCTCGATCTGGGCGATGGTCGACCCGGCTGGATCAAGAAGGCATCGGTCGCAGGTCCCACGGATGCGTCGAAGGGCAAGCTGATCGATGTGCTCGCGCACATGCCGCCGAAGCTGGAAGTGAACTACGGCAACACGCTGACCACGCGCCAAGACTCGCTCAAGGTGCAAGGCAGCGCGACCGACGACACGCGTGTCCGCGACGTCTACATCTTCGTCGGCTCGCGCAAGGTTCATTATCAAAGCAACCGCGGCGCCACCGACCCGACGCGCCAGAAGTTCGAGGCCACTTTGCCGTTGCGCCCTGGCACCAACTTCGTCACGGTGGTCGCCCGTGAAAGCAATGAAGTCGCATCGCACAAGAGCTTTATCGTGCGTCGCGATGCCCCCGACGGCTCGCTGCTCGACACCCCGAAGAGCGACGACGACGAGGACAGCTTTCACAGCAGCAATGCCCCTGACACTGACGACTGAAAACAGTCCTCATCCGTAGATCCTAGGGCGCCGTACGCGTAACACCGCGTCCTGGCGCCCTCACTGTTTGGAGATCCCCCATGAACGTGCTCTGCCTCGACCTCGAAGGCGTCCTGATCCCAGAAATCTGGGTGAGCTTTGCCGAGCAGACCGGCATCGACGCCTTGAAGCTGACCACCCGGGAGGTCCCGGACTACGACCAGCTTATGCAGGGGCGCATCAAGATCTTGGCGGAGCACAAGCTCGGGCTGCCCGAGATCCAGGAGGTCATCTCCAGCATGGACCCGCTGCCCGGCGCGACTGACTTCCTGCACGCGATTCGGCAGGATGCGCAGCTTATTATCCTATCTGATACGTTTTACGAATTCGCTATGCCTTTCATGAGGAAGCTCGAGCTGCCGACGCTCTTTTGCCACCGGCTCAAGGTCGCTCCCAACGGGCAGATCACGGGCTATCAGTTGCGCCAAAAAGACCCGAAGCGACGCGCGGTCGAAGCCCTCAAGCAGTTGAATTTTCACGTTGTCGCAGCGGGCGATTCCTACAACGACACCAGTATGCTGGGGGCGGCAGACGTGGGGGTTTTCTTCCACGCGCCGGAGAGCATAGCGAAGCAATTCCCGCAGTTTCCGTGCACGAACACTTACGATGCGCTGACGGCGAGAATACGCGACGCATTCGCAGGCTTTGCGCAATAGGAAACTACAGCCACCCACGTTTCGCGATATCGAAGAACTTTACAACGCCATCAAATGGTGTTAAGGCTGGCCATAGACTCAACGCGATTTCCGACGTCTCCGTGTTCGCCGACCGTGGGTCGCGCTCCGAGCGCTCAGGAAATTGGGAAGCATGGCAAAGCTATGGAAAAGGCTGGAGTAAAAAGAGCCGCCAACGCAGGGCGGACCAAGGCGAAGACTCGCTCTTCGGCTCCACCGAAGTCCGCCACCAAGATTAAGGCGGTCGTACCGGCCAAGAAGGAGCAGCGCGTCTCCTCGCGCCCTCCCAACGCGGCGAACAGCATGTTGTCGGTTCCGCCGCGGGTGGAGCCTACGAGGCTGCAGGGTAGCGAGCACGGTGCCGCAGTATCGAAGACCGATCACCTGAAAGCGCGGTTCTCAGCGCTCAACCATGCGACAGCGCAGATCAAAACGCTGAAGCGCGGGATCCAGAAGAACTTCTTCGACATCGGCACCCAGCTCGAGCGGATCCGGGAAGAAAAACTCTACGAGGTCAAAGGGTACGGATCCTTTGAATCATTCCTGGAACGCGAGATGGATCTCGATAAAGTCACATGCATGCGTCTGGCACGCGTGGCGCGAAGCATGGTACGAGAAGCCGCGATCGAGGTAGGATTGGAGCGCGCGTGCGCGGCGATGGCAGCGTTGGAAGGGGAGACGACAGCTCCCAGCACGTCGGGAACGTATCCCGCGACTCGAATTGCGTTGACTACGCTGCCTGCGCACAAGCGCTGAAGGGCGGGCTGTCGCCCGCGCAACTATCCGTGTTCCGCACGTTTGCGACTACTGTGACAAAGCCGCCTGCCTGTTCCGAGCTTGACCAACAGGCTGTGCGGCGAGAGGGGGCGACCTGTTAGCGCTCTTCCTCGCGCTGCTCTGTGTGTTCGCGAACGCCTTTTTCGTAGCCGCAGAGTTCGCCATGGCGCGTGTGCGCCCGACGGCACTCGAAGCGCGCGCGCGCTCGGGTGACCGCTCGGCGTTGCGTGCGCTCCGCATTACCAAACAGCTCGACGCCTTTCTGACTGCGACGCAGCTCGGCATCACGCTGGCATCGCTCGCGCTCGGCTGGCTGGGCGAGCCTGCGATCTCGACGCTCTTGAAAGAACCGCTCGAGTCGCTCGGTTTGAGCGAGGGTGCCGTGCACGGCACCTCCGCCGCCATCGGCTTCATCGTGTTGAGCCTGTTGCACATCGTCGTCGGCGAGCTCGTGCCGAAGTCACTCGCGATCCTGCGGCCCGAGTCGGTGGCTCGCTTCACCGCGACACCGATGTTGGTCTTTTACTGGTTGATGAACCCACCGCTGCGTGGGCTCAACGCACTGTCGAACGCGCTCGTGCGACGCACGGGTGTGTCGGACAAGCCCGAAGCGCCCGAGCGTATGTCACCGGAAGAGCTGCGCTTGATCATCCATGCTTCGTTCGCCGACGACAGCGAACGCATGAAGCGCGAGCTGCTCGATCGCGTGCTGCGATCGACTGATCGTCCGGTGCGCGCGCTGATGGTGCCGCGCGTCGACATGTACATGCTGTCGCTCATGCAGAGCCATGAGCAGTGGTTGGATCAAATCCGTAAGTCCGGCTTCAGCCGCTACCCCGTCAGCGAAGACGGCGATCCCGACCACATCATCGGTTATGTCTATGTTAAGGACATGTTGCTAACACGCAGCTTGCCCAAGGGCGGCTTGCGTGCACTCAAGCGCGACGTGTTGTTTGTTCCCGAGTCGTGTGAAGTGGGCGAGCTGCTCAGTCAGTTCCAGCGCACGCGCATCCCACTCGCGATCGTGGTCGACGAGTACGGCGGCACAAGTGGTCTTGTGACCATCGAAGATGTCGTCGAAGAGCTGGTGGGCGATATCCAAGACGAGCTCGATGCCGAGCCGCCTGCAGTGCAGATGCGCGACGACGGCACGCTGTTAGTCGACGGGACCGTCCCGCTCGGTGACCTGCCGATCGAAGGGCTCGACACGCAAACCAAGCTCAGCGGAGATACGGTCGGAGGCTACATCATCGCGCAGCTCGGCCGACTTGCACATCCGGGCGATCGTGTCCGCATCGGCAACCACGAAGCGACCGTAGAAGACATGCGGCGTCGTAGAATCGGCCGCGTTGCGCTGCGGACGCCATCAGCGTCATCGATTCCGCCACCTGACCAGACTTAGTTTGCTAGTAAGCACTCCCGCTGCAATCCGCGTGCTCAGCGACGCGCCAGCGTCGCAGCCCGCGTGCAGCGTCCCGCGTGACGCGCGCCCTGCGACGCGCCAGCGTCGCGGCCCGCGTCATGCGTGTCCATTAACTTACGAGCGATTCTTCGGCTCTAGCGCGCTGACCGCTGCAGTTGCCGGATCGATCGTAAACATGTCGGCAAAATGCTCTACGGGTTGTGGCAAAGAGCCGTGCAAACGGCGGTGATTCCACAACACTGTGGTCACGGCATCGATGGCGAACGCGACCGGCATCTCTTCGAAACGAAGCTGCGACGGCAAACCTTGCTCTGCTGTGCGTGCGCGTTCGTGGTGCGCCATCGGCTCAAATGCAGTGTGCGTGATGCCAGCCGCTTGGTTCCAAGCTAACGCGAGCACTTCAACAAACGCACCGTGCAAAGGTCGAACTAACACCACACCACCATCGAGCTCATCACCCGCAAGGTATGCGCGCGTGCGGAGCACAGTACGCACGCCGCGGTCGCCTGCGACAGACATGGCTTCAGCGATGCGACGTGCGACCTCGAGGTCTTCTTCCACTGGCAAAAGTGAAGCCAGCACACCTGAAGCACCGATGCCTTCAGCGGCCGAGTCGTTGACGATGGCGTCGATGATCTGGATACGATGTCGCGTCTCGAGCGAAGCGTACGCGAGCGCGAGACCGCGCGCGGTCGACGGATCCTCGATGGCCGCAGCTAGCAACGCCCCGAATGCACCCACGGGACCCTCAGAGGCTTTAGCGAGCGGCGGTCGAGACGGACGGTCGGCGGCGGGCACCGTATGCCTTCTACTCGTGTGCTAGGTGCGATGCTATGGAAAAGTGCCTAGCGAGCTGCGTGCTCATATGCACAGTCATGCAGGGCTGGATTGCCCGCGTTTTAGCGGCATCCGTTGACGTCGCAAGCAACTCTGTGTAAGGCGCGGACTTAGCGGATCGTACCTGTCATGCGAGAAGACGACCAGTTCGTAAAAGAGTATGAAGGCTTTGTACGCGCGATTGCGCTGCAGACGCGTGCCCAACTCGGGCTAGACAGTGCGATCGAAGACCTCGTTGCATATGGATTCCAAGGTCTGTTGGAAGCCCGGCAACGTTTCGACGCGAGCAAAGGTGTCGCTTTCAAGTCGTTCGCATACTACCGCGTGCGCGGCGCGATTCTAGACGGCGTACGCGTGATGGCACGGCTGCCGCGGCGCGCGTACGCGCGGCTGAGAGCGGCAGAAGCCCTCGATCAAGCCACGGAGCAGAACGGTCAGCAGCAAGGAGCGGCACAGCGTGCGCCTTCGGTCGAAGGTACATTGCGCTCCATCGATTCCATCCTCGGCCGGGTAGCGGCTGCTTACACCGTGGCTGTGACTGTCGAGGATGCCGAGCAAGGGGCCGGTTCCCCCGAAGAGGCTCTGCTCCACGAGGAACGCCTCACGCGCATGCGCAGCGCAGTGGCGAAGCTGCCCGAACGCGAGCGCCACATGATCGAAGGCCATTATTTCCAGGGCAAACGTTTCGACGCGTTGTCGGCCGAGCTCGGCATCTCGAAGTCCTGGGGCTCGCGTGTGTACGCACACGCGCTCGACCTGCTGCGAGAAGTCCTGTTCGAGCCATAGCGCAACCCTCACAGCCCTGAAACGTTTCTAGCTGATACGATCGAGGCCCTTGGTCGAAACCTCCGCGCCCACCGACGTACGCACGCGCATGTTGCAGAGCGCTGCATTCATCGCGTTCTTTCTGTCGGGCGCGTCGAGCTTGGTGTTCCAAACGTTATGGAGCCGACTTCTCTCTCATGTGTTCGGTTCTTCCAGCATTGCCGTTAGCTCAGTCGTCAGTGTGTTCATGGGTGGCCTCGGGCTGGGCGCATACCTCGCTGGAAAATATGCAGAGCGCCTGCGCGACCCGCTGCTGATCTACGCGCTGGCGGAGACCGCCGTCGGCTGTCTCGCGTTGCTCATTCCGTACCTGCTCGTGCAGGACGGCTTTCTTGCACACGTCAACGCGGCGCTGCGCGCGAGCTTCGGCTCCGACTCGAGCGTATTTATGTGGGTCCGTTTTGCGTGCATCGTGCCGATCTTGATCGTGCCGACGACCTTGATGGGCTCGACCTTGCCGCTGTTGTCGCGCCACTTCGTGGCAGCGCACAGCGATGCCAACGAAGCGAGTCGCACGGTCGGCAGACTGTACGCTATCAACACATTCGGTGCAGTCATCGGTGTGTTCGCCTCCAGCTTTGTGCTCATGCCTCGCTTTGGCGTGCATGCAGCCAACAGTATCGCCGCGTGCAGCAACTTCGCGCTCGCTGGGCTGCTGCTCGCGCTCCGGCGTGGCCGACTCCCACACGCTGCGCCCCAGCAGACGGCACCGGAGAGCGAGCCGCTGGCCTATCCCACCGCGTTGCGACGCGCGGCCGCGTTTGCGTTCGCAGGCTCGGGCTTTGCCTCACTGCTCTACGAAGTGGTCTGGTCGCGCGCGCTGATCAACACGATCGGCGGGTCACTCTACTCGTTCGCGCTGATCCTGACCACGTTTCTCACAGGCATCGCCACCGGCAGCGCGCTCTTGTCCGCGCTGTTCGCGCGCCGGGTACGGCCGCTGATCCTCGCAGCCAACGGCGGCAGCCTTGCGGCCGCGCTGGTGTTTGCGCCATGGGCGGTGCACGAGAGCAAGGTGTACGCAGCCGTAGCTGTTATCAGCACCCTCACAGTTCTGACTGTTAGTTCATTGTTTGCTAGGATCAGCAGCGATCGACTGGCACTGCTTGTCGATGACGACGACGCGGCTCGAGTCCAGGCCTACAATGCCGTGCGCGAAAGGCGCATCGCTTTTGGGCTGCTCGCGCTGCCTTGTGCGAGCGCAGCCGTAGCACTCGTGCAGCAACCCGATCGGCTGTCGTGGGCGACGTTCGCCGTGGTGGTCGCGTTCTGTGTCTTTCTCGCCTTGTTGCTCGCGACCTATCAGCGGCCGTATGCATGCTTGATCGGACTGCAGGTGTTCATTGCCGGCGCAACTTGGATGAGCGCTGCGTTCGCCGACGAGCTGTCGTTGACCTTCGCGAGCATGGTCGCTCCGCTGGCGGACGCACTCCACATTCATGTCGGCACCGTCCAAGCGTTCATGTTCCTCACAGCCGCCTTGTGTGTGCTTCCATCGGCGTTAGGCATGGGTGCGGTGTTCCCGGCCAGCTTGCGCGTTTGGACGAGCGGCGGCAGCGGCATCGCAAAAGACGTCGGCGTAGTGTACGCGGGCAACACGGTAGGTTCGATCTTCGGCGCGTGGCTGCCAGGTTTTGTCCTCATGCCTCTGTTAGGCATGCAGCAAACACTGTTCATCGGCATCGCCTGGAGCCTGCTCATGGCGGGTTTGCTCGCGTGCCTCGCGATCGTACACACGCCTAAACCTGTCACCAAGAAGCCCGCGACGCTGACGGCGGCAACCATCCCCTGGCTGCTCGCGCTGGTCTTGTTCGCTGCGCTGCGCCCAGAGCGGCTGCTCGGCTGGGACATCTCGCGCATGACGCTCGGCGCGTTTCGCATCTCGCTCGCGCGCGATGTGCTCGACGAGGAGACTTGGGGCGCGCCGGACCTCGTGTATTACCGCGATGGCCTGTCCACGACCGTGACTGTCGAGCGCTGGGGCAGGCATCTCTCGCTGAAGAACAACGGCAAAGTCGACGCGAGCAACGGCGACGATATGCCCACGCAGATCATGGTCGCAGCCCTACCCCTTCTGCTGCACCAGGGGAAAACCCAGCCGCTCGACGCTGCGGTGATCGGCTTCGGCTCGGGCGTCACAGTCGGCGCCGCCCTCAGCTTCCCGCTGCGGTCGGTCGAGGTGATCGAGCTGGAACGCGCGATCGTAGACGCTTCGCGCTACTTCGCGGACGTCAATCATCTGCACTACGTGAAGCGCGAATTTCCTTACGTCGTGGAGCCGCGCCTCCACGTGATCGCCGACGATGGCCGCAACTATCTCGCGGCGACGCGTCATAGCTACGACGTGATCATCAGCGAGCCCAGTAACCCATGGCTCACCGGCGTATCCGATCTGTTCACGAGCGATCACTTCGCCACTGCGAAACGCAAGCTCAAGCCAGGCGGCGTGTACTGCCAGTGGGCACAGCTCTACGAGCTTTCGCCAGGGAATGTGCAGACTTTGTATCGCACGTTCGCCCATAACTTCCGTTACGTGATCGCGTTCTCGGCCGACGATCAATCGAGCGACACGATCTTGGTCGGCTCCGATCAACCACTGCGGCTCGATCTTTCACGCATCGCCGAACGGCTGCGCATCCCATCGGTCGAGAAGGAGCTCGCGAGGGCGCGCATCCACGGGCCTGAATCGATGCTCGCACGCGTGCTCATGGCCTCGCGCGAGGAGGTCCTGAAGTTCAGCAAAGACGCGGTGATCAACACCGACGACAACGCGCGCATCGAGCTCACGGCACCCCGCGACCTGATCGGTTTCGAGCGCAATCAAGGCTACCTAGAGACGATGTACGGCAGTCGCTGGCCGTTCGGGCGCATCGCCGATCGGATCGAGGGCCTAGGCACTGGAAAGCGCGCTTCGGAGCACCTCACGAAGCTGGCGATCGCCCTACTCGGCTACGGGCGAACGGCTGAGCTTCCCGTATTGCTCGAGCGTGCCCGCCAAGAAGCAGAGAGCCCCGAGCTCGCCGCAGCAAGCCAGGTGCATCAGCTCCTGACAGGCGCGGTTCCCGAGCCGGATCCGAGCATCGATCTCGACCCCACGCCGACCAGCGGCGAGCCGCGGGCGATTGCGCTTCTGCATAAGAGCCATGAGGCCATCCACGCTCAGCTCGCCGAGCAGCACTACGCGACGGCGGTCGGCCAGCTGGAGGCCCTACCGAAGCGTCTGCGCCAAGGCGGCGGACCCGGCTGGGGCTGGTTCGAGAGCTACGTCCGCTACAAGGCGGGACATTACGACGGCGCCATCGACTGCCTCGAGGACGTGCTGCGCACGCACCCGGACTTTGTGCGCGAGCACTGGCAGCTCTACTACTTCCTTGCCCGTGCGCATCAGGCCGAGCAGCATTTCGGCCAAGCGGTGAGCTACATGCAAACGTACGTCACCGGGCCCGACCTGGCCGAAGAGCCATAGAGGGGTGTGAAAGCTGCGCGCAGGTGCCAAGGCAAGTCTCTGGCGGGTAAAAAGCGCTCCGCCCCTACCTGCCGCTGTTGCGCTTTTGTTCACGTGCGCGCTATGGCCTAATGCCTGCGAGCCGCGACCACTTGGTCGGCCGCTCCACGTCCGTCCATCTCCCTTGTTCACTGACCACGCACGCTGTTTGACAGCGCGGTAAGCTTTGCTAGTTTCCGCACCCTTCACGTAAACCGCCTGGTTTCACCGTTCAGGAGCGCACAGCTATGGCCACGAAGATTGGCATCAACGGCTTCGGTCGCATCGGTCGCTGCATCACCCGTGTATTGTTCGAACAGAACATCAAAGACGTAGAGATCGTCGGCATCAACGACCTCACAGACGCCAACACTCTGGCGCATCTCCTGGCGTTCGACTCCGTCCACAAGCGCTTCAGCAAAGCTGTGTCGGTCAAGGGCGACGCGCTGCTCGTGGGCGACAAGTCCATCCCGGTGATCGCGGAGAAGGATCCAGCGAAGCTGCCCTGGAAGAGCCTGGGCGCAGACATCGTGATCGAGTCGACGGGTCTGTTCACCTCGCGCGACGGCGCGCAGAAGCACATCGACGCCGGCGCCAAGCGCGTGATCATCAGCGCGCCCGGTGGCAACGACATCGACGGCACGTTCTGCATCGGCATCAACAGCGACCAGTACGATCCGAGCAAGCACAAGATCGTCTCGAACGCATCGTGCACCACGAACTGCTTGGCTCCCGTCGCCAAGGTCCTGCACGAGAAGATCGGCATCCTGAAGGGTCACATGGTGACCGTGCACTCGTACACGAACGACCAGCGCACGCTCGACTTGCCGCACAAGGATCTGCGGCGCGCGCGCGCCGCAGCCTTGAACATGATCCCAACCAGCACCGGCGCAGCCAAGGCCATCGGCCTGGTGCTCCCGGAGCTCAAGGGCAAGCTGGACGGCACCTCGATCCGCGTGCCCACCCCGAACGTCTCGATCGTGTGCCTGACCGCGCACGTGGCCAAGAAGACCACGCGCGACGAGGTCAACGCGGCGCTTCGTGAGGCGGCCAATGGTCCGCTCAAAGGCGTTCTCTATTTCGAGGAGCGCCCGCTCGTCTCGAACGACTTCATCGGCGACCCGCACAGCTCTATCGTCGACGCTGCGCAGACGCAGGTGATCGGCGACGACCTCGTCGAGGTGCAGAGCTGGTACGACAACGAATGGGGCTTCTCCAATCGTATGGTTGACCTCGCTCGTTTGATGGCCAGCAAGGCCTAAAGAAAGTCCGATCACATGGCAGGCTCGCTCCGAACCATCCGCGATCTCGCAATCGAAGGCCGGCGTCTCTTTATCCGCGTCGACTTCAACGTGCCGCTCGAGCACGGAAAAGTCACCGACAAGAGCCGCATCGAAGCGAGCCTCCCTACGATCAAGCACGCCCTCGAGCGCGGCGCCAAAGTGGTGCTCGCCTCGCACGCGGGGCGCCCCAAGGGCAAGCGCAAGCCCGAATTCTCGCTGGAGCCGGTGGGCGCTGTGCTCGCCGAGCTCTTGCAAGCCGAGGTGCTTCTGACCGACGACGCGATCAGCGACGCGGCAGGCAAGATCGTCTCGGATCTGCGCGATGGCCAGGTGGCGTTGCTCGAGAACCTGCGCTTCCACGCAGGCGAGGAAGCCAACGATGAAGCCTTTGCGCGCGAGCTCGCGAAGCTCGCCGATGCCTACGTGAACGACGCGTTCGGCGCGGCGCATCGCGCACACGCGTCGGTGTCGGCTTTGCCGAAGCTGTTCCGCGAGCGCGGCGTCGGCCTGCTCATGGAGCAAGAGGTCACGGCGCTCGAGCGTCTGCGTAGCGCGAACGTGCATCCGTACGTCGCAGTGCTCGGCGGCGCGAAGGTCAGCGACAAAATCGGTGTGATCGAAGCGTTGCTCGACCGCGTGGACGCGCTGTTGATCGGTGGCGCGATGGCGAACACGTTCTTGGCCGCGCAGGGCAAGAACATGGGCAAGAGCTTGGTCGAGACCGACAAGCTGCCGCTCGCGCGCAGCGTGCTGCAGCGCGCCGCGGACAAAAGGGTGAAGCTGCTCTTGCCGCAGGACGTCCTGGTTGCGACATCGCTGGATGCGAGCGCAGGCAAGCTCGTGAGTGTCGACGCCGTCGGCGGCGACGAGATGGCGCTCGACATCGGACCGAAATCGGTCGAGGCGTACCGCGGCGTGATCCTGCCTGCAAAGGCGGTGTTCTGGAACGGACCGATGGGTCTGTTCGAGAACAAGCCCTTCTCTGAAGGCACGTTCGGCGTGGCGCGCGCCGGCGCAGATTGCAGCGGATTCACCGTGGTGGGCGGTGGCGACAGCGTCGCCGCGATCAACCAGGCGGGTCTCGCGTCGAGCTACAAGCATGTCTCCACTGGTGGCGGCGCTTCGCTCGAATTCTTGGAAGGTCGTGCGATGCCAGGCATCGAGGCGGTGCGCTCGTGACTCGTAAGCCGTTGGTTGCAGGCAACTGGAAGCTCTACAAAAACCTGAAGGAGTCGGCCGAGCTGGCCGCTGCCGTGGTTGCGGCGCACAAGGAAACGGCCGCGCGCGAAGTCGCGGTCGCGCCTGTGTTCACCGCGCTCGGCAAGGTCGCTGAAGTGCTTGCGGGCAGTCCCGTAGGCCTCGCCGCGCAAGACGTCTTCTGGGAGACGCAAGGTGCATTCACCGGCGAAGTCGGCCCTGCTCAGCTTGTGGACATCGGTTGCCGCTACGTGATCGTGGGGCACTCGGAGCGCCGCCAGCTCTTCGGTGAGACCGACGACAACGTGGGCCGCAAAGCCAAAGCTGTGCTCGCTCACCGCATGGCGCCGATCATCTGCGTCGGCGAGACGCTCCAAGAGCGCGAGGCCGGTCAGGCCGAAGCGGTCGTGGTGCGGCAGCTCCGGGCTGCGCTCGCGGGCATTGGCGCACAGGAAGCCGCCCGTGTGGTGATCGCTTACGAGCCCGTCTGGGCCATCGGTACCGGCAAGACAGCCGAGCCGCGCGACGCGCAGGAGATGCATGCCAGCGTCCGCAGCACGCTCGCGGGTTTGTGGACCGGCGCGCTCGCGGAGCAGGTCCGGATCCTCTATGGCGGCAGCGTCAAGCCAGACAACGCGGTGTCGCTCTTGTCCGAGCCGGACATCGATGGCGCGCTGGTGGGCGGAGCCTCGCTGACGATCGAGGCATTTTCTGCCATCATTTCAGCCGCAAAAGGCTGACGCGGAATTGCATCGCGGCCAGCACTGAACCAGAATCCCGGCGCCGCTCGGCGCGTGCCGGGTATCGATCAAGACAGCGCAACAGGACAGACAGGACACTTCTTCGATGATCACGTTTCTTTACGTCGTTTACGTCATGGTGTGCCTGTTCCTGATCTTGGTCGTGCTGCTCCAGGCAGGTCGCGGCGGCATGGGCGCAGCCTTCGGCGGCAGCAGCCAGACCGTCTTCGGCGGCTCGGGCGCTGGCAACTTCCTCACCCGGCTGACCGTCATCAGCGCTGCGCTGTTCATGATGCTGTCGGCGGCGCTGACGTACGTCTCTTCGAGCGGCGAAAAGTCGTTGGAAAAGGCGAACGAGCGCATCCGCATGCGTGAAGAAGCGCGCAGCGGCGGCTCAGACGATAAGGACAAGAAAGTCGACGACAAGGCCGCGCCCGGCACAGCCACGTCGAACCCGGACAGCCCAGCAGAGCTGGGGTCTGAGGCTGCCGAGAAAGTTTTGGAAGGCGCCGACGACGAGGAAGGCGCAGCAGATCCAGCAGCGCAGCCCGAGGGAACGCCCGAGCAAAAGCAACCGGCAGCTCCTACGCCTCCTAGCGGCAATCCTTGATCACTCTCACGACCACGTGATGGTGGCCGTGGACGTAAACCTGGACGTGAGCGCCGCCGTGATCGTGGCCGCGCGCGTGAACGGGAAAGCCTCCGTGGCCATGATCGTACCCGGCGACCGGCGCGCCCAATAGAGTCAGCGCGTCCACGAGAGCGTTCCCTTTTTTTAGTCTGATCGTGGCCCAGCGCCCGCGCGCACCCAATAGAGCTTCGTGGCTCGGACGCTGAGTGTATGCGCCTCCCATCCGAGCTCCCGACCGGGCTTCCACGGGTACGATCACGTCCACGAGGGCGACTATGAAGTGGCCCCGCAGTCCAGGGCAAACGTGTGCGAGCACCTCGATTAGAGGCGTGCTCGGCGCTGTTCGAAGGTTGTTGGAAGGCTTCGCCCTGTCGCACTCGACTATGCGTGCTCGAGGC
>Ga0209082_1000031_pt1 | contig 105453 bp, 80 predicted proteins | sample ColdCreekSource_FD_184127 | JGI IMG/M metagenome (GOLD analysis project Ga0209082, IMG submission 184127) | Groundwater microbial communities from Cold Creek, Nevada to study Microbial Dark Matter (Phase II) - Cold Creek Source (SPAdes) (version 3) | ecosystem: Environmental > Aquatic > Deep... | reverse complement strand
CCCGAGATCGATGGCAATGTGTTCCATGGCTGTCCTTTGTGCTTTGCGGCTTTGACCGCGTTTGTGGCTTCTTCTCGATGACCACGTTTACACAAGGGGCAGCCACTTCATCCTTTCTTTCCCGATCACGCCAGCGGCCACGCTCACGGGGGCGTCCACGTCCACGTCCACGTTCAGGATCACGTGTTTGGGGGTTGAGGCGGCTTGTTGGGCTGGTGCTTTGGTCAGTTCTGGATCTTGATGCCGTAGGGGACCGCGCCGCCGCGAACCGCGGGGTGGTGGGGATTGCTAGGCTGGGGGCCGAGACTTTTGGTATACACGGGCCCGCCATGGCATCCGCACAAGCATCCGAATCTCCAGCGTCCTCGACTGTCGGCGCGGCGCTCCCGGGCGGTCCCTTCGAGTGGTTTTGGCGCGGTCGTGCGCTGCAAGCTGCAAAGGCTGCCCCGAAGGCTTCTTCGTTGCGCCGTGAGCGGTTGCGGCGGGCGCGTTTGGCTGCCGAGCTTGCGGACAGGACGATCGATCCTGCCGAGCCGCTGCGTGATGGCTCTGCCGTGCCGCTTGCTGTGTCTTTGTTCCGTGAGTCGGCCTACTGGGCGTTGCTTGCGAAGAGTGAGTCGGACGACAAGCCGACGCTGCGTGAGCTGCTGGATGCCGGCAAATACCCGAAGCCTGCGATGAGCGAGGACGACTTCGCGCTCGTGCGCAAGTCGCTGGTAGACAAGACGTTCGTCGAGACCGCGGACGACCGCTCCGACACAGTGTGCCGCGATGCGGATCTGATTCAAGCATTTGTGCACGGGCTCGTGCAGTCGGAGCTCGACGCCGATGATCGCGTGACGAGTGTGCTCGTGCAGCGCTGGCTGCGCGTGGGGGTGCTCGCGGCGATCGCGCTGGTGCTCTTGTTCATGGCGGTCAACTCCGTGCGTCGCGCGATGCAGGGGCCTGATCTGCTGGTCGGCAAGCCGTGGGTCGCGAGCAGCAAGGCCTACGATTGCCGCCCGAAAGACATGGAATGCGGCGGTGCGCGCAGCGCCATGTTCTTCCACACCACCGAAGAAGAAAAGCCGTGGGTGGAGTTCGACCTCGGCGGTAAGCAGAGCTTCTCGCGCATCGAGGTCGTCAATCGCGAGGACTGCTGCCCGGAGCGCGCAGTCCCGCTGATCGTCGAAGTGTCAGACGACAAGGCCAAGTGGACCGAGATCGCGCGTCGCACGGACACCTTCCGTGAGTGGGAGACCACCGTGAAGCCTACGACCGCACGCTATGTGCGTTTGCGCGTAGACCGTCGCACGAGCATGCACTTGGTTCGCGTGACGTTGCGGGCGCGCTGAGGCGAGCGCCGGGCCGGCGCGCGTCCATGAAAATTGATTCATGTTGCATGGATGCGTCCCAAACCCGGGTGAGCGTGGCGCTGTCACCACACCTGGGGTATGACTTCGCCCGGTAGCGTCCTGAGTCGACATGAGTTTCGATCTCCGAAAAACCAAAGTGTTAGTCACTGGCGGCAGCGGCTTTCTCGGCAGTCACGTGCACGAGGAGCTGCAGCGTCGCGGTGCGCGCGAAGTGCTGAGCCCGCGTTCGAAAGAACACGACCTGCGCGACCCCGCAGCGACGCGCGCGTTGTTCGAGCGCGAGCGCCCGGACTTGGTCATGCATCTCGCCGCGAGCGTCGGAGGCATCGGTGCAAACCAGAAGCATCCGGGCACGTTCTTTCGCGACAACATGGCGATGGGCCTGAACGTGCTCGAAGAAGCACGTCGCGCCGGCACAGCCAAAGTGGTGATCGCAGGCACCATCTGCGCATATCCCAAGTTTGCAGCGGTGCCCTTTCGTGAAGACGACCTGTGGTCCGGTTATCCGGAGGAGACCAACGCTCCGTACGGCGTCGCGAAAAAGGCTTTGCTCGTGATGGCGCAGGCTTACCGGCAAGAGTTCGGCAGCAACTTCGTGATGCTCTTCCCGGTGAACTTGTACGGCCCGCGGGACAACTTCGATCTCGAGAGCTCGCACGTCATTCCTGCGATGATTCGCAAGTTCGAAGCCGCGCACGCGCGCGGCGATAAGACGGTGACGCTCTGGGGCGACGGCTCGCCCACGCGCGAATTCCTGTACGTGGACGACTGTGCGCGGGGCTTGGTCGATGCAGCCGAGCGCTACAACGACGCCGATCCTGTGAACCTCGGCGCCGGCTTCGAGATCTCGATGCGCGACTTGGCGACCAAGATCGCTGACAAAGTGGGCTATCGCGGCGAAGTCGTGTGGGACACGAGTCGCCCGAACGGACAGCCGCGCCGCATGCTCGATGTGTCGCGTGCGAAGGAGCGCTTCGGCTTCGTGGCCAAGGTGAGCTTCGACGAAGGGCTCGACAAGACGATCGCGTTCTGGCGTGCACAAGCAGTAGAGGAAAATCGATGAGCCACAACGGCGTGACCAGCAGCTCGCTCGCAGACACAGCGAATCAGAGCGACAGCCAGTTCGAAGCGCGCGAGCGTGCGCGTCGCCAAAGTCGCGTGGAGCGGCTCGATCGCATCGCTGAAAATCGGGTGGCCCTGGCTGACAGGCACCAGTACTACGCGCGCCTCGTGCACCGCCTGGTGAAGAGCCTCGTCACGCCCGGCAGTCGCGTGCTCGAGGTCGGCTGTGGCCTGGGCAACCTGCTCGACGCGGTCAACAAAGCCGGCGCGAGCAGTGCGGTCGGCATCGACATCTCACCGCGCATGATCGAAGCCGCGCGCGCGCGTCATCCGCACCTCGACTTGCGCGTCGTCGACGCGGAGCGCGATGCGCTTCCGGAAGGTCCTTTCGACGCGATCATCTTGAGCGATGCCATCGGTCTGCTCGACGACATCCAGGTGGTGTTGGAGCGTTTGCGCCCGCTGCTCGCGCCACGCGGGCGCTTGATCGTCACGTACTACAGCTTCCTGTGGGAGCCGGCTCTGCGCGTCGCAGAGTCGCTAGGCTTCAAGATCGCGTGGCCCGACCAGAACTGGCTGTCGATGACCGACATCGAGAATCTGCTCTATCTCTCGGGCTACGAAGTGGTGCGTCGGGGCACCGACGTGCTCTTGCCCGCCGATCTGCCGGCCGCTTCCGCGATCAGCAATCGCGTGCTCGCGAAGCTCCCCGTGGTCAAAGAAGCCGCGCTCGTCGACTACTTCGTCGCGCGCGCCGAGGCCGAGCTCCAGCCCGAGAAGTTGCCGACCGTCAGCGTCATCTGTCCGACGCGCAACGAGAAGGGCAACATCCGCGAAGCGGTCGCGCGCACGCCGGTGATGGGCCCGGGCACCGAGCTGATCTTCGTCGACGGCAACTCCAGCGACGGCACGGTCGAAGAGATCGAGACCGTGATCCGTGAGTACAAAGGCCCGCTGACGCTGCGGTTGATCCCGCAGGGCGACGGCAAAGGCAAAGGCGACGCGGTCCGCAAAGGCTTTGACGCGGCGAAGAACGACGTGCTGATGATCCTCGACTCGGATCTCACCGTGCCGCCCGAGGACTTGCCCAAGTTCTACCGCGCGCTCGTGCAGCAAAAAGGCGAGTTCATCAACGGCGTGCGCTTGGTCTACCCGATGGAGGGCGAGGCCATGCGCTTTTTGAACTTGCTCGGCAACAAGTTCTTCTCGCTGGCGCTGTCGTGGGTGCTCGAGCAGCCGATCAAAGATTCGCTGTGCGGCACAAAGGTGCTGTACCGCCACGACTACGATCGGATCGCATCGCACCGAGCTTACTTCGGCGACTTCGATCCGTTCGGCGACTTCGACCTCTTGTTCGGCGCAGCGCGGCTCAACATGCGCATCGTCGATCTGCCGGTGCGCTATCGGGCACGAACATACGGTGAAACCAAGATCGATCGCTTCGCGCACGGCTGGTTGCTGTTGAAGATGACCGCCTTTGGCTTCGCCAAGCTACGCATGGGCCTGTAAGCGCGCGAGTGCAGAAACCACGAGAAAACGAATGATAGAGCTTCAGCCGCACATGCTCGAGGGTATCCCGCAGAACGGCCCGACCGATCCGATCGAGTACTACAAGCGCCCGATCATCGGCCGACTGTTCCGTGAGCGCATCAACCGCGGGCTGCGGCTCCTGCCTGAGAAGCGCTACGCGCGCGTGCTCGAGGTGGGCTACGGCGCGGGCGCAGTGCAACTCGCGCTCGCAGCCAGCGTAGACGAGCTCCACGGCATCGACCTCGACGCCGAGCCAGCTTCAGTGACGCAGCTGCTAGCTTCACGCGGTGTCCGCTCACAGCTGCAGCAAGGCAGTGTCTACGATCTGCCTTATGAGAGCGGCTACTTCGACCTCGTGGTCACGTTCTCGGTGTTCGAGCACCTGCACGAATACCCGCGTGCCCTCACCGAGATCTACCGCGTGCTCAACCCCGGCGGCTTGTTCCTCTTGGGCATGCCCTCGGTGAACAAGCTGATGGAAGCGGGTTTCCACGCGATCGGCTTCGGCGACATCAACGATCACCACGTGACCACGCCGGCCCAGGTTGAGCGCGCCTGTCCACTCGCAGGCTTCCACCGCGTGCGCCAAAGCTTCCTAGACTTCCCACCGAAGTCCCCGCTGCACGTCCGGCTCTACCACACCTGGCTCTTCGAAAAGCCACAAGGCCGCCTGACGCCGGCTCCGTAGTTTAGGGGGTGTCCCCTAGTCGACCAGCAGGTCGTTCCCCGTCACGACGCGCACGCCGTGGCTCTCCAGTGCCACGCCTTTTGCGACTTCGGGAACGAACAGGACGCGCAGCTGCTCGAGCTCCGCGTCCCTTGCGTGCAGCTTCGGTGCGGGCTTTGAGGCGAGCGCAAGTGTCAGGCGTTCGACGGCCTTGCGATCGAACGGCTTGCCTGACCACTTGGCTTCGCCGAGTAGAAGCCGCGTTCCCTGGGCATTGCGGCTGACGAGATCCCACTCTGCTGCGCTTCCATGCCACCACCGGCGGCCGGGCTCCCACGGACCTTGTTTACCCAGCGCGCTACGGCGATCGAGTTCGCTCACCGTCGCACGACATAGCTCTTCCCACGCTTCTGCAGCCAACCCGGGCCAGCGCGCGCGCAACACTTCCGCCCGTCCCGCCGCGTTTGCAGATGCTAGATACGCACGATGCTGCGCGACCAACTTGAACCACAAACGTACGAAGGGGTCGTCGAGCCTGTACAGGCTGCGCTTGCCCTGCGTTTCAGGTTCGCCAAAAGGAGTGTCGCGTCGCACGAGCCCCATCTCCTGCAAGCGTTGCAGAGGTCGCGACAGTGATGTGACTGGCCGGCCAATGCGGCTCGCGATCTCCGATACGCGCTGCGCTCCGAGACCGATCGCATCCAAGATTGGTCGCAGCTCTACAGCAGACGGTAGTTCTTCGAGCAGCAAGCGCTCGGGCTCGCCGTGCAGTGGGCCCAGCGGATCGAGCACCAATCTATCGATCTGCCGCAACACATCGAGCCCACTGTCGCTGGCCAGCTCCCAGTAGCGAGGGATGCCGCCCCAAGCGGCATGGAGCTGACTGAGCTCGATGATGGAGCGCGTCGCAAAGGCTTTGCGCAGCAACGCCGCGCGCAGCGGCTTGACCTCGAACAACGCGTGCGCGCGGCCGTACAACGGCGCCTCAGCGGATAGCGCGAGGCCTTGCATCATGCGCTGGCTCGAGCCAGCAAACGCCACGTGCAAGCGAGCTGTTCGAGCTTCGTGATCGACCCAGCGCTGAAGAATGCTCGCGAGCTCTGGGGAGCTGAGCACGAGGTAAGGTAGCTCGTCGAACACCAGCGGCCCGGTCCATTTGGCGGCGACCGCTTCGCGCGCAAGGCGATTGAGCAGCGCGGCCCAGTCAGGGTAGCCGACGTCAGCAAAGCCCGGGAACACCTCGGCGATGGCAGTTGCTAAGTACCGGCGTTGGACCTTCGGCGAAGATTGGTCGGCAACCGTGTACAGGCCGCCGTGCTGCGCCGTCCACTCGAGCAGCAAGCGAGTTTTGCCTACACGCCTGCGGCCGTAGAGAACCGCCAGACGGGACTCGCGCGACCTTGCAAGCTCGCCGAGCCGTTCCAGTTCCCGCTCTCGGTTGAGGAACAGCATTATGCTTCACAGCATAATCCTGGACAGCATAATTGTCGACGCCGGGGTTGGCCGTCAGACTTGGTTGGTCGAGAAGCCGCTTGGGCGTTTGACGCCTGCGCCGTAGATGTGGGTTTTGACTTGGTCGACGTCAGCTTCGACCATCATTTGGATGAGCTCTGTGAAGCCGACGCGCGGCCGCCAGCCGAGCTTTTCGCGGGCTTTGGTGGCGTCGCCTAGCAGCAGGTCGACTTCGGCAGGGCGGTAGTAGCGCGGGTCGATCTCGACGTGCTTCTGCCAGTCGAGGTCCACTGCGCTGAACGCGATGTCGAGCAGCTCTCGCACCGAGTGTGTTTCGCCCGTCGCGAGCACGTAGTCGTCCGGTTGATCTTGCTGGAGCATGAGCCACATGCCCTCTACGTAATCGCCCGCAAAACCCCAGTCGCGTTTGGCATCGAGGTTGCCGAGGAACAGCTTGTCCTGCAGGCCGAACTTGATCAGCGCAGCCGCGCGCGTGATCTTGCGCGTGACGAACGTCTCGCCGCGGCGAGGTGATTCGTGGTTGAACAAAATGCCGTTCGAGGCATGCATGCCGTAGCTCTCGCGGTAGTTCACCGTGATGTAGTACGCGTAAGCCTTGGCGCATGCGTACGGGCTGCGTGGATAAAACGGCGTGGTCTCCCGCTGCGGCGTCTCCACGACCTTGCCGTACAGCTCCGACGAAGACGCCTGGTAAAAGCGGCACTTCAGCCCGCTCTCACGGATCGCTTCGAGCACGCGCACGCAGCCGATGCCGCTCGCTTCCGCCGTGTACTCGGGCACATCGAAGCTCACGCGCACGTGGCTCTGCGCGCCCAAGTTGTAGATCTCGTCCGGCTGCAGCGTGCGGATCACGTGGTTGATCGAGCTCGCGTCGTTCAAGTCGCCGTACATCAAGCGCAGACGTACGCCCGGCTCGTGCGGATCGCGGTACAGGTGATCGATGCGCGAAGTGTTGAAGTTCGAGGATCGCCGCACGAGGCCGTAGACCTCGTAGCCCTTGTCCAGCAGGAGCTCTGCGAGGTACGAGCCGTCTTGCCCGGTGATGCCTGTAACCAACGCTTTCTTCATGCTCTCACTCATTTCCGCAAGTAGAGGGTGAAGGGATCGACCGCAAGGTTGCGCTCGAACTGCTTCTGAAGCAAATCAGAGAGGTCGTCCACCCGCCCGGAGCGGCTGACCACGATAGCCTGCACATTCTCCAGTTGTTTCTTGCGCTCTTTGCTGTCCGCAGCAAAACGCTCGGTGGGGATGGCGTAGTGCTGCAGCTTGGTAGGCAGCTGCTCGTCGGCGTTGAGCCGCTCGATAGGGTAGATGCCATCTACGTAGCGCTGGAAGCCAAACACCGCGACGCGCCAAGGAGGTTCCGGTTTGGGACCCTCTTTCGGTAGCTCCAAGACTTTGTAATTCGCGAATTGTCCGAGAGACTTCGCACCGCGGATCAGCGCGTTCCACAGCACTTCTTGCTGCTTGGTCGGCGCGCGGAAGCCGTGCGGATCGTAAATCAGGTGCGTGAGTCCGAGCCGCCGGTAGTACTGATAGACCTCCGCGGGCGAACGGAAACGATCGTAGGTGATCAGGCCTTGGTAACCGAGGCCATCGAGGTACAGGTCGTGATCGATGCCTAGGTTCGGATGCGCGTTGTGTAAGAGCACGCGCGAGCCTTTGGGCAGGATGTTGTGAATGTCGCGGAAGCTCTTCCTGTAGTTATCGAACAGCGCCTGCGAGCTGTTGTCGAAGCCGCTGCGGATCAATGCCATCGCGCTGTCGACGCGGCTGAAGCTGTTGTAAAAGAGCGCGTCTCCGCCCCACACGATCTGCAGCGCGATGAGCGGCACGAGCCCGATGCGCGCGAGCACGGACAAGCGCCAGATCCTCACGATCAACGCGCTCGTGACCACGACCATCACCGGCATGAACACCTGCAGGTTGCGATCGACGTTGTACACGTACGCCCAGATGAACAATGCGACCGATGTGATCAGCGCGCCGATCGCGATGCGCGTGCGCTGCGGCACGAACAAGATCGCCGGCAGGAGCAGCGTGAACAATGAGCCGAACACCGGCACGTTGCGCGTGAACGAGTAGTGCGGCTCGAACGAAAACATCCAGAACAAACGCAGCGCATGTTGCAGCCGCGCCAGGGGAGGACCATCAGGAATCCAGTGTGGATCGCTGATCGTGTTGTTGAAGAGCAGCGCGGCGTCCGGGTGCGTGGGCGTGCTCGGGATCACGTTCTGCAAGAACGGGTAGAGCGGATTGTGATGGAAGACCGCCTGGCGGATGAAGTGCGGCGACGCGCACACGATCAGCGTCACTGCAGCCACGAGCGGCGCGAGTACTACGTGTCGCTGGCGCTCGTGCCGCAGCCGCGTGATCCAAGCGCTGCCCACGACCAACGCTACGCCTACCAACAAATACGCCGCTTGGTACTTGGTCGCGAGCCCACCCGCGCCGACCATGCCCAAGAGCACGGCATCCGCGATCGCAAAGCTCCGCAGCAAACGCAGCGTGGCGAGCAGCAGCGGCACCGAGAAGAACGCGCAGACATGGTCGGCCGCGCCGCCCATGTTGTTGTCGTAGACGAAGATGATCGGGAACAGAAAGAACGTGGCCCAGCTGCCAGTGATGCGCTGGTCGTTGACCAAGCGCCGGATGCCCGCCGCGCAGCCAGCGAGCGTCCACAAGAACAAACCGAACTCGTTGTGCAGCACCAGCATCCAACGCAGCGGCGTGTCCAGCCCGGGCACGAGATAACCCCAGGTGTGGATCATGCTCGCGAGCTGCGGCATGTTCTTGGTGTAATCCGCAGGAAACGGGATGATCTTGCCGGCGCGCGCGTAGTCCTGAGCGACCGTGAGGTGGCACCAGGTCGAGTCGTAGTTGAGCGCGTCGGGCGTCATCGCGCCCAAGTACAAGAGGCCTACACACAGGCTACCCGCGACCACGAGCCCAAACGACAGCGGTGTGTGGCGCGCATCGCGTGCAGCCCAGAGCAGTGAGCGAGAAAGCCGAAAGCCAGCGCGCGCGCCGAGCACGAGCATCCCAAGCGGCAATGCCACGGCAAACGTCGGCGTAAACCACGCCAGCGCGCCGCCGATGTACAGCGCGATCACGAAGCACAAGATGCCCGTAGCCATCGAGAACACGGCCGACTCGAGCGGCGTCAGCCCGTGCAGTTTGAGCACGCGCGCTATCAGCAGCTGGCCGAAGCACGTGCACGCCAGGCTGAGCAAGAGCACCCAGCCCCAGAGCATCGCCAGCTTCCAGAACAACCAGCGCTCGATCCCGTAGAACTTGTCGACGACGCTCGCGTACTGGTAGGCGCCAAACAGCACGAGACCGAGCAGAAACAGCCCGGACCAGAAGGTCTCGCTCTTGCTCTTGCGCGAACCAAGCACGGCGGTGCGTTTAGCGCGTGGCAGCACGGCTGTAAACTGCACGCCTGGAACAGGCTTCGTCGATTGTCATTGGGTCATTGGGGTCATTGGGGTCATTGCGGCAACGGGGGGCTTCTGTGGCTGGACGTATCGCCTCGGCTCAAGCTACACCCTTGCGCGAGGGTGCAAGCCAAGCATGCCACGCTCTACCGTCAAGCTGATATTCTCTGCACGCTCGAACCCCAGGGGGCGTGGGTGAAAGCGCAGAGCTGGGTGCTCGGACCTTGGGCTGTTTTGGCGTTAGCGATTGCGGCGGGCACCGTATTGTTCTCAGACGCCAACCGCTTTTTGCCCCCGGTTCATGAGAAGTACACCGATGTGGCAGGCACCGGCGGGGCCGACTTGATCCCGTCGTTCAACGCGGCTTGCGCGCTGCTCGACGGCGTCAATCCGTATCGATCTGACCCCGTGAAGTATCCGGATCCGTTCGGCTACTCGCGCGGTGCCGATCAGCAGATCACGTACCTGTACACGCCGACGCACGCGCTCGCGTACGTGCCGTTTGCGATCTTGTCGGGGCGCAACTTCGACGTCGCCGCGCGCATGCAGTTCTTCTTCTCGCTGATCCTGATGGCCGTGCTCGGCGCAGCGATCGCCGATCTGATCCATGCGATCACGCCGATCGGTCCCGAGCTACGCATCGCGATCGCGCTCATCGGCACGTTCGTGCTCGGCTTGAATCCCGGCAACCAGCTGGGCATGGAGCGCGGGCAGAGCGATCTCCTGACCGCGGCGCTGTGCTGGAGCGCGGCTGCGCTATTTTGCCGCGGAAACTTGGCGATGGCAGCATTTTTGGCGCTCGGCGGCGCGTTGCTCAAAGGCTACGGCCTGGCCCTGTTCGGCGGGCTGGTGCTGCTCGGCTTGCTGTCCTCCGAGCGTGCGCACAAGCGCGCTGTGATCGCGGGCAGCCTCGGGGGCTTTCTGATCTTGCTCCTCCCGGTCGCGCGTTATCTCCCCGACGCCGTCGTCGCATTGTCGATTCGCACGGGCATGTTTTGGCCGGGCTGGGTCAACCAAAGCTTGTTCTCGCTGGGCTATTTCTTGCTGCCATCAGCTGCGGGCTTCATGCGTTACGCCGTCGTGATCTGGAGCGCTGCGGTCTGCGTGCTCGCGTTTCTGCGCTTGCGCAGCGTATGGCTGCCGCGCGAAGGCCACGCGCAACAGCATCAGCACCAACATAGCGCCCTGCATGTCACCTTGTTCACCACCGCCGCGCTGACATTGATCCTCGCGTGCTCGAGCAACAGCATCGCTTACGACGCGGTGCTCGTGCTGCCGGGCGCGCTGATCATCGCCGCAGCGCAAGGCGTGTTGTCGCAGCCACGCACGCGGCGTGAACACGCGATCGGGATCTGGCTCGCTGTGACGATGTTCTGCTTGTGCGCGTTCAGCGTGCATCGGCTGATCGGGCGCTCCGTCTCGCCGTACCACGAGCTACCGACGCACGCGCTCGGCCTGTTCAGCTTGAGCGTGCTGATCCTGACGCAAGCGCGAACGCGCATGTTTGCCCGGGAAGCGCACTTGCCGTAGAGTGGGCGCCCTTGTCCGAACCCTCGCAGATCACGATCGTTGTGCCTTGCTACAACGAGGCGCAGCGGCTGGATGTCACCAGGTACCAGGAGTTCGCTGCCGCGCATCCCGAGGTGCGTTTTCTGTTCGTGAACGACGGCAGTGGCGACGACACACTGCGCGTCTTGAGCGATCTGCACACGCGCGCACCGCACTGCATGGAAGTGCTGGATCTAGAGCAAAACGAGGGCAAAGCTGAGGCCGTGCGGCGCGGTATGCTGCACGCATTCGAGGCACAGACGCCCAGAGATTTCATCGGCTTCTGGGACGCCGATCTCGCGACGCCGCTCGACGAAATACCCCGCTTTGTGTCTGCGCTCGAAGCGAATCCCAAGCGCGACATTTGCTTCGGCTCGCGCGTGCGCTTGCTCGGTCGCAGCATCGACCGCAATGCCCTGCGGCACTACCTCGGCCGCTTGTTCGCCACGGTCGCTTCTTTCGTACTGGACCTCGCCGTGTACGACACGCAGTGCGGCGCCAAGTTGTTTCGCGTCGGCGCGCAGACGCGCAGCTTGTTCGCCACGCCGTTCTGCGTGAACTGGACCTTCGATGTCGAGCTGATCGCACGCCTGCAGGCCCAGACCGCCACGCGCTCGCATTCGGGTGACGCCAACGCGCGTATCTACGAGCTTCCCCTGAACCGCTGGCACGACGTGGCAGGCTCCAAGGTGCGCCCGACGGACTTTTTCAAGGCGTTTTTCGAGATGCTGCGCGTCTACCAAAAGTATGGACGTGGCGGCCGTCGCGCTCGTGTAGGGCAGGTGTGACCAGCCGTTCGCTTGCCCTCCATAGCAAAGGACGCTACATCGCGCGCGGTGCCCGAGCCCATCGACCCGTTGCCAGTCGTGCGTCAGCGAGAAGGGTCGCAGAGCGGTAGCCCGGCTCGACCGGTCCACACGCGCGCACAGGCAGACCGCCCGCTCGCCCCGCTGCTCGTAGCTGCAGCCGAGCTGGCCTTGGCATGTGGCTCGCTGTACCTGTGCCTCCGGCTGTTTTCGCTGACCGTGTCCGAGCGCGACAGCCTGATGGCGACGAACGTGCTGGAGTCGCCGAAGCGCACGCAGCTGCTCTTGGAGCTGTTCGCGTCCGGCCTCGCGCCGCTCTGGGTGTGCGGGTTGTTCTATGCGCGCGGTGGGTTGCGCGCGCTGAGCTGGCTGCCGCGCGCCGCAGAGATCGTCTCACCGCTCATGCTCAGCGCCTTTCTGCCGAGCTTGCTGCACTACCAGCGCTGGTACGAAAAGCCGCTGCCGTACTTGTTTCAGCTCCTGGCCGTTGTGCTGGTGCTCGAGCGACTGCTGACGCGCGCGTGGATGGGAAGTCGACCGGTCGTTGGGTACCAACCGACGACCAGCGGCGTCGCCACACTGCGCTCACGCTACGCGCCGCTGTTCGTCGTGTGCAGCTTCGCCGTCGGCTACGCGCTCTACATGAGCTACTACACCTTGGCGCGGCACCGCGGCTTACAGAGCGCGGGCTTCGATCTCGGGATCTTCGACAACTTGATGTTCAACGCGCTGCACGGGCGGCCGTTCCACTCCACCGTGGCGGTCCCGAACGGCTCGTACTTGTCGAACCACGCCGAGTACGGGATGTTCCTGTTCGTCCCGATCTACGCGCTGTATCCGAGCGCCCAGACCATGTTGGTCTTGCAGTCGACGTTCATGGGCTTGGCCGCATGGCCGCTCTACATGTTCTGTAGCACGCAGGTCACGCGCCCAGTCGCAGCAGCCGTCGCCTGCGCGTACTTGTTCTACGCGCCGCTGCACGGGCCGAACTTCTACGACTTCCACTGGATGCCGATGGCGATGTTCTTCGTCTTCTGGCTGTTCTACGCGATCGCGCGCCGCAACGTCCTGTGGGTGACGCTGCTGAGCATCACGGTCTGCTCCATGCGCGAGGACGCTGCATTCGGAACGATCGCGATCGGCTTGTTCTTGATCGTCACCAAGCACTGGGTGCGCCTCGGTGTGACCATGACCGGGCTCTCGGTCGCGTGGTTCATGCTGGTGAAGTTCGTGATCATGCCTTGGGCAGGGCCGTGGTGGTTCGCTGATATCTACAAAGAGCTCGTGGCGCGCGGGGAGCACGGCTACGGCAGCATCGTCAAGACCATCCTGATCAACCCGAATTTCTTCCTGCAGACGCTGCTCAAAGAGGAGAAGCTCGTCTACGCGCTGCACATGTTCGCGCCGCTCTTGCTCTTGCCGCTGCGGCATCCGGCGCAGCTGCTGCTCATGCTGCCCGGCTTCTTCGTGACGTTGATGACGACCGGCTACGGGCCGACTGTCTCGATCACGTTTCAGTACACGACGACCTGGATTCCGTTCTTGTTCGGCGCGATCGCGCTCAGCTTGCGTGCCCGAACCCGCGCGCTGGGTGTGCGTGCAGCACGCGCGAGCGCAGCCGCATTGTGTGTAGGCGTGCTGGTCCACAGCTACGTGTTCGGCGCGATCTTGCAGCACGACACGTTCATTGGTGGCTTCAGCCGCGTCGCATTCTCACTCACCCCCGCGGAAGAACAGCGCTACCAAGACCTGCGCGCGCTGATCAAGCTCATCCCACAAAACGTCAGCGTGGCTGCGACCGAGACGGTCATCCCCCACGTGTCGAGCCGGCTCGACGCCTACACGCTCAAGATCACAGCAGGCAAAGCCGACTACCTGCTTTTGTACCGTTACCACCTCGACGACGGCGTAAAGAACCGCATCAAGGACGCACTCAAGGCGAATCCGTACGGGCTCGTCGAGAAACGTGGGGACTTCTTCCTGTTTGCGAAGAACGTAAAGTCGAAGGAGACGGAGCGCACCCTCAAGTCCCTCGGTCTGTGGGTCAAACGCTGAGCAGGGGGTGTCCCTGGATACTTCGACACTTCGCATTTCGCGCCGCTTTTCCGCCGGGCTCGCCCGCAAAAAGCCTCGACGTAGAACCACTATGCCTGCGTTTTTTGCGGGCGATCCGACGAAAAATCGACGCAAACTGATCGGTCGACTATCCAGGGCCACCCCCTGTTGCGACCCCCGTGCCGCGGGCGCTACAACGTCGAGTCCTCCCTCCACACCTTCATGAGAGCAGTGGCTTCGCAGTTGGCGCCGCCCAGCGGCTTTCGCGCCGGATGGGCATGGGTACTCGCGAAGAGTCCCTGGCTGCCCGCCTCGGTGTTCGCGTTGCTGTTGTGCTGCGCGCGCGACCTTGCTTATCCGCATCGGCCCTTCCAGACTCCGTTCGTCGGCTACTTGCTGGGGCTGTGCGTCGCGCTCGGCCTGTTTCATGGCGCGCTGGTGTCCGTGGTCCTGTGGGCGGTCTCGCGCCTGCCGACGCGGCTCTCACGGGCGGTTTGGCTTTTCGCCAGCCTGGCAAGCTTCGGCGGCCTGGCGCACGCCCTGGGTGGCTTCTCACGCCTGCAAAGCCGCTACGCCAAGCTCGCGTTCATGGTGCTCGGCGCGTGCACGGGCGCGGCGGTCGGGGCTTCGGTCCTGCTCAACGCGGTGCAGCCGACCCGCGCGCACCCGGAAGGCTACCTGCTCTCGCGCTCGCGGCTCCTGCAGCTGATAGCTGCGTGCGTGCTGATGGCTGGCTGCGTCGGGTTGCACGTTGCCGACCTGCGGGTGTTCCCCGACCAGTATCCGGTGGCGCACGCGGCCTTTCGTTTGGGCGCGCTTTGGCTGCTCATGATCGTGCTGGTGCTGGTGTTGCGGAGCGCGCTGCCGGCGCTCGGTGCGTTCGCTTGGCTGGTCGGCGTGTTCGCGTTCTCTGCCTGTCTGGTGCTGCTGGACGAGCGCAGGGTGGTGAGCCTGAACGCGTTCGTCACACATCCGTGGGCGCAGACCGTGCTGCAGCTGAGCCGCGGCTTGGTCGACTTCGACCGCGATGGTCACGCGTCTTTTCTAGGCGCGAGCGATTGTGAGCCATGGAATCCACGCATTCACCCCGCGGCCCACGACATCCCGGACAACGGCATCGACGAAAACTGCGTGATGGGCGACTCGCACGCGTCGAAGCAAACGTTTCAGGCGCCCGAGCCACCGAAAGAGCCCGCGCCGTACGACGTGGTGTTGATCACGATCGACGCGCTGAACCCCGGGCACATGGGCTTGTACAACCCCGCGCGCTACGGTCCCAAGGCGCGAAACACCACGCCCAACTTAGACAACTGGGCGCGCAACTCGACGGTGTTCGAGCACGCGTACACGCCCGGTGGTTGGACGAGTGTCGCTGTGCCATCGCTCCTGCGCGGCGTGTATCCGCGTAAGCTGCAGTGGCGCAAATTCTACGAGACCAATCGCTTCTCACTGGTCGCTGAGAACACGGTGCTGTCCGAGGGCGAGCAGCGCCTGCACATGTTTCCATTGGCGTTTGGCGATCCGCATCCGACGCTCGCCGAGCTCACAAAACAGCGCGGGATGCGCACAGTCGCTGTAACCGACGACGGGTATTCGGCGATGCTCAAGCGCGGTACGGGCATCGAGCGCGGCTTCGACTCGTACTTACAGATCGATTCGCTCCGTGAAGGCAAGCGCAACGACGCGGGCACGGCGGACTACGCGATCAGCGTGCTGCGCGGCTTTGGCAAGAACCAACGCTTCTTTCTGTGGGTGCACTTCTTCGGCACGCATTGGCCCGATGAAAAGCACGAGAATGTGCGCGTGTACGGCGACGCGCCTGTCGATGCTTACGATCACGAAGTTGCTTATCTCGATTCACAAGTCGTGCGTGTGCTCGACGCGATCGCGCAGCGCGAGCATCCGACCGCGATCTTCGTGGCCGCGGATCACGGCGAAGGCGTGAACAACATCAGCCGCTATCACGGCGACACCCTGGACGAGCCGGTGATCCGCATACCGCTGATCGCACGCGTGCCGGGTTGGCCTGCTGGCCGCGTGACGCAAGCTGTGTCCTCAATCGACATTGTGCCCAGTGTGCTCGGTCTCTTGGGCTCGCCTGCGCCGGAATATCTCGACGGCGTGGACCTTGCTCCCTACGCGAATAAGCAAAAAGATCTCCCGCAGCGCGTGCTGTTTAGCGACACCTGGCGTTACACATTCGACCTAAAGCGCCAAATTGACGCGTCCGCAGTTTATGACGGCGCGCGGAAATACATTCTGGATCGCCTCACAGGTAGCTTGTCTTACGAGAGTCAAGTCGGCGTTCCGAAAATCGGCTACGTCAGATCGCCCGCACGATTCGTGGGAACTGCGCCGTTTGATTCACTTTCCGGCGCTGTTTTCGCTTACTTGGAAGAAGCCGGCAGCTTATCGATCCAGGACTAATACGCGGTTCGACTTGGGCTCTGGCAGTTGCCTGATATAGTGCGCGGACGTTGTGATGGACCAAGAAGTTTACGCCCCGTCGGGCGCATCTGACAGCTCGGAATCGCCTGGCAAAGCGCGCGGTATGATCACCCGGCTGATCGCTTCCGCGGTCATCGGCGTCAGTCTGTATTTCGTATTGCGCGAGCTCGGGCTGGAATTTGTGCCATCCGCGGAGAGCTTGAGGCAGCTCGATCCCAGCGCCGTGTGCGCGTTCGCCGGCTTGTGGTTGGTCGCTACTTTCCTCCGCATCTATCGCTTCGTGCATCTCCTGCGGCCGCTCCAGTCCGATGTTTCGCCGTTGCGCACGATCGGCGTGGGCCTGCTCGGCTTCGCTGCGTTGTTTGCGCCGATGCGCATGGGCGAAGTGGCGCGGCCGCTGCTCGTCGCGCGCGATAAGAAGATCACGTTCGTGCAAGCTGCAGGCACAGTCGTCGCGGAGCGCATCGTCGATGGGTTGATGTTGACCACGCTCTTGGCGATCGGCTTCTGGTTCGCGCCGCCGGTGTCGCCGCTGCCCGAGGGTCTCGGCGATACGAAGCTGCCGCTGTTTCTCGTGCTGCCAGCGGCGCAGCTCGCGCTCTTGATCTTCGTGTCGGCGTTCATCGCGATGGCGTTGTTTTATTTCTGGCGCAGCTTCGCGCATCGTCTCGTGTTCAACGTGGTGGGCGCGGTGTCTAAGCCGCTCGCGACGACCCTGACCACGCAAGTGGAGCGCGTCTCGGACAGCTTGCAGTTTCTGATGTCACGCCAGCACGGCTTGCGTTTCCTGCGCGACACGACCGGTTATTGGCTCTTGTCAGCGTGTGCGTTCGTGGTGCTGTTGCGAGGCTCGGGCGCGCCGGCCAGCTTCTTTCAGGCCGCGGCGATCATGGGCGTGCTCGGTTTGAGCACCACGCTGCCAGGCCCGCCGGGTTTTCTCGGCACGTATCAGTTCGGTGCTTCGTGTGGGATCGCGCTGTTCTTCCCGCAGCTGGCAGCGGCGGCCGCGCTGTTCACGTTCGTCAGCTACTGCGCGCAGATCACCACCGCGCTGCTCAGCTTGCTGCTCGGTCTGTGGGTGATGTCGATCACCAAGCCCGCGCAAGAAGCGCAGGTCGCTCAGCGCGACCCAGGCTTTCTGCCTTCCGCGCCGCCGAGCTCGAGCGTGCGGTAATCGCGACCAGGCTCGGCTTGAAACGCGACCGGTAAGCCGCGTACTTGCCAGCCGGGCTCGACCACGCCACCGAATGCATCTTTGCTGCCTGCGAAGCCCGCGCGCTGCTCGACGATGTTCGTGAAGCCCTCTTTGATCAGCAGCTCCGCCGCCGACAGCGACCGGCGACCGGTCTGACATCCGATGATCAAGCGTTGATCGGGCGCGAAGGTATTCTTCACCACCTCGACGAAGCGCGGGTTCGGCGTGCGGGTCGCGACTTCCGGGTCGAGCCAAGAAATGTTGTACGCATCCTTCGGGTGCCCGAGCGCAAACTCGTCGGGGTTGCGAACGTCGAGGTACACGTAGCCGTCGCGCAGGAGCTGCGCGGCTTCTTCGGGGGTGATGCGGGTAAGCGACATTCAGCTGGCTCCTACTTAATCACCCCGTACGCGTGCCCGTGCCCGTGCCCGTACACGCCCCAGCCGTTCCCCCCGGAAGCCGTGGCAGCAGCGGGAAACGGAGATCGTGTACGGGCACGGGCACGCGTACGGGCGTTGATCGATCATGCCGAGGTTTGCTCCGCGACTGCTTTGCGCACGAACAAGTCTTCCAATGTTTCGCGATGCGGCGTGACAGCGAGCACGCGTGCGCCGGCTGCGAGCGACATCTGCAGGACGGCGGGCACGCCTTCGTCGCCTTCGACGACGGCTAGGGTTACGTGCTCATCGAGCGTCCGCACGCTGGTCGTGACGCGCTCCAGTTGCTCGCGCAACGTGGCGTTCACCTCACTCAGCTCGACTTCGACGCGCCGCACTTCGGGGCGTAGTAGCTCATCGAGCGCACCGTACGCAACGATGCGCCCCTGACGCACGATCGCGACGCGCTCGCTCAGGAGCTCCACATCCGACAGCACGTGGCTCGTGAGCAACATGGTTCGGCCCTGCGCCTTGTGCTCCATCAGCAAATCACGGATCTCTTTGCGCCCGATCGGATCGAGCCCGCTGAACGGCTCGTCCAGGATCAAAAGCTCCGGCTCGTGCAAGAGCGCCTGGCAAAAGCCAAGGCGCTGCGTCATGCCTTTGCTCAAGCGCCCGATCGGGCGATCGAGCGCATGTGCGATGCCGAGCCGCTGCACCAGCGTGTCCGCGCGCCTGCGCCGCTCACGAGACGACAGACCCGTGAGCTGCCCGCACAGATCCAGGAACTCCAGCGGCCGCAGGTACGAGTAGATGTATGGGTTCTCGGGCAAGTAGCCGAGCCGGCGGCGCGCGCTCGGATCCAAGTTGGTCTGCCCGAACAGCTTCACGTGGCCGCGCGTCGGGAAGATCAGCTGCAGCATCATCTTGATCGAGGTGGTCTTGCCCGCGCCGTTCGGCCCGACGAAGCCGAAGATCTCACCGCGTTTGACCTCGAAGCTCACGCCGCGCACAGCTTCGACGCGCTTGCGCATGAAGCCGATGTGGAAGGTCTTATGAAGATCGCCGACTTCCAGCACGGTCTCGGACGTGGACATGCCCTACAAGGCTAACACGGCCTTTAGGCTGGCGATCACGTGCCCCTGCTCGGTCTCGCGGAGGCCTGGGTAGAGCGGTAGCGCGAGCCCGCGTTCGGCCAGCACGGTCGCATGGTCGAGCTTGCGGCCCTGAGCGGCGGCCTCGAGGCTCGCGCTCTCGAATTGCGGCAGCAGATGCAGCGCGTAGCTGAGGCGACCCGCCTCGATCTCGCGCTCGCGCAGCGCACTGATGACATCGTCGCGCACGCTGCCAGGTGGCAGGACTACGCCGAACGTCTGATAGTTGGCGCGACAATGCGACGCTATGCGCTGCGGGCCGAGCATGCCGAGCTCAGCTTGGTAGCGGCGTGCGAGCGCTTGTCGCGCCTCGAGCATGCTGTCGAGGCGCTGCATCTGACTGCAGCCTACAGCGGCAGCGAGCTCGCTCATCCGCGCATTGCCTGCGGCGCGCGCGAACTGTCCCGGGCTCTGTTGCCCGTGGTTACGCAGGATGCGCAGGCGCTCTGCGATCAGCGGATCGTCTGTCAGGCACATGCCGCCTTCACCAGTCGTCACGACTTTGCGTGGGTGAAAGCTCAAGCACGCGATCAGGCCGCGCGCAGCGCACTGCTGTGAGCCCTCGATGCTGCCCAAGCTGCACGCGCCGTCGACGATCATGGGCAGCTCGGGATAGAGCTCTGCGAGCGTGCGCACGGGCGCAGGATTTCCGAACTGGTCGATCGCGATGATCGCGCTGAGCCCAGCGTTTTTCGCGCTCCCCGCGGTCTCCACACTCACGTTCCAGGTGTCTTTGTCGACATCCACCAGCACTGGGCGCAGCCCGAGCCCGAGCACCGCGTGACCAGGGCTCGGCCATGTGAGGTCGGGCACGAGCACCGCGCTGTCGGCTTTCAGCTCCAGCGCTTCGAGCGCCAACGTGAGCGCGACCGTCCCGTTCGCCACCGCGATCGCGTAGCGGCGCCCTACGCGCGAGGCGACTGCACGCTCGAAGGTTTCGACTTGCGGTCCCTGCACGAGGCGCCCGCTTTCGAGAACGCGTGTGAGCGCGGTCGCCTCTTCAGACGCCAACACAGAACGGGAGAGCGGGATCGGCATCACACAAGCATAACCAGATCGCGCGGTGTGCAGTCAGCGTGCTGCAGCGCTATCGATGTGCATGCATGTGGAGGGGTGTAAAGAACCAACTGGCTCTTTGCATCCGTACCGTGCGATACGTTGGCCATCGGTTGGCGGTACCCGAAACGCTCATGTTACGTTTGTCTTATGCAGATGGGCTCTGCTTGGTTGTGAACCCGTTCAACGTGAGAACCAGCGCATGATTACCGGGATTGTCATGTCCGGCGGCGGTGCGCGCGGCTCGTATGAAGTGGGTGTCCTCAACTACCTGTATGGCGAGTTTGCCCAGCACTTCGGTCGCAACCCCGTCTTCGACGTGATCAGCGGCACCAGCGTCGGCGCAGTGAATGGCACGGCGCTCGCGGCGACCGCCAACGATCCGACTGCGGGCATGCGCCTTTTGGCGAGCGTGTGGCTCGAGCAGGCTTTGTCGGACGTGATGCGCTTCGACCTACGTCAGTTGCCGCGGCTGTATCGGCTGTGGCTGGGCGGCAGCATGCCTTCGGGCTTGTTCGACTCGCGCCCGCTCGCGCGACTGATCGGCTACCGCATTCCCTGGCGTCAGCTCGCCCGCAACCTCCGCAGTCAGCGCATACAAGCACTCACCGTGAGCGCGACCAATGTTCGCACTGGTCGCTCGACGCTCTACGTCGATCGGGCTCGCGGTGTGGCGCTTCCGCGCGGTGGAACACGCATCGCGGTCCAGGCGACCCACATTCTCCCGCAGCACGTGCTCGCCTCCGCAGCCATGCCGCTCGTCTTTCCGCCGGTTCGAATCGGCAACGACTACTTCTGTGATGGCGGTATCAGACTGAATACGCCGACGGCGCCCGCGATTCAAATGGGCGTCGATCGCATGTTCATCATCGGCGTGACCACTCCACAGCGCGAGACCAGCATTCCTATGGGTCACACGCCCGGTGCATCATTCTTGATGGGCAAGGCGCTCGACGCATTGATGCTCGATCACATCGAGCACGACCTCGAAGAGCTGCGTCTTATCAACGAGATCCTGAGCGATGCCTACGAGGCGGGCGGGCCCGACTTCCCCGCGCGCATGGCGTCTGTCGCCGAGTCGCACGGCCGTCCGCGACGTCGGCGCATCCGTACGTTCGTGATACATCCGAGCATGGACATCGGCCTGCTCGCGTCCGAGCATCTGCGTCGCCATCGCCCGCGCTTGGGCAAGCTGATCGGTCATACCGCGTTGCGCATGATCGACGTCGGTGAAGGCGCAGACGCTGACCTCGCGAGCTACGTCCTGTTCGACGGAGACTTCGCGAGAGTTCTAATTGATCTCGGTCACAGAGATGCCGCACGTCACCGTGACGAACTTGCGGAGTTCCTGTTTTCCGAGTCGACCGAGCAGTGATCTCAAGCGCTTTGCTCGCTTACCCACGGTGCTGTGGACGGCCGTGGAAGCATTGTGGATAAGTGCGGGTAAGTGCCGGGAACTTATCTTGAATTGGGCCAATCACCGGCGGTGGATAGGCTGCGGCAAAATCAGAGTGTGCGAAAGAGCGGAGGGGCTCACGTCCGCACACCTGTGAGGGCCTGCCGGCGCTAGCTTCACCTCACCATTTATTGGGCGGCGGTGCGGGACTCGCTCCGCAAGCTCCGCGACTCCCGACCTCCGACCACTCATCAGGCGGGAGACCCACACAAATTGATTGGCCAGGTCTAGCTGGTTGCTCAGGTCTCGCGCGGCCGCACTATGATGCGGGCCTGCCACACGAGACCTCATGACCGAGCCCAAAGCGTTAGGCGTTTCAGAGCTCGACCGCGCACACGGCCTGCGGCTCGCAGACGATCGTGAAGGTGCGCTGCGCTTGGCGGCCGCGACGCTAGAGGCTTCGCCCGATGACACAGGCGCTGCGTATCTGGTCGCCCGGTTGTTGTGGGAGCTGAAGCGCCCGAGCTTGGTGCAAGCGACCTGCATGCGCGCGATCGAGCGCTTTGTGCGGCGCGCAGACCTGGGCAGCGCGTGTGTGAGCGCGCTGCTGCTGCAAGAGGCGGGTGGCGACCGCACTGCGGCCCTGGCGCGCATCGCGCGTGCCTTTGGCTCAGACGGCTCGCTCGTGTCCGACAAAGCTTCGATCTCGCCGCCGCCGCTGCCTGCACGCACGCTCGCCACCGCTGCGTGGGCCGCTCGCAGCGGCGAACCGCTGCTGACGGCGGCAGAACAGTTGCTCGTACGTTTCTCGGGCACCGAAGACTCGCTGCCCGAGACCACACCGGTGCCACGCTTGCCATTGTTCGGCGCGCTCGAATCCAAGCTGCTCGCGCAGTTGCTCGCGCTGTTTGTGTTGCGCGAGCTCGGCACCGGACAGATGGTGATGCGCCAAGGCGAGGACGGGCGTGAGGCTTATTTGCTCGCGCGCGGTGTGCTGAATGTGCTGCGCGAGGACGTTCAGACGCCGGGCCAAGCGCTGCTGCTCGCGGTGCTCGGACCTGGCGCGCTTTTCGGCGAAATGGCGCTGGTGAGCCAGGCTCCGCGCGCAGCGTCGGTCGTGAGTGTCGAGCCAGCACAGGTGCTGGCAGTCGGGCGCGCGCAGCTCGAGCTGCTGGCGCGCGAAGATGCGGCGATCGCGCGTGAGCTAGGTGCATTTTGCAATCGCCGCATGCTCACAAACCTGCTGCGGCACTCACGAATCCTATCTGCGGTCGCTCCCAGTCAGCGACATGAGCTGATCTCACGCTTCAGCACGCGCAGCTTCGCGCCCGGCGAGCTGCTGCTCTCGCACGGTGAGGAGGGCGGTCGCTTGTTTCTCGTCGCGAGCGGCCTGGTCGAGGTTCGTAGCCCGGATGCGAGCGGCGATGCAGTGGTGCTCGCGCAGCTCGGGGCAGGCGAGGTGGTTGGTGAAATTTCTCTTGTTTTGCGCCGGCCCGCGACTGCCGATGTCGCGGCTGTGCATCGCACTGTGGCGCTCGAGCTGACGTGGACTGACTTTCATGACGCGATCAAAGAGCACCCAGGGCTCTTGGCACAGCTGTATGAGATCGCCACTCAGCGCGAGGCTGAGCTGCGGAGTGTCGTGGCCCAAGAGGCCCGCGATATCTCGGATACGGTGCTGCTGTAGCAAATGACTTGAGCTATGCTGCGCCGTTCCTCCATCGAACGCTGCGCGAGCGGGTGGCCCTTATGGTTTCCACAGACACTATCTCTGGCCCGTCACGCCAGCCGTCCGCCACGGCTGTGATGCGCCATCGCTTCAGCCTCGGTGGTGTCGCGCTCGAGCTGCTGCCAGAGCCGGGCTTTGCGTGGACCTTACCGACCGAAACCGCGCAGCACACGAGCGCCCCGAATGATCTGCCCAAGCTCGCCGCCGTGACCTGCAGCTTGCGCGTAGATCCGAGCCTCACAGCCACGGCCTCCGATGCTGCTCCGGTGCGCTGGGAGCAAACATCAGACGGGATTTGCGTGCGCGCGCGCCAAGTCGTGCTCGACGTGGTCTCGCTCGGGCCGCGCCGCTATGTGGTTGCTGCGCGCATCGGTCATGCCTCGTTGCTCACGCTGATGTTGAACACGCTCGTGACCAGCGTTGCCGAGCTCGCTGGAGGTTTGTGCCTGCACGCTACAGCGGTGGCTCACGCTGCGGGCGCGCTGCTGCTGCTCGGTCCGAGCGGCGCCGGCAAGACGACGGCTGCGGAGCTGCTGGGCGAGGGCGTCACATGTTTGTCGAACGACCGCGTCACGCTGGTGCCCGACCCCGTCAAGCCTGGAAAATTCTGGGTGTGGGCTCTGCCGATCGGCGAAGCCCCGGCGCTGCCGCGCTGCACCGCGGTGAGCCTGCCGCTCGCTGCGCTCGTGCGCATCGTGCAAGCCCAGGCGCCGCAGGTGTCCAAGGTGGCGCCGCTGCGCGCAGTCGAGGCGATGTTGCAGATTCGCCAGGCCGTGGAGGTCTCACAGGGCTCTGAACAGTTCGAGCCGCGGCGTCTTGTTGCGGTGGAGGCGCTGGCCGCTGCAGCCAAGAGCGGCGTGGCGCATGTCGCGCTCGCACCGTCGTGGCGCCCGGAGCTCGAGAGCTTTCTGGCTGGACCTGACGTTTTGGGTCAGGGCGACGTCAGTCTGTTCAAGGCACAAAAGTCAGGCGTCAGGGTCGACGGGATGGACCCATGAGCTTACAGAGCGTACATCTCCAGGACCTCGTGCGAAAAGTGAAAGGTCAAGCATCGCGAAACGTGAACGGTGAGGCGCTGGTCGTGCTCACTGAGCGTCGCCAGCTGCATCGCTTGAACGCAGTGGGCACGCGCGTCTGGGAGATCTGCGATGAGCTGCGCGTCTCGGAGATCGTCGCGAAGATCGTGACTGAGTTCGAGGTCGACAGCGATGTCGCCGAGCGCGACGTGTGTGAGTTCTTGGCGGGCTTGCGCGAGCTCGGTGCGGTCGAGATCGAGTCGGTGACGCATGAGTGATGGTCGCGCGACCTCCGCGCTCGATGTGATCGCACGGCTTGAAGCTGAGAGCGGCAAGCCGCTCGCCGCGATGTTGGAGCTCAGCGATCGTTGCAATGAAGTGTGCGTGCACTGTTATCAAGTGCAGGGCAAGAAGGGCGAGCTCAGCACCGGCGAATGGCGGCAGATCTTGGATCAGCTCGCGGAAGCTGGCGTGCTGATGCTCACGCTGTCCGGCGGCGAAGTCACGTTGCGCAAAGACTTCCTCGAGATCCTCGGGTACGCACGCCAGCGCGGCTTTGCTGTGCGTATTTTCACCAACGGTTTGACGATGACGCGCGAGCTCGCGGCGAAGATCGCCGCGCACAACGTCGTGGACATCGAGATCAGCTTGTACTCGACGCGCGCAGACGTTCACGACTTCGTCACCGGTGTGCCCGGCTCGTTCGACAAGACTGTGCAAGGCATCCGCAATCTGCACGAGCTGGGCGTAGCGGTGACGATCAAAGCCGTGATGATGAACGTCAACCAGGCGGACCTGCCGGATTATCCCGCGTTCGCTGCGACGCTCGGCGTGCACTTCCGGATCGACACCACAGGCCTTGTGCCGCGCGAAGGTTATGACCGCGAGCCGCAAGCGCTGAACCCGGATCGCGAGCACGTCGATCAGCTCGAGCGGCAGTTGCGCGTGCAGAAGAAGCGCGAGCCCGAGCCGCCCGCGCAACCTGGCTCGGGCCTGCGTCCTGCCTCGCGCAAGGTTTGCGGAGCCGCGCGCACGCTGCATGTCGAGCCGAACGGCGAGATGCGCCCGTGCACCTTGCTCGAAGTCGATCTCGGCGACGTACGCAGCGCGAGCCCCGGAGCGATCTTCGAGTCGGAACGCGCGCGCGCCGTGCGTGGCCTCACCTGGGGCGATTTGCACGGCTGTCGTGTGTGCGAGCTCGCGCGCCGATGTTCGCGTTGCCACGCTGTTGCGCTCGCAGAAACCGGCGATGCGCTCGGTCCGCACCCCAGCGCGTGCGCGAAGTCGCGAGCCGCCGCGCAGGCTGCCAGCGCCAGCGAGCTGCGTTTTGTGAGCGCAAGCGCCTCACGCCCGTTCACCGTGGGGCCGTATCGTTTGATCGCAGAAGGCGTGTACGAAGCGTTCGACGAGGCGAAAACCGTCGCGGACGATACGTTGGCCGAGCGTTTGGGTTGGGTGCTTCGCCCTGATGGCGGGAAGCGCGCGCCTGATCTAGCCGTACGCCCAGGCGAGCTGGTACAAATTCGCCGGCCGGGAAGCAAGTCGAGCAAGCTCGAGCGAGTTCCTGGAGTGGGTAGTTACGAGCATGCAGCTGACATTCGAGCAAAGCGCTCGCTGGCAGATGAACCGCGGCGAATGCGTGAAGGCTGATTGGGTGAGTTGAATCGTACCGTTTGTACGAGCCGCTCCCGTTCCTGGAGGCATCGATATGACTTGGCATAAATCAGCATTTTCTTCGGCTGTAACGCTCCAGGTGCGAAAGATAGAGCCTGTTTTATTCAGTGCGCTGTTGATCGGCGTGCTCGCGGCGTGTGGATCGAGCAGCAAGAGTGCTTCGATCACGATCACTGCACCCGAAAAGGGCGCGGTCCTCACGTCCAAGGACGACGCAGACAAAGAAAAGAGCGGGCTCCAATACACGGTCACAGCCGCGTCTACGGACGTTGCGCCCGGCACCGACGTGATCTTGCGGATCGAAGGTGAGAGCGATGTGGCACCGATCGCTGAGGTCGGCAGCGACGGCTCGATCGAGTTCAAGGATGTCACCTTGCCGCGCGGCAAGCGCACGCTCCAAGTGACGACCGGCAACGGCGGCATCGGCTCCGCGGACGACTGGGATTACACGCACAAAGCGCTAGTGATCGAAAATCCGATGGACGCGCGCGTGATCTCCAGCGCCTCGGACGACAAAGATCCCGAGCTCGAAGGCGTTCAGATCAACGTCACGGTCAAGACGTTCGCGATCGACATGGACGACGATGTCGTATTGCAGGTCGACAAGGAGCCTTGGGGCAAGCCGCTCAGGCCGAACGGCAGCGAGACGCTGATGTTCACCGGCGTGACGCTCAGCAACGGCGCACACACGTTGGTTGCAGTCGCGGGCGAGGTCGAGTCGGATCCAGTGCGCATCTCGGTGAATGCGAACTGCGCAGACATCACGTTCGTGCAGCCGATGGTGCCGAGCGACGGATCGGCGGTTGTGCTCGGTGGCGGCGACATGTGCCCTGATCCCAACGATCAGTTCCGAACCAACTTCTCGGTCTCGACGGACGCCGGTGATGGTCGCAACGTCGACTTGTACGTCAACGGCACGCTGGCTGCGAATGCGCGCGTCGAGGGCACGGTCGTCACGTTCGAAGACGTAGTGCTCGACCGCTACAATACGCCCAACGAAGTCGAGGTCGTGGTCGAGACCGCGCAGAACGTGAAGTGCGAGCCATTCAAGTATCCGGTGGCGATCAACTTGGATTGCGAAGGTGTCGACTGCTCGATCAGCGCGCCGAAGCCAGTGGCCGGCGACGATGGCGATGGCAAGCGCGTTCAATATTTGAACGGCTCACACAAGAGCGGCGAGGGTTTCGACTTCGAGGTGCACACCGATCGCGATGCGATCGGGCGCCCGGTCCGGTTGTTCATCGACGGTCGTGAGACCGATGCGCCGCAAGCCAATCCCGAGGGCTCGGATCCAGACGTGAAGGCGCTGATAAAGGGCGTCAAGCTCGACGACGGTGAGCACACGATCCAGGCGCGCTGCGAGCACGAGAGCGGCACGTTTGGGCTGTCGCGCACGGCGTCATGGATCGTCGATACGAAGGCCTGTGGCGTGGACATCCAGTCGCCGTCGGCCGACATGCTGCTCGTGCCTGGCTTCGACGAGGACGGCAACCTGAGCGGCGTGCAGATCGAGCTGGAAGCAGACATCGACGGCACTGATTGCCGGCGCGCGCGCACGTCTCCCTGCAATCCCGACGACGGCATCGCTGAAGAAGTTGGCTACGAAGATTTCGACGGCCAAAGCCCGCTGCGCACGCTCGTCACATTGGCGAACGAGCCCAAGCAGACCTTGTGCCTCGACGTGCTCGATCGCGCGGGCAACAAAGGCTCGGACAGTGTTGCTGTGCGTTACACGCCGACGGCGCCCAACCTGCTGATCGAGACGCCAGCCGATGGCGATCGCTACAACGCGCAGGGCGGCAACGGCTATCAGAAGGACACCGATTCCGGCTCCGCCACGGTGTGCAACGCGCACTTCGACGTCGCGTGCTCGGAGCTCGGTTCGACCGTGCGTCTGCACCGCGATGACGCGAACGGCACGGTGTTCGGCATGGCGGAGTGTGAAGCCAGGGCCGACGGCGACCGCGAGCTGCCGGACGGTTACGAGGGTCGTGCGCGCATCCGCAACGCGACATTCCTCTCTGGCAACAACGACACGGTGACGGTGGTCGCGACCCAGGGCGCAGGCTCTGCATCGCAGGTCGGCGAGTCTCCCGCGATCACGCTGAAGGGTGACTGCGAAGTGCCCGCGCTTGCCTTCACCGGCACGAGCCCGTGTGAGATGCCGCAGATCGGCGTGGAAGGCGAGACCAGCACGGTTACCCGCAACATCGTGGTCGCCGACAGCTCGCTCGACACGCAGTCGGCGCGCTTGACAGTGACCTCGGAGGGCGACGTCTCGTATATGCGCGATGCAGCCATCAGCAGCGGGTCGTACACGTTCAACAACGCCGAGCTGGGTGGCCCCGGTGAGGGTGGCTACCGGCGCGATGTGACCGTGACCGTGACGGCCGACGACGAGTTCGGCAACCGCGGTACGTTGACCTGCAACACCGCGATCGTGTCCGATCTGCCCGTGTTGATGGTCGGTACACCGGCCGAGAACGCGTTTTACCAGACCATCGCGCCGCCCTCTGCCGAGCTGTGCGTACCGGGCACGGGCGGCGAGGGCTTGCAGATCGTCGCGACCGCGGACTTCGCGGCTGATCGCACTGCAGCCATCAGCGTCAACGGCGATCCGGACATCGCACTCACGCTCACCGACACTGCGGTCACCGGCTGCGTTCCGATCGATCCCGGTCCGAACGAGCTGGTGTTCAAGCTGACCAGCACGCGCACCAACGGCACCGCGCTGGTGACGCGTCGGATCAACCTGGTGACGGCAGTGCCCGACACGGGCATCACGTTGAGCCCGGCCACGTCGCCAGCGGACCGCACTGGTCGCGTGACGTTCAGCTGGACGCTGCCGGGAGAGCAGTTCGCCGGTCAGTTCGTCGGCTATCAGCTGCACTGCGGCACGCGCGCGTACGACGCAGGTGCAGGTCCAGCCTGGCTGGCAGACTCTCGCAACGTGACGCTGCCGAGCGATCTCAAGCCGCCGACGTCGACCGTCCAGCTCGAGATGCGCGTCGGCGAAGAAGCACATTGCTTGCTGCAAGCGGTGGACGCTGCCGGCCAGCTGACGCCGCCGACGGCGAGCACGAACGCGACGGTGCCGTTCAGGCAGACGCGCTTTACAGGCACCACCGCGGACACGGCGATGGGCCGGTCGTTCAAGAACGTCGGCGATGTCAACGATGATGACATCGACGATCTGCTCGTGGGCGGCATGGGTCGCGCGTATTTGATCTTCGGCAACAGCGCCGGTTGGTCGAGCATGACGCCGAACGTCACCTTCAACTCTGGCACCGCGGCGACGAGCTATCTCGGCGAGAGCGTTGCAGCCATCGGCGACTTCAACGGCGACAGCCGTCCTGACTTCGCGATCGGCGAGTACTTCAAGTCCGCCGCCGCGCCCAGCACGCTTGCAGGTCGCGTGCACGTGTTCTTCGGCCGCACCAGCGGCGACACTTGGCCGTCGTCGATCGATTTGAGCTCGGCCAGCACGTGTGGCGCAGACATCTGCTTCACCGCCGAGACGAACAACGTCTACTTCGGGTTCTCGTTGGGCTCGGCCGGTGACTTCAACGGCGACGGGACAGTGGACCTCGCCGTCGGAGCACAACGTCATCCGACGGGCGGCGCGAACGCAGGACGCCTGTACGTGCTGCTCGGTGGCAACACGTACACACCCGGTACGCGCAGTGGAACGTTCTTCGGCGCGACCGTTCCGGTCGAAAGCGGCACGGCGCGGCGCGGCTTTGCGTTCGATGGTCCAACGGGCTCGCGCCTCGGTACGTCGCTCGTCGGAGTTGGAGCGTTCGACGGTTCGACCGGTGCCGACCTCGTCGTCGGCGCGCAGGGCGCTGGCAACGGGGGGAGCCCGGCTGGAGCGATCTACTTCGTCTCCGGTCGCGCATATACCGGACCTGAGATCACCGTGCTGCCTTCCACGGATCTCGGCTTCCCTGGCTCGCCAGGAACGGCGATCGACTCGGGTGGCCTGCTCCAGGGTGTCGGCGTGTACGCGCTCGGCGATGCGTACCGGCCTGCGGGCTCGACCGAGGGCAAGATCGACATTGGCGTTTACACCTTCGGCGACACCGGCTTCGTGCTTTACCCAGGCGAAACGAACTTTGCGCCCGCCGATCGCGTGCTGGTCGCACAGAGCGGCTCGCCCCCGGGCGATGCCACCTACTTCGGCAGCTCGGTGTGCACGGGCGCAGACCTCGATGGCGATGGGCTGGTCGAGCTGTGTGCGGCTGGCGAGCGGGATCTCGGCGACGGGACGTCACCGGGCAGCGCTTACCTCTGGTACGGCGACAACTTTGCGCTTCAGCTCCGCGAGTCCGCGAGCCCGCTCGAGGTCCTTACAGACGCAGCCACTGTGCTAGACCCCGCAGTCTCTGGGGCGATCGACGCCACCGGCACCCCGTTTGTGCGGCGTGGGGCGCGTGTCGTAGACTTCGTCGGCGATCTGAACGGCGATGGCCGGCTGGATATGGCTGTGTCCACGCCATCCAGTAACGAGTCCGCCGGTGAGCTTACGATCCTGTACTAGTTTCAAAGGAAGCACCTCATGGAAAAAGACAACAAAGACACCGCCAAGACGCAGCCGAGACGTGCCTACGTCGCGCCGCGCGTCGAGGAGAGTGCTCCCTTTGAGCATCTGGTTCTCTCGTGTGCGCGCAGCACGTTCTCCGAGGACTGCGCTACGCCGGACGATCCTTCCACGCTCTATTCCTGACCTCGGTGATGTGACACGCCGCGCGCGCACATCGCGACGCGAAAACGCCTCAGGCACAATCTTTGTAAGAGCGGTCCGCAGCCAGCAGCTGCGGACCTGCTCCGAAGATAGTCCCCTTGAGCGCGTTTCATTCAAAGCTCTCGGCACGTCCACGTAATGGCCCGCGCTCGCGCGACTCGCTCTTGCGCGGCATCAAGCACGAGCTGCGCACGCCGCTCAACGCCATCCTCGGCTTCGCAGATCTGCTGCTCGGTGAGCTGGATGGTCCGCTCAGCGTGGATGCGCGCGAAAACGTGCAGATGGTGCGTGAGTCGGGCGAGCTGCTGCTCGGCCTGATCAACGACGTGCTCGACCTCGCGACGGCGCTGGTGCAGCCCTCGCCGTTGTATCTGGAAGAGGTCGACGTGGTGGCGCTGCTCGAGGATGTGCGCAGCCAGCTCGAGCAGCGGCGCGGGATGCGCCTAATCTACCTGCGCGTGATCAGCTCGCTCGACAGCTTGGAGCTGCAGCTCGATCAACGGCTGCTCGCGCGGGCGATGCGCTGTCTAGGCGATGTGGCGCTGACGCGCACGCAGTCGGGCGAGATCGCGCTGGGCATCGAGCGCAGCGCCAGTGCGCTCGAGCTCTGGGTACAAGGCGATGGCTTTCGTTCGGCGGGTCCGAGCTTGCCGGCGCTGCTCACGCCCGACGCGCATCCCCGCGACCGGGTCGAGCACATCGCGCGCTTGAAGCTAGCGATCGCACGCCAGCTGCTGTTGCGTCACGGCGGCAGCCTGACGCTGGGCACGGTCGAGTCGCAGCCTGCGCTGTGCGTGCGTGTGCCGCTGATGGCGGCAGACGGGCCAGCGGTAGCGCTGCCGGAAACCGGCGACGCGGATGTCGCGCTCGGGCTTACGTTCATCGCGGCCATGAGCCATGACCTGCGGACACCGCTCAATGCAGTCCTCGGGTTCTCTGATCTGTTGTCACTAGACAAGCGGCGCGCGTGGGCGCCGGCCCAGCAGCGCAGCTTCTTGATCGTGCACGAGAGAGCGCTGGACCTCGCGGCGTTGGTCGACGACATGATCGACTGGGCCAAGCTGGAAGCGGGCGAGCTCACGCTCAAGCCCGAGCCGGTGTACGTGAGCGTGTTGGTCGAACGCGCTCACAGTGCCGCGCTGCAGCGCTCAGGGGCACGAGGGTTGCAGCTCAGCGTGCACGTACCACCCGAGCTCGATGTGCTCGTGCAGGCCGATCCGGCGCGCTGTGTGCAGGCCTTGTTGGGCCTGTTGGATCACGCGATCCGCAGCAATCCCGGGCCATCGGTTCAAATTCGCGTGCAGCGCAGAGCGGCGCATGTGCACATCGTTGTGGAAGACACCGGGCTGCAGATTCGGCCCGAAGATCAGCCTGGCGTGTTCGATGCGTTCCGACCCTCGTATGCGCCCACAGGCCAGCGGATCGCCGGCTTGCAGCTGGGACCGGCGGTGGCGCGTAGCTTGCTCCGGGCTCACGGTGGGGACGTGTGGTTCGAGAGCCGACTGGGCCGTGGCACAACATTCACCGCCGCGTTGCCTCTGCCAAATTCGACGGATTCGGCTTGACGCTCTGCTGATTGAGGCGGCTGTAGCCACCCCGTGCTGGCATGATAAATTTCCTAACGCATGTCTCCGGAAGCAGCCCACTTGACTGACTTGCGCGAGAGCTCCACCAAGGCGGCAGTCGAGGTGGCGTCTCGTATCACACACAACGTTTGCGCCGTGCTGGAGGGAAAGCAGGCGGTCGTTCAGCTATCGGTCGCCGCACTTTTGGCGCGCGGACATTTGTTGATCGAGGACGTGCCTGGCGTGGGTAAGACCACGCTGGCGCGCGCGCTCGCAGCGAGTGTGGGCGTGGAGTTCAAACGCATCCAGTTCACATCAGACTTGATGCCGGCGGATGTGGTGGGCGGCAACGTCTACTCCCAGCAGAAGGGCGAGTTTGCGCTGCGGCGCGGACCGGTGTTCACCAACGTACTTTTGGCGGACGAGATCAACCGCACGACGCCGAAGACGCAGAGCGCGCTCTTGGAGGCCATGGACGAGCGCCGGGTCTCGTTGGACGGGCACACGCACGCCTTGGAAGAGCCGTTCTTCGTGCTGGCCACGCAGAACCCCGAGGAGTTCTACGGCACGTATCCGCTGCCGGAGTCGCAGCTCGACCGCTTCCTGATGCGCTTGCGCATCGGCTACCCGCCCGCGGAGATCGAGCGCGCTGTGATCGCGCGCCGGCGCAAGTCGGATCCGGTCTCGGACCTGAGCGCGGTGGTCGACAAGCGCGACCTGCTCGCGGCCCAATCGGCCGTCGACCGCGTGCATGTGACCGATGAGGTCATCGACTATCTGCACAACCTGGTGCTGGCGACGCGCCACACGCCGCTCTTGTCGATCGGCGCTTCGACGCGCGGTGCGATCGCTCTGGAGCGCGCGGTGCGGGCATTGGCGCTGACGATGGGCCGAAACTACGCCACACCTGACGACGTTAAGACGGTCGGTGTTGCGGTGCTCGCTCACCGCGTCCGGCCGGCGGGCAGTCGCGATGGCGGTCCGGCGCACACGGACGGCGAGCGTGTTGTGCGCGATCTGCTATCTGCCTTGCCAGTGCCTGTGTAGTGCCCTGGCCGAGTGGATTTGATGCTGGATCGCGCCGGGCCCGGCCCCGCAGGGCGAGGCGCGACGACGAAGGAATAGCGGTGACTATTTCGAGGACAAGCAACATAGCCATGCGGGTTGGGAACAAGCGAGGCGGCGTCAAATCCGCTCGGTTAGGGCACTGTCTGTGACCTCATCACCAGCCAAATCGAAGAGCGCACCCGACAAGCAGAGCCGAGTGGCTGCTGCTGCGCTCGCCGGTGCGGCTGCTGAAAAACCGTGGAAGCGCCACCTGCGCACGACGCGCGAGGGTAAAGGCTTTCTGTTCGTGACGGTGGGCGTGGGCATCGCGGCCTTCAACACGGGCAACAACCTGCTGTTTTTGATCCTGGGCTTCATGCTCAGCTTGATCGTGCTGTCGGGCGTGATGAGCGAGACGGCGATCCGCGGGCTGCGGGTGGAGCGCCGGCTTCCGCTGCGCGTGTTCGCCAACAAGATGTGCTTGGTCGAGCTGGTGCTGCAGAACGACAAGACGCGCTCGCCGAGCTATTCGCTCGAGATCGAGGATCTCGCGGAGGACGCGCCCACCGAGCGGCGCTGCTATTTCCTCAAGGTCGGTCCGGGTGCGGAGCAAGCGGCTGCGTACCGGCGCATGATCGCGCAGCGGGGCCTGTTGCGCTTCGTGGGCTTTCGGATCGCTACGCGCTATCCGTTTGGGATCTTCGAGAAGTGGCGTGTGATCAGCAGTCCCTCGGAGCTGCTGGTGTACCCGGCGCTGCTCGGTGAAACGGAGCTGAGGCGCGAGTTTCAGATGCACGGGCTCGACTTGCCGACCCAGCGCGTCGGCGTGGGCACGGAGATCGCGGGCCTGCGCGCGTACGAGACGGGCGACGATGCGCGCTCCATTCACTGGCGCAGGACCGCGGCGCTCGGACGCTTGGTTGTGACCGAGCGCCAGAGTGACGCGAGCACGCAGCTTACTGTGCTGATCGACAACGCGGTGGTGCTGCCGAACGAAGCGGCGCGCGCGCAGTTCGAGCACATGATCTCGCGTGCAGCGACGTTGGTCGTTGCAGCTGTGGGCCGCGGGCTCTCCGCCGAGGTGATCGCGCGCGGCACGCGCTCGCCGATGGTCGTGGGGATGGCTGCGCCCGATCCGATCTTGCGTTTTCTCGCGCTCCTGAATGCGCGCGCACCTGATGGTGCGCCTGGGTTTGGGAGCTATACACGCACGGCACGCGTCGTGATCTTGCGGGCAGGCGAGCCGGTGGCGGGTGCCGCATGAGCTTCGCCAACCTGCACAAGCTCGTGGCCTACTTGTTGTCCGGGCTTGGGCTCTTGGCGTTGTCGCTCGGGACCGAGCTCGACAGTACGGTGATCGTGCTCGCGTTCGTGGGCTACGTGGGCAGTGTGTTTGCGGAAGGCAAGCTGCTGCAGCACCCGTACTACGGGCGGGCTTGGACGCTGCTGCTCGCAGCTGCGCTGGTGTTGCAGATCCTGCGCGCGATGACGGGCGAGCTGACGTTGTCGATGCCGATCGAGTTCGCTGCGCTGCTGCAGATCTCGAAGCTGTGGAACCGGCGTACCGCAGTGGATTATCAGCACATCGCTGTGCTGTCGTTCTTGCATCTGATCGCGGCGACGGTGCTCTCGACGAGCTTGTCGTATGCGGTCATCTTCATCGGCTTTGTGATCGCGACGCCGTGGATGCTCGCGCTCTCTCAGCTGCGGCGTGAGATCGAGGGCAACTATCCTGCGTCCGCGCCCAACGATGAGCGCGCGCAAGCTGCTGTGCGTAGGGTGCTCGCGAGTCGGCGTGTGGTGGGCGCGTCGTTTCTGGTAAACACGGCGCTCTTGGCAGTGCCGCTGTTCGCCATGACGCTGACGATCTTCGTGGTGGTTCCGCGCGTCGGGCAGGGCTTTTTGAACCTGCAGCACACGCGCGGTCAGCGCGTCGCCGGTTTCGGCAGTGAGGTCGAGCTCGGTGGCTTCGGCGTGATCCGCGACGATCCGACGGTGGTGTTGCGCGTGACGCCGCTGCCCAAGGTCGATGAGAAAGCGCCGCGGATGGCGCTGCGTTTACGCGGTACGTCGTTCGACCACTACGACGGTCGGCGTTGGACGCGTACGCAGGTGACGTCGCAGCGCTTGCGTAGCTTCGATCGTCAGAACTATTCGATCCGTCGCCCGGGCGATCCCAAGCGCGACAAGCGTCTACAGATCGTGCTCGATCACTTGGATGAGCCGGTTGTGTTCGTGCCTTACGGCAGCGTCGCGTTGAATGTGCCTGCGCGCATCGTGCACGCGCAGCAGGTGACGCGTGAGCTGAACGTGGCGGCGGGGCTCGACATCCGCTACGACGATCCGGACGAGCTGGGGTTGGTGTACACCGCTTACCTCAGCACGGACCCGAGTGAAGCAGATGTTCCGTCGGTGCCTACGGAGCAGCGGCCGAAGTATCTGCAAGTGCCTGCAGCGCACGAGAAGGTCGCTGAGCTAGCGCGTCAGGTCACGGCGGGTGCAAAGAACGACTACGAGTCGGCGCTGCGAATACAGTCGTACTTGCAGTCGTCGCAGTATCACTACTCGCTGACTTTGCCGGATGTCGGCAACAAGCCTCCGCTCGAAGCGTTTTTGCTCGACGCGAAGTCCGGGCACTGTGAGTACTTTGCGAGCGCGATGGCGATCATGCTGCGCACGCTCGGCATTCCTGCGCGCAACGTCACTGGGTTTGTGGGCGGCCGCTACAACCCGTACGGTGGCTACTACGCGCTGCGCCAGGGCGACGCGCACTCCTGGGTCGAAGCGTACTTCGAAGGGCGCGGTTGGGTGACGTACGATCCCACGCCCACGTTGCGCGCGGAGCTCGGGCCGAAGGTCAGCTTGTGGGCGGATCTGCAAGCGCTGCTCGATGCGCTGAAGACGCGCTGGTTGACCAGTGTCGTTGGATACGATCTACGCACGCAGATCAGCATTCTGCGCGAGCTGTCGCAGTGGTTTGCCAGCTCGGACTCGAAGAAGAGCGGCGCAACGACGCGCGACGGCGTGCAGCTCGACGGTTTGAAGCGAATGGGGCGCACCGTGGTGTTCGGCGTGTTGCTATTGGGTATCGCGATCGCGGGAGCGATCTGGTACTCGCGGCGGCGCAAGAACGTGAAATCCACACGCGTGGTGCGGCCTGAAGCTGCGGAAGTGGTGCGCTTGTACTCGGAGCTCGAACGCGCACTGCAAGCGATCAGTCTTGCGCGTGCGCCGTCGTCTACGCCGGTAGAGCACGCGCAGGCGCTCGGAACGGCTGGCTTCAGCCACGCAGCGGAGGTTCGCTTGATCACGGAGAGCTACATGCGCGTACGCTACGGCGAAAGCTCATTGGACGAGGCCGAGCGAGTGCAGCTAAAAGCGGCACTACAACGAGTAAAGCGCGAAGCCCGCCCAGAGCAATCGCCCACAGCCCGCGCGAGCTAACAAGCTGTCATCGGTCGAGCAGCGCTCCCGCGCGTTGCTGGGTGGGGGTGCGGTACGGGTTCGGTCCTTGGTGAGGTCTCGGCCGCGGCTGTCGAGGTTTCCGGAGCCGAGACCTCATACAACGCCCGAGACGTTGCGCACGCCACTGAGGTCAGCGGCGCAATGCGTTGAGCGTACGACGATCCCTCGGTGGGCGCCTGAACCTCTGCGAGCACTGAACCCAAATCGCGCCCCCTCCCCAGCCATACGGCGCGTAAGCAAGCACGAACCTATTGAGCGATCCCGGGATCGTTTGCAGGGCGGGAGCGCTACAGATGCGACCGCAACAAAACGATCGCAAGCGCTACCATCGCGAGCAATGCAGCGCCGATCACGATCGCGATGCTTCGCCCACTCTTCGAATCCGTCTTCAGCTTCATGGGTGAAGCGGGCAGCGGCGATGCAGCTGGTGGCTTCGGCGGAGCCGGCGACGTGGGCGAGTCGCTCGTAGCCGGGCTAACCCGCGCGCCGCCACTGGCTGCACGACGGGGCGGTGGCGGAGCAGGCGGGGCCCCACGCGTAGCAGATACCGACGTAACCGCGTCCGACAGGTCAGGGTCCGTAGAGAACTTCTCGGTCGGCTCGTATTCCACGCCGCGCTCGTGCCAACCTTTTTGCGAAGGCGCCTCGGCAGGACGTTGACTGAGCAACGCAGGCATCTCCGCATCCGCGTGATCGAACCAGCTGGCAGGATCTTCGAGGTCGCCCTCGTGGTGATGCTGGTTGTTGGCGTTGGCGGGCGTACGCAGGTGCTCGTCCCGCAGCGCCACGCTGCCGTCGAGCTCCTCCTGGATCAAGCGATCGATCAGCGAGCCCTCGTTCTTGCTGCCGGGCACGTCCTCCGAGATCGCCGAGATTACGAGCTTCGCGATGTCGGAGTGCGTGACCTTGAGCTGGCGGGCGAACAAGTAACCTGTCAGTGCGTCGCCGAAGTGTTGTGCGCTCTGGTAGCGATCTTCGGGCGCGCGCGTCAGCGCTTTGAGCAGCAGCTCCTCGAACGTTTCGTCTATCGAATTGTTGAGTGGCGCGAGCCGAGGAATGTTTGCCTGTTGGATCAGCTTGACCGTGGCGTAGTCAGTTTCGCCGAGGAACAAGCGGCGCCCGGCCAACATCTCCCAGAGCACGATGCCGAGCGAGAACACGTCCGCGCGCGCATCGACCTCACGGCCCGCAGCGGCTTCCGGTGACAGATAGCTAAACTTGCCCTTCACCACGCCGGGGTCAGTCTGACTGAGCTGCGTGCCGGCTTTGGCTAGACCGAAATCGGCCACCTTCACCTCGCCCTGCCGCGTCACCATGATGTTCGGCGGGGAGATGTCGCGGTGCACGATGCCGATCGCTTTACCGTGCTCGTCGCGCAGCTCGTGTGCGTACGCGAGACCGCGACAAGCTTCGGCGCAAACATAGATCGCGTCAGGCAGCGGAAAGCGCTGTCCGCGCCGCTGCAAGCTCTCCATGACTCGCTTCAGGTTTGCACCGTCGACGAACTCCATGATCAGGAAGTACGTGTCGTCGCGGGCGCTGATGTCGAAGACTGAAACGATGTTCGCGTGACTCAAGCGCGCCGACAGCCGCGCTTCATCCAGAAACATCTGAATGAAATTCTCGTTTTGCGCGAGATGCGGCAGGACGCGCTTGATCGCTACCCGCTTCTTGAAGCCCTCGAGGCTGGAGGCTTCACCGAGATACACCTCCGCCATCCCGCCCGCTTCAAGGCGCTTGATGACACGGTAGCGGTGATCTGCCATTGCGCGAGAAGACGTGGGCGGCACGGGTTAAAAACGACGCCACAACAAGCAAAAGGCCTGCAGCAATGCCGTAGACGATTGTGGTCACGGTCGATTGGGGTCGTCAAGCAACACAGAGTTACGCCTACTCTGAAGCTGCGTGGCTGACCACACCAGGTATTGAGGTTTCGTTTGTATGATATACGCGCACCCATTGACACAGATTCACACCGGCGCTTAGCTGCGCGCGATGTCTCGCTCTCGAAAACCTGTCCGCATCTCGCCGTCCATTTTGTCCGCTGACTTCACGCGGCTCGGTGAAGAAGTAAAAGCCGCACACGCAGCGTCCGCAGAGTGGATCCACGTGGATGTCATGGATGGACGCTTCGTCCCGAACATCACGATTGGTCCGCTCGTGGTCGAAGCGGTGCGTCGCGCGACACCTGCGGTCGTCGATGTCCATCTGATGATCGTGGAGCCAGAGCGCTACATCGAAGCGTTCGCGCAAGCGGGTGCGGACATCATCACGGTTCACCTCGAAGCGTGCGTGCATCTGCATCGCGCGCTGCAGCAGATCCGCGCGCTGGGCAAGCGCGCGGGCGTCTCCCTCAATCCGCACACGACTGAAGAGCAGCTGCGGCACATCCTGCCGGACCTCGATCTCGTGCTGGTGATGAGCGTGAATCCTGGTTTCGGTGGACAGTCGTTCATTCCGAGCGCGCTGTCTAAGCTCGCGGCATTGCGCAAGATGATCGACGACGGTGGCTACGACATCGACCTCGAAGTCGATGGTGGCGTCAAGCCGGGGATCGCCAAGCAGGTCGTTGAGGCCGGCGCGGATGTGCTCGTCGCAGGTAGCGCCGTGTACAACGCACCCGACTACGCGCAGGCGATTGCCGCGCTGCGCCGCGACGCCGCAGGCTGACCAGGCCGTGGCCCCTAGCGCCAAGACAACCGTCCATGATACAAGACGGTCCTGGCGACAGGAGGCCACGTATGGCGTACCCATTGGACACTCAGCTCGCGCTCGATGACCTGGCCCTGCGGCTGGGCTTCGCCACGCTCGAGCCAGCGAATCAGCTGCAGCAGTCGGCGGCCAGCGAACCTAGCCCAGAGCCTGAGGAAGCGGAGCACTGGCTGCGCTGGACGAAGATCAGCTTCGGCTGCGAAACCGGCTGACAGAGCGTAAACGGAGTATGCCGTCTTGTATTAGAGACGAAATCTCGCTGCACGCGGCCTCGGTGTCGCCGTCGTTTCCATCGACCCTCTCGTATGCGCGCAAGCGCAATGGTTTGCTTGCGATGGTGCTCTTGCGGGCGATGCAATTTCCGGCGCTCGGCTGGACGACTGCTGCGATCTTGAGCGGACCCATCGCGGCAGGTGATGCACACGGTACGCTGCTGGGAGCGGCGGGGCTTTTGCTGCGCTCGTGCGCTCGACGGTGATCGTGTTTCAGTTCCGCGTGCTGTGGGTGCTCGAGCTGGGCGAGGTGGTGATCCACGACTTGCGAGGTGCGATGCTCACGCATCTGCTCGCCCAGCCGCTCGGCTTCTTCCAGCGTCAGCGCGTCGGTACCGTAGGCGTCAAAGACGTGGCGTTCGTGGGCACCGTGCAGCTCGGCTCAATGATCGGCGCGGCGCTGATCATGCTGTTCTACGACGCACAGCTGTTCTTCGTGCTGTGCGGCCTCTTGCCGCTCCTGGCTGCGATCATCCGGCACTTCCGTGGGCGCATGCTCGAGGCTTACCGCGCATCCCAAGAGAGCTTCAGTTTCGGGTGACCGCGGCCGTGGCCGAGTCGATCGGCGGCAATCGCGTCATCCAAAGCCACGCGCGGCGCAGCAAGCCGACACCAACATCATCGCGGCCCGTCGTGCAGGTGTGTTTTTGCCGCTGTTCGATCTCAACGGGCAGCTGTTTCTCGCGCTGCTCTTGGTGATGCGGCGGTCTACGCTGTACAGCCGGGATACGGGAGATACTGGGAACGACCGGCTTGGTCTCAATACACGTGAGCGTGGCCGTCGCTCACGCTCACGACCGCCCCAGGAGGTTTGATCTGAGTGGTAAGTGCGCTAAACAGGTCGCGTTTCGACTCCGAAAGCCCCCTGCGTCGTCTACCCGAGCTGCGGGCCCAGCTGGATGCGCTGGACCGCCAGGTGCTCGAGCCGCTCGCGCGTCTGTGCCTATACGGCGGTTGAAAATGCGAGCAACATCTCCTACACAGCTATACGCCGTAAGGTAGCTGGTTAGGAGTCTCGATGATGGAACGCACGCGTGGTTTGGTTGAGCTTGCGTCATTCGTTGGCGTAGCAGCGTCGGTGCTGCTCGCTGCGTGCGCTGGCGCGGATAATACGAGCGTACCGCCTGAGCGGGCTGCTGCAGTCCCAGGTAGCGCCGCTCCCGTCGCACCGCAAGCCACAACGCCACCCGGCAGCGCCGCGCCAGCTAAGACCACGCAACCCGCAGCAGGTGCGGCCGCACAGACCACGCAACCTGCCTCGAGCACAACGGTGGCGACCCCGCCCACCACGGTGCCAACGGTGCCAACGGTGCCAACGGTGCCAACGATGCAGCCAATGGCGGCAGAATCCGCGCCGACCGCGAGCGTGGCTATCAAAGTCCCCCAGGTCGCGCCCGGAGCCGAAGACACACAATGCGTGCAGATCCGACTGTCGAACACCGAGCCGGTGGACATCGTCAGATTGCACAACAAGCTCAGCGCTGGCTCGCACCACTTCATCCTCACCGCGCTGAACGATCCTGCAGCGCCGGAACAAAACCTCACGCGCTGTCAGGGCTTCGGCGGTGCAGTCACAGGCGCGCCGCTGACCATCACGCAGGCTCACGACGACCACGTCGAGCTGCCTGAAGGCCTGGGTTATCGCTTGAATCCTGGGCACGTGCTGCACCTAGAGATGCACTACATCAACACCACCGACGCTCCGATCGACATCGAAGCCACGAGCGATCTATTCGCAGCCGCCGCGGGCGCAGAGCTGCAGCCCGCCGCCGTGATGCTGATCGGTACCGCGGACATCAACGTGCCGCCGCGCAGCATGATGGAGACCGGGCCAAAGTTCTTGAAGCTGCCTGCAGGCATGGACGACGTGAAGTTCTTCGCGATCACCGGCCACACGCACGCGCACGGTACGAACGTGCATGTCGCGCTGGCATCGCCCGAGCAAACACCCGTGATGGATCTGTACGCGCCCAAGGCGTTCGACTGGGAGGCGCCTGAATCCACTGCGCTCACCCCGCACGTGAGCGTGCCGAAGGACGGCGGCTTTCTTCTGCAATGCGCGTGGAACAACACCAGCGACGCGGCGCTGACTTGGGGCGAGTCGGCGCGGCAGGAGATGTGCTTCTTTTGGGGCTACTACTATCCGCGCAAAGATGTGTTCAGCATCGTGATCGACGACATCGATCAGTCGATTCTCAAGCGCATCGCGAGCATGCCCCCAGAGCCGCCTCCTGCTCCGTAATAAGGCGTAGGGACTAACCCCGCGTCGACGCTCGGCGCGGGCGCTTTAGGCGCTCTAGGTTCGCGCGTTTGGGTGCTCTGAGCTTCAGGCTCAAGCCGTCCATCAACGCGTCGAGCCCCCACTCCACCAGTGCGCGCACTTGGGCTTGCGTCAGCTGCGGTTGGACCACTGACTTCTTCGGTTTCTTCCCGCCGCGCTCGGTGTGCGCGAGCATTCCGATCGTGCCGAACATGTACGCGTTGCTGGTGACGATCGCCGGATAAGCGGATGCCACATCGAAGCCTGCCGCGACCAGCACAGACACGCCGTAGCTCGTGAGCTCCTGCAGCTGCTGGGTCGGTGGGCGCTGGATGATGTACGCGCTCAAGCCGGGGTATTCCGAGAGCAGCTGCCAGCCGCAGAGCGCGCACGCGATCAGCTCTTGCCGCCAGTGCAGACCCGAAGGCGCCGGGCGCGGGATGCGCGCGAGCACCGCATCTCCCAGGCGCTCGAACAGCGACTCCTTGTTCTCGAAGTAGTGATAGATCGCCATCGGCGTCACACCGAAGTGCTTAGCCAGCTGGCGCATGCTGAGCTTTTCCGCGCCGTGTTTTCGCACCAGCTCCAGCGCAGCCAGCACGATTTGCTGGTCGCTCAAGCTGTCGTGCGGGCGGAGCTTGGTCGTTCGGGTGGGCAGGAGGGTCCTCGCTGCGCTCCCTTGTGGCACTCCGCACGCGCCAAGGCAACGGCCCTGCCGACCACTAACGATAGTTGCGCGCGAAGATGTAGAAGTGTTGGACTACGCCGGGGTCGCCCAAGAGTATGCGCAAAGGGGACGCGCGCAGCGCCTCCTCGAGCTGCAAGAGGTGGTAGTCGAAGTGCCCAACCACTGGCAGCACATGCTCCACCAGCGGCGTGCGCCAGCTCGGCTTGCGCATGCCGGCGACGACCGAGTGGGTGTTGCGACCGCGCGGAACCAAGTGGCTCACCGTGGTGCGCTCGTAGAGCAGCCGAAAGTCACGCGCGAACAGCTCGCGGTAGCGCTCGGGCCGCCGGAAGATCGCGGCGTAGTTCTGCTCTTGCTGCTGGCTCGGGCCACGTGGGTCGACCGGCTCGCGTACGACTAAGAGCGAGCCGGGCTTACTGTGCGCGCTCACCACCGTGCGAACTTGCTCGAGATCGGCGTCGTCGATGTACACGAGCACATTGCCGATGTGCAGCATGTCGAAGCGCTCCGACGGCAAGAGCGGAGGATCCAGGATCGTGCCGACGCGGCAGTCGATCTCTAAGCCGCGCTCAGCTGCATTGGTGCGCGCGCTCTCTGCCAAGCTGGGTGCGAGCTCCACGCTCGTGACGCGCGCGCCGCGCTCGGCGAAGAAGATCGACCAGCGACCGGTGCCCGCGCCCAAGTCGAGCACGCGTTGGCTAGCTTCCACCTTGAGCACGCGTTCTAGATGGCGCGCTTCGGCGCGATTGCGAAAGCGCACGATGCCTGTGGACACTTCGATCGTTCCACGCAGGAAGTCAGGATCGCTCGTTTGTTCGGTGCGGTGCTGGTCGTAGAAGTCGCGAATACGATCGTAGTCGATCACAGTCGAAGCTCACTCGGCGGTGTGTGTATGGAAAGCGCGGTGCAGCGGGTCACGGCGGATTGCAGACGCTCAGCGAGGTCTCGGTGTACCATGAGCGATGAGCATGAGCGCGCGGGTTGTGACGACCAAGCCGAGGCTCTTACTGATCGGAGCGGGACCGTTCCAGCTCGATATTCTCCGGGCTGCTCGTAGGTACGCCGAGGTAGCCGTGATCGATGGCTCACCGCACGCGCCAGGTCTCGCGCTTGCTGACATCGCGCGCGTTGTCGACATCGCGGATGTAGCGCAGGTCGTAGAGATCGCGCGAGGGTTGCAGGTGTCGGGTGTGGTGACCGCGGCGAGCGATGTGGCCGTGCCGGCGGTCAGCGCTGTGGTGCGCGAGCTCGGTTTGCCGGGCTTGGCGCCGGAGGCCGCGCTGCGCTGCCGCGACAAGCTCGAGTGTTTTCGTAGCCTCGTGACAGCGGGGCATCGCGTGCCGATGACCGTTCCGGTCGACGACTTGGTCGATGCAGAGCGCGCGGTGCAGCAAGTCGGCGGTTATCCGGCTATCGTCAAGCCGCGGCGCGGTGGCGGCGGTCGCGGTGTTTCCGTCGTACGCTCGCTCACCGATCTCGCGCCTGCGCTCGCGTGCGCGCGCCGCGCTTACGGACCGGGCGCGCAGGGCGTGCTGGTGCAGGAGCTCATCGCAGGCCGCCCGCTCGGCGTAGAGGCCTTTTTCTATCAGCACGAGCTGGCTTGCGCGTTCGTGCTCGACGATCAATTCGAGTCTGGCTACGTGAGCCCTGCTGGCCATGCGCTGCCTTCGACGCTCACAGCTGCAGTCGAGCAGTCGGTTGTAGCAGCCATCGCTGCGCTCGGTCGCAGTCTCGGTTTGAGCGTAGGGCCTGCGAATTTCGATCTGCGGCTCGTCGACGGCGAGACCATCCTGCTCGAGGTCAACCCGCGCTTGGGCGGCAGCTCGATCTCGGATCTGATCCGTCATGCTTACGGCGTGGATCTTCCGGAAGCCACCGTCTACGCGGCCCTGTCCCACGATCCGCGGCCGCTGCTCGTGCACAAGAAGCTGTCGCCGACGGCGACGCGGCTGATCTTGAAGCAGGCCCACGGCGTGGCGCGCTTGAACGACGCACACAACACGTTCTCGGATCTTCCGGATGTGCTCGCGCTCGATCTGCTGGTGCAGGAAGGTGAAGCGGCACAGGTGCGGGTCGACGATTGGACGATCGTCGGGCGCACGATCGTGTGCGCAGCTGACAGCGGCAGCGCCGCGGAGCTTGCCGAGCGTGTGGCCGGCGCCGTCGCGGCGCGCATCGAGCTGCGCTGAGCTGATCTACAACGTCTTGTTTAGTTGCTCGGCTGCCGCTACGAGCGGCGCCATGCCCATGCGTGCAGCCTCGCTGCGGCACAGCTCGAGCAACTGCTGCGCGCGTCCGCGTTCCGCGGCGTCGCCCTGACTCAAGAGCTGCGCGTATTGCAGCCGGCTGCGCGCGAGCTGCGGACGCATGCCGTAGCGTTCGCTATCGCTGATCGCGGTCTCGAAGTGCGCGGCGGCTTCATCGCGGCGCCCGAGCAGGTTGGCCGCGATCTCACCGAGCGTGCGCGCAACTGGCCCAAACGAATGCAGCGACAGGGCCGCGATGCACAGGTGTGGGTAGGGCAAGAGCAGCTTGTAGATCGCTTCGCCGAGCTCCTTCATCCCGGTCTGCGAGCACGCGAACCCGATGTGACCGAGCGTCGGGATGTAGTCGCGCGAACGCGGCAGATCCATGATGCGCTGCACGCTCACGGTCTCGAGCACAGCGCGCGCTTCAGTGATCAGCCCGAGCCGGCACAAGAGCTGCACTTTGAACGCAAAGGTCAACGGACCTTGCTCCAAGTGAGGCCGCAGCACGCTGACATACTCGATGTTCCCGAGCGGCACGCTCGACGTCTGAACGTTGAGCTCGCTCCAGTCGATACGCTCGAGCGCAGCGCGCGTGTGCAGGTTCACCTGCTCGGCGCGGCGCTTGAGCTCGGTGAATGATTCGCGCGCTTCCGCGAACTCGCCGAGATTCATCCGCAACACGGCACGCATGCGCTCGAAGTGCCAGACCAGCTCCGCGTGTCGCAGCTCGCGCGCGGCGCGCCCGAACACATCGGTCTCGCGTACGGCAGCCTCCACGTTTCCTTGGTGAAGCTGCGCGATGATGCGCGCGATCTGCGGCTCGAGCGCCCAGCGCGCGCGCTGCCGCGGCTGCGTCGGCGCGACCATGCTCTCCATGCGGCGGCAGATGTTCTGGACGTCGTCCAGCGTGTCCGGACCACCAGCGTAATACAGTTGTGCGCGCAGCACAGTACGACGTGCGGCGCCGCTCGCACTCGGCTTCTCCGCCAGCTCGACAGCTTCCTGGAGGAAGCGCTCGACCTTCCCGCGCTGCCAAGTGTAGGGCGCGGTCCACGACAGATGCGCGAGTAACATCGCACGGTCCGTCACGGCAGAGTCGGGCAACGCTGCGAGCGCAGCTTCCAAGATCTCCGCGACGCCGTCCGCTGCGATCGCGCCCGGAGGTCCGCACACCATCTGGGCAGCCGACACCAAGATATGCCGGAAGCCATGCCTGCGCGCGAGCGCGACGGCTTGATCGAGGTGGCTCGAGAATGCCGGCTCGCCCGCGGCGCGCTCAGTGTTGGCGAGCAAGTATAAGAGCTCGCAGCTGACCTGCGGATCGATCGAAGACTCCAGCTGCAGTGCATCGAGCGCGCGCCGGAGCAAACGACAGGCATCAGCATACGCGCCCACGTGCGTCGCGATGGTCGCCGCGCGTTGCGCGTACTCAACCGCGCGCTTGACGTCGCCGGCAGGCAACGCAGAGAGCAAGTGATGTGCGATCTCGGGCATGGCCATGCTCGGATCGTCGTGCGCGCGCTGCTCGAGCGCTTCTGCGACCTTCAGGTGCAAGCGCACACGCTGCATGCTGGGCAGATCTTCGTAGAGCGCCTCGCGGATCAGATCGTGACCGAAGCGATAGCGCGTGTGGCTGTCGCGCTCGGGGACGATCACATCGCTTGTCATCGCGGGCTCGAGCAGCTCGAGCAGCGCGGCGGGATCGAGCTGCGTCGCGACCGCGAGCAGACCGAGATCGAAGCCGCGTCCGATGACCGCTGCTGCTGAGAGCGCCTTGCGACAGTCCGCACCCAAGTCATTCAGGGTCTGACGAACGATGTCGAGCACCGGCCCTGACAGCGTCAGCTCGCGCGCGGAACGCGCTCGCCCATCTGCGACCGGGCGCAAGAGCTCGATCATGAAGAAGGGATTGCCTTCGGACTTCTCGTACACCGCATCGGCCCAGCCCTCGCTCTTGCTTCCGAGCAACGCGCGCGAGTAGTCGAGCACGTCCTGGCGCGACAGGCGCTCCAGTCTAAAGCGCGTGCAATCGCGGTGGCCGAGCACGTAGTCGAGCGAGCGGCGTGTGCGCTCGTCTTTGGGCATTTGCGTGTCGCGCACGGTCAGCACGAGCATCAGCGGCAGCTGGCCGACTTGCTTCACCAGGTGAGCGAGCAGCCGCAAAGTCGCAGCGTCCGCCCAGTGCACGTCTTCCAGCACGATCAAGCGCGGCTCGATCGCGCACATCTTCGCGACGGTCTCGGTGATGAACAACACGCTCTGTTGCCAAGCGTCGCTTTCGTTGCTGCTCCAACCGCCTGCGCGTTCGTCGCTGGCGTCAGCCTCGTCTTGGACTGCGCGGTGAGCGCCAGTGGCTGCCGCTGGCAGCGGCACACCCCACGTGCGTACGACCTGCAAGAACGGCCAGAGCGGTGGCAGATCGCCGAACGGATGACACTGACCCCACGCCACGCTCACACCGAGCGCGCGCGCACGCGTCTCGAGCTCTTCTGCGACGCGCGTCTTGCCGATGCCCGCCTCGCCGAGCAACGCACACACGCGACCGCGACCCTCGCGCGTGCGTGCCAGCTGCTGCGCCAGCTGCTGCAAGATATCGCTGCGACCGAGGAACTGTGGGTCGGCGTCAGGGGCACCTTGACTCGGACGCGCCACGGGGGGCGCGGTCGGCGGCATGCTCGCCGACTCACTCATCGTGACAGTGCGCATGAAGCGATAGCCGCGGCCGTACACGTTGCCGACGCAGCGATTGCCCGCGCCGCCCAACACCTTGCGGAGCTTGGCAACGCACACGCTGATGACGTTGTCGCCGAGTGTGCGCCCCTGCCAAATCTCCTCGATGAGCTCTTCCTTCGAGACGACTCGGCCTGGGTTTTTGAGCAGGTACGAGAGCAGCTCCAAGACCTGCGTGTCGGCCTTAAGTTGAGTCCCCGCGCGGGTCAGCTGATAGCGAATGTCGTCAAAAATGAAATCGTCGAAGGCGTACGCTGCCATGTCTTCACAAATATGACCTACTCCGACACTTTGTTGCACCTGCGCCGAGAGAACCCAGGCAGAGAATTCTTAGGGGTCCCACTTATGGGCTACGTGTAACTGACAGCGAGACCTTGACTGTGCGCCGCTGGGTCCGAGGTCTGGTACGAGCTGATTGCTTTTTCGGACGGCGTTGACTCTGTGCTCCTTGAACGAGGACGCGCACGGAATGCTCGGTGTCGCCGATGGGAAGACGGTGGCGCATGCATTTCTTCGTAACGGGCGCGACGGGCTTGGTCGGTCGGGCGCTGATTCAAAGCCTGCTCGGTCAAGAACACGAGGTCACGGCGTGGGTTCGCGATGTGCATCGCGCGCGGCAGCGACTCGGCTCGCGCGTGCAGCTGTGTGCGATCGCAAGCTCAGACACTGAGCTTGCGCGGCGCTTGAGCAGCGTGGACGTGGTGGTGAACCTCGCAGGCGAGAGCGTGCTCGGCGGCGCGTGGACCGATGCGCGCAAGCGCGCGTTGCGCGAGAGTCGCGTGCAACTGACGCAGCAGCTGATGGCTGCATGTCGTGCGGCTGCGCGACCACCGCGTGTGGTGATCTCTGGTAGCGCTGTCGGTTATTACGGCGATTCGGCGGATCTCGTCCGCGAGGAGGACAGCCCTGTGGGGTCGGGCTTTCTCGCTGAGCTGTGTGTGGACTGGGAGCGTGCGGCGCTTGCGGCGCAGGCGTGGGGCGCGCGCGTCGTGCTGCTGCGTATTGGGATCGTGCTCTCTGCTGACGGCGGTGCGCTGGCCGCGATGCTGCCTGCGTTTGCGCTCGGGCTCGGCGGTCCGCTCGGCTCGGGCAAGCAGTACATGCCGTGGATCCATCGCGATGATCTGGTCGCGATCATCATGCAGGCCGCGAACGACGCGCGCTTCGCAGGGCCGATCAACTGCGCCGCGCCGGAGCCTGTAACCTCGCAAGTGTTCGCGCGCACGCTCGGCGGAGTGCTCAGCCGACCCGCGGTGTTGCGCGTGCCAGCGTTCGCGCTGCGGGCCGTGCTCGGTGAGCGCGCTTGCGTGGCGCTGCAAAGTCAGCGCGCGGTGCCTCGTGCCCTCGAGCGCTGGGGTTTCGCGTTTCGACACGCGCAGCTCGCTGCGGCGCTACGGCAGTGCGTTGAGCGCAGTGCCGGCGTGAGCATCCGGCGCGCGACCAGGGCTGACCGGATTCCCGCGCGGCGCAAGCCGGCCTACGTGCTTGAACAGACCACACGTTTGCACGTGCCGCTCGCCGAGGCGTTTGGATTTTTCTGCCGCGCGGAAAACCTGGGGTTCATCACACCCGGCTTCATGAAGTTCGAGCTGCTGGGCGAGCCACCCGGCGAGATGCGCGAAGGCGCGGAGATCCGCTATCGCATCGGGCTCGGGCCGGTGCCGATGCGCTGGAAGACCGAGATTCGCAGCTGGCAGCCTCCAAGTCTGTTTGTCGATACGCAGGTGGAGGGGCCGTACGCGCTGTGGTGGCACGAGCACCATTTGCAAACAGACGGCGAGTCCACCGTGATGCTGGACCGCGTGTACTACACGCCGCCGCTGGGCCTCCTGGGGCGGCTGGCGCACGGTCTGCTCGTCGCACGCACGTTGCGCGCCATATTCGGGTACCGCCAGGAGGCGATCGCGCGTTTGTTCGGGCCGCGCGCAGCGGACAGTGATCAGCGATCGTGGGATCAGACTCGCAACCAGGGTGGCTCCGCGATATAGACGGCAGCCCGATGGCTGGTCTCGCCCGCAGCAACGAGCAGGTCCTACTGCTGATCGCGGAGCAGAAGCTCACCCTGGACCTCAGCACGTTGGAGCTGGGGTTTCTGGTCGCGCTGCATCTGCATGCGCGCGCGCAGAGCTTGACTTCGTTCAGCGAGACGCTGCTGGAGGACATTTGCGTGCAGGCGAGCCATGTGCTCTTGCCCGAGGCAGACCAGCGCAAGCGGCGCGCGACGCACGCGATCAAGCGGCTGCGTGAGCAGCGGCTCCTTTCGCGCGTGGATGGCTCGGGCATCGCGCGTGCGGGCGAGTTTGCGCTGTCGCGGCTCGCGCTCGGGATCGTGGACTTTTATCTGGAAGACGGCGTGCTGACGCGCGAGAGCTTGCTGCTCTTGACCGGCAGCTTGCGCTTGGCGCTCGACCATATTCTGCAGGCGGCGAGCCAGGCCGCGGATACGCAGCGCTGGCAGGACGAAGTGGTCGGGCCGCTGTCTGTCAGCGTGTCTGAGCTGGTCGACGGCATCGAGCGCAGGCAGCGCGGGCTCGATCTCCAGCAAGAGGATTTTCGCGCGGAAGTTCGCCGTTTGCTCGAGGCGGATTGGTTCGCGGCGCTGGAGCGTTGCCAGTCGCTGCTGGATTCGGCGAGTGCGACGTTGCAGGAGCTCAACCAGGTGCTGTTGCGCGACAGTGGTTTACTACTCGGGCAGCTGCAGGACATCGAAGAGCTCGCGATCGCGGCGGAGCAGCCTGCTGCAGAGGCGGCTGCGCGGCGTGTGATGGACCAGGTCGATCGCATCGCGGCTTGGGGCGCTGCGCGGCAGCGCGCGTTTTCTGACTACTTTCAGTACGTGCATCGCTATCTGCGCGATGTGGTGCGCTTGGATCCGGCGCGTGCGCTCACGCAGCGGCTGCGCGACCAGCTCGCGGGGCAGGGTGCGCGTTTTGCACTGACGTACGCGTCGGCGGGGCCGATGACGTTGTTGCGCAGCGTGATGCCAGTGCCGGAAAAGCCGAACGTGACGCGTCCGCGTGCGCCGCGTGAAAAGGAGCTTGCCGCTGCTGGCGGCGAAGATCCCGACGTGGTTTTGACGACGCAGGTGCGCGATGCGCTCGCGCGCGGTGCGACGATGCTTTCGAGCGTGACCGCCGAAGTCACCGAGGAGCTCCCGCTGGCTGAGCGGTTTTTGCAGGCTGGGCGCATCGCGCACAAGGTCGCAGAGCTGGCGCGCGCACAGAGCGAGGTCGAGCGCGATTGGGTGCCGGCGGGTGATGGATTGGTGATCGAAGAGTGGTCGCTCGAGCCAGGGGTCGTGGATGAGTAAGGCCGAATACGCGTTGTTGCAGGATGTGATCATGGACGCGGACTTCCCTGATCTCGATCTCGCGCTGCGGCGCGGGCGCCATGTCGATCGCGACGATGCGGGCTGGTATTCGCTGCTCACCGACGCGCAGGAGCTGCTGGAGCCTTTCTATCGGCGTTATGGCTGTGAGCTGATCCACAAGACCGATGGCTATTTCTACTTGTTGCCCACGGGTGACAAGGTTTCGCGCAAGCAGCTGGCAGCGACGGACATGTTGGTCGGGCAGGCGCTCGCGCTGCTGTACCTCGATCCCGCTGCCGTGGAGCGCGGCGGTGTTGTGACGCAGGAAGAAGTGGTTTCGCAGCTGTCGGCGGTGCTTGGCAGCGACGCGCTGATCGGTGTGTTTAGTCCCGGTAAGCGCAAGGCGAAGGATGAGCGGATCGCGCAGAGGAATGTGCGGCAGCGCGTGGGTGAGGCGATGCGCCGGCTCGCGGTGCTGGGTTTTGTCGAGCTGAGTGAGGAGAATGCTGTGCGTTTGCGCGCGGCGTTGTTGCGTTTCGCGGAGCCGGTGCGCGGGTTGTCTGAGCCTGCGGAGGCTTTGGCGAAGTTGGTCGCGCAGGGGGAAGTGGCGCTTGCTCCGGATGACGGTGATGCGGATTCCGACTCTGATTCCGATGACGCTCGCGAGGGCGCGGAAGAAGAGCCGGATCGCACGACGTTCGTGGGGGTGCCTGCGCCGGATCTCGGTGCTGCTGCTTTTCGTGAGGTTGTCGCTGATGGCGGCTGCGGTTCTGTGGCGACGCCGTCCGCTGCAGGGACTTACGACGTTGTCGAAGCGAACGTCGAGCCTGGTTCTGATGACGCGGCGTTTTCAAGCGAGTCCGACCGTGATGCTACGGCTGACGATGTTGAATCTCTCGATGCAGCGCTGGCGAGTGAGCGCGCGGAGCTCGATCTAGCGGAGCTCAACGCTGCCCATGCGGAGGACGACATGGCGGACACGCTCGCAGGGATCGGCGCTCCGAATGTCGAGGCCGATGACGAAGTCGTCGATGATGAAGCTGATGGCGGCGAGCCTGAGCGCTCAGCCGTGGTTCGCAAGCCTCGTGGTCCAGTCAGTCGTGACGACTTGGATTGGGCTGACATTTTGGTGCCCGAGCCGGATGCCGAGGACGGTTCATGACGCGCACGCGGGTGGCTGCGCTCGCGCTGGTGAACTGGAAGGGCGTGTTCTTCGAGCGCTATTTGCTCGACCGCCACGTGACTGCACTGGAAGGTGCGAACGGGGCAGGCAAAACGACGGTGATGATCGCGGCGTACGTCGTGCTCTTGCCGGACATGACGCGGCTGCGCTTCACGAATCTGGGTGAGAGCGGCGCGACCGGGGGCGATCGCGGCATTTGGGGCCGGCTGGGCGAGGCGGGTCGGCCTTCGTACGCGGCGCTGGATCTCGATCTCGATGGGCAGCGCGTGGTGCTGGGCGTGTGCCTGACGCGCACGACTGAGCCAACGGTCGAGCCCACAGCGTTCATCGTGAATGGCTTGCCGGCGAGCGCGCGGCTGTCCGACTTCTTGTTGCAGCGTCGCGACGACGGTGACCACGTTCCTGAGCTCGCAGAGCTGAAGCTGGCAGCGGCGCAAGCTGGCGGCGAGATTCAAGTGTTTCGTAGCGTCAAAGAGTACTTCTCGGCGCTGTTCGACCGCGGCATCACCCCGCTGTGTTTGGCCTTTGAAGAAGAGCGCAACAAGTGGAACGACATGCTGCGCACGAGCATGACCGGCGGCATCTCGCGCGCGCTCGGCACTGAGCTGCGGAGCTTTCTGCTGCGCCAAGAGGGCGGTCTCTCCGACACGCTGTCGCGCATGCGCGACAACCTGGAGTCTTGCCGGCGCACACGTCTTGAGGTCTACGAGTCGCGCCAGCTCGAGCGCGAGATCAGCGCGATCTATGAAGCAGGGCTCGCGATGTTCGCCGCGGCATTGCACGCAGCGCGCGCCGCGAGCCTGGAAGCCAATGCGCGGGCGCGCGAAGCGGCGGAGGCCAACCTGCGTGCGCGTCAAGCGCGCAGCGCGCTGGCCGAATCGGCGGCCGAGCTGGAGCGCAAAGAAGCTGAGCTCGCACAAAAGAGCGAGCAGAAGCGTCAGGAGCTTCAGCAGCTGGAAGCGGCGAAGCAGCGCCGCGCCGTAGCGGCCCAGCTGAGCGTGCGACTGCAATTGCTCAATGGTGAGCTCGATGTCGCCGAGCAGAAGCTCAGCGGTGCGAGCGTTGTACAAGAAGACAAGCAGGGTACACGCGAAGCGGCGCAGCAAGCGCGCGAATGGAGCTTGGAGGCTTACGATCGCGCGAGCGTGGGGCTCTCCAGCCTGCAAAAAGGGCTGGAAGAATTGGCTCGCCGCGCCCACGCGCACAAGGAGCTCACGCGCTGCTTGGAAGAAGCGCGCACGCTGCTCGACCGTCCCGATCTACAGCTCGACCAAGTCGAAGCCGCCCTCAGCGACGTCGCTCAACAGCGCACCGTGCACGAAGCCCAGCGCGCCACCCTCACGCGCCAAGGCCGCGACATCGAAGTCCGCCGCCAAGAACACGCTGCAGCCCTCGCAGCACTAGAGAAGCTCGAAGCCTCGGAGCTACTCCGACCCGCGCAGCCGGTGGACGCTCGCGCGGCTGCAAGCCACGACGAGCCGTCCGTCTCGGACGTGCGTGACGAAGCTGCGCATCTGCAGCCAGCAGCTGCCGATGTAGCGCTCGCGGGCAGAAGTGGTCCCGACGAGTTGGACGAAGTCGCAGCGTCGTTGGTCGAAGGGGCTGGTGAGCCGGCGTTAGATGCTCCGACTTCTCCGGACACAGCATCTCCAGACGCTGTTGATGCATCGCTCGCGCGCGCTACCGAACGCGATGCGTTGGACGATGTCGCAGCGCCTCTGGTCGAGGGCGCGGTTGTCTATGCGAGGCCGTTGGCTGCGGGTGGTTCGGCATCCTCAGACGCGGTCGGTGCGTCAGCGCCTGTCGCGGTTGCGACGCTGCAGCCGATGGCGGCGCGCGTGCTGGATGAGCATACTCGGGCTCGGGGGTTGTTGGCGCGCGCTGCTGAGCTGGAGGCGGGTGGGGCGCGGTTGGAGCAGCTGGAGAATGAGCTGCGGAGCGCTCGTCGGTTGCGTGCGCGGCAGCAGAGCGCGCGCGAGCTCGCGAGCGAGCTCGGGTTGCATGTTCTGTTCGATGACGCCGAGTCCGCGCAGGTGCCGGAGCAGCTCAGCGCGATCGAGCGCGAGCTACACGAGACCGAGCAGAGCGTGCAAGCCGATGCGGACTCGCTCGCGCTGCGACAGCGCCTCCAAGAGCTGCGGCACGAGCACGCTTCGCTCGATCAACGGGCCGCGTGCTACTTGCTCGCTCGAGAGGCTGCAAAGCGCATCGCCCAGCGCGACCATGCGGCTGCTGCGCTGCGACTGGAGTCGCAAGAGGTGTCCGACGGCGAGGATCACGCGCTGCGATTGGAGTCGCACGAGGCGATCCTGGGATTGCGTGATCGCCTGTTGTCTGAGCAAGCGGCGCTCGCGGCACGACGTGACACGCTCGAGGCCGAGCGCGAGCAGATGCAGGCGCAAGCAGCTGAGCTCAATCGAGGCGCCGCGGTCTATGATGCGGAGCTACTGCGTCTACGCGATGAGCTAGGAGCGGAGCTGCTTGCGGCCCGCTTCGAGGATCTCGAGCCCGAGCAAGCGGCGTGGGTCGAAGCTCGGCTCGGACCGTGGGTCGACGCGTTGGTCGTCGATGATCTAGACCTCGCGGCAGGGCAGCTGGAAAAAGCTTCTAGTAAGCTCGACCATGTGCACCTCGTGCGTGCTGGCGCGAGCCTCGAGTTGACTCCGCCTGATGCTGTGAGCGGCAGCGCGATCAGCGTGGAGGAGCCGCTCGGCACGCGCATCACGCGGCTGCCGAGCGCGGCCAACCTCGGCCGGCGCGCCCGCGAGGCCAAGCTGAAGGAGCTGTGGGAGAGCATCGCCGAGCACGCGACAGCGCTCGAGCAGAACGGTCTCGCGATTCGCCAAAACGCCGCCCAGCGCCGCGATGCCGATGTGCTCTGGACGCATGCCGCGGTCTTTCTCGGCCCCGATCCGCTCGCGCGTCGACAGACACTCGAAGCGGAGATCGCGGCCCTGGAACAGAGCGAGCGCGATCGTGAGCGCGCGCGCAGCGCTGCGCGCGGCCGATTGTCGAGCTTGCGCAGCCGAGCCGAAGGTCTACGTCGCTTGCTGCCGGATGCGCAGCTGCTCGGCCCGCCCGACTACAAAGACCGCGCCGCCGAGTTGGACGCGGAGATCGCGCTCATGGCGCGCGCTCGCAAGGAGCTCTCGCAGCTGACAGCGGCACGCTCGGCGCTCTCGCGCTTACTCGATGTGCTGCGCAGTCCTCCTCCGGACGACGCTGCGCTCGCCGAACAAGCCCGAGAGCTGCAGCAGCTCGAGCGCGAGCTCGACCGGATCTTCCACGCGCGCTCTGCGCTCGAAGGTGTGATCGCGCTGCGGCACGCCGCGCCATTTGCAGACGCACAAGCCGCGCTCGATGCACAGGCTGAGCTGTCGCCTGCGTTGGAGCAGCAGCAGAAGCAAGCTCGCCAGCAGCTAAAGGCGGCAGAGACGGCGTACACGGCAGCACAACGCGCCTGGGAGTCCGCGAACGGCGAGCTTCAAGCCGCACAGGCGCAGAAGTCCGCTCTGTCAGGCCAGCGCGACCGTTTGGCCGAGGAGCTGTTCGAGCTCGGCGGTGCGCACGATCAGAACGCTGTGGACAGCGCAGAGCAGCAGCTGTTGGCGGCAGCTTCTGAGTTGCAGCGGCTCGAAGACGCTGCACGCAAGAGCGTCGCCGAGCGAGCGTTGGCCGAGGAGCGACGCGCGCGGGCCGAGAACGAAGCGCAGTCGGCGCAGGCGCGGCAGAGCACGCTCAGTGCCGAGGCCGAGCCGATCGAGCAGAGCTGGAATGCGCTGCGCAGCGCGGCAGAGACCGCGGGTGTCCTGCATGCGGCGCTGTCGCTCTCCACTACGCCGGGGCAAAGCAGCTTCGAGCTGCAGGCCGAAGCCAAGAGCAAGCGGGAGTTGCTGATCGATCGCGTGACGCGTGCGCGGGGTGGCGATGAGCTGCTGCAGTCGCTCGCCGAAGCACGCAGCGATTTGGAGCGCTGGCAGGCGGTGCGCACCTTCCTCGGTCGGCGCGTGCCTGCGCAGATCGCGCAGGTCGATGATCCGCTGATCGCGTTGAACCGGCTGAGCGATCACCTAAACATGTTGGAAGCGCGGCTCACGCGCCAAGAAGGTGACCTGCGCGGCAACTCCGAAGACGTCGCGCGGGCGATCGCTGTGCAGCTGCGGCGCGCGACCAGCCAAGTTCGCAGGCTCAACCAGCAACTCGAAGGCATACGGTTTGGCAGCATCCACGGCATCCGCATGGAGATGCGGCGCATCGAGCGCATGGAGCAGATCCTTCACGCGCTGCGCGAAGGGCAAGCGCAGGAGCTGCTGTTTTCGTCGAGCTTGCCGATCGAAGAAGCGCTCGAGGAGATCTTCAAGCGCTACGGCGGTGGTGGCAAGGCTGGTGGCCAGCGGCTGCTCGACTATCGCGAATACGTGGAGCTTGCGGTCGAGATTCAACGGCAAAACGCCGACAGCTGGGAGCCCGCGAATCCCACGCGCTTGTCCACGGGTGAAGCTATTGGCGTCGGCGCTGCGCTGATGATGGTTGTGCTCACGGAGTGGGAGCGCGCGGCCAACTTGCTCGGGCCGCGCAACAAGCTCGGGAGCCTGCGCTTTTTGTTCCTCGACGAGGCCAATCGTCTGTCGCGCGACAACCTGGGCGTGTTGTTCGATCTGTGCCGCACGCTCGATCTGCAGCTGCTGGTGGCTGCACCCGAAGTCGCACGCGCCGATGGCAACACCACGTATCGCCTGGTCCGCCACACCACCGCCGACGGTCGCGAAGAAGTGATCGTAAGCGGCCGACGCTCAGTCCCGGTCGCGAGCGACGCGCCACCCGACGACGCTGAGAGCGGCAACGAAGAACCCGAGGACGTCGCCGCTGTGACGGTCGAAACGCCGCCGGCACCCGGCCTGCTGTTCACGAGCCAGGAGCTTCGTAGCGACGGCAACAACTCTTCGCGTCGCCACGCCATGTTCGACGATCGCGACGAAGTCATCGCCCGGAGCTCCGCTTCTGTGCCGAGCGACGCCCCACCCGATGGCGCTGAGAGCGGCGACGTAACAGCGGTATCCAGCCTGCCGCTTCGTGCCGACGGGGATGACTCATCGCCTGGTCTCGACACCAGGACCGACCGTGACGACGAAGTCATCGTGAGCGACCAACGCGCCGTCCACGTGGCTAGCGACGCTCCTGCAGATGCCGCTGATAGCGGCGATGTTCCAGCCGAATCGCCCGAGGTGGCCGACTTGGTGTTCGACAGCCATCAGCTTCGTGACGACGGCAACGACATCTTGCTTGGTCACGACACGGCGCTCGACGAGCGCAAAGAAGTCGTTGTGAGTCACCAACCTTCTGTTCCGTTGGCCCTCGACGCGTCGTCCAGTGCCGCTGAAAGCGGCGACGACGAATCCGACCCCAGCGGCGACCTACTCGTCGAGTCACCAGCATCGCCCGGCCTGCTGTTCGGCAGCCAGCAGCTTGGTGATGACGGCAACGACGCAGCGCCTGGTGGCGACACCGTGAGCGACGATCTCGACGAAGTCACCGAGAGCGGCCGACGCGCCCTGCCTGTGGCCAGCGACGGCGCTGAGAGCGGCGACGACGAACTGGAAGACAGCGGCGATGTACCAGCCGAATCGCCGCACGCGCCGGGTCTCCTGTTCGACAGCCCGAAGCTTGGTGACGACGGTCACGGCTCAACGCCTGTTCCCAACACCATGATCGACGGTCGTGAAGAAGACTTGTGAGCGTCCCGCGCTCAGTTTTTCTGCGACTGAGGGCGCTGAGAGCGGCGACGGACCTGGCGTCAATCGACGAAGGGCACGGGCTGTAAGAGGCAGCTGTCATTCACGCGTGCGTACGGTGCAGCCATGAACTGCGCTACAACCTCTTGCGCGCACGCGACCTGCTCCGCTGCGAGGTGCCCGGCCGCGGCGATGATGCTCCGTGAACAGCTCAGGACCGAGCGCGCCGCTGGGAGCGGCAGTCGCATCGATCAACACGACCGGGACATGCACCAGCCGCTCGATCGGCACCGATGCGAGGTCTGCGCCACCACGGTGCCTACTGGATCGGTGCATCGCCGTACGTGCCGTGTTGCCGCACAGGTGATAGGACGCGATCAAGAACTCCGACTTACCCGCGTAGCGTGCGCGCGAAGCTTCGTAGTCGATCATGATTCGACGCGCGGCGCGGGCAGGCCCGGATAAGTCTCCGTGCCTGCGCCGATCGCGTGGCTGACGTCGATGATCTCGTAGTTCTGGGGCATGGGCGTCACCCCATCGAAACTAAGTGTGCGCCGGTTTCGCTGGGCTCGACTTGCCGCCGGCAGCGGCAGGCTCGGCCACCAGGCCACGCGGAACACCAACAGGCTCAGCGTAGTACTTGCGGAGCAGATAGCCGCACAGGAACAGCGTCAACACGCATGCGTACTGCGCGGGTGTGAGGCCCCAGTACGTCTCGTCAGCTTCGCGCAGGAAGTCGAGCCCGAAGCGGAACGGCGCATACAGCAAGCCGATCACCGCGATGAAGAAGCCATGTGGACGCGGCTTTCGGTCGAGCACGAAGAACAGGATGATCACTGCCGCCGACCAGAACACCTCGTACAGGCCGAGGTCGTGGCGCGGCGCCGTGGGCAAGCCGTGATACTGGTAGTTGTCGACCGCGAGGAAGAAGTCCGTGATGCTGCCCGGGTGATCGTGCACCACGAAGCAACCGGTGCGACCGAACACCCAGCCGACTGGCATGCCGAACGCCACTTGATCGAGCGGCACCGTGAAGTCGTAGCCGCGCCGCGCCTTCCACACGAATGCGCCCACCACCGCGAAGATGAACCCGCCGTACGAGCTCAGGCTGCGCCATGGCATCAGCAAGTCCCACGGCTCTTTGAGCACCAGGTCCGGGTAGTAAAAGACGCGGTCGAAGATGTGCGAGCCGATGAAGCCGATCGTCACGACGTGCGAGATGAAGTCGGTGATCACCTCTGGCTTCAAGCCGAGGCGCTGTGCTCTGCGTTCCGTCGTCCGGATGCCGAGCAACACACCGATGGCCACCAGCAAACCGAAGGGCTGGATCGCGAAACCTTCAGGCAGGCCAGGGATGTGCCAGCCTTCAAGTTTAAACCAAGGGATCAAAAGCAGCTTGCTCACGGGCGAGCAGCCTACCAGACGCCTGTCACGAGAACCAAGCCGCCGCAAACATTCGACCCAAAGGACACAAAACCCCGCAAAATCCGCCATTTGGGGCCACTACATGGCCTGCTTCGAGGGCTGGTTGGCCTCAGCGTCGTCCCAGCACCGAGGCCCCCGTTGGGTCAGGATTCGTTTGGATGGTGGTCGGCGAGTGCTTTGACCGCTGGGCGTGACTTCACAAGGTCGGGCGCCCGACGCATGCTCACAGTGCGAGTGCGCTTGCGGCTCCGAACCAGAGCAGCACTACGAGCGGCGTGTATAGGGCGTCGTCGGCGCGGCCGAACGCTGTGTCTCGTATACGCTTGCTGAAGCCGATGAACCGGCCGTCGCCCACTGCGCGCAAGGTGAGCACGATCAGCGCGAGCGCTAGCACGGTGTGCAGGGGCCAAGCTGCTGGCAGAAAGACCGCCCACGCGAGCGCCGCTCCGAGCGTCGAGATCGCGATCGCGACCGCTATGCACGCAAGTGGTCCCGGCGAGAACAGTGGCTGACCATTTGGCAGGCTCGGAACGCCGCTGTTGTTTGTGCTTGTGCCGGCGAACGCCCAATACATGTGCAGGGCTGCAACGCCAAAAGCCAAGGCCGCTGCGAGCAGCGCAAGCGCAACGAACACGCCGCTCGGCAGCCAGCCGCCGCCGCGCAGCGCCGCGAGCCCGCACGCCAGAAACACTGGCCATGCGAGGTGACTACGCAGCATCACAAACACAGTCACGCCCGATAGCAGCGCCAACACGCCGATTGCGAATGCGGGAGCGACACCGAACAACACCGCCGATACACCGAGCCAGGCGAGCGTCGTCAGGTGCCACGCGAAACGCAGCAGCGATTGAAGCGCGGGTCGTGGTGCGACGGGCAGCGTCCAGCTTGGATCGCGAAACAGAGGCCCGAGGATCGCGCGCTCCCCGAGGATGGAGTGTGCGAGGGCCAGCACCGCCAGTAGCCCTCCCGCGACAATGAGCCAGTGACTGCTGCTGAGCATGATGTCCTCCCTCTCGAACCGTACGCAGGCGTATGGTTCGGAACATACGCCTGCGTACGGTTGAGGTCAACCCTACGTAAGCGTATGTTTCGAGCCATGCCACGACTGTCGGCGAACGATTGGGTCCTCGCTGCCGAGCGCACATTGGCTCAGCAAGGCGTGGACGCCGTGCGCGTCGAGACGCTCGCCAGGGAGCTCGGTGTTTCAAAGGGCAGTTTTTACTGGCACTTCAAAGACCGCGAGGCGCTCCTTACTGCGCTTCAGGAAGACTGGGAAGCTCGCGCGACGTCGGAGATCATCGCCCAAGTGGACGCGCTGTCGCAGCCCGCCGCGGAGCGCCTGCGCTTTCTGATCGAACGCGTATTCAGCACGCCCCCTCCGCACCAGTTGCTCGAAACGGCGATGCGAGCTTGGGGCACCGTCGACCGGCAAGTGGGCGCGCGCGTCCAGCGCATTGATCAGCGCCGGATGGACTACGTCGCGAAGCTCCTCAAAGCTTCGGGCTTACCAAAACGCGAGGCGGCGCACCGCTCACGCATCCTGTACGCCGCGCTCGTCGGTGAGTTCGTGATGTGCTGTCACGGCTCGCCGGCGCTCGAGCCAGAAGCCCTGAAGTCGCTGTACGCATTGCTGGTCCAGCCTCCCGCAGAATCGGCCAAGCGTCGTCGATAGCGCCCGCAAGCTTGTGTCACGCAAGCTCGCGGGCGGCATCATGAGGATCGCGCGGGCCGTCTACTGGCCGAACAGGAGCTCTCGGTCGCCGAGGGCTTGAGTCTCTCGGTGGCTGTGCGGGTAGAGATCGGTGAACGCAGCGATTTGCTCGCTGCTCATGACGAGCGGTCGCCTGTAGACGATCCATGAGACGTCGTTGGTGCACGGTGGCGCCGTGAGCGAGCCTGTGTAGCGGTAGGTTGGGCCGCTTGGGACCAGCTCGCGCGCGTTGAAATTGTCGTCGGGGTAGTCGACGGAGCCTGCTTCTGCGATCGGGATCTCTGGCCATGCCGCTGCGTCGAGCGTCTCGTTGTGCCAGCCGGGCACGACCAGGGCACCGATGACGAGGAGCTGTTCGGCTTCGTTCTTGTGCACGAGGTGCAGCTCCAACGGCGTGAGAAATCCGCCAAGCGAGTGCTCGCTGTGTGCGTGGAAGTGAAACTGCACGAGCTGGTAGGGATCTTCGCCGACCCACAAGGTGCTGCCCGGGTCGTAGCTGTACTGCACACTGTGACCGGTGTTGGAGATCGCGACGTGACTCTCTTGATAGTCAAACGTCAGATCGGGAAGGTCAGATGGTGCCACTCGGAATGGAAGATCGATCGGTGATTGGCCTTCCCCGTTGGCGCATTTCTCGACTTCCTCGTCCCCATCTAACAGTTGGTTGTCGGTGGATTTCGCGAGGGTGCCGTTCTCGACTGACACAGCACAGCTTGCACAAAGTACAGCGGCGAGAGCGATGACACTGCGCCTGCTAGACATTTGAGTGTGTTCCTTTGTTCGCTGCGAACCGACGGTATCATCGCTAAGCCCGTGCGCAGGTGACAGAACAAAGAACTGAATTGTGCACAAAGAATGAGCACCTCACTCGCGGATGCACCCCTCAACGCAGTCGGGTTGCAGCAAGTGATCGCTCGGGAAACGCAGTGTGTGTGGGCGCTGCAGGTCACATCGCGCCAGAGCCTCCGACATCTTACGTGCGGGACCTGCGAGGCCACAGTGCATAGCCGAACAACACCGCAAACTGGAGCAGCTCCACCAGTGCCACACGCATGCCCCGCTCGCTGAAGAAAGCAGCGCCGATCGGTGCGACTGGGATCGGTCGCCACGGCGCGAAGTGCCGCCGCGTTTCGAACGGCCAATACAACGCGCAGCCGAGCCCGCCATCGGTCAGTGTATCCAAGAGCGGATGACTCACGAGCACGATCGCGAGGTACAGCCCGAGGCGCCAGACCCGCGCGCCGAATGGTGCGGCGCTGATCGCGAGCACGATCGCGAGGGCAAAACAGAACACCAGCGAGTGCGAGGCCCCGCGATGTCCGAACTGGTTTGCGTAGCGGATGCCGAAGTGAAAGCCGATCACATCCGCATCGGGCAAAAGCGAGAGGACCGACCATGCAGCCATCCGCGTCAGCAGCGTTGCGGTCGACTCCGTTTTGCCGGTGTAGCTGCGCGCGGCGGCCATCCCGACCGCGACATGTCCAATGCTCGCCATCGCGCCGTTATAACGCACTGCGGGCTCGCGAGGGAGCTGGCCGGTGGCCAGTCCTTGCGAGCCCGCGTGTTGTACAGCGTTTTGTATTAGGCGTTTGCGACGGCTGCGGTTGCGGCCGAGCTGCTCTTGAGCGGGCGTTTCTTGCTGAGCTGAACGACATCAGCGGGCGGCGCGAGCTCAGCGGCCTCCGCACGAGCGACCTCCGCCTGCTGCTCCGCGGTCGGCGTGAGGTATTGCTTGATCTGCTGCTGCAGGTTGTGCGTGAGCGCGGGGATCATGCTGAGCCCTTCCTTCGCAGCCCAGCGCAGCACAGACGGCAGGTAGGGCGCGACCTTGCGCCCGCTGTTGAGCACCGCGCGACCATCCTCGATGGCGAGATCCTTGAGCCGGCTCGCGCCGCGCGCAACGTGCACGCGCGCTTGCTCGAGCTTGCTCTTGCCGACCAGCGGGCCGATCTCGTGGATGAGGTCGGCGCTCGAGCCGGAGACCACGTGCGGTGCCCTGTAGAGCGCCGAGCCGTAGCCTGAGCCCTGCAAGAACGCCTGCGCTTGCTCGCGTGTGATGCCGTGCTTCGTGAACGCATCCGCCAGCTCTTGTTGCGCGCGCTGACGCGCCTTGAACAAGAACAGCTGCACGCGCGAGTAGAAGTTCACCGCGCCTTCGCCGCTGGTCTCGACCGCGCAGAAGATGGCTTCGGGGAACAGCTCGGTGATCACGCTCTGCACGCCATCCGACACGCCCGAGCTGGGCATGCAGCCAAACGGCTTCACGCTCAGCGTCATGTGCGCTTTGTTGTGGACGACGTTCAAGATCAGCTTGGCCACTTCCATGTGGCCTTCGCCGCCGCGCAGCTCTTGGTTGTAGTGGCTGTGGCCCGCCTTTGCGACCTCATCCATGTCAGGCAGCTTGAAGTTCGAGAGACCGACAGCATGCGCAAACGTCTGGAAGATGCCGCGCAGCGCGAGCTCAGCGACCCACAAGCCCGCCATGCGCAGACCGACGTCCGCGCCCTTCAGACCGAACTGACCGGTGTCCTCGCCCTTCAGGAACATGCGCTGCTCGGTGTCGTGGCGGAGCTCCCATAGATTGTAGAGCAGCAAGAACGCGAGGATCTGGATCTCGTTTTCTGCGCCTTCCTGCTCGACGAACTGCTGCAGGTGGTAGTTGCCGTCGCCCTCGGTCGTCATCGCCCAGAACTCGCCCAGGATGCTGACCTTGGCCTTTGGCTGCGTGCGATCGACCTGCACGTGGCGCAGGTACTTGTTGCGCGCGCGACGCAGCGCGAACACCACGCTCTTGTGGTTCTCGAGCGCGTCGTACACCTCACGCTTGCTCGCTTCGAGCGCGCGGTCGGTCGCACCAGGCTCGACCTCGTACGGACGGATGCGATAGCCGATCGCGTTGATCACGTCGCCCGAGAACAGCGCGCGCGCGATCGCCAAGAAGAACGGCGGATCGAGCGGCAAACCGAGCTCATCGCCCGAAGCTTGTTTCACGCCACCGGTCTGCTGGAACAGCATCACGCGGAAGCCATCGAAGCCCGCGTCGCGCAGCGCTTTGCGGTACTCGGTGACGTACATGCCGAAGCGGCATGGCCCACATGCGCCCGCGGTCAGGAAGATGAAGTGCTTGACGATGTGGTCCGAGGACAGCCCTTCCTCGTCGCGCAGTCGGCACAGCTCTTTCACCAAGTTGCCGACGGTGAAGTACGTCGGATTGCACTGGCTGACGTTGCCGAACTCTTTGCCGAAGCGCAGGGCTTCGTTGTCCGGGCAGGCCAAGCTGCGGCAGTTGTAGCCGAGACCTTTGAGCGCGCCTTCGACCAGGAAGTCGTGCGCGATGGTCAGGCCGCCGACGAGAATCGTCGTGTGCGGCCGCTCCTTGGCAGTGAAATTCGGATCGATCATGGCATCAGTCCAATGATCGACCGGTTTGTCGAGCCCGAGTCGTGCCCGCTCTGCAGCTTCAAACTGCGCCAGCTCGTCTTCCACGTTGATGGTGTCACGCATGGCTTAAAACCTTTCCCTAGTTTTCGTCTACAGAGACACGACCTCCCCTTGGCGGCTCTTCTTGCGCAAGGGGATCAGTTTTTGACCATTGTTTGATTGGGGCTCCGGCGCGGCGGCAGGAGCTTGATATGCAGCAACTTTGCTGGCGAGCAGTGTGATTTGCGCTTCGAGCGCACCGTCGCGAGCGCTGCGCGCCACGAGCTGCTCTTGCTTCATGCGCAGCAGCTCCAAGCGCTTCTCGTCGAGCCGGCGCGAAAGCTCGGCTTTCTTCTCCGCCACGTCTTCGAGGCGCTCTTGATGCAGCTTCAGCGAGTGGACGTACGTCTTGACGCGGATCTTGATCGAGCCACCAGGCTTGTTTGCATCGATGTCGTGCAAGCCCAAGCTCGGCAGCGCGCTCTGCTCCACGATGCGATCGACGATGCCGTAAGTCGGCGCATCGTGACCGCACTTGAAGCTCGATAGATCCAAGAGCACGACGTTCGGATGACGCGCGGCAAACTTGGTCGCCCACACCTTCATCGCTGAGTTGGCGGAGTAGTTCTCCGGCCACACGTCGTTGATCTCGAGCGGCGACTTGATCTTGCCGCTGTCGAGATCTTCCTTGAAGAAGCGCGCGAGCCACTCTTCGTCCTTCGGGATCGAACGGATGCTGAGGATCGGATAGCCGAGCACTTGGAACTCATCCGGGATGCCGTGATGCAGGCCCGGATCCAAGTGGTACGGGCGACCGGTGACCAAGATCGCCAGGCGATTTTCCGCCTCGACTTGCTCGAGCACGACTCTGCCCTTGTCCTGTACGTCCTGGTCGAAGCGCTTGAGCGCAGCGAACCCTTGATCCGCCGCGAAGTCGCTCTCGTCTTGTGTGATCTCGAGCAGGTCCTTCCAGACCTCGAACAAGCGCTGCTTCATGCGCACGGGCTCGCTGAAGCTGAACGCAGGATCGATGTACTTGATGCCGCGCGTGCCGAAGAAGTCTTGTTCTTTGGTGAACGCGGCTTTGATCACGTCCGGCGTACCGGCGACGATCGGGCAGCTCGCGTGATCGACCGTGTCCTTCACGAACGAAGGTACGTGCGTGAGGATCGGGAAGAAGATCGCGTTCAGCGGGCGCTGCTTGTGCACATGGAACAGCAAGTGGTGGAAGTGCGCTTGCACCACCTTGGCCGGGAAGCACGGATCGACAGAGCCGTACTTGCCGCCCTCGCTCCACATCTCCTCGCTGGTCTCATCGCTGAAGATGATGTTGCGCGGCTCGACGCCGACACCTTCCAAATACGAGCGGAAGAAGGGCGCGGTCGAGTACATGTTGAGCACGCGCGGCATGGCCACGCGGAACTGCTTGCGACGCTTCTGCGCCTCTTCGCTGCTGCGCTCGAAGCCACGCGTGAAGTGGGTGCGCTTGACCTGACCCCAAAACGTGCGCGTGCTCTGCGAGTCCTGGATCGGGCTGCCCGCCTTGGGCATGGGCGCGAGGCCTTGCTGCCGCGCAAACGTCTTGCGCGCTTCGTACGCCACCATGTTCGGGTGGCTCTTCATCAGCTCTTTGCGCTCGGCGACCAGCTCGAGCATGGCCTCTTTCGACTCGACCATGCCCTTTTCACACGAGAAACCGCTGATGTAGCGGCTGGTCGAGCCATCCGGGCGGAACGCGTCGATGAAGGTGCGCGAGCAGTTGTTCGGGCAGAACGTGCACTTAGTCTCTTCGTCGTTCTTCGCTTGGAACTGCAAGTCGATCGCGGCATCGAGCCCGATAAACCTACTTGTGCCACGGCGCTTGACGACGCGCAGCGTTTCCATGGCCGCGCCGATCGCACCCGCTTCACCGCTGTGCGGATGCACGAACACTTCGCCGTCCGGCACGCGCTGCTTGATGTAATCGACTTGTGCTTTGACTGCCGCCAAGTTGTATTGCGTGCCGCCTTGCAGCACGAAGCGGCGGCCGAGCGAAGCGAGCCGAGGCACCGCGACAACGTATTGCCACACGTTCTTCGGCAACACCTGCGCGAGCCCCGCGAGCAGCTCTTCCTTGCCGAAGCCTTCCTTCTGGAAGTTCACGCGATCGGTGTCGAGAAACACCGCGCAGCCGTAATTGAACTTGGGCGCGAGCGTCGCGTTAAACGCGTTTTCTGCGTACTCGGTGACGGGCAGGCCGAACTGATCGGCCATGGCTTGGAGCAGCATGCCGTTGCCCGCGGAGCACTGATTGCTCAGCTTGAACGACTTGATGTCGCCGTTCTCCATGAACAAGACCTTGATGTCTTGGCCACCGATGTCGCAGATCACATCGATCTCGCCGAAGTAGTGCGTCGCGCTCATCATGTGCGCGATCGTCTCGACGACATTGACATCTGCGCGCACACACTCTTCGAGCACGTCTGCTGCGTAGCCAGTCGCACCGAAACCGGTGACTGTGAGCGTGGCACCTTGGGCGTGCACGCGGTCGCGAAGATCGCGCAGCAGCTCCTTGGTGTCCTGGATCGGATTGCCCTTGGAGAGCGTATACGACTTCAGCAGCAGCTCGCCGCTTTCATCCATGAGCACGGCTTTGGATGAGGTGCTGCCGCCGTCGAGGCCGATCACTGCGCGTACTTCTTGGCCGGGCTGGAACTTCGCTTCTGCGAACTTCGGAATGCGATAGGCCTCGATGAACGTGTCGAGCTCGTTCTTGTCTTGCACGAGCGGGGGACCTGCGTTCTTGCCCAAGCGCGAGGTGCGACCGGTCGAGATGTACTCGCGCAGCGCGTCGATGCCGCTGTAACGACCGACCGACGCCTCTTCGTGCAGGCCGTACATCACCGCGCCGTACGCCGCGTACAGCTCGGCGTTTTTCGGCACGACGATCAGCTCTTCGAGCGGCACGTCTTTCGGATAATCGTAGCCGCGCTCGTCCCAGGTCTCCGGGATGCGCTTGCGCCAGCACTGCTGCAAGAACGGCAAGTACGTGTTCGGCCCACCGAGCAGCAAGACCTTCGCGCGCAGCGTGTTGCCGCGCGTCAGCACTGACAAGTTCTGCATCACGATCGCATCGGCCAAGGAGCACATGATCTCCTCGGAAGGGATGCCGGTCTTCACCAAGTTGACGATGTCGGTCTCGGCGAACACGCCGCACTTGGCTGCAACGTGGTGCAGCTTGTCCGGATTGAACCAGAGCTGTGCGACCGACTCGGACGGCATGCCGACCTTGATCATGCACTTGTCGATGGTCGCGCCCGTGCCCGAAGCGCACTTGTCATTCATCGAGGTGCTGGCAGTCTTCTCGCCGGTCTTCTCGTTCGGCTTGAAGATGATGATCTTCGCGTCTTGTCCGCCGAGCTCGACCACTGAGCCTACGTCCGGATGCAGCGCTTCGACTGCGAGCGTGACCGCGTTGACCTCTTGCACGAACTTCGCGCCGAGCGGCTCGCACAGCGGGCCAGCGCCCGAGCCTGTGACGAACAAGCGCACGTCTTCAGTCTTCACGTCTGGCAGCGCTTGACCGATGCGTACCAGCAGATCGAGCGCGCAATCAGCTTGTTTTGTGTGGTGTCGCTTGTAGTCGTGCCAGAGGATTTGCCGTGTGTCGGGGTCGACAACACAGGCTTTGACAGTGGTGGATCCTACGTCCAATCCGATGACGACAGGTCTAGTCACATTACCCCTGATGCTAGTGGGTTGACACCGCTGCGGTGTTGTCTGTGGTTGCGTGGCCAGTGGTGAGTGGCCAGTGCGTCTGCTGTCTGGGTCCTGCTATGCGATATATGCATTCCCCTCTTCGCGTCCGCTCTCGTGGAGCGCTCGTCACAGCTACAACGTGCCCATACTCGCATACCGACCCGTAACAATTGCGAGTGATTTTCCGCACTGGCGTCGATTCTTCTATGCCACGCGTGGCGATATTGAGACTGGGTAACTCATTTGAAACATCTCTGTGGGGACTAGGTCACGCTGGTCAGCGCGCCTGTGTTCCCTGCCGCTCGCGATCCATCGCTCAGCTAGGCGGATCGCGATGATGTCGATGGCTCGTCCAGTTGCGCAGATGCATTGCAAGTCGAAGGATGTCTGTAATGCGACCAGCCCTCACGCACGTAGCGCTGCACGTCAAGGATCTCGACGCGACTGTTCGGTTCTACGAGACGCAATGCGAGCTGCGCTGCGTACACAGGCGGGGTGATCCTTCGCGCAGCGGCGCAGTCGCATGGCTCGCAGAACAGGGCCGCGAGCGCGAGTTCATCATCGTGCTGATCTCGGGCGGACCAGTGCGGTCGGTACAAGGCAACGACTTCAGCCACCTCGGCTTTGCGGTCGAGAGCACAGAGGCTGTCGACCGGATCGCTGCGCGCGGCGAAGCTGCGGGATGCCTCGCGTGGCCGCCGCGGCAAGAGCCTTATCCTGTGGGCTACTACTGCGCGCTGCGCGACCCGGACGGCAACTACATCGAGTTTTCCTACGGCCAACCGCTCGGCCCTGGAGCCGAAGCCTTGGACGAGAGCTTGGTCTCACCTGCTGGTTCTGGATACGATTGACTAGGCTGTCAGGCGCTCATCGAAGATCGCGACGGCGCGTGTCCAGCCCGCGGATGCGCCGCGGATCTTGTGCGGAAAGCAGCTGATGAAAAAGCCGTGGCCAGGCAGCGCTTCGAGGTTGTGCAGCTTCTCGAGATGACAATAGCCGATGTCACGACCGGCTTTGTGTCCCTCCCAGATCAACGTGGAGTCCTGCGTTTCCTGGTACTTCTTCGCCGTATGCACGAACGGTGCGTCCCAGCTCCATGCATCGGTCCCGGTGAGCCGCACACCACGCTCGAGCAAGTACATCGTGGCGTCGTAACCCATGCCACAACCCGCGCTCACATAATCCTTGTGCCCGTAGCGAGAGCCCGCGCGCGTATTGACGACGACGATCTCGAGCGGCTTTAGAATGTGCTCGATCCGCGCGAGCTCGGCTTCCACTTCGGCAGCTGACACAACATGACCATCCGGCAGGTGACGAAAGTCGAGCTTCACCGCGGGTTGGAAACACCAATCGAGCGGAACCTGATCGATCGAGATCGACTTTCGCTTCTCGCCGCTCTGAGCGTCCATCGTGCTGTGGAAGTGATAAGGGGCATCGAGATGCGTCCCGTTGTGTGTCGACAGCTGTACCCGCTCCACAGCCCAACCCTCGCCATCAGGCAAATCCTCACGCCGCAGGCCCGGAAAGAAGGGCGCGATCTGCTCGTAGGTTTGCTCATGCGTGAAGTAAGTGATCTGAGGCTCCAGCCCAGGCGGATCCGAAGCGACATCGTTTTCGAGATAGATGGATAGATCGATCAGCTTGCGAGTCATCTTTGCCCCACGTTGAGTCCCCGCCGCGCAGCATCTCGCAAGTCAGATGATCGTTCAACAGCTCGCGCTCGCGCTTGTTTGACTGGCAATGGGTGCTACGCACCGCTACGGTCGGCGTATCGCTTAACCCTTGATGGATCTTCGCTTGATGAAGTTGCAGCTATCTTTCTTCGCCGCGCTTATGTTGATGTGCACGCTGGGGACAAACGTGTCCTGCGCTCAAGCGGTGCTTACCAGCGAATATAAACTCACTAGCACCTATGTTGCGCCGGCAAAGTCAGCGCACTGGTACGGCTGGCAAACACTCTCGGCCGACTTGGCCAGTGTGGGGCTCACCGCGCTCGGCGTCTATCTCGCTGCAGACGGCGCCGGGAGCTCAGCAGGTTGGGGCATCATCGCCGCTGGGCTGATCAGCTACACGGCGATCACGCCGCTGCTGCACCTCGTCCATCGCAACCTGTGGATGTTCGGCAGCCTGCTGCTGCGCGGCGCCGTGATAGCCACCACCATCGCGGGAACGATCAACCTGATCCGCTGCATTGCGGACAATCCATGTTGGAGCGACGTAAGCGTCCCGCTGTTCCTAGGAGGACCCGCGCTCGCCGTAGTGACAACGGTGCTCGATACGGTCTTCGCGGTCGAACGTCGAAGAGCCAGCAACCTGAGTTGGGTGCCGTGGGCAGACACACGCAGCGCAGCAGGCGGCCTGACACTCATCGGTCGCTGGTAATCACTGCAGCCGTTGGCTGCGTTCGAGTCTTCTTCGAACGCACGAAACTACAACGAGCCTCCGTAGCCGGCGGCCCGTGCTCCAGCGTTGCTACTCCGCGCTGGCTCAGGCGCCAACTCGTCCACCGCAGCCACTTCAGTTTTCATGCGATTTGCGCCGCGCAGTTTGAGTGCGTCTGGCTTACCGAGCGAATCGCAACCCACGCTCAAGCAACAACGATCACGGTTCGAGCTCGCCCTCTTGCCATGTCCAATCACCCAAGCACCAGAGCGTGCGTGGGAGCTCGGACGTTTCGTGATCGGGCACTGATTGCGAGTGTTGTCTGCGGCCGCAGTCGACGCACTTGCGTTCTAGATCTTTCACTCCGCCTGAACGCGGGTCGATGAACGACAAGGTCCAGGAATGGAAGCGGCGTCCGGTGAGGACACAACCCAATGTCGAAACTGCTGGAGGGGTACTGCGGAACTTCATAACCATTTGACTCTATCTAGAACTAGCATATGTCACTCGTGACTGTCGAACGTGGATCGGTCTTATCCGCGCGATAGTAGAGGCCTTCTGGCTGCGCCGCGCATGCGCGACGTGAGCACATGGGGCGTCTGCAGCCATCAGCGGCGGCCAGCTCGGTGTGTAGCTTCCGCTGCCGCCCTTGTCGGGCAAAACTCGGTTGCGTGAGTACTCTCTGCGCCGCATGCACGCGCAGGTTCATCTCAATATTTTCGCGCTGCCGCGCGGTATTTCGTGTAGGAACGTCTGCACGTCTGGGCACGCGGGTGAGGGTCGCGCGCAGCCACGACTGTTAGCTGTAACCTCGAACGCAGCATGTTCGAGTGAACGCCGATCGTTTTCACCGCAATGTTTGCTGCAGCTCACCGCGATTCGTAATTCGATATCGCGTAAGGCCGCGAAGAAACCTACTATCTAGTGCATACGTCCCGCTTACGTGCGCTGGACATCTCCCGCATTTTCCAAGTTCCGCGTCCCTAGCAAGCAGAACGGAGCGAGATGAACACTTCCATGAACGACCTACGCATCGCTGTGATCGGGCTCGGCGTGCGCGCCTACCTGATCGGGCTCGCGCATCGACCCGGACAAGGCTCGAGAGTGGTGGCCCTATGCGACGTAGATGCTCGGGTGTTGGCGGAGCAGGTGCAGGCGCTGGGTGGCGCAAAACAGGTGTTTTTCGCCGAAGACCACCGGCGCGTCCTGGATCGTCCGGACGTCGACGCGGTGCTCGTGCTGACGCCGGATCACACACATGAAGCCATCGTGATCGACGCTCTGCGCGCGGGTAAGGCTGTGTTCTGCGACAAGCCGCTCGCGATCAGCACCTCGGGTTGCGACCGGATCTTGAGCACAGCGCAACAGTCAGGCTCACGTCTGTACGTGGGACACAACATGCGTCATTTCGCAATGGTAAAGCTGCTCAAGCAGCTGATCGAGCAGGGTGCGATCGGCGAGCCGCGTGCGATCTGGTGTCGGCACTTCGTAGGTCACGGTGGGGACTACTACTTCAAAGACTGGCACGCACAACGCCGTCATACGAACAGTCTGCTGTTGCAGAAAGGTGCGCACGACATCGATGTGATTCATTGGCTAGCTGCTGGTTCGGGTCGGCTGGTACAAGGGCTCGGTGGACTTGTCGTATACGGGGGCGTGAGCGACCGACATCAGGGGCAAAAGTCTGCCAATTGGCTCGACCCTCAGAACAACTGGCCGCCGCTCGCGCAGACCCAGCTGCACCCGGAGGTCGACGTCGAGGACTTGTCGATGATCCAAATGCGACTCGACAACGGCGTGTTCGCTTCGTATCAGCAGTGTCACTTCACACCCGATTACGTGCGTAATTACACTGTGATCGGTACCGAAGGCCGGATCGAGAACTTCGGCGACATCAGCGGGGTCGTGCGCCTTTGGAATCGGCGCCACGACTACGCGGAGCGCGGCGACCATGAGTTCCCGTTCCAGGCAGGTACGGGCGGCCATGGGGGCGCGGATGAGCTGCTGATGGCTGAGTTCATCCGCTTCGCGCGCTCCGGAGGGCACACGCAGACGTCGCCCGTAGCGGCACGCGAGGCCGTCGCTGTTGGCTGCGCGGGAGCCACCTCGCTGCGCTCCGGCGGCATGCCCGTGCAAGTGCCGCCCCTGCCTTCAGGGCTAATTGCATACTTCGCCGAGGGGCAGCGTTAGATCCGTAACCGTCGACGTAACCGTAACCGATCTTCGGTTACGGTTACGTGTGAGCACAGAGGGAGACGGCGCGACTACAACCCGCGCAGGCGGGTCGCGCTCGCTACGCGACTCACCCCGAGCGCAAACGCCGCATCGCGGAAGCTGCACTGGTAGTGCTTCTGCGCCGCGACCAGATCCTGCCAAGCGCTCCGCATGTAGTGCCGCAGCTCTTGATTTACGCGTTGTTCGTCCCAGCGAAAGCGCTGAATGTTCTGCACCCACTCCAAATACGACACCGTCACGCCACCTGCATTCGCATAAATATCAGGCAGCACGACGATGCCCTTGTCTTGAAAGACCTGATCCGCGTCCGGCACTGTCGGGTGGTTCGCGCCTTCGACGATCACCTTGGCCTGCACGTTCGAAGCATTGTCCTTGGTCAGCACGTTGCCGAGCGCTGCGGGCACGAGCACATCGCAAGGCTCAGCCAACAGCTCATTCGCAGCAAAGCCTTCACCTTGTGCGAAGCCGCGGATGCCATTGCGCTCGCGCACGTGCTTATCGAGCGCGCTGAGATCGAGACCCTTCGGATTACGCACAGCCCCTGTGACATCGGAGACCGCGACGACCAGCCCGCCTTGCTCCGAGAGCAGACGCGCAGCCCACGCGCCCACGTTGCCGTAACCCTGCAAGACGCAGCGCTTACCGGCGATCTTCTCGCCCACCGATTCGAGGTAGTTTTCCAAGGCGAACACCACACCACGACCGGTCGCGGCCTCGCGCCCGAGCGATCCACCGAGCTCGATCGGTTTGCCCGTCACGACACCTGGCTGCCAGCCGTGATATTTGGCGTATTCGTCCGTGATCCAACCCATGGTCGCGGCGTTGGTGCCCATGTCGGGCGCCGGAATGTCCTTGTCTGGCCCGATCACATCGTGGATACCTTGCACGAACGCGCGGGTCAGGCGCTGCAGCTCGCGCTGTGACATGCGGCTCGGGTCGCAGTTGACGCCGCCCTTGGCGCCACCGTAAGGCAAGTTGACGACCGCGGTCTTCCACGTCATCAGCTGCGCGAGCGCATTGACCTCGTCTGGATCGACGGCGGGATGATAGCGAATGCCACCTTTCATTGGCCCGCGCGCGTCGTCGTGCTGCACGCGATAGCACACGTACGTGGCAGTCGAGCCGTCGTCCAGCTCGAACGTGCACTCCACCTTGACCTCGCGCTTCGGAGTCTTCAAGCGACGCTTCATCGACTCGTTCAGACCGATGCGCTCGGCCGCGCGGTCAAAATATTGATTGGTCGCTTCACTCGGGGTCACGTGCGCTCCTTGGTGTGTGTCTGATCAAGCTCTAGCGCACGAGCGGGGGCGTGAGCAACGTCGCGATCATGTGCCGCGATAAGTCGAGTAACCAAAGGGGCTGAGCAATAGCGGCACGTGGTAGTGCTCGTCTGCAGCACGTATCTCGAACAACACGCTGACGCTAGGATAGAAGCCCACACGCTGCGTGCGTGCGAAGTAGGTCGCGGTATCGAAACGCAACTGATAAACGCCGACTTGCAAGCTGCCAGGTGCAAGCAGATCGAGCAGGCGACCTTGCGCGTTCGTTTGCCCGATGGCGAGCTGTGTCAGTTTGGCATCCGCAGGAAATTGTGTCGGATCTGTGTGTTCAGCGCGCGCGAGCTGCACGAGCACTCCGCTGGCGGGTTGGCCGAGCGCAGTGTCGAGAATGTGAACAGTGATCGGGCTCATACGATGAGTTGTAGTGCAAAAAGGTCCCCTCGTGCATGCAGCCTGCATGTGCATGCGTGCCGAGATGCCTTCCGCCCGGCTGCGCTCGGCGTGTGGCTCCGGGCCTTTTTTTGCTGGCCATCCTTCGGGGAGCACAGCGCGATTGGATCGGTGTCGTGGCGCGCGAGCCTGCCGTGGTGCGCTTGCGCCCGAGCACCAACGGGCATTCACCCGTGCTGCGTCACGCATTGTTCACGCGATCTTAGGCAGCGCGCGCGCACGGTCGAACATAAGGTTTCAGTCCTGTGAGGGCAGCGCTGTTGTTAGCGTACATGTGTCACTCAAAGCACAAAAGGCCGAAACGGGGCTCTATTCAGCGCTGTAGCTCTTCGGTACACTAGGTGGCTACGCATCGGCTTGTTATGAGTGCGAGAAGTCACAAGTCAGGCTGACTTGTCACAGACGGATGGGGTTGTTTGCTAGTGGCGCGGAGTAAAAGCGCCCGTGCACCGTCGTTGACAGGTGGATCAGTGAAGGAAAAAGGCAAGCTGCAAGAGCGCGCATCTGCGGAGCGTGTAGACGAATCTCTCGTACTGCGTCGGCACGAATCGGGGACCATTCCGATCGTTCGCATGCGTGCATCGCATGCGCCGTTGCCGGTTCAGCCCAAGGTGTTGGTTGTTGGGATCGTGCCGACGCTCACTTGGTCGGTCGCGCGCTCGCTCGTCCTCGCGGGCCACCGGCCGATCGTGCTCGGCTGGCATCGCAGCTCACCGATGCAGCTCTTCCCTGGCGTGAAGTACATGCAGTGGCACAACGTGCGCTGGTTCGACGACGAGCTCGACCCGCTGCTGGTCGATCAGGTGGAGGAGATCTGTCAGGAGCTAGAGATCGATTGTGTCCTGCCAGCTGACTATCCAACGACTGTGTTGTTGTCAGAGTATGGGTATGGTGTCAGGTCGGCACGCGTCGCGGCGGCGCCGCATCCCGGCTTGATGCGCGTGTTGCACAATAAGTGGGAGTTCTCGCGCATCTTGAAGCGGCTGGGCTTGCCGCAGCCGAACACCGAGCTCGCCAACGATGCCTCTTCGCTCGCAGCGACCAACCTAGAGTTTCCGATCGTGACCAAGCCGCTCGACCGATGGGGCGGGCTCGGCTTTCAAGTGCACCACAGTCACGAACAGCTCGAGCAGCGCATCGTCGAAGGCGGGTTAGCGTCGGACTATCCGCTGCTCGTTCAGGAGTACGTTCCCGGGCAAGATGTGGGCTTTGCGTTCTTGGCGCGCCATGGACAGCTGGTCGCACACGCAGCGTTCGAGCAACCCGTGCGTGGCAGCCGGCGGTACTTCGATGCACCGCGCTTGCGCCAATACGTCGCGACCTTGGTGCGCGAGACTGGCTATCACGGCGTGGGTGAGATCGACACGCGCTACGACCCGGAGACCGACGACTATAGATTGCTCGAGGTCAATCCTCGCTTCTGGGCGTCGATCGTCTATGCCGCGCACGCGGGCATGAACTTCCCCGACCTGCTTCTGCACCTGGATGCGTTGCCGCCCAACGTGGGTTTCACAGGACAAATGGTCCCAGTGCGGCTGTCGCTCTTCGAGCTCGGCGCCGCACGCAGTGTGCTGCTCGCCGAGGAGCTGTACAATTCGCTGCTGCGCGCGCGCTCGTGAGAGCAGGTCACAGTCGAGGGTCACGTAGCATAACGCGGGATTTAGCGTTAACGTTCCTCCCGGGAGGACCCCGTTGTGACGAAACATTATGATGTGATCATTGTGGGTGCTGGAATCTCCGGCATCACAGCCGCCTATCATCTGCAGAAGCAGTCACCTAGTAAGTCTTTTTTAGTACTCGAGGGGCGGGCTGATCTCGGCGGAACTTGGGATCTCTTCCGATATCCAGGAATTCGCTCGGATTCAGACATGTTTACGCTCGGCTATCGCTGGAAGCCCTGGCTCAAGCCCAAAGGCATCGCCGACGGGCAACTGATCCAGGACTATCTGCGTGAAGCCGCGCACGAGCAGGGAATCCACTCGAAGATCCGCTTTCAGTCGCGCGTCAAAGAGGCCAACTGGTCGAGTGAACGTGCGCGCTGGACACTGGATGTGCAGTCGGATTCGCAGAACAGTCACGGCGATAACACCGACAATCTTCGCTACACGTGCAATTTCCTGTACATGTGCTCGGGCTACTACGATTACGACCAAGGCTACGCGCCGAAGTTCGAGGGCCAGGATCAGTTTGCTGGCCGCATCGTGCATCCGCAGCAGTGGACACCTGACATCGAATACGCAGGGAAGCGGGTCGTAGTCATTGGCAGCGGCGCGACGGCGGTCACTTTGGTGCCAGCGTTGGCTGCAAAGGCTGCGCACACGGTCATGTTGCAGCGCTCGCCGTCGTACATTGTGTCGCTGCCAGCAGTCGACGCGGTCGCGGCGTTCTTTCGCAAGCGCATGTCGCCGATCAACGCGTATCGCGCCACGCGCTGGAAGAACATCAGCTTGAGCGCGTTTTTCTATCAGCTTGCACGTCGCAATCCCGCGGCAGCACGCAAGCGCATCGTCGACGCAGCGAAGGAAGCACTCGGCCCCAACGTCGACGTTGAAAAGCACTTCAATCCCCGCTACGGCGTGTGGGATCAGCGCGTGTGCATCGTGCCTGACGGCGACTTGTTCGAGTCGATCAAGTCCGGTCGCTCGGAGGTCGTGACCGATGAGATCGAGCGCTTCACGCCGCAAGGCATTCGCTTGCGTTCGGGACGTGAGCTCGAAGCCGATCTGATCGTCACCGCGACCGGCATCGAGATGAAGCTCATGGGCGGCGTCAAGGTCGCGGTCGATGGGCGCCCGTTCGAGGTGAGCCGCGCGCTCAGCTACAAGGGTTGTATGTTCACCGACCTGCCGAACGTCGCTTACAGCTTCGGCTACTTCAACGCCTCATGGACGCTCAAGGCCGATCTGATCGCGGAGTATGTGTGTCGCGTGCTCGCGCAGCTCGATGAAAAAGGCGCGAGCTACGTCGTGCCCCAACACAACGATCCCAACATCGGCGAAGAACCGTTCGTCCACTTCAGCAGCGGCTACGTGCAGCGCGCAGCGGCGCGCGTGCCGAAGCAGGGCGGTAAACACCCGTTTAAGCTCTATCAAAACTACCTCAAGGACATCTCGGTCCTGCGCTTCGGCAAGGTCGACGACGGCTTCCTAGCGTTCAAGCAGGCAGGTAAGCCGGTAGACAAGTCTGTGTCTCAGCCTGCCAATCAGGCAGAGCAGCCGCCGGCCTGAACGCGTCCGCGACAGCGGTGCGGCATTCGCCGCGCCGCTGTCGGCGGCAGCGTTAGTGCTAGATTTGGTCGCCTAGGACGCCAGAAGAATGGGAGAGGCGTAGCTTCCCTCGTTCTTCTGGCGTCTTAGGAGCGAGCGGCTGCTATCCTGGCTTGCACATGGAAGAACGAAAGCCTCCCACGCACATGCGCCGCGCCAAGCTCGCTAAGCGCGCGCAGGTCGTGCTGGGCCTGCTCACGGCAGGATTCATGCTGTATCGCATTGTCTCGGGCTTGATCGAGCACTAATACCTGCTCTCATGGCGCTGAGGTTACAGGCAGGGCTGTTCGTGTGTCTGCTCGCCTGCAACCACGCTGACAGCGGCAAAGTGTCGCAGCCCACAGATGCCGGCGAGCTCGAGGCCGATGCCGCAAGCCGACTCGATGCCGCCGACGCGGCTCAGCAAGACGCCAGCATGTCCGGCCAAGACGCATCCGTGAGCGAGCCGATATTCCACTGGAACCTGCCACCAGGTTTTCCGGCGCCCGTCGTCCCGCGCGACAACCCGATGACCGAAGCCAAAGTCGAGCTCGGCCGCCGGCTCTTCTACGACAAGCGCTTGTCTGGCAACGAATCGCAGTCATGCGCGAGCTGCCACAAGCAAGCGCTTGCCTTCAGCGACGGCCGCGCGACAGCGCTTGGGTCGACCGGCGAGCTGCATCCACGCGGCTCCATGTCGCTCGTCAACCTCGCATACTCTGCATCGCTCACCTGGTCCAATCCGCTGTTTGCGATCGGCGTGTTGCCCGAGCCACTGGAGCGTCAAACGCAACTGCCACTCTACGGCGACGCACCGGTCGAGCTGGGCCTCAAGGCGCAATCGCAACCGGTCCAACGGCTCGCTGAGGTCGAGCTATATCGCGAGCGCTTCGCCGCTGCGTTTCCCGACGAACCCGAGCCGATCAACGCATCGAACATCGGCCGCGCGCTCGCTGCGTTCGAGCGCGTGTTGATCTCAGGTGACTCCGCATACGATCGCTATCTGCATGGTGACGATGCCGCGCTCAGCGGCGCGCAGAAGCGCGGACAAGCGTTGTTTGCCGGCGAGCGCTTGCAGTGCGCGCAGTGTCACTCCGGGTTCAACCTGAGCGAGCACGTGCATTGGCAAGGCAAGTCCCAGATCGAGCTCCGCTATCGCAACACGGGCCTCTACAACATCGATGGCGCGGGCGCTTACCCAGCACCCAACACGGGCACGTTCGACGTCACGATGGAGCCGAGCGATATGGGCAAGTTCAAGGTGCCCACCTTACGCAACATCGCCATCACGGCACCGTACATGCACGACGGCAGCATCACGAGCTTGTCCGAAGTCATCGATCACTATGCGGCTGGCGGCCGCACCATCGCTTCGGGGCCGAATCGTGGCGTCGGCCGCGACAACCCGCTCAAAGACCCTTTGATCCACGGGTTCGAGCTGACAAACGACGAGCGCCGGGACCTTCTCGCGTTCCTAGAGAGCCTGACCGACTCAGCGTTTATCGCGAATCCTGCGTTCGCCGATCCCTGGGAGACGCCCCAGCAAGAGTGAGGCGAGGTGCGCCTGCAGCTACCGGCGGCACGTCGGCTCAAGCTCGGGCTGCTCTCGGTCGAACAGCTAAACGGGGGCAGAACGCCGTGATGAGCCGTCTCAGTCCAGAGCTGCTTCGCATCGTGCGCCTCGCCGAGCTGCTGCAGAACGTCGCGGACAGTGAACACATCGCGTGCATGGTGATCGATGGGTTCCTGGTCCACCACGAGCCCCAGCTGATCGAGATCAGCGGCGCCGTCGAGCAGGGTGACCTCTCGGTGCTCGCCCAAGCCGCGCATCGCCTGAAGGGCTCTGTATCTGCCGTCTCCGCTGCTGGGGCCTCCACAGCGCGCGCAGCGGCCATGGAGCTCGCAGCATTGCACGGCGATCTGAACGCTGTGCGTAGCGAGCTCGCAGCGCCCGCACCAAGGGTCGCCACACTAGAGGCGCTGCGCGCTTGGCGAGCGGAATGTGCACCATGAGCGACAAACACAAACGCATGGTCGTGCTGATCGCGGACGACGAGCCGGTGACTCGCAAGAACGTATTCACTCCAGCTCGCGGAAGTGGCCGCGGGTGATGTGTTGTTCGTGATGTCAGACGGGGTGATCGAAGCGCAAAGCTTCCAAGGCGAGACATTCGGTATTGAGCGCGTGTTAAACGTCCTGAGTGCACAGCGTCCGGTGGACGAGCTGTTCGATGATCTGCGCTCGGAGCTCTTACACTTTGCGCAAGGCCGTCAGGAGGATGACATCACACTGTTGGCTCATACTGTCGGCGCCTGAGAGTGCGACAACCGACCGCACTTTGAGTGCGGCATTTGACCGCGCTGAGTGATCTGGCTCCATGCACGCGTCGCGTTGTAACTCTGCGAGCGCGAACGGTTTCTAGCGCGTTCGCACGGAGGCGTTTGTGATGCGATCCACGCAATGTTTGCAGCTCGCTGCGGGGCTGAGTTTCGTGCTGCTCTTGGGGTGTGACGATGAGACAGGGGAGTCGACCGAGAGCGCCGAGCACGACGATGGTGATCATGCGCACGGCGGTGGCTCGACGCGCTCGTCCGGAGCATCAGGGTCGTCGGGCTCTTCGAAGCGCAACGATTCTAAGGAGCGCGCTGATGCTGGTGGCGCTGAACAGGACTCCGGCAAAACGCTCGAGAGGCGACCACAAGATGCTGGCCTAGACGCAGCTGAGTCAGACGGCGGGGAACGCCGCGTCGATGCAAGCAGCGATCTAGCCGCTGATGGCGGCAACGACGAGCCTGTGGCTGACAGCGGCAGCCCGGATGCGGCGGGCCCGGCCTCCGAAGCGAGCACACGCCGCGACGTCACGATCCGCTTCAAAGCCAAGATCGGCGAGCGCGAGTTCGCATGTGGTGAAACTTACGAGGCGCTCGGCTCGCAAGCCACGACCGTCACGCCACAAGACTTGCGTCTGTTCATCCAAGATCTCGCGCTGCTCGCAGAAGATGGCACGCGCGTGCCGGTGAAGAGCGAAGTACGCGCGCCGTGGCAATCCGAGAGCGTGGCGCTGCTCGACTTCGAAGACAGCACCGGCAACTGCTCGGGCACAGCGGAAACAAATGACGAGATCACCGGCAGCGTTCCGGCTGGCAATTACAAAGGCATTCGCTTTGCAGTTGGCGTGCCCGAGGCGCTGAACCACGCCGATCCCACAAAAGAAGCCGATCCGCTCAAGAGCTCGGCATCGCTGTCATGGAGCTGGCTCAGCGGCTTCCGCTTCGCAAAGATCGAGCTCGTCAAGGCCGAGACCTCGGAGTACGGCGCGGGCATGTTCCATCCGGGGTCACAAGCCTGCACGGGTAATCCTGCCGCAGGTAGCGTGAAATGCTCGAAGCCCAATCGCAATGCCATCGAGCTCGACGCGTTCGATCCCGCGACAGACACGATCGTAATCGATCTCGAGCCGCTGTTCGCTGCTACGGACCTGTCCGTCGAGACGGCATGTCACGCGGGCGACAAGACGGTGTGCGAGCCGATGTACAACGCGTGGGGCCTGAACCACGCTGATGGAGCGCCGAAAGACGGTCAGACTGTCTTCAAGATCGAATGACTATTGGAAGGTAATGAAGTTCGCGGGAAAGTCCTGTTCGATCGGCATGCCGCGCGCGAACAGGCTTTCCAACATCGCGCAACGTTCGGGCTCCGCACCGGGATCACACAGCTCGAGCTGTGCTGCCATCTCAGCGATCGTCACCTGCGCTTGGCGTTCTGTCGGGCGGTAGGCCACCGAGACGAACGCATCGGTGAAGTCGATGCTCTCGTCGCGGGTCTCAGCCGCATGACAGAACGCGCAGCTGGTTTGCCCTTCCTGGAACATCACACGCTCGAAGGGCGCGGCGTGTGTGACCTCGGTGGTCACGGGAAACTCGATCTCTGCTTTGAGCGTGCGCGCTTCAGGGCGCAGCTCGCCGAACTCCAGGAGGTGCTGGCCGATGCCGTCGAGCGCGACGGACAAGATCAGCTTGTCGTACAACACGAATACGCGTGGACTGCGCTGACCGACTGCGGGCTGTGCGCTCAGGATGCTGCGCGTCGCGTTGAGCGCGAGTGGTCTCGGCAAGCTCGTCAGCACGCATGCCAGTGACAGCGGTCTCGGCAGCGTATTGATGTGGTCGACGACGTCGGTCACGCGGTCCGGCGCTACAGTCAGCGCTCCGCGCTCGCAGGGATCATCGCTGGGCGGCGGCGCTTCGCTGATAGGCGCACCGCCGGAGCCGGCCGCAGTCTGCTGCTGCGGGCCGCCTACGCCCGCGTCCGCGCAGCCTGCGCCGAGCGAATACAAAATGAGACTGATAACCGCGAAACACCCGCGCAGCACCCACAACAAATAGATGATGCGCTGGGATCGGTCAACGCGCTCAACGGAAGTCGTTGACGTTGATGCGCCCTGCGGGGTTGTGCACGGCCGATGGCGCGGTCGTGTTTTGGTCGAGCCTGCGGTCCCAGTCGTTCGTGAGCGTGCGCACGACGACAGGAGAGGGCGTCGGATGGGTCGGCTCGGGCGGCAGCTCGAGCGCCGGCTTGAGCGACCTGGTGCTGCGCTTGGCCGTGCTGCTGGCGCTGCTTCCCGGCCTGGCTGGGGCAGCGATGCTCGGGTCCGGTGATGGCAGCATCACCGTGGTCTGGCCGAAGCTGGGAGTGGCCAATGTGGGTGCGAGCCCGAGCGGCGCGACCGGGGCGATCCCCGCAGGTGGTTCTGACGCTGCTGGCTGCACAGCTGCTGGGGGCTGCGCTTTTGCGATAGCAGGTTCGCTCTCGCCGCTCGTAGCGGCATGCTGCTGGACCTCTTCCGTTTGCGCTGGCGCGTCGATGCTCGGAAGCGAGGTGACCTCTGGATGGTTGAGGAAATACACCGCGACACCGGCGCACGCGAGCAGCGACACGAACGTGGCCGCGACGACCGCACGCGCCGCGCTGCGTGGCTTAGCCGCAGCAGCAGCTGGCAAGGGAGCGACAGGCGGCGTGCTGAGAACAGGCGCAGGCACCGGTTCCATGCTGCCGATGGGGAAGTCCCCCGAGACCTTCTCGTGTGGGGCGAGCGTCTGCATGCTGCGGAAGCGCACGCCACCCGAAAACAGCTCGAGCGCTTGAGCAAGCGACTTGACGTCCTGGAAACGGTCTTTGGGATCCCGCGCCATGGCCCGCTCGACGATCGCGATCAAGCGCGGATCGAGATCACGGTTGAGCGCTGCGATGCTGGGCAATGGCTCGGTCGCGATCTTGAGGATCAGCTCGTTGTAGGTCTCGGCATCGAACGGACGCTCACCGGTCAGCGCTTCGAACAAGATCACGCCGATCGCGTAGATGTCCGCGCGATGATCTACATCGCGTGCGCCGCGCACCTGCTCAGGTGACATGTAATAAGGCGTTCCGAGCACCGCGCCGCTGTGCGTGAGCGCGAGGTTTCGGACTTCGTCCGTGGTGATCTTCGAGATGCCGAAGTCGAGCACCTTGGGCTCGAGCTCTTCGCCGTATTCGGTGAAGCACAAGAAGATGTTTTCGGGCTTCAAGTCGCGGTGGATGACGCCGTGCTTGTGCGCCGCAGCCACGCCGCGCAGCGCAGGCATGAGCAGCGCGACCGCATCGACCACCGGCAGCCGTTGGCGGCACAAGCGATCGGCGAGCGTCTCGCCGCGCAAGTATTCCATCACGAGATACGCAGAGCCGTTCTCCGACCCCACATCGTAGATATCGACGATGTTGGGATGCGCGATGCGAGCGGTCGCACAAGCTTCTTGGATGAAGCGCTCGCGTGCTCCTTTGATTTGCCCGAGCGCAGGCAACATCCATTTCAGCGCGACGCGCTTGCTGCTTACGGTATGCGTTGCGGCGTAGACCACGCCCATACCGCCGCGCGCGAGCAGCTCTTCCACTCGGTACTTGTTGTCGATCAGCGAGCCCGGTCCAGGCACTGAGGAGGGCCTGTCGTCTGTTGTAGGCAGCTCTGCCTTCAGATTGTTTGCTGGTGCCGCGCCGCTGCTCTCAGCGGGTACAGCGCCTGAGCTGGCGAGAGTGTTCGTCTTGCTTTCAGCCATCGCCACCGCCGGACTCCTTGTGTGACTGCCCAACGTCGCTTCCCGAAACATGCGTCACACGCTAACTCCAAGCACACTAAAGTTAGCGTAAGTGGCCGTGCACTCGGGTGAATTGCATCACAACGTTTGACGTCTGCGACCTGATATGACCAAGCTCATGGTCGCGCCTGTCAGTGCCGAAGTGCAAGCGACCCGAGCATCCTAAGCAATCGCGGAGGCAACGTGCTGCGTTGGAAACTTGTAAGGAGGTTCTGCTCATGGTGGTTGAGTGGCCTATGTTTAGCGGCGTTCTTATGTGACGGTGTGCGAGCTGACCCACCACCCGCTGCGACAGCACCAGCAGCTGCATACGATCCGTTGATCGAAGAAGCGGTGCAGGCATACGAAGCAGGTCGCCACGCGGAGGCTCGTAGCGCGTTTCGCCGCGCGCACGCGCTGTATCCGACCTCACGAACGTTGCGCGGCATCGGGATGTGCTCGTTCAACTTGGGCGATTACACCGACGCTGTCTATCAGCTCGAACAAGCGCTGATCGATTCGCGCAAGCCGCTATCCGAGGAGCAGCAAACGCAGACGCGTGACCTGATCGCAAAAGCCAACACACGAGTTGGGCGCTTTCGCTTGCGCCTGACGCCACCTGAGGCCGTGCTGCGCGTCGATGGCAACGCTCCGCTGATCCTAGAGGGCAACGAGCTCTTGGTGGAAGCTGGCCAGCATGAGATCGAGGCGCGTGCGCCCGGTTTCCTGATGGCGCGCAGCAGCGTGAAGGTCGAAGGCGGTGACCGCACAACGCTCGTCTTCCACCTAATGCGCGACGAGTACGGGGTGGCGGACGCGAATACTTCGCCGCGTGACGTCGCACGCAAGTCCGCTGCAAGCGACGAAGCGCAAGGCGGCAATCACGCGTGGGTGCGGACCGCCGGCTACGTGAGCTTGGGCATTGGCGCAGCCAGCTTGCTCGGCTTCGCCGTCACCGGCGCGCTGGCGCTCGCGGACGAGAACAAACTGCAAGATCGCTGCCCAGATGAGATGTGCAGTGAGATGTATCGCTCGACAGTCCAGCGCTATAACACCATGCGTACTCTGGCCACGGTGACACTGATCGCCGGCGGCGCGCTGACAGTGCTCGGCAGTACACTGCTGATCGCGGGCCCTTCGGCGCAGCCTTCGGAGCGTGCGCGCAAGAAGTCGATCGAGCCTGTGCTGGGTCTTGGTGTCGTAGGGGTGAAAGGGAGCTTATGAACGCGCGTGTGTACAGCTTGCTTTGCGCGTTGCTCGCGGGATGCGTCCTGCCCGACTACGACGTGGTGAGCTCGAAAGATCGCGCGCGGCCTGATGCGGGCGCTGACTCAGGCCTAACTGGCGCGACCTCGTCTGAGCTCGCGGAGCTGTTTCCCGACGCTGAGCCCGACTGCGAGAGCTGCGCGAAAGATAACTGCTCGACTGCACGTACAGCTTGTGGCGCGGACTGCAGCGACTTCAGGTGGCCGGTCTCGCCAATCTGGCAGGTCAGTGACCAAGCCGATCCTTATGTGAAGTGCCTCGCGACCAAGTGCAATAGTCAGTGCAATGTGCTCTGGGGCTGCAACAGGGAATACTTGATGCCGGAAGCCCAAGGCTCCGGTGTGACGATTCGAGTGACAGATGCTGTCGCGATGGGCGAGGTTCCAGGCATTCGCGTCAAAGCTTGCCAAGACCTCGATCCCAGCTGCCAGATCGACGTGGGCCAATCCAGCTCGAACGTGACCAATGCCAGTGGTCGTGCCGTGCTCGCGTTGCCGCGCTCGTTCGAGGGTTACTTCTTGCTCGAGCAAGCGGAGCCGTCAGATGCAGCGTCTCGCTACATGCCTATGACAGTCACTTGGAGTCAGCCGTTATACAAGGTGGAGACTGTTCTGACTGTCAGTATGTTCAAGGCAGCTGCAGTTACAGCGTTGGCCGGCGGGGCGATTCCCGTGAAGACAGACAAGGGACACTTGGTCTTCAAGGCAATGAACTGTCTGCCTCAGCGTTATGTCGACAACCGAGAGCTGAACGCGAGCGCGGAGGGCGTCGTCGTGAACTACGCCCCTATGAACGAAGGCACGCCGGTGGTCTACACGCGCAACGGCCTGAAGATCAGCCCTGATGCGAAGGACACCTCGTACGACGGCGCAGGCTTCGGCGGGGCTTTCAACTTGTCTCCAGGTGCGATCAGCGTGTTGGGAGTGCATGACGACGTCGAAGTATCCAATGCGGTGTACACAGCGCGTCCGGGCGCGATCGGTATCGTGTTCCTGCTTCCGCGCGCTCGCTGAGCACCGAGTGAGCGTCGTGGCCGCGCTGGCGATCATCGCCGGCGCGGTGCTCGGTGTTCGCGCCGAAGACACAGCGCCAACACGTTGGTTGCCGCTGGCTTTACACGTGGTCGAGCAGGACGGCGAGCCGGTCGCAGACGAGGCATTCATTCAAGCTCGAGTCGATCGGGCCAACGAGATCTACGCCCGCTATCGCGTTGGTTTCGTGGTGCAACGACGGCTGCCGCTTAAAGAGGCGCACGCTCACTTGAGCTCGCGCGCTGATCGCGACGCGCTCGCGCCCTACCTGCAGCGCAAAGTGATCAACTGCTTCGTGGTCACATCACTGCGCGACGTGGACGAGCCGGAGCGCATGCGCCGAGGCGTCCATTGGCACGCGGCCTCACACCCTGGCGCGCATTACGTCATCATCTCACTGTTAGGTGACCGCGACGTCTTCAGCCACGAGCTCGGCCACTACCTCGGCAACCCCAACCACAGCCCAACGCCGGGCAACCTCATGAGCTACGAACGTGGGCCGATGCTGCCGTTCCTCGATCCAGCTCAGCTCACGCGCCTAGAAAGTTCGCTGCGAGGCTACTTCAAGCGCGGCGAGCTCGCTCCCGCAGCGCCACCGCGCTGACACAGCTGTCGCTCGAACGAGCGCGTGTCGCGCATCGCACAACGTGGGCAGAGCCGCACGATATCCCCAAGCGCATGGCTCACCGGCTTGCCGTATGATCGTAGCCGCATGGCTCAGCCCGCTTGGCGCAAGTTTCCCGTGGCCGCGCGCTGGTTGGCTTGGACGTGGGTTGCTTGGGCGCTGGCACTGTGGGCGGTGATGCTGTGGCTCGGTCCCGCCGAGAGCGCAGTGCGTCTAATGGATGGGCCACTGTTCATCGACTACGACGTGTACCGCGAGCAACTGCTGCGATTTGAGCGCAATGAGGCATTGGTCTCATCGCGTTGGTACTACCCGCCATTCGCTGCCGTGTTGTTCTGGCCGTTGCGCTGGCTGAGCAGGGACGTCGGCGCGCTGTGCTGGGCGGGCCTCGAGGCGATCGCGCTTCTGGCGCTGATTCGCATGTGCTGGTCGCTGCTCGAAGGCTGGCCGCGCTGGCCGCGTTTGGCAGCAGCGCTTGGTCTAGTGCTCGCGTCGTATCCCGTTTGTTGCTGTCTCGCATTCGGGCAAATCGGAATCTTGATCACTGTGCTCGCGCTCTGGAGTCTGTCAGATCCACGCCGCAGTCAGGGTTGGCTCGCAGCTGCAGGCGCGCTCAAGGTCTATCCGCTGCTGTATGCCCTCGGCTCCGCCGTGCGTATGGATCTCAAGCTGCTCGCGCGACTCGGTGCTTGGCTCTTTCTGCTCGGCCTGGTGGTGCCCCTGTGCTGGCTCGGTCCGAGCGCATGTTGGGAGCTTTTTCAAGGTACGTTGAGCGTGGTGCTGCGCACGCGCGGCCCGCGCTTCGACGCGGAGCAAACGCTGGACGGCGTGTTCATGCGGCTGTTCTACGCGCGCTCGCTCTTCGACAGCGAGCCGCGCGCGCTGCTTGTGGACATGCCGCTGCCGCTGGTGATCGGCTTGTCGATCCTGAGCACGGCAGCGCTGCCGGCCTATGCGCTCTGGCGCACGCGCTCGCGCAGCGCGTCCGATCCGCTCGTTATCTCGGCCGTGCTGATCGCATGCTGCCTTCTGATCAAGCCGGGCTGGGTGCACTACTGGATCGCACTTCCCTACGCGCAGGCCACGCTCTTGTCGCGCGCCCAACACGGTCGAGAGCTCAGTGTGTGCGCGCTCAGCGTGGCGCTGTCGGCGTTTCCGCTGTGTCGGGTCCTGCAGCCGCGAGCGGCGGAGTGGCTCGAGCTCTGGGGTGTTTTTCCTGTCTCAGGGCTTTGTGTGCTGTTCGGCCTCTGCGAGCTCGCCGCGCGTTCAGACCCGTTGCAGGCCGATCCAAAAGGCGTTTGCGATGCCATGCGCGATCCACGCGCGGGTCTGCTCCGGTAGGGTCGCGCGTGCTTCCGGGGGTGCTTCCACCTCCAGGTGTGCGAGCGCTTCCCCGAGTGGATGGCGATCGAGCAATGTGAAGAGCCGGGCTTGCAGGGGCTCGAGGCGGAGATGAGCGACGCCTTGTGCGTTGCGGAAGAAGGCCCATGTTTGTGCCGCTGTCAGCGGCGACGGTAGGGCCACCGCGGATTCGGAGGTGTCGTCGCGTAGGGTGAAGCGCAGCTCGACGAGGGGCCAGCGTTCGTCGACGCGTGCGTAAGCGGCACTGCTGACGAGCTTGCATTGTACGAGCTCGTTCGGTGAGTGTTTGCGCGGATCGAAGCGTGGCTCGGCGGGGGCATGAAAGACGCGGGCGAAAGCGGCGTCTACCGCCGTCGCTTCGAGCAGAATGGCTTTGGGTACTGGCACATCGCGAGGACCTCGGAATACGGCTTCGCTACGCAGGTTGTCTGCGAGGTAGCGATCGAAGCCGAGCGTGACGGCGTGGAGGTCGTAGTGCGCGGGCGGGTGCTCCAGCAAGTACTGCTGCGCGTGCAGGTTGAAGTGGAACATGCCGAGCAGGCGCGCTGTGAGCGGCCAGCTGGTTTGCATCACCGTGAGTAGGCGGAACCAGTATTGCCGGTTGTACACGGCCAAGCGCTCGCGCGCGTCACCTTGCACTGCCGCTGCGAGCGGCGAGCCGTAACGGCTGGTTTGGGCGCGCAGTGTGCCGCTGGCAGCGTCGAGCGGCGTGCGCAGCACTTCACCGAAGCGGCGCTGCAGGTCGGCCAACCACGCGTCGGTCGCAGCGCGATTCATCCGCGCACCGTGCGCTCAGTGCGCACTGTGGTTGCGCGGGCGAGCTCGGCGAGCGCAACTGGCATCGGAGGGATGGAGGCGTCCCACTCGAGCAGGGTGGGGAATGGACCACCGAGTTGCCAGGCTGCCGCGTACAGCTGCCAGACTTCGTCGCATACCGGGCGATCGTGGGTGTCTACGATCGTGCCGTCGGGCTCGCGACTGTGACCTGCCAGGTGCACTTGCAGCACACGCGCGTAGTCGATCGCGCGCAAGTACGTGTGCGGATCGAAGCCGTGGTTTTGGCTCGAAACGTAGATGTTGTTGATGTCGAGCATGTAGTGGCAGCCGGCTTCATGCACGACGCGCGTGTAGAACTCGTGCTCGCTCATGCTCGACTCGTTGAAGCTGACGTAGCTCGACAGATTTTCGAGGCCGAAGGGTCGGTCGAGTCGCTTCTGGACGTAGTGGGCGCGCTCGGCAGCGAGCTCGATCAGCTGCGGCACGTATGGCAGCGGCAACAGGTCGTGATGGTTGTAGCCGTGGCTGCCAGTCCAGCACAGATGATCGGTCACGAACGGCGCATCGAGCTTGTCCGCGAGCCGGCACAGGCCATCGAGATACGTCTCGCTCAGAGGCTCGTGGCTCAGCAAATTGAGGCCAACGCCGTGCATCACGACGCTGTAGCGCTCGCGGATGCGCGCGAGATGCCGCGCCGGTGGCTCGGCGTCGCCCATGAAGTTCTCGCTGATAACCTCGAGGTAGCCGAGCTCCGGCCAGTGCTCGAACAGGTACGGGTAGTGCGGCAGGCGCAGGCCCAGTCCGAGCGCGTTGGCAGGCAAACCGCGCGAGAGTGCTGTGTATTTGGGGGTACTCACAGCCTCGCTCTCGGAAGCGCTCATGCCGGGCTTAGCATTCGGCGCTGTGTGGCGCGGCGCAAGCCGAGTCGCCGCGTGCCGTTAGCATCGTTTATGGACATGGCGAGAGGCGATTCGCAGCGGTGTTTTGTCGCACCGGCCCGTAACGGCAGCCGAAAGCGGCGTCCATCGCGGTTGCGACATCGTGCCGCACGCATGGGCGCTTGCGGCACTGGGCCGGCCACGCAAAGTGCCTCGCGTACTCTTTGCACACGGAGCTCTCAGCATGGCTGCACCCCTCCTCGACGCTTCTTCCAAAAACTACTCGGGCACCAAGCCGACCGCGATCGCACCCAGTCCGCGCATGTTGCAGGCGGCGTTGTCCGGATTGATGGTGGCAGGTGCCTTTGGTTGCTCAGACAGCGACAAGAGCGCGCTGTCGGAGAGCTCCGCGGAAGAGCTATCGAACGACCAGCTCAAAGCGATGTGCGCGGACATGGTCGCGGACGCGAAGAAAGAGGCCGAGGAAAAGGCGGCCGATGCCAAAGACGAGCCAGACGTCGACGCGCTGTGCGCGGACAAGGTCAAGGACGCGCAGAGCGCGTGCGAGAAGCCGAACACCGACGAGCTGTGCAAGGACGCGATCGCGACGGCTGTGACGGAAGTGGAGAAGGACACCACGACGCTGTGCGCGGATGCGGTCAAAGAGGCCGAGGTCAAGGCGACGAAGCCCAAGACGCCCGACGAGAAGATGACCAATTCCGAGCAGAAGGAATATACCTTCGCGGATCTCACCAAGACCTGCGACAGCCGCGGTGGCTACGTGCAGGTGCATGCAGCCTGTGGCGGCGTGAACGCTTGCAGTGGCTTCTCCTACGGCGACTGGGGCCCCGGCGCGGCCACGCTCACCGAGCACTCGTGCACCGGCGTGAACGGCTGTGCTGGCTTGTCCTGTGTGGTGCTTCCCGAAGAAAAGAATAAAGAGAAGTCGGGCGCGGAGCTGTACGACCTGTTGTTCGCGGACACCGAGCCGAACTCGTGCTCAGGCTGCCACGCCGATCACTCGGGTGACGAGCCGGACTTGAGCAAGTTCGCGGTGTACCTGCTCGAAGGCTCGACGCGCACGGCGGCGAACTGGCTGGATCGCAGCGCGGCGGATCAAGAGCGTGTTGTGGCGTTCGGCGCACACTCGGTGCTGCCCGACGGTACAGCGATGGCGAACATGGCCGCATACAACAAGGTGTTGTCGCGCAAAGAGATCGAGAAGGTCGTCGCGCACCTCCGCACGCTCACCCCGATGATCAAGGTCATCAAGACAAAAGACGTGCAGTCGTCGCCTTCGGAGCACTGATCAGGCAGTGAGGGCCGCCAGCGCGTGGGTGCTGGCGGCTGCCGCTACCAGCGGCGAGTGTCCTGCGGCTTGATGCGTTGCGCGGAACGCCGCGAGTCTTTCTAGCTGCGTGAGCACGGGCGCATCGATCGGGTCGAGCTCTTCGAGCGCGTCGGCCGGGACGCTGTGCCCAGCGGATCGGACCTGCGCGGCGAGCTCGGGCACGATGGCTACCGCATAGCCGAGCTGCGCGGCCGAAGGTTGAGCATGTTCGCGCTCCGCCCAGAGCGTCCGCGCTGCTTCCTCGGCGAATGCACGGATGCTCGGTGCCTGCTCGTGGCCCACCGCGCTGGCGCAGCGCCAGAGTAGGTAGTGCACCGCGAGATCGTCCGGCCGGTCCACTTCAATCTGATCGAGCAGCTCGTACGCTCGCTCCAGCTGTCCGGCCAAATAGGCACAAAGCCCGCGGGCCCAACGCGCGTCGCTTGCGGCCATCCCCGCCGCCGATAGCTGCGAATCCAGCCGCTCGACCAGCAGTGCCTCGTGCTGAGCCAGCCTCACGGCAGGCTCCAGTTCCATGCGCGCTGGTCGCGGCTCATGTGCCACCAACGACTGCGCCTCGGGAGGCGACGCAGGCTCGGGCGGTGCAGCTGCTGGCGTCGTGCCGCCGGTCGCGGAGCGCGGGGCGCTGAGCGCCGAGGGCGTGTGGCTCGATTCGTTGCCGCTGCGGAGCAAGGCGCGCACGAGCGCTGGCGCGTAGAGCTCTTGCGAGAACACGCGTAGGAGCACGGGATGCTCTGCTGGTAGCTGTGCGACGGCTGGGGCGCGCGCGGCGCTTCGGAACAGCGGTTCAGCTTGGGCCCATTGGCCGAGCCGGGCGAGCGCGGCGGCGTAGCGCAGGCGTCTTTGCAAGCTGGCCGCGTCGTCTTGCTCCAGCGCGCGCGTGGTCTCGAGCACGCGGCGGCGATAGGGCAGCGCCGCGGCCCAGTCTTTGCGCCGCTCATGCACGATCGCGAGGCCCGCGAGCGCAGCGTGCCAGTTCGGGTCGAGCTGCAAGCAGCGCTGGAAGTATTGCTCCGCGCCGCTGAGATCATCGCCATCGAGCGCATGGTTGCCAGCCGTGGCCCAGACCGACGCGCGCTCGGGAAAGTAGCGCTGACACATCAGCTGCATCAGGCTCGCGTCGCGGCTTTGCCCGCTGCGATGCAGCGCCTCCCAGCGCAGCGCGAGCCGCTCGCTCAGGTGCGTGCGATCCGCGAGCACATGGCGGTCGAAACGCAGCATGCCTTCGGCTGGCGCCCCCGCGACGCACAGCCGCAAGAACTCGTCGATCGACACACCCGGCTGCAGCAGCGCAGCGATCGCGACCTCGCTCGCTGCGATCGCGGAAGTGTAGTCACGCATATGCATCGCGAGCCGGGCACGCTCGGCAGCGACCTCCGGGTCGCTCGCGAGCTGCGCCAGGGCGCTCAGTGCAAACGCGAGCGGGATCAGCTCGAGCTCTTTGACCAGCGCGATCAGCGGCAGGGCGTGCACGACGGGCAGCGTGCTCATGCGGCTCGCTGTGCTGCGCAGCAAACCCTGAAGCTCCGAGCGGCGCTGGCCCGCGCGCAACCACGCGAGCAGTGCGGGAATTCGCGGATCTCTCCAGTCGCACGCCCCGCTGCCGAGTTGCTCGATCAGCGCTGCCAGCTCAGGTCGTGTTTGGTCCACTTCAGACACAGCTGCGAGCCTGACGCGCGCACGCGGAATGTCCAGTATCGTCTCAGTGCACAGGGTGCGGCATTCGGTCGCGGCCGGCCCGCACCGTGGAAGTGCGTGCTACATCCAGCCATGCCTATCCATCCGGCCCATCGCATCTTGTTCGCCACGCTGATTTTGGCTGGCTGTGGCGACAGCAACCCGACCGAGAGCGATGCGGGCGCGAAGTCTGATGCTGCGGTGGACAGCGGCAAGCCTGACGCCACGACCCGCGCTGATTCGGGCACGGACGCGGGTCGTCCCAACGAACAAGACGCAGCGACAGATGCAGGGTCTGCCGTGGATGCCGCGCCGGTGGGCGACGACGAACAGGTGGTCGAGCTGCGCTTCCACGCGCAGCTCGGCGAGCAGCCGATCGCGTGTGGCAGCAGCTTCGAAAGCCAAGGCAGCACGGCGCAGACCATCACCCTGCGCGACCTGCGCGTGTTCGTGCAAGACGTCGCGCTGGTCGACGCAGCTGGGCGCGAAGTGCCCGTGAAGCTCGACACCCGCGCGCCCTGGCAGAACGCCGAAGTCGCGCTGCTCGACTTCGAAGACTCGACGGGCGAGTGCTTCAGCACACCCGAGACCAATGAGCAGATCACGGGCGTGGTGCCGAAGGGAGATTACGTCGCGGTGCGCTTCTCGCACGGCGTACCGGAGAAGCTGAACCACTCCGATCCCAAGATGTTCCCGCCGCCGCTGCAGACGCCCGGCATGAGCTGGAATTGGCTGCTCGGTCTGCGCTTCTTGAAGCTCGAGGTGGGCACGGCCGATGTCGAGGGTGTCGACGCGGGTGCGGCGCCGGGCAGCTTCTCGCTGCATGTCGGCAGCACTGGCTGCGCAGGTAACCAAAACGAAGGCACGATCAAGTGCGCCAAGCCCAACCGCAGCCGCATCGAGCTCAAAGACTTCGAGCTTGCTAAGAGCGAGATCGTGCTCGACATCAAGCCGCTGATCAGCGGCAGTGATCTCTCGGAAACCATCGAGTGCCACTCCGGCACCGCCGTGTGCGATCCGCTGTTCAAGGCCGTTGGCGTGAGCTACGCGAGCGGGGCCCCGAGCAAAGACCAAACCGTTTTCCGGCTCAAGTAGCTCACTGCTCGCCCTCTTCAAAGGCCTCGTCTTCGTCCTTCTCCACGCGTGTGAGCCAAGTGGTCATGGCGCGCAGGTGCGTGTCGAAGCTCTCGCGGGCTTGACTCAGCGGATCCTTGTTGCCGCTCATGGCTGCGAGCCTGGCGGCTGGATAGCTGTCGCCCAACGCTTTCATCAGCGCTTCGTAGTCGCCGTGTAGGTTCGAGCTGCTCTTCCAGCGGTCCAGGCCGTCGATGCTGGCTTGGATCTCTTGCAAGCTGCTCTGCTGGGCGGCTTGTCTGCTCTGAAGATCCGCCGGCGTCTTGGGCTGATCCAAGCGCTCGCGCGCGTCTTTGAGGCGCTTGATCAGCGCGTGATGCTCAGCCGCATGATTCTTGTCGAAGAACATCTTGCGCTCGACTTCTTCGGCCTGCAGGTGCTTTCGCCACTGCAGCTCCGAGCGCTTGCCTGCAGCGGGATCCTCTTTCAACGGCGGCTGATCCGCAGTCACGATCGGCCCGAGTCGTTCGCGCACCGTCGCATCACTCGGGGCGTTACGACAGGCAGCCATCACTGCAAACAACCCTAAAACACGGAACATCACGGAGGGCCTGCCGCACCGATCGCACGCGCCACGTAGATGTCGCCGCTGTCATTGCGCGTGTCTTGCCACACGACGACCACATCTTCGCCCTGCACGACGACGCCTTTATAATCGCCGAGGAAATCGAGATCACCCGTGCCGCGCTCTTCGGTGATCTCGATGTTCTTCTCGAAGCCTTTTTCGGGATCCGCCGAGCGCGCGTAGTAGGTCGCGTTGTCGCCGTTGTTGCGGTAGTCGGTCCAAGCGACGTGCACACGCCCGTAGGTGTCGACACCGACCCACGGCTCGAACTGGCGCGAGCGGGTGGTGTTGTCATTCACGCGGATCGGATCGGTCCATGTTTCGCCGCCGTCCTTCGAATACAGCACGAAGACGTCATCGTCGCCTTCACCGTCCGGCATGGTGCTGGACCAGGTGATCGCCACGAACTTGCCCGTGGGATCTGCGCCCGCTCCGACGATCGGATGCTGCCGCGGCTGACACTGGAAGCAGAAGCGACCCATGTCGGGCAGCAGATCGCGCCGCGTCTCCCAGGTCTTGCCATTGTCTTTGCTGCGCAGATAGCGCAGCTGATTGCGATCGGAGTCAGCGTTGTAAGGCACGTGCACGAGGCCGGTGGTCGACGTGGTGATCGCCGTGCCGTGGATGATGTTGCCGGTGGTCTGCGTGGTCTCCCACGTCACACCCATGTCGATCGAACGCTTGATGCCACCGGGATTTCCGAGCCACGAAACGAACAGCACGCCGGGCTCGACGCCGCCTCCGAAGTACGGCTTGTCTGGTGCGCTTTGGATCTCGCTCACCTCGGACCAAGTCACACCTTTGTCCTTCGAGGTTCTGAGCTTGATCTGCCCGGTGCGGCCGGCTTGGATGTATTGCTGACAACCTGCGTAGAACGTGCCGCCGCCGTCGATCGCGACCGCGGGGTCGCCCACGAAGTTCGACGTGTTGCCGATCGTCACGTTCTTGCTCCACGTCTCGCCGCCGTCGGTCGACCAGCTGAACGAGCACGTGCGCTCGGCGCGTTCATCCATCCAACCTGCGATGAGCGTTCCGTTGGGTCCTGCAGCCAACGCCACTTCAGTTTGACGCCCGCGGCCGGTGTCGTCGTTCAGCTTGATGTTCTTGCCGAATGTCACCGGCTCGGAGCCCGAGTGCGGTCGAGACGTGCTCGAGCCCGCCGCACCGGCCGCGCCCATGCCTGCCGCATTGGCAGTGGCACCTGCTCCAGCTGGTGCTGGTGCTGGCGTTCCGGCGACTGCGCCCACGCCGCCTGCTGCGGGTGTGCCGGCAACCCCGACGCCCGTTGCGCCGAGTTTACCAGCTGTACCCGTTCCGGCGACCGCTGCGGCGCTGCCAGCGAGGCTCGCGCCGGCGCCTGCCGCTGTGCCTGTCATGGCGCCTGGAACGGTGCCAGGAGGTGTCGTCCCAACCGGTGCACCGCCACTCGATTCCACGCTCGCGGTTTTCGAACTACAAGCCGAGGCGACGACCCATACGCAGAGCGTACCGAGGACAAAAGAATACCGGTGCATGCCGTCCTGTGACTCTGGTCGGCTGTGACGGGTCAAGCAAGCCGCGTCGCTAGCGGGGACCCCAGAACTCGTCCCAGATTCGGTCCACTCGGGCTTCGTATTGGCCTTGGGTCAGCTCGCCTCGGGCGTAGCGATCGCGTTCGGTCCAGATCTTCTGACGTCGGCGCTCGCGCAGCTGCCAGACCGCTTCCTGAAACGCGGTGGCATCGACGTCGCGTTGCTTGTAAGCCGCGCGGGCTTCTCGAAAGCTCGAGTAGCTGAGCGGCATCTTCGCGAGCACGGCGCGCCGCTCGCGATTCGGATACGGGATCAGCAAGCGACCGAACGCGCGTGCGACTGCGCGCCCGATCGCACGCAGGCCGTAGTGCTGGGCGACATGTGCGCGCTCATCGTCGTCGAGCGAGATCTCGTCCAGCTCGTCCTCGCGCACGGCCTCGATGTGCGTAGCAGCCGAGCGGCTGGTCTCTGCAGCTGATGGCGGCTCACGGTTCGCCGCCGCGTATTCGCGACTCTGTTCATGCTCGCTGGCGATCTCCGCAGCACGCTCACGCGCAGGGTCAGCAGAAGACGGGCGCCCATTTCGCGCCGTGTCGGCCGCGCGCCCCATCTCCAACACGCGCGCGACATCCAGCCCAGTCCCTCGGGCTTCCTGGTCTGCAGGCTCGTGCTGCCGCACAGCCTCGGCTTCGGCAGCGGTGTCTTCCGGATCGCGCAATCTCGCCATCTCCGGCGCTACGCGCTCGCTCTGCTCCTGCGGCGTGCTGGCTCTGTCAGGTTCGCGTGCCTCTGCGCGCACCGGAAGATCGCTCGTGCTGCGCTCGTTCGTTGCGCGCTCGGAGTGCGGCTGATCGGCCCTTGGCTCGGCGCGTTGCGCTCGCGGGGCATCGAGGCTGCGGTCGCGACGTTCGTGGTCGCTATCGGCGCGCGGGCCGATGCGGGGGTGGCTCTCTCGTTTGATCGAGTAGACCGTCGGCTCTTTGGCAGTCGACTTGCTCTTGTCGTCGGGGAGCACCGTTTGTGGTGCCGGCAAAGGCGCTGGCGTTGTGATATGCACGCCGCTTGCAGCCAATGGCTGCGCAGCGTCGATCACTGACGGCGCCCAGCGAAACGCGAGCGCGCTTGCCGCGCTGAGCACCATCGCCGCGCCCAAAAAGAACCACCCAGGCCGAAGCTGCGCACCCGTCACTGCCCTCGGCGCACGTGCACTCTGAAACGCCTGCTCGGCTCGAGCTGAAGTTGTCGACTCAGCGCCGACGCGAGAACCATCCAGCTCCCGCGCACCCGTTGCAGCCGAGAGCGGTGAGCTGGTTGGTGTGGCCGAGGCGACATCGCCGGGATGATCAGCCCCAGCCACGAACGGCGTGGCCAGCACCGCCTCAGCGTCTCGCGCGTCGGCTGCTGCTGACGGCGGCGTGGCAGTGCGTGCTCGTGGTGTCGCACGCACGCGTGCGCTCTGAAACGCCTGCTCGGCTCGAGCTGAAGTTGCCGACTCAGCGCCGACGCGAGAACCATTCAGCTCCCGCGTTGGGGCTTTGGCTTCGCGGACTGCAGCTGAGCGCGGCGTGCCGCGGCGTGCGCTGGCGGGCGGCGCAGCAGGGGTGAGGTCGAGCGCGCGCATGGTGCCGGTCGCGCCAGCGATGCCTAAGCGCGTAGAGATGGCTGTGACAGTGTCCAGCGCTTCGGCGGCGCTGGGCCGCTCGCTCGGGTCTTTGGAGAGCAAACGATCGAGCAGAGTTTGCAAGCTGCTCTGCTCGCGCAGCTGCACGCCTGCCTCTTCGAGGCGCATGGGCGCACGTGCGACGTGCGCGAGCAAGAGGGTGACTGCGGTGTGCGACTCGAAGACCGGGCGCCCAGTGAGCATCTCGAACAGCACCACGCCGAGCGAATACACGTCGCTCTTACCATCGACGCGCAGACCTTGAGCTTGCTCGGGCGACATGTACATCGGCGTTCCGATGATCATGCCCGCACCGGTCAAGCGGCTCTTACGCTGCGCTTGCGCGATGCCCGCGATCCCAAAGTCCATCACCTTTGCGACGACGTCCGCACCGCGCACGTTCGCAAGAAAGATGTTGTCCGGCTTGATGTCGCGGTGCGTGATCCCGAGCGCGTGCGCCTCACACAGCGCGAGCAACACCTGTCGTGCGATCGCCAACGTCGCTGCCAGCGGCAACGGACCATGCGCTTGCAGCTGGCGCGCGAGATCGTTGCCTTCGAGCAGCTCCATGACCATGAACAGCTCTTCCGACTCGGTCACACCGAAGTCGAACAAGCGCACGCTGTTCGGATGACTCAAGCTCGCGGTGGCTTCGGCTTCCCGCCGAAAGCGCTGTACCCACTCGCGCGGATGAGGCGCTTGGCCCGCGATCACCTTGATCGCGACTGGCCGATTCACCGAGAGCTGGCGACCGCGATACACGCGCCCCATACCGCCAGCACCAAGCAGTGCTTCGATTCGGTATTGCCCGCCGAGCGTACGCCCGAGCTGCGGGTCGGCTTCTGGTCTAGCGCTCATCGCTTTATGGGCGGCGCGACCGTGTCGATCACGCAACCATGGGGTTATGACTCTTGAAACGAGCTATAGCCACGCACGCCGGTAGATTTCTGTGAAAATAGTCACACAACTCTCACGTTCCCGCGGCGAAAACGCATTCAGTGCGACAGCCTTGCACGCTGCAGTGTGAGTCGCGCTGACACACGCCAAATGGCGTTAGCAACTGACCGTCGTGCTTGACGCCTACAGCTGCGCGCATATGGTCCAACGCACAGGAGGCGCGATGGCACTCGAATATTATACGAACCCGATGAGCCGCGGGATGATCGGCCATTGGATGTTGGAAGAAGTCGGTCAGCCCTACGAAACGACGTGGTTGGCGTGGGGACCCACGGGCAACAAAAGCCCCGAGTACTTGAAGATCAATCCGATGGGCAAAGTGCCTACGCTTATTCACGACGGTCGCGTCGTGACGGAGGCTGCTGCGGTCTGTATCTACTTGTCGGAAGCATTTCCGCAGGCGAGCTTGAAGCCGAGCCTCGAGCACTTGGCTGATTACTACCGCTGGATCATGTTCTGTGCGGGTCCCGTCGAACATGCCGTCACGGGCAAGGCGATGGGTTGGCAGGTCGCGACCGAACGCAAAGGGATGGTCGGCTTCGGCTCATACGATGAAACCGTCAGCGCGCTCGAAGGCCTGTTGAAGACGCGCGATTACGTGTGTGGCAAGCATTTCACCGCGGCGGATGTCTACGTCGGCAGCACGGTGGGGTGGGGCGTGAACTTTGGCACGTTGCCGAAGTTGCCTGCGTTTGTTGCGTACAACGAGCGCATGGTTACCCGCCCGGCGCATCAACGGGTGCAGCAGCTGTGCGCGGCGAAAGCCGCGGAGCTCAAGGCAAACCAGTAGTTCTCTGACAATCGTCGTAATCGCAACCGTAACCGTCGACGTGACCGGGATACGGTTACGGTTGCGTGGGTTTGGGGCACGGGCACGAGTTGTGACTATTCGGCGCACGCGTGCCTAGCGAAGCGCTAACCGGTGGGTGGCAAAGCTTCGCGCGCGGCGCCGAGCCACTTCGCGAGCGCGAGCGGGGGAAGCACCACACCCGTCTGCCTTTCGTGCGCAGCGGGCAACCAACCGACGACCTCTTCGCACGCACCGAACACGCGAAAGTCGAACGTGCTCGGCGCGAACACCCGCATCCCGATGACTGCGTTGCGCATCGCGCTCGCCCAAAACCCGCTCCCCAGCACAACGATCCCGACACATGCGAGGCCAGCGGCGCGCTCCTTCATCAACTGCATGAAGACCTGCCGCGCGTTGCTGTCCGGCAGCGGGCGCTTGTTGTGGATCACGTGGATGAACGACTGCCGCAGGCCCTGGGCTTCGGGGCGGTCGAGCGTGCGCGACACGAGAGAAGCCGCCGGGCCCGTCGCCTGTCCGGTCCACACGCAGATCGCGAGGTTCCGCCAGCCTCGGACCAGTACTACCCCGGGAAGCTCCGCGAGGAGCTGATCTGTCGAGTCGTTCGGCGTGGGCGATCGATCGTTCATGCGGTCGACGAGCCAAGATAGCAGGTCACGACCGGCCTACGTCAGGCGCCACGCGTCGCCTCATGTGTACAGCAGGCAGCGAATGTGCACGTGCTCGGCACCACGCGACCCGCTACGAGAGCGGATCGCGGATGCGGCGCCGATCAGCCAGCGTCTTCGTCGTCAGAGCCCGCGTCCGGAGGCGGAGGCGGAGGCACTTCGTATAGTTCGTCGTCCACTTTGGAGCGATCCACCGTAACGATGCTGGAGCACGCACCGAGCGCGCCCGCGAGCAGGATTCCCACAGCAAGCCAAGATTTGTTGGAAGCGGTCATCGGCCAGGTTGCCTTTCTCACTCACGCTCGCTCAGAACTGAATGCTCAGCGCGCCACCGTTGGTGCGGCCGAGCATCGGTGCGACCTGCCAGCGTGCGGTCGGGCGTTTGGGGTTTTGTGCGGTAGGCCGCGGTGCTTGCGCCTCCGGCAAGAAGTAGAAGACGGTGCCGGTGACGAGCAACACAGCGCTCAAGCCGAGTGCGATGTCTGCCGCTACCGCGCGACCTTCCACTTTGTCGGCGGCGTCGTAGGAGGGCTTGTCGTCGAAGTCAGACTTCGCGGTGAGCGCGCTAATACCGAGCACCGCACCGGTGATCAAGCTCGCGCCGCCCACGGCCCACATCACGTACGAGGGCACTCTGCTCTTGGGCTCCAACGCCAGCTGCTCGTCGATCGTGGGTGCGGCTTCGATAGTGACCGGCTCCGCTGGAGCCTGTAACGGCTCGACGTACGCGGGCGGCGACGTGGGCTCAGCCGCCTCGGGCAATGCCGGTGCGTTCGGATCTGCAGGCGGCGGCGCCAGCTCGGTGGTGCTGCCAGCGACCGGTGCAGCGGGTGAAGCCGCGCCAGGCGCAGCTGCCGGCGGCGCAGCCGGAGCAGCCGCTGGTGGCGGCGTGGAAGGCGCGGCGGCAGGCGCCGCCTGAGCGGGAGCTTGCGCCGTAGCGGGAGCCACGGGAGCGGGAGCTTGAGCTTGCACCAGTCCGGAAGCGCCAACTTCGATCGCGCATACAGCCGCGAGCGCGAGCGCTTGAGCACTCTGCAGTGTTGATGTCTTGCGCATAAGTTCTTCTATTCCTTGTAAGCCGGAACGCTGTCGCCGCGCAAAAGACAATAGCCGGTGACGGCGTTGCACTGCGTATTCGAGAGTGGGCTGATGCCCGACCCGGAGAAGCGACCCGCCTCAGGATCCGCCTCTGAATTGCAGAGGTCAGGGTCGATGTCGTAGGTCCCATCGTCCTTCATGACGGGGTTTCCCTCTTCGTCCGACTTGAAGCAGTGGATCGCAGGCGAAAGACCGAGCGCGTGGTACTTGATCGTGCACGTGTCGCCATTGGCGGCCACGCGCGTGTCGGTCAGGTCGGCTTCCATCTGCGAGCCGAAGAGCGCGGCAGACACGACGATCTTCAGGTTCGACCACTTGAGCGTGATGTCCTGCGCGGGTTGTCCGGGGAAGGACTCATCCTCGTCGGCGGTGGCTGGATCGTCGGGGACGGCCGCCACCTCGTCGATCACGAGCTCCGTGTCCGAGAGCTCTGGAACGCTGCAGGTGTCGTTGGCGTCGGGCAGCTCTTCGGCGAAGTCGCCGAGCGAGTACGGATTGCCGGCACCAGGCTTGACCTTATAGCCCTCAGCCGTCGCGATCAGGCCACCGACCTCGGAGGTGCGGATCGCGATCGAGCCGCGCCGGTAGTCAGGCTGACCTTTGTCATCACGCTCGTAATACGGCGCGATGCCCACTACGGCGTCGGCGTTGAAACCGTCCGGACCGAAGCTGTCGCAATCGCCATCTCTCGAGACCTCGTCCAAGCGCACCGCAAACGGCGCAGGAGTCACGATGCAAAAGGGCTTCGGTTGGTCGCAGCTCACAGCTGCCGAGGCAGCGGCCGCGCCGCCACCGATCAAGAGCCAGGTCAGGGTGCGGCCGCGCATATGCGTAAGTCTCGCGAGCAGCGTCTGACTATCAGCTGTCGGTCTCATTAGAACGTCCCCTTGATGCCAAAGCGAAGTGTGAGAGGTGGTTGGTATCGCTGCGGTGCACCGAACGCACGCCAACGATCGTCGTCGGAGAACTTCCGTGGGTCGCCGTCTGCGGCTTGGATCTCGTTGGGATCGATCCGGTTGTTCGAGGCCACTTCGCTGGCCTCTTTGCCTGTGATCGGCTCGACGGGGCGGATCGTGTAGCGTTGACTGCGGTCGACCTCGGCCTGGAAGTTGAACAGGTTGAAGATGTCGCAGGTCACCGACAGAGTCTTGCTCGGGCTCTCGAAGAACGTGTAGCTCAGCTTGGCGTCGACGCTGTGCTGCCAGGGCAAACGGTCGCCCGAGCCGCGCGGCAAGAGGAACACCTCGTCGTTGCCGTAGAGCACGTGGCCGCCTAACCAGTTCGTGGGCAAGCCCGAGTTCGAGCGGTAGCTTCCGCCCAGCGTGATGTGGTGCTGCTTGGCGAGGACGAAGTCCTTCGCGAGAAAGACCTTGAGCGCGTGGCGCGTGTCTCCTGCGAGCGGGCCCGTGCGATTGACGGTCAACGAACGCAGATCGAAGTCGGAGTTCGTGCCCGGGTCGAGCTGACCGGTCTGGGCGCGGAACAAGCCCTCCCAGTTACCGCGCAGATAGGACAGCGTGTAGCTGGCCGTTGCGAGCCAAGAGTTCGAGAACGTCTTGGTGAAGTGCAGGATGCCCGCGTCGTAGTCGCGTTTGGCCTTTGGGAAGTCCGAAGCGAGACCGTAGCCAGGGTTACCGACGAAGTAGGTGCTGCCTTCGTCGCGGCTCATGTCTTCCATCACGGTGCGCGCCGAACGATGGATGTACGTGAGGCCGAGGCGACCGCCGGGGATGATCTCGTACTCACCACCCGCGGAGAACTCGTCGCTCGACTGCGGCTTGAGGTCCGGGTCGATCGCGACGCGACCGATGCCGAGCAGGTACCAGTTCTGGTTGGGATCCGCAGGGCCGTTGCCGCGTGGAACCAGCGCGTCTGGGTTATCGCAGTCGTTGGGGTAGCCCGCAGCCTCCGGATTGCAGTTCGCGAGTGGGCGCCGCGCTACGATCTGCGGCTCGCCCGCACCAGCGCGCGTCATGATGTTCATGGGCAGCGACTGGTAATAGATCGCGTAGTTCGCGAAGAGCTTCGCGCGACCTTGCTGGGTCGGGTCGAAGATCAGACCGACACGTGGCGACCACTGGTTCGGGAGCGTCATCCCGAGGTCGCCGGAGTCGGTGTAGAGCGACTGCGTGTCGTAGCGAAGGCCCGCGTTCAGCGTGACCTTGTCCATGATGGACCAGCTGTCCTGCAGGAACGCGCCGAAGCTGAGCGCCGAGACTTTGTACTTGAGCGACTTCAGCGTGTAAGGCTCATCGGGCCTGAGCAGCCCGCCGAAGCGGCGACCATCACGCACGGTGGTTCCGTTCGCGTCTTCACGCAGCACCGGGCCGCCGGGATAGCTGCCGGTGTAGTCGAAGTTGCCGAACTCCACTTCGACGCCAGCCTTCACGATGTGATGGCCGAGTGCCTCACCCACGAAGGTCGCGAGCTCGCGCGCTTGATAGCGATCGAAGATGCGGTCGTGGAGGATCTGAGGGCCACCCGTGTAATAGGTGCCGGTCGGACAGATCGGATCGCCGCCAGCCATGTTGTTCGCGCACACGCTGGGATCGGGCAGTGTCTCGAAACGCGTGATCGGATATGGCTCCGGTACAGTGCGGCCGAAGATGAAGAGTGGCGTGTCCGAGAGCCCGCCGCCGCCGATGGACGAGCCATCCGAGGCAAGGTTCGCGGAACGCTGGTGGTGCCAGGCGAGGATGGTGTCGAACGTCAGGCGCTTGTTCAGCGCTGCGTGCGTCCAGCGCAAGCTCGTATCGTACGAGTCGAAGACCTGTCGCCACGCACTTGCGTCGTACGTACCTGATTGGCGGCCACCTTCGCTGATAGGCGTCGCGAGCGAAATCGGAGAGCCGGTCTCATAGTCGATCGAGTAGGTGCCGTTGCCGCCGCTCCACGTTGGCGTGGCGAAGTGCGTCAGCTTGATGCGGTCGTCTTGCGTCGGCTGCCAGGTGATGTCGGCGATGTACTGGAAGCTGGTTTGGTCAGCGAGCGAATCACGCCGCGTGCCCGGAATGGCGTCCGAGCGGATCAAGCCGTTTTCGTCGTACAGGTACTTGCCGTCTTGCCCGACTTGCAGCGCGATCAGATCGCGCGTCAAGCGGTAGCTCTGCCGCGACCAATCGGCGCCGAGGTAGAACCACATCTTGTCTTTGATCAGCGGACCACCGACGTCGAAGCCAACGTCGCGGACCGAGTCGAGCGTAGATGTGGTGCGGATCGAGTCCTGCGCGGGCGCGAACTTGGGCTTCAGCTGCAGTGGGGACACGTTGCCCCAGATAGAACCGTGAACTTCGTTGGTGCCGGTCTTGGTGACCGCTTCGATCACGCCGCCGCCACCGCGACCGTACTCTGGCAGATAGCCGCCGGTGACGATGTTGGCTTCTTTGACGAAGTCGATCGAGAGCGGCGTGGCGTTGTAGCCAAAGCCGGGGTCGCCGGTCGACATGCCGTTGACCATGTACACGTTCTCGACCGAGGTCGTGCCAGCGATCGAGGCGCCGTAGGTATCGATGTTGGCCGTCGGCGCAATTTGCGCGAGCGACTCGAACGAGCGCGTGCCACCGCCTTTGCCAGTGGGCGGTGCGACGGCGATGCGGCTCGTGAAGTCTTGATCGAGCGTGACGCCCGAGCGCGCCGAGCCGACGTCAACCGTCGGTGGTGTCGCGACGACGGTCACCTCTTCCGCACGCAGCATCTCCGGCAGAAGCTCTGCGTCTACACGCAGCGTGGTGCCGACTGTTAGGCCGATGCCGGGGCGCGAGACCGGTCGATAGGTTTCGGCTTCGTAGTTGAGCGTGTACTCACCGGGCGGCAAGTTCGGTATGCGAAACGTACCCGAACTGTCAGTCACGACGATCTGCTCGACCTGCCCTGGCGACGTGGCGGTGACCACGACATCTGCCAAAGGCTTTCCGGTCGAAGCGTCGACGATGCGACCCGACAGGTTACCGACACCGACCTGCGCTTCCGCATGCTCCGCATGCAATGGAATCAGCATCCATGCTGCAGCAGCGGCAGTGAGTTGCGGTGAACAACGACGAAGCCAGCGCGAAGCAAGATAATATGGCGACACAACGAGTCCCCTAGCCGTTACTCTGCGTCCGCAGTGTTTCTTATCAGTAACTTTGAGCGAAGTGTTGGATCTGATCTGCATTCAA
>Ga0209082_1000030_pt1 | contig 112314 bp, 95 predicted proteins | sample ColdCreekSource_FD_184127 | JGI IMG/M metagenome (GOLD analysis project Ga0209082, IMG submission 184127) | Groundwater microbial communities from Cold Creek, Nevada to study Microbial Dark Matter (Phase II) - Cold Creek Source (SPAdes) (version 3) | ecosystem: Environmental > Aquatic > Deep... | reverse complement strand
CGGAGAACTCGACGAGATCACCGTTCAACAAGAAGGCGGTGTGGTCCGAGACTCGAGCCGCCTGCTGCATATTGTGCGTGACGATTGCGATCGTATAGCTCTCTTTGAGGCTGTGTATCAAGTCTTCGATACGCGATGTGGCGATAGGATCCAGCGCGGAGCACGGCTCGTCCATGAGCAGCACTTCCGGCGAGACCGCCAAGCAGCGCGCGATGCACAGGCGCTGCTGCTGACCGCCCGATAAGCCGACACCGGGCGAGCTCAGCCGGTCTTTCACCTCGTCCCAGAGCGCAGCGTCGCGCAGCGCCTTCTCCACCACTTCGTCTGCACGCACTGTGTGCATGGTGCCGGTCAAGCGGAGACCTGACAGAACATTCTCGCGCACTGACATCGACGGAAACGGATTTGGCTTTTGAAACACCATGCCGACGCGCCGCCGTAACAGCACCGGGTCGACATCGCGCCCGTAGATGTCGACACCGTCCAACGTGATGCGGCCGGCGAGTCGTGCGCCTTCGGTGAGCTCGTGCATGCGATTCAGGCTGCGGATCAAGGTGGACTTGCCGCAGCCGCTCGGCCCGATGATCGCGGTCACCGAGCGATCCGGGATCGGCAGGTCGATGCCGTGCAGCACTTCGAGATCGCCGAACCAAGCGCGCACACCTTCCACTTGGATCTTCGGAACGATGCCATGCAACGGCGGAAGGCTGCTCGAAAGGCTCGTGCTGAGCATCGCGTTCATGGGTTGTTCTTTCTTTGCAGCCTGTTACGCAGGTAGATGGCGCCGCCGTTGAGCACGAGCATGGTGCCGAGCAGCACGACGATGCCTGCCGCGGCGTTCATGACGAAACCGTGCTGCGGGCGCGACACCCAGTTGAAGATCTGGATCGGCAGGGCAGTGAACGGCGCATCGACGCCGTCGGGCACGAACGTGATGTACGTGAGCGCGCCCACGACGAGCAGCGGTGCGGTCTCCCCAATCGCGCGCGACAACGCCAGGATGGCGCCTGTAAGTATGCCGGGGTACGCCATCGGTAAGACGATCTGACGGATGGTCTGCCAGCGCGTGCCACCGAGCGCATACGACGCTTCTCGCAGCTGCTGCGGCACGGTTCGCAAGGCTTCGCGCGTAACCATGACGACCATCGGCAACACCAGCAGCGACAGCGTGCACGCGCCGGCGATCAGGCTGCGGCCCATGTGCAGCGCGCGCACGAACAAGTCGAGACCGAGCAAGCCGTAGACGATCGAGGGCACACCGGCCAGGTTCGCGATGTTGAGCTCGATCAAGCGCGTGAGCCACGAACGCTTGCCGTACTCTTCCAAATAGATCGCCGCGCCCACACCGAGTGGCAGCGCGATCAAGCCCGTCAGCAGCATGAGATAGAAGCTGCCTGCGAGGCCGGGCAGGATGCCTGCGAGCTGCGGCTTGCGCGACGGGAAGCTGGTGATGAAGTCCCAGCTCAGGCGCTCGCCGCCGTTGGCGACAACGCCCCACAACATGATCACCAGGACTATGAGCGGCAAGAGCACGGCGCTGAGCGCGATCACATAGAAGATGTGCTCGGAGGCGCGGCTGCGTTGCTCGTTGCTGACGTGCCCGCTGATGCTGGGCGAGACCGGAGCCGGCGCTTTTTCAAGCTCCGGCGTGAGCGCAGGCTGTCGCAACGGCGCGCTCACTTGTTCCTCTGTAAGTGCCGAGCCAGCCGATAGCTTGCGACGTTCATCACGAACGTCAGCGCGAACAGCGCGCAGCCGACCACGAAGATCGTGCGGTATTCGAGCGTGCCAGCCGGCACGTCGCCCATGCTCACCTGCACGATGTAAGCGGTCATGGTTTCGATCGGCACACGCGGGTCGAGCGTGAGACGCGGCTCTTGGCCGGCGGCGATCGCGACGATCATGGTCTCGCCCACAGCGCGTGAGAGCGCCAAGATCACGCTCGCGCCGATGCCGCCCAGAGCGGCAGGCACGACCACGCGCCAGATCGCTGAGACGCGCGTGGCACCGAGCGCATAAGCCGCTTCGCGCAGACTCGTGGGCACCGCGTGCAGCGCGTCTTCCGCGAGCGACGCGATCATCGGTGTGATCATGAAGCCCATCACGATGCCTGCGCTCAGGGCGTTGAAGCCTGCGAGCCCGGGCAACAGCTGCTGCAGCGCAGGCGTCACCACCACCAGCGCGAAGTAGCCGTAGACGATCGTGGGCACGCCTGCGAGCACTTCCAAGGATGGTTTGAGCAGCGAGCGATAGCGCCGGTGCGTGAGCTCGCTCATGAAGATCGCAGCCAGCAGGCCGAGCGGCAGCGCCACTGCGATCGCGATCAGCGAAGTGAGCGCGGTACCAGCCAAGAGCGGCCACAAGCCAAAGTGCTTGTCTGCGAATAGCGGCGTCCACTGGGTGTCGAAGATCAAGCGCGACAGGCCGATCTCGCGGAAGAACGCCAAGCTCTCCAGCACCAGCACACCCAGGATGCCGAGCGTGGTCAGGATCGTGACCACGCCGCAGGTGGCGAGGACCAGCTCGATGACACGCTCCACCGGGGCTGCACGCGCTCTTGCGTGTGCACCGAACGGGGCCGTACGTGCATCGATGTCGGACATGGAAACCGCGTTATTCTCGAGCCAGGAGCGACTCCACAGTCACGCCTATCTCTGAGCCTTTACCAGCAAACAATGACCCGACCTTGCCGTCCTTGAGCCGTTTGTGAGCCAGCGCATACGCGCTCGCCGGCAGAGGAACGTACCGCGCTTCTTTGACCAGTGCCGGCGCGTTTTCCAGGTAGAACTCAAGCAATGCCATGACCTCGGGCTGCGCGAGCGCGGCCTTGGACGCATACACGAAAATCGGGCGCGAAAGCGGCTGGTAGGTGCCTAGGCTCACTGTGGTGCTGCTGGGCGCGATCGGTCCGTCTCCGTTCTCCGGCTCCCCGTCATCCACCGGGATGAGCTTGAGCTTGTCGCGGTTTTCTTCGTAGTACGCGAGCCCGAAAAAGCCCAACGCACCGAGGTCGTGTGAGACGCCTTGCACGAGCACGTTGTCGTCTTCGCTGGAAGTGTAGTCCCCGCGGCTGTGGTGCTCTTTGCCGACCACTGCCCGCGTGAAGTAGTCGTAGGTGCCCGAGTCTACACCCGCGCCGAACAGGCGCAGCGGCACGTCTGGCCACTCCGGTCGAATGTGATTCCAGCTCAGCACGCGTCGCTGCGCGCCGGGCTCCCAGACGCGCTTGAGCTCACGGACCGTCAGCGATTTCACCCAGTCGTTCTTGGGATTCACCACGACCGCCAGCCCGTCGTATGCGATGGGCAGCTCCACGAACGCGATGTTGTTTGCGGCGCAGTCTTGTTCTTCGCTCTCACGGATCGGCCGCGAAGCGCCTGTGATCACGACCTCACCCGCGCACAGGCGCTTGAAGCCACCGCCGGTGCCCGAGACGCCGATCGTGATCTTGGCTTTGGTGGCCTTCTGAAACTCCTCGGCGACCGCTTCGGTGATCGGGTAGACCGTGCTCGAGCCGTCGATGCGCACCACGTCCGTGACCGCGGCCTCGGTGTTAGTTCCGTCAGCATCTCGCGGTGCAGTGGCGGGATGCTTACTGCACGACCAGAGCGGCGCAGTGAGCGCCCATACGAGACAAATATGTGACAAACTGGCCGTTTTCACCGGCAGAACCTGCTTTTGAGCTGTGACGTTAGTGTGACAGATGGGAAACAACTTCGGCTGACACCACTCCTTGGGGAAGGGTGATCCAAAAAGCCGAACCGTGGGGCTCGACCGGCTCTACGCCGACCGTGCCGTGCATCAACATCGCCAGATGTTTGACGATCGATAGGCCCAAGCCTGTGCCACCGAGCGCGCGCGAGCGTCCGTTGTCGATGCGATAAAAGCGCTCGAAAATGCGGATGCGGTGCCGCTCTGCGATGCCAGGCCCGTCGTCGCTGACGATGATGCGCACTTCGTCGTCAGTCGCGCTGGCCTTGATCTCGATCACGCCGGAGTCGAACGAATATTTGATGGCGTTGTCGAGCAAGTTGACCAGGACCTGGTCGAGCGCTTGGATGTCTGCGAGCGCAAACATCTCGCCCGGAATGCTGACCTTCAATGTCAGGCCTTTGTTCTTCGCGGTGCGGCTCAGTGTGTCGACTGCACGTTGGACCGCACCGCGCACGTTGAGGTTCTCGAGGCAGAGCGGATAAGCGCCGCCTTCGATCTTCGCCAGGTCTAAGAGATCTGACAGCAGGTTCGACAGGCGCTCGGAGTGACGCAAGATCGCTTGCACGAAGGTGCGCGCCTGCTCCGGTTCTTGCATCGCGCCGTCGAGCAGCGTCTCCGCGTTTGCGCGGATAATGCTGACGGGCGTGCGCAGCTCGTGTGAGACGTTGGCGACGAGATCGCGCCGAATGTTCTCGATGTTGCGGATGCCAGTCATGTCGTGCAGCACGACCACCACACCGCCGGTCGCTCGCAGCGGCGTCGTCGTGGCGAGCAGATAGCGCGGCGGATCTTCGACCGCGAACTCTGCCGTGCGCTGCGCCGTCCCGCCTTGCTCAGACAGGTTGACCAGCGCGGGGATGCGGATGGTTTCGACCAACTTGCGGCCCACCGGATCGCTGCGCAAACCGAGCAAGTTCTTCGCCGCTTCGTTGGCGAGATCCACGCGGTTGTCAGCGTCGATCGCGAGCAGGCCTTCGCTGACCCCGTGCAAGATCGTGTTCAAGCGATCGCGCTCTTTCACGAGCGCGCTGATCGTGGCCGAGCGCTCGTCCGCGAGCTTGTTCAGCGAGCTCGCGAGCTGCCCCAGCTCATCTTCAGACAACACCGGCAAGCGCGCGGTGTCGCCGGTGGCGACCGCACGCGCGTCGGCAGCGAGTGTGCTCACCACGCGTCCAGCCACATGCGCGGCGAGCGCGCTCACGAGCACGGCCAAAAACAGGCCGAGCCCGCTCGCGAGCCCAACCAGCACGCGCTGACGCGAGAGCAGATCTTCGAACGTGTCGAGCGGTGTCGACAAGCGCACGACGCCGTGCACCTCGTACCAAGGCACAGTGGCGAAAAGCAGGTCTTTGCCGAGCGCGGGACTGTAGCGGCGCGTGACCATGGGCTCGCCGCTCGCAGCGGCGCGCACCTCGGGCGCATCGAGTAGGTTATCTTCGCGTGCGATCTCACCCAGGCTCAACGCCGAGTCCCCTACGACGTTGCCGGCCTGGTTGATGAACGTGATGCGCGAGTCGGTCGCCTGACCGAGCCGGTCCGCCAGCGGATCGATGATCGACGGGATTGCGTTGGTGAGCCCGTACGCGGCCTCTCGTGCTGTTCGCGCGCGGCGAACGAGGCTGCGTTCGAACTCCTCTTCTTGCAGGCGAGTGAGCTCGCGTTCGAGATAGAGCGCACCTGCCAAGCCGACGAGCGCGATCAGCGCGAGCGATGCGGCGAAAAGTTTGCCGCGAATGCCCAAGTCAAGAACTCTCCTTAGGCCGATCGAGGAAGCGATAGCCGACGCCCCGAACGGTTTCGATGTAATCGCCGGCGTGGCCCAGCTTCTGCCTGAGGCGCTTCACATGCGTGTCGACAGTGCGCGTGGTGAGCTCGCCGGGCATTTGCCAGACCTCTTCGAGCAAGCGTTCGCGCGTCTGCACACGGCCGCGGCGATCGAGCAACATCAGCAGCAGTCGGAACTCGAGCGCGGTCAACGTGATCTCGAAGGTCCCGACCCACACGCGGTGTGCGTCAGTGTCCACGCGCAGGTCGGCGAACTTGCGCTCACCGTGCTGCGTGTCGCTGGTCTGCGTGCGCCGCAGGAGAGCGCGCACACGCAGCATCAGCTCGCGCACGCTGAACGGCTTCACGACGTAGTCATCGGCGCCGACTTCCAGGCCGATCACGCGGTCGATCTCTTCGCCCTTGGCGGTGAGCATGATGATGGGCACGCCGCGGGTCCGCGGCTCTTGCTTGAGCCGCCGGCACACCTCGGTGCCGGAGACGTCGGGCAACATCAGGTCCAAAAGGATCAGGTCAGGGACCGGGTCACTCTCGATCAGCTTCGAGAACGCCTCGCCGTTGAACGCGGAGCGGGTGGTGTACCCCTCGCGCTTGAGGTTGAATTCGAGCGTCGAGACGAGGTCTTCCTCGTCGTCGACCACCATCACCAGCGCGGACATGCGAGCCTCTGATGACACGGGTTTTGTCGGGATGATTTGCATGCACCATTCCTAGGTACGTTGCGCGAGAAACTCGTCACATACATTTCTCGGCCAGCCTGTAACCCGCGGCTGTGGCTGTTCTGTGACAAGCCTGAGTCGACTACGTGTTGCATTGGAATGGGTGTAGGCATGTTGGAAAGGTGGCCAACGTCACAAACATGTCACTTGGAGCACGCATAGAATTGCCCGTTCCAGGTCCAGCATCAAGGGCATGGAACTGGCAGTACTAGATCTCGGCTCGACGACGTTCCACCTGCAGCACTTCCAGGCCGATGCACAAGGTGGCCTGAAAAGCTGCTTAGATCTGAAGATCTGCACGAGTTTAGGCGCCCAAGTCTTCGCCGATGGCTACATTGATGCGCGCTCGCGCGCGGTGGCGCTGGAGGCGGCCTCTGAGCTGCTGCAAGCGTCGAATCGACGCGGGTTTACCCAGCGGACGATCGTCGCCACCAGCGCCATGCGAACGGCGCAGAACGGCCGCGCGCTCGCCCGAGAGATCGCGGCCCGGCATGACTGTCAGGTGACGATCTTGGAACCGCGGGAGGAAGCCCGGCTAGCGTACGTCGGCCAGCTCGGGTTCGCGGGGCTCGCGGGCAAGCGCTTTGCCATGGTGGACCTAGGCGGCGGCTCCGTGGAGCTCAGTGTCGGCCGGGATGACCAGATCGCGCTGACCGAAAGCCTGCCGCTCGGAGCGGTGCGCATGCGCGTGGCGAGTACCTCGCAGGGCGGACAGCTGCACGACCTTGGAGCATGGCTCCGAGAGCAGCTGACCGAGCCGGTGCGTGCGATCCGGCAGCTGCAGCCCGAGCTGATCGTCTTCGGTTCGGGCAGCGCGCGCGCCGCCCGCAAGTTGCTGCTGCGTAACGACGTGCTGCCTGGCAAGGTCGGTCCGATCGTCACCGCAGATTTTCGGCGCGAGCTGACGGCACTCGACCGTCACACCCCGGAGCAACTGATCGCGCTGGGGGTCGAGCCGGCGCGCTCGAACACGGTGCTCACCTCGGCAGCGATCATGCTGCAGATCCTCGAGCTGCTCGGGGTTTCCGAGGCGGTGGTCTCGGATCGCGGGCTGCGCGACGGTGTGGCGAGCGAGCTGTGGCGCACGCTGACACGCGTGAGCGGTGTGTTCCGCAGCGCTGCGCCGCGTGAAGCCGCTGCGAGCGACGTGCTCGACGCGCTGAGCTGATCAAACGATCAACCGAGCGTGCGTGCGCTGATCATGTCGCCCGCGCGGTAGAGCTGCATTCCCAGCTCGCCGAGCAGTGCGTGGCTGACCGGTCGGTAGTGATGGCCGCCGCAGACCGCGATCGCGCCGATCAGCTTGCGCTTGGCGTCGAGCACCACCGTCAGTGGCAGCAGCCGGTAGTCCAGCACAGGCTCGGCAGTAGTGGTGACTGCGTGCGAGGCCATGGCCGTTTCATCGCTGTCCTCCGGGATGACCTCGAACATCTGCCGCACCGCATCTAGCAGCTGCGGCGAAGGCTCGCGATTTCCCAGCGTGCTCAGCAGCACCGGCTCGTCGTAGAAGCCGCGCGAGAACAGATACGCTTCACGGGCGTCGCTTTGGGTCGCGACCAGCTCGAGTGCGCGCTGCTTGCGCTCCACCGTGCCGTGCACAGTCGTCAGCAAGGTGGTGCTGCCGATGAGCTGGCCACTCAGTGGTGCGATCCCCTGCTGGTTTCCGCTTGCTAACAGACTCGCGTGCATGTTGCGCAAGCGATCGCCCTGCGACACCAGCGCTGGGTTTCGCGTCGGCGCGTAGTACAGGTGCATCATGTTCAAGTGATGCTCGAACGCGATGATGTCAGTGCGTCGCAGCGCAAGCTCGGCGGCGATGCCATGCAGGATACCGAGCGTGAGCGGATTGTTGTTCGGCTGGTAGCGCGCGAACAAGCGTTCGATCTCGAGTTGGGCGGCATCGTGCTCGCCCAAGCCGCTGAGCGCGCGACAGAGCTCAGTCTGGATCCGGAGAAACAGCGCGACGTAGTCGAGATCCTCGGCGCACAAGCGCAGCGTTTCTTCGACGATCTCTCGCGCACGTGCGTGTTGTCCGAGGTCGTTGCAGGCCGTGGCCCAGCCGCCGCGCACGGCTGCCCAGCCGACTCGCTCGCGCGGACCCGAACGCGCCAAGGTCTGCTCGTAGATCTCGGCCGCGCGAGCGGGCGCACCTGCCAGCAGATGCTGGGTCGCGGCGGCTCGCTCCCAGTACTGCTCCAGTGATGGCATCTGGCGGCGCAAGCGATCGAGCTGCGCGAGTGTGCGCTTGCTACCGGACACATCGCGTGTGTTGCCGTACATCGCGCTCGCGGTGCAGCTCGACCAAACTTCCATCTGCCACGCCGAGCCGTGTTGCACCGCGTGCGCTTCGAGCCGCTCTCTGAAGGCATGGCACTTCTCGATGTCGCCGCGAAAACCGTAGTACAGGTACCCGAGCTGAGCGATCCCAATCTTGGCGCGCGGCGTGTCGAGCTGTTCGAGCTCGGCGATCCGCGCGAGCGCGCGATCGTCGTCGAGCTGGCACTCGAGCAGGCCGAGCGCGAAGGTCGCGGTGCCAAGGAAGTTCTCGCGCACGCTGGGCGGAAAGCCCTCGAGCCGCTGCAGACGCACCAACATCTCGGCCCAGCCACGGTGAGTTTGCGCAAACCGGTCCTGGGTCAGTGAGATCAACAGCGAGCACACGTCGAACACGACTGCCGCTGGATTCTCGGCGCCGAGCAGCTGAAACGGCCTTATCGGCTCGATGTAGCGCGCCTCAGCTTCGTGGTCGATCGCTGCGCCAGACACTGAGACCAACGTCGAAGCCGCGCGTAGCAGCCAGCTGATCAGCGTGAGCACGTCCGGGGTAGAGTCTGTGCGTTCGTCGTCCGGGGCGAGGTTGGGCGCCGTGCCCAGCGCGCCGACCAGGGCCTCGAGTGTGACTGGCTCGGGTTGTGCTCGCAGCTTGTCTAGGCCGAGCGCATGCTCGAGCGCGCGGATCGTCGCGTCGCCGTAGCGCAGCGCAAACGCCAGCGAGATCTCGTAGCTCGAGAGCACGAGCGGTACCAACAGATCGAGCTGCTGCAGCTGACTGCGGCCGTGCTCGCGGTAGACCTCGAGCGCAGCTTCCAGAGACGGGCTCTGCTTGGCCAAGCGCGGCGCGCTGACATCGTCTGCCACGGCGCGGCGCGCTGCCGTCGCTATCAGCTGCGCACCGCGCAAGCCTTCACCTGCGCGCACGAGCTGCAGGCCGGCTTGTGCTTGGCTCTCGAACGACCCGTCGCTGCTCTCGAGCAGATGCTGTGCGATGCGCGCATGCAGCCCGATCCGCGTCTCTACGGGCAGGGCTGCGCTCGCGAGCGTGCGCAGCCGCTTGTTGTGGAAGCACAGGCCTTGCGCGGTTTGCAACAACACCTCGGCGCGCAGCAGCTCATCGATCGCGCCGTGTACGCTGCGGCTGTCGTGTTGTGTGGCGTGGATGGCCAAACAAGTCGCGAGCGCGACGGGCTCTTCGAGCTGCGCCAAGCTGCACGCGATCTCGACGGCGCTCGGCGAGCAGGTCGCGAAGCGCTCGTGGTCGACTTGATCTTGGGTGAGCAGCGCCGCCGGTGGAATGCTGAGCGGCAGGCTGAAGCTGCCGCCCGTGTACTGCACGAGTCCATCGGAGACCCAGCGTTCGAGCAGCTTGAGTGTGTGCTTGGGATTGCCGTGGGTCGCTTGATGGAGACGGCTCGCGGTGCGCTGCGCGTTGGGGGTGTCGCCGAACGCTGAGCGCAGGAGCAGCTGCGTCCCTTGCGGACTGAGCCCGTGCAGCGTGATAGCGGTCGCCGCGCTGTACAGTCCGCGCAGCGCGGGTGTTTGCTCCTGTCGTGGCAGGCGCGCGGTCGCGATGATCAACAAGGCCGCGCCACGCGAGCGTCGGGATAGCGCCATAAGCACCGCGGCGCTGTGATTGTCGCACTGCGGGATGTTGTCGACCGCGATCAACATTGGCTGCGTCTGGGCGACCGCAAACAAGCGCTCTTCGAGCAGGCCGGTCAGGTGCTGCCAGGTGTCCTCGGAGACTGCTGCGGCGTTTGTAGCGACTGCCGCTGATGGCGGCGAGAGCTCGGGCCACAGTGTGCTCAGCTTTGGCAGGTCGGCTTCGAGCACGCGCGCGCCGAGCTGCGGATGCAAGCGCATGAGCTGCGACAGGAGCGCGCGCACTGTCTCCAAGCGACCTGTCTGGCGCGCAGCGTCTGCGCGCAGCACCACCATGCCGGCGAGCTGTGCGCGCAGCGAGACCTCGTCGAGCATGCGCGTCTTGCCTACGCCCGCCCGCGCTTCGAGCACCCACGTACGCCCATAGCCTTCTTTGGCGCGCGCGATCGCGCGATCGGCGCGCGCCAGCTCACGCCCGCGCTCGACCAGCTGCGCGCCGCGGAAATAGGCGCGTGCGATCTGAACGTCGTGGTCGGGCTCGAGGTTCGCGATCGCATTCAAGCGATCGATCACTTCGCTGGCGCTGTTCGGTCGAGCCAAGAGCTCGAGCGAGATCAGCTGCAGGATGAGCGCTTCGAGCTCTTTGGGGATGTCCTTCGCGAAGAACGACGGTGGGACCACTTGGCTCGCCCACGCTTCGGGCAGGGTCTGCACGCTGCGAGCAGAGTAGGCGTGCCGGCCGGTGAGAAGATAGTACCCGAGCGCACCGAGCGAATATAGGTCCGTGCGTTGATCGAGCGCCTGGCCGCTGAGGGCTTCAGGGGGGATCGCAGGGGGTGTGCCCACGATTTGATCGCTCGTGCCGAATGACATCAGCGCGCCAAAGTCCAGCAGCTTACAGCTGCCGTCGGCGCGCATGCGCACGTTGCGCGCGGAGACGTCGCGATGCAGCAGGCGGCGCGCGTGCAACAACGCCAGCGACGAGGCCACATCGCGCAGGTAGCGGCAAGCTGTGAGCGCTGGTAGCGGCGCGAGCTCGCGCAGATCGGAGCCCTCCAGGAGCTCCATCGTGTAGAAGGGCCCTTCGCCGTCGAGCCCATACTCGTAGACCTCGATGATGCGCGGGTGGCGCAGCGAGAGCAGCACGCAGAACTCGCGTTCGAAGAGGACGCGTGCGGCAGGCGGCGCGTTGGCCGAGAGCCGCTTGAGCGCGACTTGTTGGCCCGTTGCAGTATCCAGCGCGGAGAAGACCGCGCCCATGCCGCCGCGGGCGAGCTCTGCATCGATGCGAAATCTGCCGCGGAGCTGAGTGGACTTGCCTTCTTGCACTGCGCGAATCTCGATTTGAGATTCTACCGCGCTCGCCCCGCGCGCAGGCAGCGAGCTGGTGTGTGCTGGGGGCCTACCTCCAGCCTCCGGTTCGTAGCCGTCACCGTCGGTTACGGGTTTTAGGTTGGGACCGAGCGTGGGTCGTGGGGTAGGGTGCCGGGCGGCGGACGTAGATAGGCGTAGGGTGTGTAGAACCCGAGGTTCGAGACGCGCGACGTGTAGATGTCTGCGTAACGCTCGACCTGCCGGGCCATGCGGCTTTTGTCGCTGCCAGCGCGCATCAGCGGGCCCCAGCGCTTACTGCCCAGCTCGGAGGCACGGCGCGCGAGCTCAGCTACGTGGCTGTCGAGCGTCATCAGCTGCTCGCGCAGCGCGCTCATGCGTGCCCGCGCAGCCCCGGCGTCCGCGTGTGCGGCCGGAGCGTAGCCAGCGTCCAGCCGCTGCAGCGAAAGCCGCAGCTGGCTGTACTCGTGCTCGATCGCCGTCTTGTCCTCCATCAAGCGGAGCAGCTTCTGCTGGTCGGCATCGAACGCCAGCGCATCCTCGATCTCTTGCTCGAGCTCGCGCACGACCAGCGCAGTACGCCAGCGCATCACATCTTTCGTCACATGCACGTCCGCGTACAGATGGTCGCCGATGTACAAGATCTCTTCGCCGCTGACGCCTAGGTAGTCCTCCAGCAAGCGTGCGTTGCCGCCGTAGTACACGCCGCCACCGCGCAGCTTCCCGGTGCACGGGCGCAACAAACCTTGCTCATCGACCAGCTCGAGCAGCGGGTACGCATCGGTGAAGAAGCTCGGCTTGCGCGCATCCACCACGACCAGCTCGAACAAGTCGCGCCAGGTCTTGCCCTTTGGCAAGATCGGATCGAACGCGTAGCTCATCATCGCGCGCGTGTACTGCCACTCGGAGTTCGTGATCAGCACCACGGACTTTCCGGCGTGCTGCCAGTCGAGCAACGTCAGCGGCAGCTCCTCGTCGCGGATGATGAAGCGGTCTGGATCGCGGATGATGTCAGCCTTTAGCGCGCCTTCCATGTGCGCGACGTTGATGCTCGTGCGAACCACCTCGTACAGCTCGCGGTAAGTGAGCTTCTGATGCAGCTCACCGGCGTCCAGCTTGTCCGTTAGCTGCGCGTACAAGCACGCTTCTGAGAGCGAAAACATGGTGTTCAAGAACAGCCAGCGCCGGTCGGACAGGTCGATCAGCACGCGCGCGTATGCCGTGCGTTGCGCGTCGTGCGCCAGCATGCGCGTGCCGTGACACGCGCGCATCACGTAGCCGAAGCGGCTCGCTTTGACCAAGTTGCCGAGCTCCATGTCCAAGATCAGCCCGCGCGTCGCGAACTCTGGATCGAACTTCAGATCCGCGACCGGCCAGCCTTTTTCGACCATGCGCGCGACCACTGTTTCAAAGGCGCGTTGCTCCCACAGCTCATGGCGATAATGGATCAGCGTGTAATCCATATCGCAACCGATCGCCTTGATCGCGCGCAGGTTCAGCGTGCGATTGGCGTAGACGCGGCGGGTCGCGGGAGGCAAAGGAAAAGGAAAAGGCAGAGACACGGGGGGCGACATGGCGCAATCGTGCTCTGCCTTGGGGTCTCAGTCAAAGCTTCGCCTGCCGGCAAACTTGTGACTTTACTCGTCGCGGCTGTTGAACAAGCCGGCGCGGAACAGGAAGTAAACGAGCTGGAGCACGGCGCTGATGGCGGCGGCGACGTAGGTCAGCGCCGCAGCGTCCAGCACGCGCTTGGTGTCCGGCGCTTCGCTCTGGCTGATGATCTGGGTATCGACAAGCGCGGCGACTGCGCGGCTCGAAGCGTTGAACTCGACCGGCAAGGTCACGAGCGTGAACACCACGAACGCGGAGAACAGGATGATCCCGAGCCAAATCATACCCGTGGCTTGCGTCGCGAGACCGAGGCCCATCACGATCATGCCGAGGTTACTGCCGAGCATGGCCGGGCGTACGACTGCCGATCGGAACGCCAGCGGTCCGTACGAATGCGCGTGCTGGATAGCGTGACCCGCTTCGTGTGCGGCCACGCCGAGCGCCGAGAGTGAGCGGCCATGAAAGACATCCGGCGACAGCCGCAGTGTCTTCGAGCTTGGATCGTAGTGGTCCGAGAGAAAGCCTTCGACGGGCTCGATGCGAACGTCGTTGATGTTCTGACGGCGCAACAGCTCGCGCGCAGCTTCGGCTCCACTCATGCCCGAGCGTGACGCGACTTGGTTGTAGTGCGCGAACGTGGACTTGACGCGTGCGCTCGCCCAGAAGCTGAGCAGCATTCCTGGCGCGAGGAACAGCAGGTAAACGGGGTCGAAGAACATGCCAAAAGCATAAGGCGCCAAGTCGGGCGCGCAAGCGGGCTCACAAGTCCACGAAAGATCAACGCTGCTGCCGCAACTGGGGTATGAGACATAGCGTTTTACCCAGGAGCTGCGCCATGTCGACCACTGCTGCAGAGCTTCGCAACGCGAAATACATCAGCCTCCGGAGCTTCAAGAAGAACGGGCAACCCGTCGATACTCCGGTCTGGTTTGCGAACGTCGCGCCCGACCGGCTGGTCGTGTTCACGGTCGGGACTTCGTACAAGGTGAAGCGCATCCGCCGCAATCCGAACGTGGAAATCGCGCGCTGCGATGTGCGCGGGAAGCTCAAAGGTCCGTGGTCGCCCGCGATCTGTCGTGCTGTTGACCAGGGGCACGAGAAAGACCGCATCGCCAAGGCCTACGATGCTTTGAATTCCAAGTATGGGCTGCTCATGCACGTAGGTACGCTGCTCGCGACCCTCACCGGCCGGACTAAGAACCGACTGATCCTCGAGATCACGCTGCCTGCGGCATAACGGATAAGAGAGACATGCCCAACGCTTCCGAAGGCAGTGAGCCGAGCGCGCTAGAGCGATCGATCGAGGGCGCGGCGCACTTACTCAGCGTCGCGCACAACGTGGTGGTGTTGACCGGCGCGGGCATCTCCACCGACTCCGGCATCCCGGATTTTCGTGGCCCGCAGGGTGTGTGGACAAAAGCGCCGAGCGCCGAGCGCATGGCCACGCTTCAGCACTACATGGCAGACCCGGAGGTGCGAAAGCAGTCTTGGCAGACGCGCCTACATCACCCGATATGGCTCGCGCAGCCCAACCCTGCGCACCTCGCGCTCGTCGATCTCGAGCGCACCGGTAGGTTGCACACACTTGTCACACAAAACGTCGACGGCTTGCATCAGCGCGCCGGCAGCTCGCGCGAGCGGATCGTCGAGGTGCATGGAACTGTGCACGAGGTGGTCTGTATGCAGTGTGGTGATCGCGGCTCCATGCTGCCCGTGCTCGAGCGTGTGCGCGCCGGAGAAGTGGACCCCGATTGCCGTAAATGTGGGGGCATCTTGAAATCGGCCACGATTTCATTCGGACAGGCGCTGGTCTCTGAGGATCTCGAACGCGCCGAAGACGCCGCGCGCGCCTGCGATCTGCTGCTTGCGGTCGGCTCGACGTTGAGCGTGTACCCAGTTGCTACAATGGTTCCAACGGCGAAGTGTTCGGGCGCCCGGATTGTGATTCTGAATGGCAGCCCTACAGAGATGGACGCGCTTGCCGACGTGGTCGTTTCCGGTCCACTCGGGATCACGTTGCCCCGAGTACTTGCTCGGCTAGCTGCAAGTTAGGGCGTTTTTTCGGCATCGAAACGCGTCGGCCAGGCATTTATCGACAACAACCGCGCTCCCCGGAGATAGCGAAATAAGTCGACTTGGGAGCGCGTTTGAATCGCGTGCATACACAGCCCGTCATGGCCGAACGTGTCGCTGAAAAAGCTGTACCCGTTCGCGCGCTTGCGCTGACAAACGTGCAACTGCGCAGCTTGACAGTGTTTCAATTGGACCCATGTTTTCCTGGAACAATCGGGCCGGCTTAGCAGTTATTCAGGACAAAGCATCCACGCGTGGCTATGTGGATCTCCGCGTTGCCGCCCGCTCGCAGCCCTCTGCAGGGTGAGCGCTCAACCGCAAACCCCAGACGTTGATCGCCATGAAAACAAACGCCAAAAAACATCCGGCAGGAGCCGTCTTTCCGTCCTCGCGTATCGCAGCGCCCGCCCGGTCGCTGGGTGCCGCGCGTGCACGTGTGGCTGGTGATGACGAAACATCACCGGTGGTGGAGAAGCGTTTGAAGGCTGCGGCGCCAGAGCCCACACGGGCGACACGCGCTGTACGTTCTGTACGCAAGAGCGCGACGTCTAAGTCAGCTGCGAAAGCCAAGCGCAAGCAGCCGGCGACGCGCCTTGATCGCAAGCACAAGAACAAAAAGAAGACCGAGGCCAAGAGCAAGGCGAGCAGCAAGTCGCCTCAGGCGAAGCGCGCCCAGCGTAGCGCGCAAGCGAACAAATCAAGCAAGTCGGCCAAATCGGTCAAAGCGCCCAAAACCAGCGCTTCTCGGTCAAAAACCGTCAAGGCTGCGAAGCCTGTTCGCAAGACCGCGACTGCCAGCAAACCTGGCAAGAAATCGACCCTGCCTCAGGCCAAGATTCAGGTCGCAAAGTCGCCGCGCGCGAATGCCACAGTTGCAGCCGTGGCGGCGCCGAAGTCGAAGCGCGCAGCCAAGGTGCTGGCCAGCCACGCCGCCAACCACGCCGCCAACCACAATAAGCCGAACCAGCCCGTTGTGCTCCTTTCGCACAAATCTGGTGCGGGTACATCGCCCGTGAGCAAGTCTGCTATCACGAAAGCGACTGCGGGCCGTGCCACAGAGGTGCGGAGCGCGCCTGCCGTCGTGCCGAGCTCACCAGCCACGCACACTGGCCGCGGCGACGCGACGCTCGCGCGCTACATGAGCGAGCTTGCTACCTACGAGCTGCTCGGGCGCGACGACGAGATCCGCCTGGCGCAAGAGGTCGAGTCGCTGGAGGTGTCTTTCTGGCGCGTCATGCTCGGCATGCCGCAAGCCTGGGAAGTGGTCGAGCCGGCCATCCGTAAGGGCCTCGAGGCCGAGCAGGCTCCGAGCGATCTGACCGACCTCGGCAAGGCGGCTCAAGCCGCGGCTTCGTCGTCTGCATCCAAGGTGTCGCTGACGCGCTACGAGCGCGAGGTCGAGCGCGCAGCTGGTCAGCTGCGTTCGGCCGACATCCATCGTGAAGCTGCCAAGGGCACGTTCGCGGCGTTGCAAGATTACGCGGAGACGTCGCTCGCGCAGCGCTCCCTCTCGGAGATCCGTGCGGTCGAAACGTTCATGCGTGAAGTCAGCGCGGCGCGCCGCGCGCAGCAAGCGGCGAAGGATCGTTTCGTCGCCGCCAATCTGCGCTTGGTCGTCAGCATGGCCCGTCGTTATGCACGTGAAGGGCGCATGCCGCTCGCCGACTTGATCCAAGAGGGCAACCTCGGGTTGATGAAAGCTGTGGAGCGCTTCGACCACCGTCGCGGCTTCCGCTTCAGCACCTACGCTTCGTGGTGGATCCGCCACGCGCTCACGCGCGGTCTCGCCGACAAGGGCCGTCTGGTCCGTTTGCCGGTGCATGCGCTCGAAACTCGCACGCGCTTGGCCCGCGCCACGCGCAAGCTCACATGCCGCACGGGCGTTGCCCCGACGATCGCAGAGCTGGCTGCAGAGACTGGGCTCGATCCGGAGAAGCTGCCGGCAGTCGAGGAGCTCTCGACTGAAGCACCTTTTTCGCTCGATGCGCCTGTTGGCGGCGACAACGATCGCACGTTCTTGGACATGCTCCGGTACGAGGATCAGACCTCGGCCGAAGACACCGTCGTGTCGGCAAGTCACAAGGAGAGCCTGGTCTCGCTCATGGGCGAGCTGTCTCCCTTCGAAGCGCAGATCCTCCGTTATCGTTATGGTTTTGACGGCGGTGAAGAGCGCACGCTCAAGGAGATCGGTCAGATGTACAACCTGTCTCGCGAGCGCATCCGGCAGATCCAAGCGTGTGCGCTCGCCAAGATGCGCGCGCGTGTGGACGAAGAAGACCAGCGCGAAGGCGCAGCGCTCTAGTTTCACTCCGCTGGTGATTAACTCATGCATGTCCCGCTGCGCCACGCAGCGGGACGTACACGCACTGATCGAACTCCTGCTTCACGATGCCGGCCGGTGTGCGCGTGATTACAGTGAGTGTTTGCATCGGCTGCCCGACTGGGATGATCAAGCGCCCGTCGGGCTTTAGCTGTTCCACGAGCTGTACCGGCACTGTCGATGCGCCGGCAGCGACCATGATGCAGTCGTAGGGCGCGAGCTCCGGTAAGCCAACCGAGCCATCGGAGATGCGGACGACCACGTTGTCGTAACCAACGCTTCTCAGGGTTTGCTCCGCGCCGTGTGCGAGCGCCGGGATGATCTCGACACCGATCACACGCGCGCACAAGCGCGACATCACAGCCGCCTGATAGCCTGAGCCGAGACCCACTTCGAGCACCGTGTCGGTAGGCCGAAGTCGCGCGAGCTCGACGCTGCGAGCGACCATGTACGGCTGCGAGATCGTCTGACCGTGGGCGAGTGGCAACGCGCAATCGTTCCAAGCGTTGTCGCGCTCTTCCTCAGGCACGAACGCTTCGCGCGGCACTTCGCGCATGGCCGCGAGCACCTTGGAATCTTCGATGCCGCGCCGCACCAACTGCTGCTCCACCATGTGCGCTCGTCGTGTGCTTGGATCTTTGGTTGTGCTCACTGGGCGTACTTTCTTAGGCATCACCACCGCGCCTCGTCGTGGCAAGCGGCAGCGGATCGGCGCTTTTCTCGACTTCGAAGCGCTCGATCTGCCAGGTGGTCGCGCCGCTCGTGCGGTAGCGGACCTTTGTCTGCTGCAATGCGAATCTGTTCATCGTACGTCGACACGCCGTCGATGTTCGGCAAGAGGACGCCGCACGCCGTTCCGTACGACACCACTACGCCGTAGCGCAGCGGATCGAGCTGGCTCGGCGCACCGGGCAAGCTCAGCCGCGTCTGGGCTGCGCCGAAGCGGGCGAAGCTGCCGCTCACAGCGTCAGCCGTGCATACGCTCCAGCGCTGTCTGTCGCGTCGAACATGGGGGCTGATCACGACCAGCACGTTGGGCGCGTGCGCGCGCATGCGGGCAGCGGCTTCGCTCATGGCTCGGGTCGTGCCGCTGCACGGGACCGCCCGGTCACCTGCGACGGCGGGCACCACGATCGGCGCATGACACATCAGAAGTGCACAGGAAATAGCCATGATTTGCTCAGTCGGCGCGCACGACCCCGCGCTCCACCAGCTCCCGTTTCATGCACATAGTTTAGTACGCAGGTTGCGAGCGGCCCTGTTGACGCGGGAATTTCGCGTGCGACCCAGCCAGGTTACGGGAAAGGTAGGCGCATCGGCGGCAGGTCTGAAGTAGGCTGACGAGCGTGGACTACTTTCCAGTCTTCATGGATCTGCGTGAGCGGCTGTGCGTGCTGATCGGCGGCGGCGATGTGGCTGCGCGCAAGGCCGCGCTGCTGTTGCGTGCGGGCGCGCGGCTGCGTGTGGTCGCGCCGGTGCTGTGCGATGCGCTGTCTGAGCTCGCGTCGGGTGGAAAGATCACGCATGTCGCGCGCGCGTTCGAGCCTGCAGATCTCGATGGCGCGGCGCTGGTGGTCTCGGCGACCGATCAGCGCGCTATCAATCGCGCGGTGTCAGAGCGCGCGATCGCGATGAGCATTCCCGTGAACGTTGTCGATAATCCCGAGCTGTGCAGCGTGATCGTGCCAGCGATCGTCGATCGCTCACCGATCGTGATCGCGGTCGGAACGGGCGGCAGCGCGCCGGTGCTTGCGCGTCTGCTGCGTGCGAACATCGAGGCCAACGTGCCAGTGGGTTACGGCGAGCTGGCCGCGTTGTCAGCGAGCTTGCGTGCCGAGGTGCAACGCAGCTTGCCAGATGTGCTGGCGCGCAGGCGCTTCTGGGAGGAAGTGTTCGAGGGCGAGATCGCCGATCTCAGCATGCGCGGGGAGGGCGCGCGGGCTGAGCAACGCTTGCGCGAAAAGCTCGCGAGCGCACAACTCCCCGCAGCTGACGGCGGCAGCACTGGCGAGGTGTATCTGATCGGTGCGGGCCCTAACGATCCGGATTTGGTATCGTTTCGCGCGCTGCGCCTCTTGCAGCGTTGCGACTTGGTGCTTTGCGCCCCCGATCTGGCCGAGAGTGTGGCTGACCTAAGTCGCCGAGATGCCACGCGTCTGCGCCTGAACAGCTGGCCTCCCGCGCTTGCGGACGTCACGCAGCGCTTGGCCTCAGCCGTTCACGGCGGCATGCGAGCTTGTGTGTTAGCCCCACATGACGCATTTCGGTCCGAAGCGGGACGTGCTTTGGAAGTTGCCGTGCGCGCGGCGCAGCTTCCCTGCTTAATAGTGCCTGGAATCGCTTGAGTTGGGGCTGACTCGCACTTTCCGCCTGAGCCAGTCGGCGATGGATACGTGGCGAATTAGTTTTACCTGCGACTGCATTTTGTCTTCGCGCGCGCGTCCAAACATGGAATGTTCGTGCGCTCAGATTGCGCAGCTGCGCGTGTTTGGTAGATCAGTCGCGTACGCTTGGAGGACTCATGGTTGGTCAAAAAGTTAGCGGAATGCGGGGCTTGGCGCTCGCACTGCTAGCGGTGTTGCTCGGGGTGGTGCCAGGAACATTCGCTGCAAAGGCAACGGACGAGGGCCAGATCCTCAAAGTCGCGCTCGCAATCCCTCGATCTCAAGAGATCGAGATCGAGGTCAAGAAGTACAACGAAAAGCTGGCTGCGTTGACGAACAACTCGGTCAAGGTTCGCATCTATTGGGGCGGCGCGGCGGGTGACGATCTCGACGTGTTGCGCAAGATGAAGACCGGCCAGATGGACGCGACCGCCATCAGCTTGGAGCTGTGCAGTCAGTTCGCGCGCCAGGCTTTGGTGATGGCATCGCCGGCGTTGTTCACGAACTACAAGCAGCTCGACGCGGTGCGCGCTGCGCTCACGCCATCGTTCGACGAAGAGGCCTACCAGAACGGCATGAAGGTCATGGGCTGGGGTGACGTCGGTCGCCTCCGCTTGATGTCTAAGCAGCCGGTCTCGACGCTGGCAGACTTCCGCAAGATGCGTCCGTGGCTGTATCCGCAGAGCGAGATGCTCAAGGACTTCTACAAGCAGGTGAACGCGACGGGCGTGCCGCTGGGCTTGATCGAAGTGTACGGCGCGCTGCAGACCAACATGATCGACGTGGTGTGGATCTCGTCGCTCATGGGTGCGGCGCTGCAGTGGCACACCGGCACGCACTACATCTCGGAGCAGGGCCTCGGCTTCATCAGCGGTGCGTTCATCATTCGCCGCGGTGCTTGGGATGCGCTGCCGCAGAACGTGAAAGACTCGATGCTCAAGATGGCGTCGGAGATGCGCGAGAAGAACCAGCTCGAGGCGCGCAAAGCGGACGAGCGTGCGTACAAGAAGCTGATCGAGCGCGGCCACAAGCCGGTCAAGATCGACAAACTCCCGGAGTGGCAGAAGATCGGCGAGACCGTGCGCGAGCACATGGTCGGTCGCATCTACACGCGCGAATTGCTCAACAAGGCTGAGTCGATCGCGAAGCAATACGCGGACTGACCGTCGCGCGTGTAAGACGAAAAAAGGCCCCGCTCGTGAGCGGGGCCTTTTTCCAATTCTGGGGGGCTGCCTCAGTAAGCCTTTGCCCAAACCACGCGCTGTTTGCTGGGCTTGCCCGAAAACGGACACGTGCCGGGACCGCTCGCATCGAGCGGAATGCAGCGCAGGGTCACGCCGAGATCCGCCTTGAGCTGTGCTTCGACCTCCGGCTCGCCCGACCAATGTGCGAGCGCAAAGCCGCCGCTGCTAGCGTCATCGCCCTCGCCACCGAAGAACGCGTACAGCTCTTCCTTGGTGTCGATCTCGCGCGTACGCGCGGCGGCGCGTGCCTTGGCTGTGTTGAACAGATTGTCCTGGATCTCATCGAGCAGCGCGGGCAAGCCTGCGACGAACTCCGCGCGGCTCATACCCTTCTTCTCGGCCTTATCGCGGCGCGCCATAAACACGCCATCCTGTGCGATGTCACGCGGACCGACCTCGAGCCGAAGGGGAATGCCCTTCTTGACCCAGCTCCAGCTCTTTTCGCCGCCGCGCAGGTCGCGCAGGTCGAGCTCTACTTCGACATCACGCTTGCCGTAGCGAACCGACTGCAGCTCGGTTTGCAGCTTCTTGCAGTAGGCGATCACGTCCTCGGGCTTCTCTGCCTTAGCCAGGACGGGCAAGATCACGATGTGCGCGGGCGCGATGCGCGGCGGCAGCACGAGACCGTCGTCGTCGCTGTGCGTCATGAGCAAGCCGCCGATCAAGCGCGTCGATACGCCCCACGACGTCGTCCACGCGTGCTGCAGGACGCCAGTTTCGTCGAGGAACTTGATCTCCGAGGCCTTTGCGAAGTTCTGACCGAGGAAGTGCGAGGTGCCTGCCTGCAGGGCTTTGCCGTCCTGCATCATGGCCTCGATGCAGTACGTCGAGACCGCGCCGGGGAAGCGCTCGGCCGCCGACTTCTCGCCGCGGATCACCGGCATGGCCAGGTATTGCTCGGCGAAGTCCGCGTAGACATCGAGCATCTGCCGCGTCTCCGCCTGCGCCTCTTCGGCGGTGGCGTGCACCGTGTGCCCCTCCTGCCAGAGGAACTCGGTGGTCCGCAAGAACATGCGCGTCCGCAGCTCCCAGCGGACAACGTTGGCCCACTGGTTGATCAGGAGCGGCAGATCCCGATACGACTGCACCCACTTCGAAAACGTCGCGCCGATGATGGTCTCGGACGTAGGCCGCACGACCAACGGTTCTTCCAGCTCCCCGCCGGGAACCAGCTTGCCGTCCTTGCCGAGCTCGAGCCGATGGTGGGTGACCACCGCGCATTCCTTGGCGAAGCCTTCGACGTGCTCGGCCTCTTTTTCCAGGAAGCTTTTGGGGATAAACAACGGGAAATAAGCGTTTCGGTGCCCGGTGCGCTTGAACTCGGCGTCCAGCACTCGCTGAATGTTCTCCCAGAGCGCGTAGCCCCACGGCTTGATCACCATGCAGCCGCGAACCGGCGACTGCTCAGCGAGATCCGAAGCCTTGATCACCTGCTGATACCACTCGGGATAGTCCTCTGCGCGCGTAGGCGAGATGGCGTGCGTTTCCTTCTTGGCCATAGGGGCGGCAGTCTACGCGTAGAGCTGTGACGAGTGTAGGGCGAAAGGCAGCCGGCTTTACTCTGCTCCCGACGCCTGGTAGGCCGACCCGCATGTACAAACCGCTGCTCCGCAGGGCGGTCTCTGGGTTGGCGCGCGGCTTGGACCGCGCGTTCACCGAGACGGCACTGACCCCGTCCAAGCGCGCTTCACGGGCGTCGCACGCCGAGCGGCTAGACCACGCGGGCCGGATGCGGGCGCTGCGGCTGATCGGCAGCTTCTACGATCGCCCCGAGTTTTTGAGCCTGGAGAACGAGCTGTTTCCGCGGCCGGGTGCGATCGCGCCCAAGGTCACGCGCGTGCGCGCGTTCGGCTCGCACGGCGACGTCTTCGACCTCGCTTGGCCCAGCGAGTTCGAGCCGCTGTGGTCGAGGCGCGCGTTGGTGGAGCACCTGTCGGGCTTACCCGAGGGCAAAAAGCAAGAGCTGGGTCTCCTGCCCGGCGCTGAAGCGCTCGCCGCCAACGGCTTCGACCGCGCGGGCGAGCTGCGTGAAAAGTACCTGCGCGCCAGCGAAAATCGCACAGCGCACGCGCGCTGGTTCCGGCATAGCGGACCTGCCCGTCCGTGCGTGGTGTTGATCCACGGCTACATCGGCGGCAACTACGTGCTCGAGGAGCGGCTCTGGCCGGTCAAGCGGTTGTTTCAGAGCGGGCTCGACGTGGTGCTCACGATCCTGCCGTTGCACGGCCCGCGCCGGGCGCAAGCGCGCGGCTATCTGCCGCCGGCGTTTCCGTCGAGCGATCCGCGCTTCACGATCGAAGGCTTTCGCCAGTTGGTGTTCGATCACCGCGCCCTGTTCGATCACTTGCAGCGCTGCGGCGTACACGATCTCGGCGTGATGGGCATGAGTCTCGGCGGGTACAGCGCAGCGCTGTTGGCAACCCTCGAGCGCGCGCTGCGCTTCGCGGTGTTCATGGTGCCGCTCGCTGCGATCGAAGACTTTGCGTACAACAATGGGCGCATGATCGGCCACGCTGCGGAGCAGCTCGCGCAGCGGGAGGCGCTTCAGCGCGCGCACCGCACTGTCAGCCCGTTCGCGCGCGCACCGCAGCTACCAGCTGCACGTGTGGTGAGCGTGGCCGGCGAGGCCGATCTGGTGACTGGCGTCGAGCAAGCGCGCAAGCTCTCGCAACATTTCGGCGGGCAGCTGTCGCTGTTCCACGGCGGGCACCTGCTGCACGCCGGTCGCGAGCAGGCCTTTGCTCCAGTGTGGCGCTTGGTCGGAGAGTTTGCTGCAGGCGCACTGCGCTGAATGATGGAGGCATGATGTCGAACGAAACGCGCAATTCCGATCAGCTCGCAGGCGCCAGCTTGAGCGCTCGCTCTCGCTGGGCCGCCAACGCACCGATCGCAGCGTTGATGCAGCAGGCGCTGGACAACCCGGGCTTGATCTCGCTGGCAGCTGGCTTTGTGGATGCAGAGAGCCTCCCATCGGCCGCTTCGCAGAGCGCAGCCGCGTCACTCTTGTCGCGGCCGGAGCTGAGCCGGGCAGCGCTGCAATACGGCTCGGTGCGCGGGGACACCCCGTTGCGCGAGCTGCTCCTTCAGCGCTTGCTCGCGCACGATGCAGCGGATCCTCGTACGCCGCGCGCTGCGAATACTGCGGACCTCGACCAAGTGGTGCTGACCGCGGGCAGCAATCAGCTGCTCGCGTTGCTCGCCGACGCGCTGCTCGATCCTGGCGATTGCGTGGTGTGCGATACGCCCAGCTACTTTGTGTTCACGGGACTGGTCGAGAGTGTCGGCGCACATTGTCTAGGCGTCGCGGCCGATGCAGATGGCATGCGCATCGACGCGCTAGAGCAGCTGCTCGAAGCCCACGCAGCGGCAGGTACGCTCGAGCGCATCAAAGCGATCTACTCGGTGAGCTACTACGACAACCCGCGTGGCGTCAGCTTGGCGAGCTCGCGGCGTGCGGCGCTGGTCGCGCTCGCAGAGCGTTATTCGCACACGCATCGCATCTATGTGATTGAGGACGCCGCGTACCGCGAGCTGCGCTTCTCGGGTGAAGACCAAGCCAGCGTGCGCGCGTACGATACGAATGGCGAGACGGTGATCTACGCAGGCACGTTCTCGAAGACCTTTTCTCCGGGTTTACGCGTGGGCTTCGGCGTGTTGCCCAAGTCGATCGCGCCCGCGGTGTCTGCGCTGAAGGGCAACATCGACTTCGGCTCGCCGTACTTGAATCAATGCATTTTGGCCGAAGCGCTCAAGCTCGGGTTGTATGAGCCACACGTCGCAGGGCTGCGCGCGCTCTACGCCCAGAAAGCCGCTTGCATGCTGGCAGCGCTCGACGAGCATATCGCACCGCTCGGCGTATGCAGCTACGAGCGGCCGAAGGGCGGGCTCTACGTGTGGCTGTCGCTGCCTGCGCACGTCGAGACCGGCCCGCACAGCGCGTTGTACGCACGTGCGCGCGAAGCAGGCGTGTTGTACGTGGCGGGCGAGTATTGCTATCCGAGCGGGCCTGACCGCCAGAAGAATGCCATGCGTCTCAGCTTCGGCGTGCAGAGCGAAGAGCGCATCGCGCTCGGCATCCAGAAGCTGTCAGCTGCAATCCGCGAGGTTCTCTAGCGGTCGTCTGGCTGGATGTAGCCGCCCGCTTCTAGGTACATGAGCACGCGCTGCACGTTCTCATCCACTGACACGCTCTCGGTGTCGAGCAACACATCCGGCTGCTCGGGCGTCTCGTACGGCGCGCTGATCCCCGTCATCTCGGGGATCTGTCCTGCGCGTGCTTTCTTGTACAGGCCTTTGGGATCGCGCGCTTCGCACGCAGCGAGCGATGCGCGCACGTAGATCTCCAAGAAGTCACCGGGGCTCATGTTCGCGCGGAGGCGTGCGCGGTCTTCGCGGTAGGGCGAGATGAACGCGCACAGACACAACACACCGGCGTCTGCGAACAGCTTCGCGACCTCCCCGATCCGGCGATTGTTTTCGCTGCGGTCCGTAGGCGAAAAACCCAGATCGCGATTCAAGCCATGGCGCACGTTGTCGCCGTCGAGCAGATAGGTGGCGCACTGGCGTGCAAGCAAGCGCTGCTCGATGCCAGTCGCGAGCGTGCTCTTGCCCGAGCCGGAAAGGCCGGTGAGCCAGAGGATCGCGCCGCGATGACCCCGAACTTCTTCGCGCTGCGCGCGTGTGACGCCGCCTGAGTGCCAAGTGATATTCTCGGACTTCGGCTTATCCATGCTCGTCACGCTCGCGCTCTCACAAGCTGCCATACCATAGAAGTTTTGCACGAGCATGCGCAACCCACGGGCCGCGGCTCGCGCGCAACCCTCACGGATTTGCTGTAGTTACGCTGCGCTGCACTGCTTGGTTGTGATCTGTCAGGCTCGCGCTGAATGCGTGCCGACCGTCACCGCGCGCGACGAAGTAAAAATAACCGTGCTCTGCGGGATGTAGAACTGCGCGCAGCGCCAGAAGCCCTGGATTTGCGATGGGACCGGGCGGCAGTCCTTCGATCCGATAGGTGTTGTAGACGTTCAACGGATCCGCGGTCATCACCCGCGTCACACGCTTACCGTCGAAACCTTGGCAGCTTTCGAGCTCCGGCTGCAGGATGCAGCCATAAGCGACTGTCGGATCCGCTTGCAGGCGCTTCGGACGAAAGTTGGGATCGCGCAGGCGATTCAGAAACACGCCTGCAATCACGGGCTGCTCGCTCTGGACGTGCGCCTCTTTCTCGACGATCGACGCCAGGATCAGCACCTCGCGCGCTCCGAAATGGAGGTCACGCTCCAGGGTCGCGAGCGCGGATGCTTCGTCTGCAAACAATCGCTGCAAGCGGCGCTGCGAGTTGTCTGCGAGCTTGCGTACGACTTGGGTCGCCGGCTGCTCGTCGTTCAACCAATACGTGTCCGGAAATAGATAGCCTTCACCCGTGGCTGTCTGCGGACCGGTGGCTTGCAAGAAGTCCTCAGCGCTGCAGATATTCCATTCGGCGAGGCGCGCCGCGACATCGAAACGCGAGTAACCTTCGGGGATTGTGATGCGGATCGGGGTCGAGCCGTAACCAGTCGCCGTGCGCTGCAACAGCTGGCGAATGGTCATGTGGGTGGTCACGAGGACGTGACCTGTACGCAACCGATCTTTTGCGCCCATGACGCGCGCGTACAGCGCGAAGATCCGTGGCTCGTCGATCAGCGCGTGGTGATGGAGCTGGGACGCGAGCAGGCCGAGCGTGCTGTTTGGCGCGAGATCGAGCGTAACCGTGCGTGGTTGTCCGTGTGTAGATGGCGCTGGTGTGCGTGCGGGGTACGCGACCACGAGCCACGCGAGCGCAGCGACGACGAGCACGATCAACGCTGCCAGGCTGTACAAGAGCCGCTTCATACCGCGATCAAGCAGGGTCCCAATCGTCGTGATCGCCGTGGTCACCGTGCTGAGCCGCGCCGGACTGACTGCGCACGTGGTCCAGATAGTTCTGTAAGAGCAGGGTGGCAGCGACTTGATCCACGACACGACGTTGCTGGTGCTGCTTTACGCCTTGGGCGCGCAGGCTGCCTTGCGCAGCAACAGTCGAGAGCCGTTCGTCCCATAGACGGACGGGAATGCGCGCCGCTTGGCTGAGAGCCTGCGCAAAATGCCGCACCCGCCGCGCAGCGTCGCCTTCTGATCCATCGAGCCGCAACGGAAGGCCGACGATCGCCTGCTCTATGCGCTCGCGCGCGACGAGGTCACTCACTCGCTTCACCGCTTCTGGCAAGCTGGCGTGCTGGACTGTACAAAGAGGTGTGGCGACGAGCATCTCGGACTCGGCGATGGCCAAGCCCGTACGGACAGTCCCGAGATCGATGCCAAGGCGTCGCATTGGTACGGTGTAGAGCGCCGGCCACTGTTTGGCAAACTCACTCCGCGGCAGCCCGCGCTCTGGAGTCGAAATGAACGTACTGGTTGGTGACATCGGTGGAACGAAGACAGCGTTGGGGATGTATGAGAGTACAACCACAGGCGGTTACAAGACGATCGCCGAGCGTGTTTACGTCAGCCACGATCACGCGAGTCTCGCAGCCGTTTTAGGCTGTTTTCTCCCGACTGCGGGCAGCGCGCGGCAGATCGACGCGGCGGTATTCAGCGTCGCCGGACCGGTGCAAAACGGCGTGTCCGCGACGACGAACCTGCCTTGGGTGATCTCCGAGCATGAGCTGAGCAATCTGCTCAGCGCGCCGGTCGCGTTGATCAACGACTTCCACGCTGTGGCGCTCGGTGTTGCCGAGCTGCCCGCGAAGTCGGTGCGTGTGCTGCAGGCTGGCGTGCGAGATCCCAAAGGCACGTACGCAGTGCTGGGTGCAGGCACGGGCTTGGGTGAAGCGATCGCGTTGCCTCTGGAAAACGGCTCGGTGCGCGTGTTGCCGAGCGAAGGTGGGCACGCGGACTTCGCGCCGCGCAACGATGTCGAATGGCAGCTCGCTCAGTACCTGCGATCGCTGCATGCGCACGTATCCATCGAGCGCGTGGTCTCCGGCATGGCGCTGCCCGATCTCTACGACTTTGTGGTGAAAGCGGGGATCGAGCCGGAGGATCCCGAGACGCGCCGGCGCTTCGCCAACGAGTCGCAAGGGGCGGTGATCTCGGAGCGCGCCGGGATCGATCCGGCGGCCGCGCGTGCGCTTTCGTTGTTCGTTTCGGCGTACGGCGCGGAGGCCGGCAACCTCGCGCTCAAGGTGTTGCCGACGGGTGGGTTGTATGTCGCTGGTGGGATCGCAGCGCGCTTGGTGGACCAGCTGGATTGGCTGGCGTTCATGCGTGCGTTCTCCGACAAAGGCCGCATGGCTCCGCTGCTGGCTGCGTTTCCGGTGTTTGTCGTGCGTGAGCCCAACGTCGGGCTACTGGGTGCGCGGGCGCACGCGGCGTTACTCTGGAGAAGCCGCACGCTGCACTAGGTACACGTGCGCTCCCTATGAGCGAAGACAAAGCACTCCGCAGGGCCCGAGCCAAGCTGATCAAAGCGCTGGAGGAGAACCGCGAGCTGGAGGCGATCGAGCTGCTCGCCGAGCTGCGTCGCTTCGAGCCTGACAACGCGCGCTGGCCGCACAAGCAGGGTGAGCTACTCAAGCAGCTCGGGCACCACGCACAAGCGGCTCAAGTGTTCGAGAAGGCAGTCGGTTTGTACGCCAAGCAGGGCTTCATCGCGCGCGCGGTGGCGATGGCGAAGACGGTGGTCGAGCTCGATCCTTCGCGCATCAGCATCCTCGAGCGGATCGATCCGCAAGCGGCGCAGCTGCTTCGCACGCACAAGAAGATGTCGCGCCACGTCGACGAACGGCCCGTCGAGCAACTGCCGCTCGGAACGGCGCTGCGGGGGACCGGTCCGATCTTGCGCCCAGGTCCGCCCGCTCCTCCGCCTGTCCCGGCGCCTCCGCCTCCGCCGGTTCCGCGACCACAGCGTCAGGAGCTTGTGGGTTTGAGCTTGCCGCCGATGGCTGCAACGCCGCAGCCAGTCGTGCCGCAGCGGCCTGCGCGTAGCCTGGAAGGTTTGAGCTATCAAAAGATCTCGCCCGACGGGTCGCGGTCGCTGGCTCCCGGGCCTGGACGTGCGGGTCACGCAGGACGGCCACCAGGCCAGGCCGCACCTCCGCCGCCAGAGGCTGCGCTGCCGAGTCGCCCGGAGCGCGCCGTGCAGCTGTCGCAGGCTCCTACCCGCGTCGCGCCGCCGCCAGGAGCTACGACCTCGCTGGCACCCAGTCGGCCGGGACGTGGTGCGCCGCCGCCGCCAGGAGCTGCAGCGCAGCAGGGTGCTGGGCGGTCGCTTGCGCCCGGACGGCCTGCGCCGCCGCCGCCACCGGCTGCAGCGATGCAGGTTCAAGCGGTCCCCGCTGTGACGCTGGACCGGTTATCGGTAGCGTTCAGTAGCAGCCCGCGCCCGAAGGAGCCGGTCGCATCCGTCAGCTTGGATCACCTGTACAGTCGCGCGGTGCGCGCCGTTCCGTTGCTCGCGCCCGACGAAGCGGCGCCCGCGGACGAGACGCGCTTTTCCGATCGGCCCGCGCAGTCGACCGAGCGCGCGCTTGCAGAGCAGCTGCTCGCGCGCAGCGCACACAAGCCACCGGTGTCGCGCCGCGCAGACACCGAGACTGATGTCGCGCTGGCGCTCGCTTCGCTGGAGTCGGACGAACCCTTGGGTGGCGCGCTCACGCTGTCGGAGGTCGAGGTCGCCGAGCGCGTACCCGTGCCGGTGTTGGAGTCGCAGCGACCGGAGCCGCCAACAGCTGCGACGCTCGCCGATCTGCCGCTGTTTCCTCTGTTTGCTGCGCTGCCTCAGCCCGTGCTCGCACGCATCGTCGCAGCCTCGGAGCTGATCGTGCTGGCCGACGGCGCATACGTGTCGTGCAAGGACGATGACGGGGACGCGCTCTACGGGATCGTGGAAGGCAGCGTCAATCTCACGGTGCCGGGTCAAGCTTTCGAGCTGACGTTGGCCGAAGGCGACGTGTTCGGTGAGGCGTGCCTCCTGGAAGAAGCGAAGTCGCAGCTCGACGTGCTCGTGATGGGCGAGCTGACTGCGTTGCGCATCCCGCGTGTGGTGCTTTTGCAGGGCATCGAGGAACATCCGCCGCTGGCCGGCCTCGTGCTCGCGCTCCTCACGCGTCGCTTGCTCGGAAACCTGCTGCAGGTCTCGCCGCTCTTCCAGGACTTCGACGCCGCGGGCAAGGCCGAGCTCGCGCGCTTGTTCGAGGTGCGGCGCGTCGCGGCCGGCACACAGCTCTCGGTCTCGGGCAAAAAGATGGACGGCCTGTACATCTCGTTGTCAGGTACGCTGATCGTCGAGAAAAACGGCGCAGCCGTATGGTCGGCGCAGCCGGGCAGCATGTTCGGGCAGAACTGTCTGCTCAGCCACACGCCGTCGGGCGTGGATGTCTCGACCGCGGTCGACATGATCGTGCTGCGGCTGCCGGCTGCGCGCTTCGCGGGGCTCGCGATGCAGCACCCGACCGTGCTCGAGCGCCTGGCCGAGCTCTCGACCAGCGATGTGGTTCGCGTCATGCTTTGAGCATGACGCTGTACGAACGCATGGGCGGCGAGCCGGCGCTCCGGGCCGTGATCGACGACTTTATCGATCGCGTGTTCGACGACATCCTGATCGGCTACATGTTCGTCAACGCCGACCGGGCGCGCATCAAAGAGCTGGAATTTCAGCATGCGAGCGAGTTTCTGGGCGGCCCGCACGAATATGAAGGCCGATCGCTCCAGGCTGCGCACGCGCGCCACCGCATCATGGGCGGCCAGTTTGCACGCAGGCTGCAACTGCTCCGGAACGTCTTTGCCGCGCACTCCGTGCCGGAGGACGTCCAGACCGCCTTTCTGGCCCATAACGAGGCGCTTCGCGACCAGATTACGGCACAAGAGCAGGGCACCTGCCGGAGCTGAGCGCGAGAACCCAGCCTTCGCCTCGCATTCGGCCTTTCCTCCTCTATAATCGCCGCCCATGGACTACCGATGTGCATTCCGCTGCGTCGCGGGCTGTGAAGGAAGCTACGACGTCGAGCAGGTTATCTACCACTGCCCCAAGTGCGGTGAGCTCCTAGAGGTCCGTCACGACCTCGATGCGCTCAAAGAGCGCAACGCGGCCGCGTGGACGCGGCTTTTCGATGAGCGCAAGAGCACGAACCGCTGGCCTTATGCGAGCGGCATCTGGGGTAAGAAGGAATGGGTCATGCCGCAGCTCGACGACGACTGCGTCGTCTCGCTGCACGAAGGTGGCACGAACCTGTTCTGGGCGGAGCGCTACGGCAAGACGCTCGGTCTGCAGGACCTGTGGATCAAGCTGTGCGGCAACAGCCACACGGGCTCGTTCAAAGACCTGGGCATGACCGTGCTGGTCAGTGTGGTCAAACAGATGATCAAGAACGGCAAGCCGATCAAGGCGATCGTCTGTGCCTCGACCGGCGACACGTCGGCAGCGCTCGCGGCTTATTGTGCGGCGGCGGGCATCCGTTCGGCAGTGCTTTTGCCACGCGGTAAGGTCACCACCACGCAGCTCGTGCAGCCGCTCGCGAACGGCGCGCTCGTCTGTGCGCTCGACACGGACTTCGATGGCTGTATGGAGATCGTGCAGCGGCTCGCGAAGGAAGAGGGCATCTACCTCGCGAACTCGATGAACTCACTGCGCTTGGAAGGCCAGAAGACGGTCGCGATCGAGATCGTGCAGCAGTTCGACTGGGAAGTGCCGGACTGGGTCATCATCCCGGGCGGGAACCTCGGCAACGTGTCCGCGCTCGGTTCGGGCTTCGACATGATGCTCGCGCTCGGTTTGATCTCGAAGAAGCCGCGCATCTGCGTCGCGCAGGCCCAAGCCGCAAACCCGCTCTATCTCGCGTTCAAGAATGGCTTCGATAAGTTCGCGCCGATCACTGCGCAAGCGACCGAAGCGAGCGCGATCCGCATCGGCAATCCCGTCTCGATCCGCCGCGCGATCCGCACGTTGCAGCGCTACAACGGCGTGGTGGAGCAAGCGAGCGAGACCGAGCTCGCCGAAGCCGCGGCCGCAGCCGACCGCACCGGTACGTTCGCCTGTCCGCACACGGGCGTGGCCTTGGCCGCCTTGAACAAGCTGGTGCAGCGCGGCGATATCACGAAGGATCAGCGCGTGGTGGTGGTGTCCACTGCAAGCGGCTTGAAGTTCACCGACTTCAAGGTGCGCTACCACGAGAATCGGATCGAAGGCGTGACCAGCAAGTATCCGAACCAACCGGTGCAGCTGCCGAACGAGTACGAGCAGGTCAAACGCGCGGTGTTCTCCGCGATCGACTGAGTCGAGTGGCTGGCGGTGGGTTGCCGCCGCCAGCTTCAGCTCTTGTTGGAGAATGCAGCGTTCAGCTGCTCGCGTGCGTTGCGGCTTAGGTTGATCAAACGCGCGCGGACCTCGAAGCGTTGGTCCGCTTGCAGCTTGCTGCCGATGCTGCGCGCTTGCAGCTTCAGCGCGTTGTCCGCATCGGGGAAAAGCGTGAGCTCCAGCGGCTGCCCGGGCGGGAAGGCTTTGGGCGCGAGGAACGTGATGACTTCAGGTCCGCAGCCTACGGCGGCGCCGTTCAGCTCGGTTCCGATGCGCAAAGGAAGCTCACTCATCTCAGCGACCTCTCCGTGACTGCATCGCTGCGCGCGCCTCTTTCAGATCGAGCTCGCGCTTGATCGTCTCGCGGTTGTCGTGGACCTTGCGGCCCTTGCCGAGTACGAGCTCCACCTTCGCGCGGCCGTTCTTCCAGTACACTTTCGCCGGAACCAGCGCGTAACCCCGGTTTGCGACCCGACCCATCAGCCGTTCGATCTCGCGCTTGTGCACGAGCAGCTTGCGCTTGCGCTTCTCCTCATGCCCGAAGCGGCCGGCCTGTTTGTAGGGGCCGATATGCATGTGGAACAGATAAAGTTCCATGTTCTCGAAGCCGGCGTACGCGCCTTCGAGGTCGGCGTGCTTCGCGCGCAGGCTCTTGACCTCCGAGCCCGTGAGGATCATGCCGCATTCCAGCCGCTCCTCGGCATCGAAGTTGCGCTCCGCCTTAGGATTGCGGCAGATCACCTGATCTCCGCTCGCGCTCTTGGCCTTCGTGCTCATGTGCGGGCGTGGTGTATCAGCTGAATGAGCGCTCGGCGAGCCCAGGCAGTGTCGAGCGACCAACGGGTCAGGGCTTCGGGGCCGGCGGGGGCTCGACCGGCTCCACCAGCGAGGGCAGCTCGTTCCAGGCGCCGGCGATGTGCTCGCGGGCAGCCAGGCACCAGGCCTGCTCCGCGGCGTTCAGCTTGAAGCTCTCGAGCGCGCGGTCGAACTGTGCGAGCTGATCCTGCTCGGGCAGACCGAGCACCTGGCTGAGCGCAGCCAGCTCGACGGCCAAGCGGCGTGCGCTCACGCTGTCCTTGCTCACGCGGGCTTGATCGAGGTCGATCTCGCGCGCCGCTTGCTGCGCTGCGATGTAGCGCGCGAGCTTATTTTCCGTGCCCTTCGGCGTGAAGCGATGCTGATCGGGCCAGAGCGCGAGCCGCAGCGTGGGCGGGTGGGGGAGCGGGAAATCGACCAGCTCGACGTCCACGTACAGCTCAACCTTGCCGTCTTGATCGATGTCGGCCACCGAGCTCGCGCAGTGCTCTCGATTGAAGGCGTACAAGCGCGTCTCCAAGCGATCGACGTAGCCCACGTCGCGCACGCGAAACACCGACAGACAAGTCTGATCGGGCTTGCGCTGCTCGACAAACACCTCTTCGAAGCCATCACGATCCGCGTCGTGGGTCTCGGCGAGAGGCGAAGCCAGGAGCGCGTAGCGCGTAGGCGTGTGCAGCGGCGATTCAGGCTCGGGATCCAGCGCGAGCGCGATCCCGCGCAAGGTCACGATGCGTGTGCGAGAAGCGCGACCCGAGCGATCCATGAAGCCGAGCGCGGTGAAGTCCTTGCCCACGATGCGCAGGGCGAGGCGCTCGCCTTGATCCGTGTAGTTCTTGACGAGCGTGTCTGCTTCCGTGCGCGGATCCACGCCGAAACGCAGGAACTGTGCGTCGTTGAACAACGGCGCATCCGGTGTGGTCGCGCACCCGGCGAGCAGCACGATCGAGAAAACCGTTCGCAGCACCCCGGCAGTTTACACGGCCAAGCAGTCGAAGCTTCCACGTGTAGCAGGAGCAGAACTCGAAACGTGATCGTGGCGATTTACAAGGCGTAGCAGCCGATGCTTCTCTGCAGCAGGAGCAGAACTCGAAACGTGATCGTGGCGGTGGGCGTGAACGGGAACGTGGGCGCCCCCGTGATGGTGGCCGCTGGCGTGAACGGGAACGTTATCCTGAGCGTGGGCTTGCCCGTGGACAGCAGGTGGGACGGGAAAAACGACGATCAAATCTGTGGTCGACACGGTCGGGGGGAGAAAAGATCGGCGGTCCGAGCGAGACAGGAGAGTTCACGGAGATCGATCACCTCCACGGGGGCGTTCCCGCTCACGCCAGCGGCCACGCTCACGGGGGCGTCCACGTCCACGATTACGTCCACAGGAGCGTTAGTCTTGCCCGGGATCGTCGAGGGCCCAGGCCAGCGCTAGTGTGCTCACCGTGTGCCCGGCTTCGGCGAGGCAGCTCGCAGCTTCATGCAGTGTTGCGCCGGTGGTGCGGACGTCATCGACCAACAACACGCGCATAGGTGCTGCGGCTCGAGCTTTGAAGGCGCCGCGCACGTTCCGAGCGCGCGCCTCACGCGACAGACCGGCTTGGACTGCAGTCTCGCGCACGCGTCGCAAGATCCCCGTGCGGAACGGGACGCCGAGGGCTGCAGCGATGGGTCCCGCCAACAGGGCGGCGGGGTTGCAGCCGCGCTCGCGTAACTTGCACGGATGCAGTGGAACGGGGACGACCGCATCGATCAGGCCGGCATACGGATTCGCCGCAGCCGTCAGCAGCGGCCGAAAGTGGCGCAGGAGCTGGCGCTGGTCGGCGTACTTGAAGCGCCGGATCGCATCGGCCATCGGACCTTGATACAGGCAAATGGCCGCGTCGGCGGCGGGTGGCTGGCGCGCTGCCGGCGTCGGCTCGATCAGCGGTGCACACGCCGGGCACAGGCCCAGGTCGCCTCCAACAGGCTCGTACGGCAGCGCGCAGGCCGGGCACTCCGGGGGCGCGAGCAAGTCCAGCAATCCGGAGAAAAATATGGAAAGCACTCAGCGTTATCGGCCGTTCCGGCTGCTGATCGCGTGCGCAGGAAAAAAAAGCGGCGGTCGGGGCTCCAGGGGGGACAGGAACCGCGCGACCGCCGCTAAGTGGCTCGAAGGCGGGGGGACGCCTTCAGGGGAGCCACGTTCTTCATAAGGCTCATGCGAGCCTCGTGCCAAGCCTTAGACATCGAAAAAGTTGGGGGTTATCGCCGTTTTTCCCGCGGGCCGGAGGTCGTTTGGGCACCTCGACATTGCATCCTCGAAAGGCGGCGAGTGCATAGCTGCTATCACAGAGCGCCGATACATGAGTCCATACGCAGCTTTAGACCGGCTTGCATTGGCTACAACAATCCTGCAGCAGGGACGTGCGGCTGAGTACGTAAGCGCAGACACCAGTGCACACTTGCAACGCCCGATTTCAGATTTGAAATGATCGGGCGCAGCCCGGGGGCAGGGTCAGTGGGAGTACGGCTCGTTGCGCAGGATCGTGTAGGCCCGGTAGACCTGCTCGGCGAGCACGAGCCGAGCGAGCCGATGCGGCAGGGTGAGCGCCGACAGCGACAGCTGCAGTTGCGCGCTTGCGGACAGCGACTTCGGCAAGCCGTAGGCACCGCCGATCAAAAAGGCAAGTGTGGGCACTGCTGTACGCTCGGCGTGCGCGACCAGATCCGCGAGACCGTGGCTCGAGATGGTCTGGCCGCCCACCTCGAGCGCGATGCGCTTCGACTTGGCTGGAATCGCTTTTTCGAAGCGCGCGAGCACCTCGGCATCGGAGCCGTCTTTGAGCTCGATCTCGCTGAAGCTCGTGTAGCGCGTGATGCGCTTCAGATAGTCGTCGAGCTCCGCGCGCAGCCCGAGCTGCTTCACTTTACCGACGGCGATGATCGCGATCTTCACGCGCTCACGTGATCAAGCGTCGGACGCGTTGGCGCTGGTGGTCACGCGGGCAGCGTCGATCCACAGCGTCTCAAGGTCGTAATAGCCGCGCGTGTCCTCGTGGAAGATGTGGACCACGACGTCGCCGAAATCCATCAGCAGCCACGTGCCGGAGGGCATACCCTCGACGCCGAGACAGCGCGCGCTGTGCTTCGCCTTGAGCTCTTCTTCGATGTGCCGGCCGAGCGCGTTCACCTGGCGATCGCTGCGACCGCTCATCACCACGACGTAGTCGGAGTAGTCGACCTTGCCGCGCACGTCGATGATCTCGACGTTCAGCGCTTTGTTCTCGAGCCCAACTTCGGCGACGGCGAGCGCGACTACGCGCGCGCGATCTTCGGGGGGCTGTTGCCCACGGGTCTTGCGAGATCCGCTTCCGCTCGCTCCCGCCTTGGCCACCGAGCGACTGCGTTGTGAGCTGGAGGTTCCAAGCTTGCTGTTTGTCACGCGCTTGACGGGGCCCTTAGTCGGTTGCGTCGGTTTCTTCGAGGCTTTGGCAGGACCGGCTTTGGCAGGCGTGACTTTGGCAGCGGCAGTCGTCTTGGTCGCGGTCGCGCTTGTTGTCTTCAAGTTGTACTCCTCCGTGCAGAGCAGCGCGGATAGGAGGGTTATAGCACTACCAGATCGTCGCGATGGACGATTTCGTCCCCGAGGTGGAAGCCGAGGCGTTCCTCGATGTGCTCCGATCTGGCGCCCAGCAGACGTTCGACATCTCGGGCATCGTAGCGCACCAAGCCGCGCGCGACCTCTTTACCGTCGGCGCTCATGATGCTGACTGCATCGCCCGCTCGGAAGGCACCGCGCACATTGACAATTCCAGCCGGCAGCAAGCTGCGTTTGTCGACCACGACAGCGCGCAGCGCGCCAGCATCTACGACCAACGCACCGCGCGTCTTGCGCGTGTACGCGATCCAATATTTGCGGCTAGCGAGCGCCGCTCCGGCAGGCAAGAACAGCGTTCCAGCGTCCTCGCCCATCGCTACCTTGCGGAGAATGTTGGGGTCGCGTGCGGGCCCGATGATCACGGGCAGGCCGACCTGACAGGCCTGCCGCGCCGCTGAAACCTTCGAGCCCATGCCCCCGCGGCTGAGTGCGTTGTCCTTGGCCCAGATCAGGGGCTCGATGTTCTCGAAGTCACTCACGATCGGGATGCGCTGCTTGTCCTGGTCAAGCAGACCTTCGACGTCGGTCAAGAGCACCAGCAGATCTGCACCCACGAGGGGCGCGACCATCGCAGCCAGCTGGTCGTTGTCGCCGAACTGCAGCTCCTCTGTGGAGACGGTGTCGTTCTCATTAATGATCGGCACCGCGCCGAGCGTCACCATGGCGTCGAGCGCGGCGCGCGCGTTGAGATAGCGACGGCGATCCGATACCTCCGCGTGCGTGAGCAGAAGCTGCGCGACCGGCAACCCGGCTTTGGCAAATGCTGCTTCGTAAGCTTGGATCAAGCGCGGCTGCCCGATGGCTGCGGCGGCTTGCAGCTCGGCGATCAGCTTGGGCCGTGTGCTGAGACCCAGCTTCGCGCAGCCCATGGCGACAGCGCCCGACGAGACCAGGATCACGGTGCGGCCCAGGCTCCGCAGCTCGAGCACCTGATCGGCGATGCTCTGAAAGCGGCCCTCGTTCGGTTGCTCGCCCTGGGTGATCGCGCGCGAGCCGATCTTGACCACGATGCGTTTGGCCTGTTCTAGGGCTTTGCGGGGCGATTCGAGCGAGGTCATGGCGGGGCGCAGCTTGGGGTGAGTCTGCCGGGTTCGCAAGTCGGCCACGGTGTTGCCGAGTTGCCGCGAACTCGCTAGACGGTTGCCGGGCCGCTACCCTGCGCGCTGTGGAGCTGCTCGTCTCGGATGTTCCTGCTTGGTTAGTCCTGACCTGCGCGTTCGCGTTTGGTTCGATTTGGGGCAGCTTCTTTAACGTGGCGATCTACCGGTGGCCGCGGGAGCTCTCGGTCGTCAGACCACCCAGCTCCTGCCCGAGCTGCCAAACGCGCGTAGCTGCGCGCTACAACGTGCCGATCCTCGGGTACCTGTTTCTGCGGGGGAAAGCGGCGTGCTGCGGTGTGCCCCTGTCGCCGCGCTATCCGGTGGTTGAAGCGCTCTCGGGCGCGCTGTGCATGGCGCTCGCCCAGCGCTACATCGTGGGCGCGATCGACGAGACGCCGCTCTGGCTCGCGGGCCTGACCACGCTCGCGTACTTCGCGTTCGTCGGAGGCCTCATCATCGCGACGTTCGTGGATCTCGAGTTTATGGAGATCCCAGACGAAGTGTCGCTGCCGGGCGCGGCGTTCGGCCTGGCGACTGCCGTATTTCGCGACCAGCCCGGCGCTGAGGCCGCTGCACTGGGTGCCGGTGGCGGCTTCCTGATCATTCAGCTGCTGTTCGTGTGGTCGTACGAGCACCTGACTGGGCGGCGCGGGATGGGGGAGGGGGACTCCAAGCTGTTAATGATGATCGGCGCATTCCTGGGCTGGCAGGGCGCGCTGTTTGCGATGTTCGCTGGCGCTGCGCAAGGCTTGCTGACGTTCGTTTTTACGCGCATCACGCGGCTGTTTGCCGGCGAAGACGCTGAGCCTGCCGCTCCCAGCGGCGAGCCCGATCCGAACGCGGCGGATGACGACGACGAGCCCGCTGCGCAGTACTGGGGCCACTTCAAGCTGCCGTTCGGGCCGTTTCTCGCGCTCGGCGCGCTCGAATACCTGTTCTTCGGCGACGCGGCCGTCGATGCGTGGTTCCGGCTCGTGCACGGCTAGCGACGGCCTAGCGAGTCTGCTGCACCCACACGCGCGCGGTGCGGCGGATCGGTTTGAACCACCGCGAGAACAGCCAGACGTTCAGCGCGACGATCGCCACGCAGAACGCGCCGAAGAACAACGACCAGGAGTGACCGGACGGAGGGTCTTCCGCCACGACCAAGAACGTCTCGGCGTTGACCGGCAGACCCATGCGCTGGGCGAGGAACTCGCGGATCACACGGAAGCGACCGCCTAGCTCTCCGAAGGTGATCATGCGGCCCGCGAACTCGGTGCTCGATGCGGTGCGCGGATCACGCAAGCTCTCGGCCGAGACCTGCACGAACACGTTGCGCTGACCGGCGAGCGGGAACACCACGTACTCCGCACCGAACAAGCCCGACTCGAAGCGCACCATGTTGGAAAGCATGGGCGCGCCGCGTACCAGGACGTACGCGTTGGAAGGCAGGTTCGCGGGATCCAAGTGAACTGCGTCACCGAGCAGCTCGGCGCGATCGGGCAGCATCGCGTACGAGATGTCCGAGCGCACGCTGGTGGCTAGGCCGAGCGCCAGAGCCACAACGCCAGCCATCATCGTCATCGCCCACAGCCGCTCAGCTTTGGGTGGTGCTGGCAGCGCAGCCAGCTCGGGGTCTAGCTCACTGTCTGGCGCGACGGCGGGTGGAAGCGGCGGGGCGCTTGGCTCGAGATGGCTCACAGTTCTTAAGAGACACCGTGCAGGAGCAAAGGTTCAGCCGTCGATCACTTTTTGGTGTTTCCCTTGGCACGGAATAGGGGTCGTGCTACCAAGCCGCTCCCGCTCGGCACAGGACGTTCCGTCGTCCGATGCGGCGTGAGGATACTGCAGCTGGCGCGCTTCGATTGGCCCAGTGGCCCAGTGCCACTTTGGACGACACTCGCTCCTTCGCAGTTCCAGCGGCAAAGATTCGCACTGGAAAATCTGGAGACCTGTCATGTCTAAATCTCCCCTGGCCTTGGTCAAAGAGCGCTTCAGCAACAAGGAAGGCCTCGTCGCCGCAGTTAAGGCGTTGGCCACGGACGAGCTCTGGAACGGTCGTCGCTTGAACAGCGACAAGGGCCTGGAGCACGTATCGAACAAGAAGCTGTTGCACCTCCACGACGTGCTCAGCAGCGTGAAGAAAGATCACGGCTCGCGCACGAAGCTCATCGACGCCGTCGTCGAAGCGGAGAAGCGCGGCAAGGACGCTGGCTTCCGCACGCGCCTCGAAAAGGCTTCCACGCCCGAGCTGTTTCAGCAGCTGAGCGTGCTCAAGCGTCGCGCCAAGGCTGTCGAAGCCAAGGCCGCGCCGAAGAAGAAGGCGAGCGCGCCGAAGGCGGCTGCAAAGGCTGCGAAGAAGCCGGCCGCGAAGAAGGCGGCTCCCGCCAAGAAGGGCGCTCCCAAGAAGAAGGGCGCCGCGAAGAAGAAGTAGTCTTCTGCCATAGCCGTCGGCTGTGAACGCACCCCGGGCCCACTCTGTGAGCTCGGGGTTTTTTGCGCGTCGAGATCGCCACGATAGCTCATGCGATCTGCTGGGCCTCCGTTGTTGCGCGCGCTGGCCGGTCTCATGTTTTGAAGCTCTCGGCTTCTCGGTTTGCGGCGGTATACTCCACGGCTTCGATGACCGACTTCGTTCACCTGCACGTTCACAGCCAATACTCGATGTTGGACAGCGCGCTGCGAGTGAAGGCACTCGTAAAGAGCGCGAAGCAGCTCGGCATGCCCGCGGTCGCGCTGACCGATCACGGCAACATGTTCGGCGCGGTGCAGTTCCAATCGGAGTGCAAGAAGCACGACATCAAGCCGATCTTGGGCTGTGAGCTCAATCTCTGCACTGACCACACGGTGAGCTCTCGCGAGGCGCAGCACATGGTGGTGCTCGCCGCATCGCAGAAGGGCTACGAGAACCTGGTCAAGCTGACCAGTCTCGGCTTCGTTGAGGGCTTTGCGAACGGCAAGCCGCGCATCGATCTGGAGCAACTCGCCGCGCATAGCGAGGGTCTGGTCGGGTTGTCGGCGTGCATGGGCGGCTTCCTTGCGCAGGAAGTGCTGATGAAGGGCGAGGCCGCGGGTCGCGCTGCGATGGGACGCCTGCGCGACTGCTTCGAGCCGGGCCGGTTCTTTATCGAGCTGCAAGATCACGGCTTCGTCGAGCAGAAACCGCTCAATGAGATCTTGGTCGATCTGGCGCGCGAGTTTTCGCTGCCGCTCGTGGCGAGCAACGACTGCCACTATCTCGAGGAGAAGAACGCGCAGGCGCAGATGGTGCTGCAGTGCATCGCGTCGGGCACGAGCCTCGTCGACATGGAGCGCGCGCACCACGGCTCCTCGCAGCTGTACTTCAAGAGCGGCGCCGAGATGCGCGAGCTGTTTCGGCACGTGCCGGAAGCCGCTGACAACACGATGTTGATCGCGGAGATGTGCGGCGGCACCGCGAATCCGTTCAAGAAGCCGATGTTGCCGCGCTTCCAAGTGCCGGAAGGCATGGACGAGGTGTCCTATTTCCATCAGCGCGCGCACGAGATGCTCGACGAGCGTTTCGGCGAATTCTCCGCGATGGAAATCAAGGTGGACGAGCCCGCCTACAAACATCGTTTGGAGATGGAGTGCGAGGTCATCTCGCAGATGGGCTTCGCCGGTTACTTCCTGATCGTTCAGGACTTTATCAACTGGGCCAAGCAACAAGGCATCCCCGTCGGCCCGGGTCGCGGCTCGGGTGCTGGCTCGTTGGCAGCGTATTCGCTGCGTATTACAGACATCGATCCGATCCCTTACGGTTTGCTGTTCGAGCGCTTCCTGAATCCCGAGCGCGTGTCGATGCCGGACTTCGACATCGACTTCTGCATGGATCGCCGCGACGAGGTGATCGACTACGTGCGCGGGAAGTACGGCAAGAGCAGCGTCGGTCAGATCGCGACGTTCCACTTGCTGAAGAGCAAGAGCGTCGTGCGCGACGTGGGTCGCGTGCTCGGTATGACGCCGGTCGATGCTGGGCGCATCGCGTCGTTCGTTCCGGAGCCGGTGCAAGGCAAGGTAGTGCCGATCGCCGACGCGATGAAGCAGGAAAAGCGCCTCAAAGACGCTTACGAGCAAGACCCGCAGGTCACGAAGCTGCTCGACACGGCGATGGACTTGGAGGAGCTGAATCGCCACGCCGGCATGCACGCAGCCGGTATCGTGATCAGCGAAGGCGCGCTCTGGGATCACGTCCCGGTGTTCTGCCCCGAAGAGGGCATCTACGTCACGCAGTACGACAAGAACGATGTCGAGTCTGCGGGCTTGGTCAAGTTTGACTTTCTTGGCCTCAAGACGCTCACGACGATCAACATCGCGACGCGGCTGATCAACAAGCGCCCGGACCGGAAGGGCAATCCTTTTCTGCTCGAGCGCATCGCGATGGACGACGCGACCACGTTCGCGCTCCTGGCCTCAGGCGAAACTACGAACGTATTCCAGCTCGAATCGAGCGGTATGCAGCAGCTGATCAAGCAGCTGCGACCTGACAGCTTCGACGACATCGTCGCGTTGGTGGCGCTGTATCGCCCGGGCCCGTTGGGCTCAGGCATGGTCGACGACTACGTCGCTGGCAAACACGGCAAAAAGAAGGTCGAGTACCCGCATCCGTGTTTGATCGAGACGCTCAAAGAGACTTACGGCGTCATGGTTTACCAGGAGCAGGTCATGAACGCCGCGCGCGTGATGGCCGGCTACTCGCTCGGTGGCGCTGACCTTCTGCGCCGCGCTATGGGCAAGAAAAAGGCCGAGGAGATGGCCAAGCAGAAGGAGTCGTTCATCTCGGGTGCAAAGGCGAACAACTATACCGCCGAAGATGCCGAGCGCGTCTTTGAGCTGATGAACTACTTCTCGGGTTACGGCTTCAACAAGTCTCACTCAGCTGCGTACGCGTTGATCTCGTACCAGTGCGCGTATCTCAAGGCGCATTTTCCCGTGGAATTCTTGTGCGCGACCATGTCGGCGGACAAGGACAAGATCGATAAGGTCGTGCGTACCGTTGCGGAAGCGCGCGCCATGGGCATCACCGTGCTCGCGCCGGACGTCAACGAGTCGGAGATCGACTTTGCCGTCGTGTACGACGAGACGCAGCCACCGCCGAAGCGCAGGCCGAACCAGCCAGTGTCTGCGGGTGGCAAGCTGCGCGATGCTTTGTTCCCCAAGATTCGCTTCGGTCTCGGTGGTGTCAAAGGCGTGGGCGGCGCGGCGCTCGAGTCCATCCTCGAAGCGCGCATGCGCGACGATCAGGGCGTCCAGAAGGACGAGAAGCAGCCCTACCAGGACCTGTGGGATTTCACCGCGCGCGTAGATTTGCGGCGCGTGAACAAGGGCGTGCTGGAAGCGCTCGTGCAGTGCGGCGCCATGGACAGCTTGCACGACCCGCGCGCCATCGGTCGCGATCGTGCGCTCGCGGCGATCGATGCGGCGATCGAGCTGGGCAAGCGCGCCAGCGCTGATCGCGCGAGTGGTCAGACAGATCTGTTTGGAATGCTGCTCGCCGACGAGGGCGGCAAAGCCATGGCCCGCCGCGCCAACTTCCCGGAAGTGGCCGAGCCTTGGTCGCGTCCCGAGAAGCTCAAGCGTGAGAAGTCCGCGCTCGGCTTCTACGTATCGGGCCATCCGCTCGATGGCTTCCGCGAGGAGCTCAAGCGTTTTTGCAACGCCAGCACCTCTAGCATCGCGCGTTGCGGTGAAGGCTCGACTGTCGCCATGGGCGGCATGGTCGAGGATTATCGCGAGCGGCCTACCAAGACTGGAGGCAAGATCGCCTTCTTTTTCTTGGATGATCCGTTCGGTCGCGTCGAAGTTATCGTGCGCAATCGGCAGGTCGAAGCCTGCCGCGAGCAGCTGCAGAGCGGGATCCCGCTCCTGGTCACTGGCGTCGTGAAAGCAGAGCGCGATGCGGCGGCTGCGCCCGTGGAGGACGGCGGCGACTCCATGCCCGACATGAAGCTGCTGCTCGACAACGTGACGCCGCTGGTGCAGGCCTTTCGCGCCAAGACGCGCGCAGTGCGCGTGCGCGTCCATGTCGATCGGCTGGATAAAAAAAAGTTGGCGGACCTGCGCCGGGCATTGGAGGCGCATCCGGGCACGTGTCCGGTTGTGGTTCAGCTCGATTCGTCGGCGGATTGGCGGGTAATGCTCGGCAATGGCCGGCTTACCGTCGAGCCATCTGAAGCGATGATGATGAGCCTGGAGCGCTTGTTCGGAGAGAAGGTTTGCGAGCTCAGGTAGGCGTGCGTCCTGCTCTCTCGACCGAGGCGTTTGCCGATGAGGCTGCGCTGCTGACGGCGGCGCGTGGACTTGCTGGCTACACGTTGGCTGAGCTGGCTGCGGCGGTTTGTCAGGAGCTGCCGGCGGAGCCGTTGCGCGACAAAGGATTTATCGGGCGCGTGGCTGAGCGGGCGTTGGGGTTGCATCTGCACAGTGTCTCGCCGCTAGTGGCTGCGAGCGATTTCGCGGCGCTTGGTATCGAGCTCAAGACGTTGCCGGTGACCTCGCAGCTTACGCCGCGTGAATCTACTTTCGTTTGTTACGTTCCGCTGAACCAGCTTACGGAGCTGCCTTGGGAGCAGTCGCGGGTCGCCGCGAAGCTTGCGCGCGTGCTGTTTTTGCCTGTGGAGTCCGGGGCTTCGTTGAAGTTTGCTGAGCGTCGTTTTGGGCGTGCTTTTTTGTGGTCGCCGTCTGTGGAGCAGGCGGCGCTGTTGCGCGCCGATTATGAAGAGCTTGCTCGGCGTGTGCAGGAAGGTCATGCCGAGGCGTTGACTGCTCGGGTAGGGCAGGTCATGCAGCTGCGACCGAAGGCAGCTCATGGCGGCGTGCGCGTTCGTGTGACCGACGGTGATGGTGTGCCGTGGCGCTTGCAGCCGCGTGGGTTTTACTTGCGGGCTACGTTTACGAAGCAGTTACTGCAGGCTGCGTTGCAGAGTTAGCCGCGCGGCCTTCGCTGCCTTCGAACATGTGGCGCTGGGCGACGAGCGCGGCGTATGTGTGATCGACGAAAGCGCGAACACGGGCGCTTTGCCGCAGCTCCTTGTGGATGAGCAGCCACAGCTGTGTGGTCGATTCAGGAAATCGGAAATCTAAGCGCTCGAGCTGATCGTCTTGGTCTGCCATCCAGCAGCCGAGCCAACCGATGCCCATGCCGTCGCGGATGGCTGCACGCCGTACCAGGAACGAGTTGCTGCGCAGGGCGACTTTGGCTGGATCGGCGTGACACTCCACGACCTTCTGAATATGGAGATCGGCGGCGTGCGCATAGCAGCACACGATTTGATGGTCGAAGAGCGCGTCGAGACAGGTGGGCCTGCCATGCCGATCGAGATACGCGGGGCTCGCATACAGCGCAGCGTCAGTGCGCGCGACGTGCTTAGCGATCACGTCGTCGTCGTCCGGCTTGCGGCCGAAGCGGATGGCGACATCGGCCTCGTTGCGCATGAGATCTCTGAAGCTCGCGCGCACATCGATGTCGACCGCGACTGCGGGATGTTTGCGTCGAAACTCGTGGATGATCGGTGCGAGCACTGAGACCGCCAGGTCATCCACGGTGGCCACCCGCACACAGCCACGAAGGCTGTCGTCTTGCGCGATGGCTTTGCGTTGGACCGCGATCGACTGTTGTTCCATCGTCAGCACGTGTTCGAGTAGCTGTTCTCCAGCATTCGTGAGCGAGTAGCCGCGGCGGCTACGGTCGAACAACCTCGTGCGCAATCCGCTTTCGAGCTTGCAGATGCGGCGTTGAACGGTCGATGCGTCCAGGCGCAGCGCAGAACCGGCGGATGAAAGCGTCGCTTGTCGCGCGACTGTGAGAAAGATCTCTAAGTCGCTCCAATCGAACGGTCTTGCGCTCATGCAAGCTCAGGCTGCGTTGCTGCCGCTACCAGTGCAATACGCCAGGTCACATAGTTGTTTGATGAAAGGGGGCGATATGAAGCTCTATGTGAACGGTGCGGCCACCACGTCGCGTGCGGTGATGGCGTTTTGCAGAGCGGAGAAGGTACCTGTCGAGGTCATCAGCGTTGATCTGATGCGTGGGGCGCATCATGAGGCGGAGTTTGCCGCGCTCAATCCAAACCGGCTCGTGCCTGTGTTGGTGGATGAGGGTTTTGTGCTCACCGAGTCGTCGGCCATCCTCAGGTACTTGGCGCTCAAAACAAAGTCGTCGCTGTATCCTGCTGACTTGCGCGCTCGGGCGCGTGTCGATGAGCTGATCGCTTGGTTTGAAGCGAACTTCTACAAAGATTTCGGGTTCGGGTATGTGTATCCGCAGCTCTTTCCACACCACGCTCGGGGGAGTGAAGAAGGTACGCAGCAAGCGATCGAGTGGGGCCGCACCAAGTCGCAACAGTGGCTGGCTGTTCTGGATGAGCACTTCCTCGGAAGCGGTCAAGCTTATCTCGCGGGTGATAAGCTGAGCATCGCGGACTTATTTGGCGCTTCGATCCTCAGCCTCGGGGAGCTCGTGGGCTGTAATTTCGAGCGCCATGCGAACGTCGACCGTTGGTATCGGCGCATCGTGGCTTTGCCGAGCTGGACGGAGATCAACCGCTCGTTCGAGCAGTTTGCAGCGACAACGCGCACGCGGGCGTGCGTGCCTCTGTATTAGCCGCAGCTGAAGCACCGCTTCAGCTGCGCTAGTGGCATTGGCCGCGGCTGCAGCGCAGGGTGTCCATCAGCGGATGCATCGCTATACCCCTAGGGCCGGTGCAGCGGTTGCGCATCGCGGAAGATCTCTGCATCTCGTAGCTGCAAGACCTCCAATCCTGCAGCTGCAAGCTGCGGGCGTGGGACATTGGCGTAGCGTTCCGAGAATCCCGGTGTGGTCTCGAGCGTCACGCTCACGCCAGTCTGCTTGTTGCGGTAGGTCGTGCGTGTATCGGCCGCCGGAGCCGGCTCGAGGCTCAGGTTGAGCCGCCCGAGGCTCGCGCCCGTCGCGGCGGCGGCACCGTCGGCGATACAGGAGAACTGCACCTCGCGCGGCGCGTGGTGGACGACCTCCAGGTCGAAGCTGCCGTGGGGGAGCCCGAGCCTAGCGAGCGCGGCTTGGCCCATCCGGTAGCCCGCTACGACCCAGGGGCCTGCGCCCCTGTGTACGCCACGGATCGCGCGGAGGGCGGCTTCCTCGGTCGTTTGCGGGGCGTGGTGGTGGGTCTGGACCGGATGTGCCGTGTGTGATGCACAAGCGAGCGAAAGCCAGCCCCAGAAGATCGTGATCGCGACGCGCATGGCAGCGAGTTGTAGACCGGCAGAGGCGTCTGCGTGAGCATCGCGGCGCGTTGATGCGAACACACGACGAAACCACCACAACGCGGTTGCCGAGCGAGGACGGAGCGGATATAAACCCGGTCGCTCGTGATGGCCTGTGGGCCTATCTACTGGAAATGATTGGAGCTTGGGCCGTTAGCTCAGCTGGCAGAGCAGCGGGCTTTTAACCCGACGGTCACAGGTTCGATTCCTGTACGGCCCACCAGGCACAACACAAGTCACTGTCCCCATCATCTAGAGGCCTAGGATACCGGCTTTTCACGTCGGCGACGCGGGTTCAAATCCCGCTGGGGACGCAAAACGGTCAGGTGCGGTGCCAGCCATCAAAAGGCCTGGCACCGCTACCGAGCCGACCAGTCGATAAATGGCGTTGTACGGCTGTACGCACTCGCCGGGCTGCACCCCATGCGCACCGGCCGCCGGCCGGCGTCACCGCGGTTGCGTGCTGCGGCGCGTCGGACGCAGTCGTCAAGCGAACGGGGCCATCGCGGCCTCGGGATGCGTGAGCTTCCACGCCTTCGGCATGAGCGCGGCGAGATCGTGATGCTCCACGCCTCGCGCAAGCGTAGGTACGATATCGCTGAGGTACGCCACGGGGTTGAGCCCGATCAGACGGCAAGTGCCGAGGATCGAGTCCGCGATCGCAGCGCGCTCACCACCAGCGTGCGAGCCGACACATAGGAAGTTGCGGCGCCCGATCGCGGGCCTACGATGGAGTCCCCCCGTGCCAATAAGTAGCGAGACACCGCCGCTTCGAATTGAATGTGCAAACGAAGCGGGCGAAGGTGATCAAATCCAGTGCCGAAACCGAGTGACGAGAACAACGAAGTGGTGGCGTCGCCGAAGCATGACCGGCGGCAGCGGCGAGATTTCACGACCGAGTACAAGGAGCGCATCGTGCGCGAGATCGACGCGTGCTCAGTGCGCGGGCAGGTTGGCGCGCTGCGCTGTGGCCTGCAGCTGTCAGCGGCATGCCAATCATCAACTACTTGGTGCTCTGCCGATCGAACAAATCAAAGCTGTGCTGCTCGGCGGATTCGAGTCGAAGAAGTCGGCGAAGGAAGACTAGCGTTCTACCCGAGCCTTGGGCGTCCGCGCATGTCGATCGTTGCGCTCGTGGTGATGGAAAGCGCCAGAAGGTCACGCCGATATGGGCTGCGGTGTGAGGTTGCAATGAGCGCTCCGGCGTAGAAATGCCAAAATCGCCGTTTGCACAATGCTTGAGTCGCTGCTGCGCGGGATTGAAGCTCGAGCTACTGCACTGCCACGGGCGTTAGCATGGCGCCGATCGAGCTGCGAGACAGCGTGAGCAGCCTCACGTAGCTGTACGTCCCTTGCGTTGCGCCGTTGACGACGGACAGCGCGATATCGTCCACGCCGTCGTTGTTCAAGTCGCCCCAGGCTTCTGCGTGCACAACGATCATGGTCTGACCATCGCCTTCGACGATCTCAACGGTGTGCTCTTCTCGCGACGGCTTCACCGTTGCTTTGCGGTCGAACTGCGCGAGTGTTAGCCCCTTGGACGTCGCTGCTTTCAGGGCGTTCTCTTGTTCCTTGTTGAAGGCTGTGGCCACTGCGGCGGGCAACAACGAGAGCAGCGAGCGGTCCCACGCGAGATCGCGGACGTAGCTGACTTTGGCGTGCTGCGCGCGTTGCAGCAGAAGCAGCGTCATGCAGCGCAGTTTGGAGCCGCTGTCGGTTTGGGCCTCGACTGTCGACGTGGGCTCGTAGCCGTCGGCGTGCAGCTGCGTCCACTCCACGCAATCACGCGGACGCTTCGTAGTATCGCCTCGCTGCAAGTCGCCGAAGGCATCAGTCTGTGTGGCTGCATAGACCTTGCCGGCGTCCGCCAAGTCTTTCAGCTCCAGCCCACTCCACCACCGCACCGGGTACGCCGCAACATCTGCAGCAGCGTTCGGGATTTCCTTCTGCTCGGGCGCAGCGGTCGGGCCGGCTGTTGGCTGTGTAGTTGGGGAAGTGCTTGCTGTTGGCGCAGCGTGGCGTGCGGTCGTTCCGCCGCTCTCCGAACAGGCCGGCTGCAACGAGACAACGAGCACGGCCACCCATGGCCAATGCTGCTTCATATAGACCCCTCTACGCTGATCGTATCCAGCAACACTTGGGGATAGTATGTCTCTTCCACGTTATACGCCTTGGGGTAAGCCACGACGCGTGCAGCGTTCGTGAAGAAGCGTACGCTGGCCGTGTTGCGTTCTGGGCGTCAGTTGCTGATCGTGCACTCTTTCGCTGCCGCGTCGAAGTCTTGTTTCCGGCAGGCCGCTGTGAAGCGAGGAAACCTGGGGGGAAAGTACATTCCAAGTCCCCACGCCATCGCCATGACTCCAAGTTGCGCGTCGCCGGGCCAATGCGCGAAGTCTGGGAAGTAGGCGATCAGCTGCATCTCCTGCCTGTTGGTCACGCGGTCAAACAAGAACTGGCGGTGGATCGGCTGGACTCGGGGGAACAAGGGCGCCGCCCTCACGACTAAGGTGCGGCTGCCTCGCGCAGCGACGCCGCGATGGCTTCGATCGAACGGTATAACGTGAAGGGATCGTCTTTCGAGGAGAGAAAGCCGCGCCGTTTCCAGTAGTCGAGCGCGCCTTCATCGACCGCTTTCACCACCACCGCTCGACCGCCAATCAAAGCCGCGCCTTGCAGGCAGCGGCTGAGCGCATCCTTAAGCAAACCCGAACCGACGCCCTGATTGGCCCAGTTTGAATCGACGGCGAGCTGGCCGAGCAACAAACATGGAACGGGATCCGGTGGCTGCCCGGTACGAATCGCGCGAGGCAACGAGTTCGGGACCACCGCGGTGGGTGCGATGCCGTGGTAGCCCACGACGCGACCAAGCTCGTGAACCACGCGAACGACGGTGAAGCCTTTGTCGTGATTCGAGCGTGCGCGGGTCTTGAGCCAAATATCGAGCGCATCCTTACCGCAGCTGAACTGCGAAAGATCGTGCGAAGTATGGAGCGGCTCGGGCGCCGAGATCGGCAAGCCTAGCGCTCCCAGGGTGCCACGCGTTTGAACACTTCGACGAGCTCAGGCACAGGCGCTGCAGGCGCGGACAAAACGGCCATGAACTCCGCGTAGGCGTCCGGGTTCATACGAACGACCGTGGCCTCAAGCAAAACCCTTTGCGCATGCTCAACCGCAGCTTCCCGGACGAAGTCCGTACGGGTGCGCCCGCGCGCGGCAGCAGCTCGATCGATCAACGAAACATCGGCCTCGGGGAGCCGCATCGAGATCGGGTAGTCCTTGCTGCTGTTGGTGGCCATGCCTTCACTCTAGCCTCTGTAGTGCATAACGCAATACGGGGAAGTCGATTGGCCAACCCATGTTGACGAGAGCCATACGCAATGGATTTTACTGATAATTTTTCGACACTTGAGAGAGTGCACCTGGCAGCGGTTCACACATACACGCATACACGGCCTTGGCCATTCCGCCAGCCCGTCCTGCGCCCATGCCGCGCGCTTCAACAGCTCCGAGTGTCGAGCAGCGCTCGCGCATGCGGTCGGTTGTGTGTCCGATGATTGCTTTCGTGGTCCCCGGATCGACTGCCCCACCACGCAGCAAATCGGTGGCGGTGCGTCGAATCGCCGAATCTCGAAGCTGAGCTTGAGCTGACTTCGGTGCTGTTAGCCCCTGTGGGCGGCGTCGCCGCAGAGAGCGTTCACGCCGCCACGCTCACGATGAACGATTTCAGCAGGATAGCTGATTTCACACTGGCGCAGACCTCCCTGGGGACGCCACTCACTTGCTTCGCTGCGTTCGTGTCGTCCCGCAGCGGGATTTGGCGACGAACACCCGCGCTGGTGCGCGTGTGATCGTTGGGGCAAATCCCCGCCTAGACGTGTGATGTGAGGGCGCGTCGCTTCGCTGGCGCGGAGAGGGAGAGCGCTTGGGTTCGCGAGGACTAGGCACGAGGTCGTAAACGCTTTCTCGCATCCATCATCTCGCTCCAATCAATGCCTACGGCCGAGTGACCTCGACTCCTGCAAGACCGGCGCGCGCTAACAGTTCCTGATCCAACGTGACCAGGGGCAGCCCTTCGCGGGCGGCGACCCACACGTAGAGCGCGTCAGCCGCGCGAAGGCGCGTTAGGCTGAGTATTCGGTTCACGCCTCGAATCGCGCGCGGGCCGATGTTGACCAGTTTGCGCTGGGAAAGGTGCTGTGTGAGGAACCCAGAGACCTTCTTGGTTTCTACGCCCCTGCGCGTGAGCGCCGCGATGACCTCGATGTCGAAGATGGCAGGTACCACGATCTCGTCATTGCCCGCGAACAACGCCATGCATCTTCGAAGCGCTGCCGCGTGCGAGGGCTCCGTGCTCCGAAGCGCCGCGACCGCCACCGAGGCGTCGAGCACGTACTTCACCGGCGACCCGCAAGGAGATCCTCGACGGCTGAGCTCTCAGGGTCGCTTGCGCTAAACTCCGCGATGTATGCATGGATGCTCTCCTCCACCTGAGCCCGAGTCATCCGCGGTCGGCTTTTTTGCTTCGGCAGTGCCACCTCGACCGGGACGATCGCCGCAGCCGGTTTTCCGTGTCTCAGAATGATAACGCGTCGCCCGTGATGCTCGGCTTGGTCAACGAGCTCCGAGATCCGCGCTTTCGCGTCCGCGAGGGACATCTTCCGCATATGACCAATATGACCTAAATGAGTGTAGCGGGCAAACAGCGCGGGCGATGAGCTGGGGATGAACACGCGGCGAGCGAGGGCCCGCTGCTGTTCGACGTGTCGGTCAAACGGCAACGCGCAGCCGCGGCAGCAGGCCAGCTCGATCCTGACCGTGTGAAACCTCCCTGTGGACGCTTCGGCGTGTGAGAGTGCGTCGCTTCTCTGGCGCGGAGAGGATCGTGTGTGGCCTCTCTAACGGGTTCCGCGCTCACTGCGTGTCGAAGGCGGTCGCGAACTTGAGGGTGCCCGCTGGCGGCTTGCCTTGGAATACGATGTGTTGGACGTAGTGATTGGCGATGTCGGCGTAGCGGAGTTGGCCGTCGCTGATGAAGCCTAGGCGGCTGTAGATTGCTGGGTTTCCGATCAATGCGCAGCCGTTGGCGGCGCTTGCTTGCAGCGTATCTAGCCCGACGCGTACGAGCGCTCGACCGATGCCTTGCCGCTGGCGGTCTGGACTCACCGAGATTGGGCCTAGGCCGAACCAGTTGTCGTGTACGTCGTTGATGGTGACCGGAGAGAACGCTACGTGGCCGATGACTTCGCTCTCTTCGATCGCGACTAGCGACAGTGTGAGGGTCCCGTTGCGGCGCAGCGCGCGTACGATTTCTGCTTCGCGTTGGTCGCTGAACGGCATCGTCGCAAACGCGTGTCGCGTGAGCGCATCGATCGCCGCTTCATCGCCTGGGCTCTCAGCACGAATGAGCATGGCCGGAGCTTACTGCGTGGGTTTCTTGATCTGCCAGTGCCGCGTGCTCCAGCGCACTCGCTAACGAATGCGCCACGTCGACCCTGTGGTTGTCGTGGCGCATTTGTTCGCTGCCCCAGCGCTTCAGAACTTTGCGTGCAGAGTTAGGTACAAGCTGCTGTCGGTCAGCGTGTCGGTGCCTCGCACGTTCAGGTGCACGCGCTGATATTCGAGCAGTGCCATGAAGTGCGCGTTGAGTGTTACGGCCAGTCCCGGCACGTAGCGTATTTCCTGGGTGTCGACCTGTGCGTAGTCGCTCCAGCTGAAATTGAAGCGTGCGGTGAACATGCCGTAGGTATACTCGCCTCCGGCCAGAATGTAGTTCACGTTGTTCGACGAGCCAGGCATGCCTGTCGCCTCGTCGAATGGCAGAGGAAAGGCGCGGACGTGGCGGCCGAGCTGCTTCGTGTACTCGACCCACATCGTGAACGCTCCAGCTGTGAGCGTGCTGTCGATCGCGAAGCGGGTTACGTCCTGCTTGCCAATCGGTTCCGGCAGGTGAGCTTCGAAGTATTCGGCTGAGAGTCCGAGCTTGACGGTAACAGTGTCACTCAGTTGGTAGAACGGCTCGACTCGCCCGACGAGCTGGTTGCGGCGGCGTCCGCCGGGGATTGCCACTGTGTCGCGCTCGGGAAGCGAGTAGTTGGTTGTGCCATCGACAATGAAGTACTGGGCCGCGAAGCCGAGCCCCATGCGTTCGCTCTTGCCCAGGGTGCCTTCGAATGAGACGCCGTGGTTCATGTCGAGCTTGAGACCGTCGTACTGCAAGTTGCCGATGAAAGAGTTGTCCCAGAAGCGACCGAACTGCCGATAGACCTTGCCTACCTTGATGATGGTCGGTCCGAACACCGCGCCGACGTAGCCCTCTTCAACCCAGCTGATGCCTGGGAAGAAGTCACGTTCCTTGGTGTTCCGGAAGCGCGGCGTGACGTGCACGAGGAAGCGTCCGTACTTTGCGTCGAGCCGGAGACGACCTTCGAAGACCTCGAACGTGTTGTCGAAACCCTTCCGGAGGGGCTGGACGTACAGCAGTATGAGACCACCGCCGATATCGACCTCGAGTTTTTGCGGATTCTTCTCGTCGGGCTCCAGCGGGCGACCGCCCGACTGCGGCGCCTGACCGACTGTCGGTGTGGGCTCCGGCTGCTCGGCGGGAACATCTGGTTGGGCCGATAGGTCGCCGACTGGCGCGTCGGTGGCCGGCGGAATCGACGTGTTCACGTGCGGCGCGCCATCGGGTCGAGGCTCGCTCGGAACTGTATTGGTTTGGGCGCTCGCGTTCGAGGCCGCGTGCACCAACAAAAACACTACAAGAATATTTAACGAGTGTACTGCCGGAATCGAGTCGAAGAGCCTTCGGATCATGGTCTACGGCCTCATTTCGGTGGATGCGGGCGGCAGTTGTTAGATCGGAAGGTCAGGCTAAGTAAAGTTCTGTTGCAGCAAATGAAGCGGGAAGATACCGACGCGCAAAACCTCGCGCGACCGAACATGTGAGTGCAGCGAGACGTGCCGTGTCGTTGGGCCATCACAGTCTCCGTCAGTGCAGCGATGAGGTTGGTGGGGCGCAAGGACACAATGCTCGAGAGCCAATGCTCTCACGTGAGCTGCATTGCGGATCGTCGAGGCTAGCTGTCGAAGCGCGCGAATGTTGCGACTGTGCGCGTGCGCTTCAAGCGAGACGTCGCTCACATCGATGCGTCTATTCGTAGGATCGTTGACCACGGTCCGTGCGGCGTTGCCGAGGCTGTAGCCGATGACTCGTGCACCTTCGATCCTTGGGTGCAACGCGCGCGGTAGTTGTGCATGACGCGCGAGTAGGGCCTATGCCACCGGCCGTCACGGAACGAGAGCCAGCGCGCCCGTGGTGAGATCGACGCTACTAGCGAGTTGCTTGAGACAAACTGTTTTGGATCTGAGTGTTTTGCCCAGGGCTGAATATGATGTGGTCTATTCGTCTTACTAAATGCAGCCGACAGGTACTATTGTTGAGCGGTTTTCCCAGGTGCCGTGTTCGCTGATGCAGGTGAAGCGTAGTGTTGTGAACTCTGTGTGGAAGTCTTTGCGGCTGCGTTCGATCATGGCTGCCGTGTGACGTTGCGGGGACTCGATGGCGCTGCGGCCTTGGACCATGTCGGTCATTTCGCGTGCTGACTTCCACACTGTGAATGTGGCGATGGTTCCAAGGGGTCGCGTGGCGGCAAGTGCCAGTGTGGTGCCTGAGTGATCGCGTACTAGGCGCTCGACGGGTAGGCCCCAGCGGATGAAGCGGGGGACTTGCAGCATCTTGAGGCGTGCGATGGTTACGGCTATCACAGGCGCGTCGAGGTCGGTTTCGCTGGCGACTTCCGGTAGGCCGTCGAATGCGGCAACGTGTCCCCATCGCCTGAGGAACTGGAGGCGCACGTGCCACCCTTTCGCCAACGCGCGACCTAGATGTGTGTGCTCTAGGAAATCGTCGATCGCGGTCTCGCTTTCCCAAGCGGCGAACATCGCGAGGCGGCCGATTTGCCATCGCGCTGGCGAGTAGAGCGGTGCGCCGAGGCGCATCGGCATCATGCACTCGGCGTGTTGCAGGCCGGCGACTGCGGCCGATGTGGGCGGACGGATGAGCGTTGCGAGTGTTGTTGTCAGGCCCGGCTTCGCGAGATGGAAGGTGTGGACCGGCATGCGTTCAGGGTAGCCCCCAACCCACTTGAGGTGCGTGTGGATCGCGCCGTGGATTTGTGCCGCTCGCAATTCCCGACGACGAAGCGTAGTGGTGCTTACGTTGACGAGGAGAACGCCGCGAGCGGGGCAAAGACCAAGCGAGGCGCGCTCACTTCAAGTGGGTTGGGGGTAGGGTGCGGGGTGAAGCTTCGGCAAGTCTAGGCTACGATGCGTACGTGGTCTGGCTCGGCGAAGGGCGGGGTGAGCTGGTCGATTGGCTCACGCAGAAGTGGGTGCAGATCACCGGTCGCCGCGTTGTGCTCGCGGAGGCTCCGTGGCTCGCCGGGCCGTCGGGATCGGTGCGGGGTATCGGAGCGGACTTCTTCGCACGTTGGGGCGAGTCGCAAGGCCTGCAGGTGCTCCCGGCCGATCCCGACGATGGTCTGTTCGCTGGCTTGATCGCGCTCGCGGGGCCCAGCTTTGATCCGCAGAACGTGCATCCGAGTATCGACGACTTCTATTCTCACACCGCTGCTTACAGCTTGCGGATCGAGAGCCGCTGGTCAGGGCTGTTCCGTGCGTTCGGATGGTTGATTTCGTGGATGTTCGCGAGGCGGCTCGCGCAGCTCAACTTGCCGCTGGCGAACCATGAGCTCAACGCTGGGATCGAGAGTCGGATCGTGCGGCTCGTGGACGCGCAGGGGGAGCTGCGGCACACCGCGTGGGTGCGACAGGTGGTGGAGACAGGGCGGCCGGCTTTCGTCGGGGAGTACGGGACGGTGATGATCCCGGGACATATTGGGCCGTGCATCAAGGTCGTCTTTCCTTTGCCGAATGGAAACGCGATCGTCGTGTTGCGGCCGCGGGTAGATGTGCTTTTGGGAATGTCGCTCGTCAGCGACGGGCGTGGATTCGGCGATCCAGGCTTCTACTTCACTGTGCTCGCCGAGCCGGGCGCCGTCTGGGCTCGGTATGTGCGGGCCATGAAGGAAGAGCTGAACCTTCGAGCGCACGACGACGCGATCACGGCATCCCATCGTTTCACGGTGTTCGGGCTGCCGTTCCTCGAGCTGCGCTACGACATCGCGCGCAAGTGCCGCTGATGGCGGCTGGGTCCGGTTGAACATTTCGTTCATCATCTGGCGTCGCGTGGGGAAGTGCTCGATGACAACCTTTACACCGCGCCGGGCAAGTTCGGTGGCGGTGGTGCCGGCACTACGTGGCTGTTCGGCTCGGCCGAGGACGTCGCGAGGTCGTTACGTAAGTACCAGAAGCTCGGCATCACGCACTTCGTGCTCTCCGATACTCCGTACCTGCCGGAGATCGCGCGGCAGGGATCACAGCTTCTGCCGCTGCTTCGGAAGTCATGAGCTTGCGCTGTCAGGGCCGGAAAGCATCAGGGTACAGCGCTGCCAGCACACCCAATGCACTGAAGCACAAGATCACGATGACGCCGCCGATCATCAGGGAGCTCCACCAGCGACCAGGGTGTCGATACCAACGCTGAAACAGTAGACAATACAACAGCGTCTGCGTGCCCGTTTCGGGCAAGCCGAGTAAGTGGTCTGACACCGACCAGTTCGTGTAAACCACGCCTTCGAGGGAGCCGGGCGCCGCAGCGGTGGGCCCGAGGATCGCGAGCCCTACGAACAGCGCCCAGATCCGCGCCCACCCGTGTCGCTCGTTGAGCCAAGTCCCACGTACCGGCCAAAGCACAAGACCAAACAGGCATCCGCGCAAGCACTGTAGGGTGGGTCCCGCCGCGACCCACACGGAGTCGGTGCTGCGCATGTGTTGCCAGGCACCGGAGCCGAACAGGTCGCGGTAGCCCAAGGCGCTCGACGCCAACCATCCGGCAACGAAGTAGGTCGTCACCTGGCATGCGATCGAACGCCAGACGAATGTGCGAAGGGATGTTTGAGTCATCAGGAAACACGCTAAGCTGGAGACCGAGGTGCAAGGCATCCACCGTGAGCTAGTAGTACGGAACCCGTCCCGACTCGAGCTGCCAAATCGGCTTGCCCGTGCCGTCGACAGACGCCGGGCAGGGGTCGCGAATGGTAAAGCAGCGTACGATTCACAGAGCGCAGATCTAGCGCCGCCTGGCATGCACTCGCTGATATATCGAATACGTTCCCGCGCTTGGCCGTAGTTGTGTCAGGTCTATCATTGGCCATTCGGTACCGTGCGATGACCATTCGACGATCGGCCGCCTGACGCCACGCTCGCGTTCGGGGCATATTCTCAGGTCTCATGCTCGAGGGGGAGGTTTCATGAACGCGGCTGGAAGCGACATTCTCTATGTCGAGGACAACCTTGACCACGCTGAGCTAGTGCTTCGATGTTTGGATCGATTCGGCGTGCGCGAGCGAGTGCTCCATGTCGAAGACGGAGAGCGCGCATTGGCTGTGCTAGAAGATGTGAAGCTGAAGCTGGCCATGCGGCCAAGGATGATCCTGCTGGATCTTCGGTTGCCGCGGGTGCCGGGGTTGGATGTGTTACGTCAGGTCAAACACACCCCAGAGCTGCGCGATATACCCGTCGTGGTCTTCACGACGAGTGCGAGCACGCGCGATGTCAGCGATGCGTACGCGAACTACGCCAACAGTTACTTGGTCAAGCCCGATGATTTTGCGGCGCTCAACGAGCTGATGGCCGAGCTGTCGAGATACTGGCTGCAACATAACCACGTATTGGCTGGCCCGGATCAAGTATGAGCGGTGGCGGGCGAAGTGTCCTGCTCATGGTGGAGGACGACGACTCGCACGCGATGTTTGCACTTCGGGCACTCGAGCGCAGTGAGGATCTGGAGGTGCACGTCGTCGTCACGCTCGCCGATGCTAGAGCCTTTCTGCAAGCGCGTGAGGTCGACCTCGTGCTCTCAGATCTTAAGCTGCCCGATGGATCAGGGCTAGAGCTCTTGGGTACGGGCGTGCCGCTCGTCGTGCAAACCAGTCAGGGTGATGAGGCTCGCGCGGTGGCGGCGCTCAAGGGTGGGGCGCTCGACTATTGCGTCAAGTCGCCCGAAATGTTTCGCGAGCTGCCGCGTATCGTCGAGCGTGCGCTCCTGGCTGGTCGAAACCTGCGCGAGCGCCGGCGCGCGGAACAATCGCTGCGAGAGAGCGATGAACGCTTTCGCCAGCTTGCCGAGAACATCACGCAAGCGTTCTGGCTTTATGACAACACCTCGGGTCACATCATCTACGCGAGTCCAGCATGGGCGACTGTCTACGGCGATTGCGTCAAGACGCTGGATGGTCGCCTCGCCTTTGTCCACCCGGAAGATCTGCGCGCGCTGGAAGATGGGCGGCGCGCGGCATCTGCGGTGAGTGCCGAGTATCGAGTGGTGTGCGACGGCCGTGTGCGTTGGATCGAAGAGCGCATTTTTCCGATCTACAATGCAAGCGGCGCGCCCTATCGCATGGCGGGTCTCGCTGCGGACGTCACGAAGCGCCGCGATCTAGAAGGTGCTGTTCGACAAGCGCAGAAGATGCAGGCTGTGGGTCAGCTCGCTGGCGGGATCGCTCATGACTTCAACAATATGCTGGCTGCCGTGATGTCGGCAGCCGATGAGCTGGCTCTGCACGTAGGCACGGAAAGCCAAAGGCAGCTGTGCACGCTGATCCTGCAAGCGAGCGAGCGTGCAGCAGAGCTCACCCGGAATCTGTTGTCGTTCTCTCGCATGGGCATGGTCCGCAATGCCGGCGTCGATGTGCACGCTCTGATTCGCGAAGTCGCCGCGCTGCTCACGCGCAGCATCGATCGGCGCATCGTGATCGCTGTCGAGCTCAGCGCGCACGCGCATGCCGTCTCGGGCGATGCTGCTCAGCTGCAGAGCGCGCTGCTCAATCTGGGCATCAACGCGCGAGACGCTATGCCCAGCGGCGGACAGCTGCGGATCGCGACCGAGGTCGTGCGGCTCGACGCTGCCGCATGCGAGACGTTGGGCTTCGAGATCACGCCGGGTGATTTCCTTCGCGTGAGTGTGTGCGATTCAGGGACCGGCATCGCGGAGCATGTGTTGCCGCACATCTACGAGCCGTTTTTCACGACAAAAGAGCCGGGCCTGGGGACAGGCATCGGGCTCGCGGCCGTGTACGGCACCGTCGTCGAGCACGGCGGCGCGCTCGCGGTTCGGTCGCAGGTCGGGTTGGGTACCGAGTTCTACGTGTACTTGCCGCTGCGCGCAGATGCTGAGACATCACCAGAGATCGTTCAGAACACACCTGCCGGCAAGGGACTCGTGCTGCTCGTCGACGATGAGCCGCTCGTGCTCGCGACTGCGAGCCAACTGCTGCGGAGCATTGGCTACGAAGTGGTGACTGCACGCGACGGGCAAGAGGCATTTGAAAAGTTTGCACTGCATCGATCGCGGCTGGTGGCGGTGATCTGTGATGCGGTGATGCCGCGAGAATCAGGACCCGAGGTGTTGCACCGGATCGCTGAGGCTGAGCCGTTCTTAGCGTGTGTTTTGTGCAGCGGCTTTAGCAAGGACACACGACCCGCCCCCACGCCGTCGCAGTGGGTTCTGCTGCCTAAGCCGTTTCGGCGCGCAGAGCTCGCTCTCACACTCTCGAACGCCATCGCTGCGCGCGCTTCGCTACGAAACGGAGGCTGCCCATGACGATCGACCCCGAGCTGGACCTGCTGCAACGGCAAGAAGTGTATCGACAGATTCTGGATGCGATTGCGGACATGGTCCTGGTGAAAGGGAAGGACTCGCGCATCCTGTGGGCCAATAAAGCGTTCCGTGATTATTACGGCATGAGCAACGAGCAGCTGCGCGACCTCATTGACGCGCCGTTCAACAAACCTGACTACACACAACAGTATGTTCGCGATGACCAGCAGGTGTTCTCGTCAGGTAAGACCCTGGTGATCGCTGAAGAGCTGGTGACTCGCTTCGACGGGTTGACTCAACTGTTCAACACCGTCAAGTCAGCGATTCGAGACGAGGCCACTCAAGTGCGGATGACAGTCGGTGTGTCGCGCAACATCACCGACGCCAAACGCGCACAAGAAGACACGCAGCGCTACCGAGAACAGCTGGAGCGCGACCGACTCGCTGCGTTCGCAGCACAGCTGCCTGGTTTTCTGTTTCAGTACCGCGTGCGAGCGGACGGGAGCGCGCACGTTCCCTTTGTGAGCGCACGTGTCCTCGAGTATTACAACGTACAGCCCGATTCACTTGCTACGAGTGCGCGTGACTTCCTCGCGTCTGTTGTCGTCGAGGATGCACCTCTGCTGAATGAGTTGTTCCGCACGTCTGCACTGGAGCTCAAGCCCGTGCAGACGTTGCACCGCGCCGTTGGGAACGACGGCCAGCTGCGTTGGATGGAGATGCTTGCACAGCCCAGTCGAGAGCTGGATGGGAGCGTGCTGTTCAATGGATACGCGCATGATGTCTCAGCGCGTCGCACCGGCGAGATCGAGCGCGAGCAGTTGATCGCGGAGCTGCGAGAGCGGAACGCTGCGATGGAGCAATTTACTTACGCGATCTCACATGATCTCAAGGGGCCGCTGCTCACGGTGCGCAGCTATCTCGAGGCGATCGAACAAGATATTCGCGACGGCAGGCAAGAGCGCGCGGTCGCCGACCTCAAGCGCGTGCGCGGGGCTGCCGACAAGATGGCGCGCATGCTCGCAGATCTTTTAGAGCTCTCGCGCGTCGGTCGGGTCGAGCACAAGCCAGTAGAGGTTGAGCTCGATAAGGTGGTCAGCGAGGTGAGCGAGTTGCTTGCGGGGCAGATCAACAAAAGTCGCGTGCAGCTGGCAGTCGACACGAACGGTGCGCGCATACGCGCTGATCGCAGCCGCGCCGTCCAAGTGCTCCAGAACCTGCTCGAGAACGCCCTCAAATACATGGGCGATCAACCATCACCGCGTATTGAAATCACCTGTCGGCAGGAGGATGGCTACGTGATCACCAGTGTTCGCGACAACGGCATCGGCATCGCGCCGGCGCACTTTACGCGGATCTTCGGTTTGTTCGAGAAGCTCGATCCCAAAGCCGAGGGTACTGGCGTGGGGCTCGCATTGGTGCGCGGCATCGTAGATGCCCACGGTGGACAGGTCTGGGTCGAATCCGAGGGAGTCGGTAATGGCTCGACCTTTTATGTGCGATTGCCGTCGTGCTTTCAGCGGACTTGAGCTGTGCGTACGTGTTTGCGGGCAACTGTTAGTGTCTGATCGAAGATGGGGCCGTGGTTGCGCGTGTCGATGCCGGTGACGTCTAAGGCCGCGTGCACCATCTCGTGCAATGCGTTGTCGTGCGCATTGGGCATCAAGAAGACCGTTTGGCAGCCAATAGCTTCGAAGCAGTAGCAGGCCCAGGCTTGTTCGTTCTCGCAGAGGTTCTGTACTTCGTCTCTGCTGGAGACTTCGTACACGCGGACCTCGGCCATCGCTTCGGCGGAGCAGCCTGGGACTGCGGCGCATGCCGCGTCGCGTTCGGCTGCGTACTTGCTCGCGCTCACTGCGACGCCAGTCTCGTTGGCTGGGCAGGCACAGGCCGAAACCGCGGCGGCGAGAGCGAGTGCCCAGGGCATCGTCCTCGTGTGGGTAAAGCGGTGCTGCACCCCATACATTAGCCCCGATGTGGGGAGCGTGCAACGGTGATACGTTGCGGCGTGCGCGCCCGTAGACCTTTGAGATCACTGCGTGTTACGGCGGCGGGATGTCAAAGCTTCGGGCGAGTCGAATCGACCCGAGTATGTCAGCGCGGGGGTGGACGATGACTTCGCCGCGCGCAGCATGGAGAATCTCGCCACTTTGGATCATGGGCCACAGCATGTTTGCGCCATCGCGGGGCCCTTGGACGTGCCGGTCTTCGTGCTGACGTGACTGAAGGGATTCGCGCTGCGTTCGAGCGGGCGAGGAAAGCCGCTGGAGGTCGCGACATTCGTGTGGGTGGGGGCGTGGCTACGATCCTCGAGTATCTCGCAGCGGGTTTGATCGATGAGCTCCATCTCGCGATCGCTCCGGTGTTATTCGGTCGCGGTGAGCAGCTATTCTCGGGTATCGACAAAAGCAGGTTGCTGGCAAGGCTACGCACATCGTCCTGACGAAGTGACTGCAGTCCGCTGAGTGACGCATGTGGCCCGTTGAGGATGTTCTTTCGTTCTCGACAGGGCTGACGTTGATTTTGTGATCGCTGCGCCTGTGCTTCCGCATAGCTGTTTGGTGCGCGATGCGCTGTTCCTGCGTGGGAGCTCGGCGATGAGAATTTCAGCTGGTATTCAGAGTGTATGGTTGTTCGTTCTAAGTGCCTGCGCTGGCGACGGCGAGATGCTGCAGCCATTCGCTGCGACCAGTGATCAGGTTGCGCCTGTCAGCATGTCGGCGGGTGCGTCGCGCGTATCCGCGAGTGTTCCCGGTGTGGCCGGGCGCGTTGCCGCTGTCGCAACGGCTGGCTCGTCCGGGGCTGCGGCAGCGACGAGCGGGAGGCGTGCCGCTGATGGCGTCAGTGCGACAGCGGGTCGTATGGCTGTTGCTGGAGCCGGCGGAACAGATGTCGCAGCTGCAGGCGCAGGGGGTGAAACTGCTGGTCGAGGAGGCGCTGCTGCGGGCGCGGGGGGAACCGATGTGTCGGCGGCGGCCGGGCCTTGTCCCGCGCCTCCAGAACCCTGCAAGGTCTTGCCGCTTGGAGATTCGATCACCTTCGGCATCGGCTACGACGGTGGATACCGCGTCGAGTTGTTCCGCAAGACGGTCAGCGATGGCAAGCTGCTGACGTTTACGGGCTCGGTGATGAATGGGCCGAGGATGATCGAAGGCATGCCGTTTCCTCGCAACAACGAGGGCCACAGCGGTTGGAAGATCGATCAGCTTGTGCCGCTGATTCCGTCGCCTGCGTTGGAGGTGGTTCCGCACATCATTCTGTTGATGATCGGCACGAACGATGTCGCTCAGAACGATGACCTGCAAGGCGCACCGGAGCGTCTTGCCAAATTGTTGGATCTGCTCGCGCAGCACGCGCCTGACGCGCTGGTCGTCGTCGCGACGATTCTTCCGCTCGGCCGCGCGAGCGCTGCCGTGACGACATACAACGAAGCCATTCCTGCGCTTGTCCAGGAGCGCATGGGCGTTGGCAAACGCGTTCTGCTCGTGGACCAGTTCGAGGGGTTTCCGATGAACGAGCTCGGCGATGGCGTTCATCCCAATCAGCAGGGATATGAGCGGATGGCGGCGGTTTGGTATGACGCCATCAGCGGCTTCCTGCGTTGAGCTCGTCGGGCTTGGCAGCGTCGGTGTCCTCGTCAGTGGGTACCTTGCTTCGACAGCCGCTGTAGCGTGGCGGGCGCGACGCCGGCTGCTGACATCGCGCGCGCGGCTTCGGGCAAGCGTTTGTGGTGGCGGTGCGTCCGGCGACCGCCGTGCTGTCGGGGGCGCCGACGAGCTCCGAGTCGCGCGCTTTCGAGCTGACTGGCTCTTCAGCTTGCAGGTCGCGTTGCGCCGCTTGGGCTCGGCGCTCGCTAGGCGCTCTCGCTCGCGCCGTCGAGCCGCCGCTGCGTTGCCCTGTTCTGCTGTGCGCTCTGCTGCCAGCTCCTGCTCGAAACGCGCTCGCTACCTGTCGCGCGGGCAGCACGAGTTGCCCAGATCCGTGACCGGCTGCGCCTGAGCGCAGGTTGCCAAGTCCAAGAGGGCCTGATTGCCGGCGCAAGATGTGCGGAAGGCGCGTTCCGCGACCGCCCAAGCGAGGTTCGTCGGAAACGCGGACATTCGAGTGCCAGCTCGGGACTCGACGTTGGGCACGACCACAACTGAGGGCGATGCCGGCAAGGGATAGATCCTCGATGTCATGGTGATGCTTGAAGCTCCGCCTAAACACCGGGTGACACAACTTCGACGAAACACATGTCGACAGCCGCGAAGCTTAAACATCGTTCCCACTGGACCGATCACGTTAGCCCGTGTATGTGTGAAGCGACTGGCTCCAGCGGCGTAGATAACGCAGCTGTCGATGCAGCACAGAGCGGGCGGGGAAGTCGGTGGAGCTCCACGATTTCAGGCAACCATCACATACGTTGTTTGATGCCGATGTTTGCATCATAGGGGCCGGGCCGGCGGGGCTCGCGATCGCACGCGAGCTCGCTGACACGCGTTGTCGGGTGTTGATGATCGAGAGCGGCGGCAGCGAGCCAGCGTCGCTGACACAAGATCTCGACGTCATCGAGAACATTGGCGCGGCCAGGCAGCCGGACCAAACGTTGGTGCGCGCCCGGGCCTTTGGCGGAACATCGAATGTCTGGAACGGGCGCTGTGGGCCGCTCGATGCCAGTGATCTGGCGCCGCGCGACTGGGTGCCGCTGTCCGGCTGGCCACTGACTTACGCCGAGCTCGCGCCGTATTTCGCGCGTGCGGCCGGCCAGCTTGGCCTCGGTGCTGTCGCTTACGATGCGACGCTCGATGGGCGTCTGGCATATGGCTCCCCGTTGCCACTGTCAGACTCGGACGCACTGCGCCCGTACCTCTGGCAGTTTAGCGTCGATGATCATGACAGCTCTGTCGCGATGCGCTGCGCGCGCAACATGCAGCTACACGATCCTGCCAATCTAACTGTTTTGCTCCACGCCTCTGTGACCGAGCTAGTGCCCGATGTGTCAGGTAGCCACATCGAGTCGATCGAGATTCGCAGCCTGACAGGTCGACAGGCGAGGGTGCGCGCCCGGGTGGTCGTGATGTGTGCCGGTGGCATCGAGACGCCGCGCCTACTCTTGGCCTCGCGGCGCATTCTGCCCGACGGCGTGGGCAATCAGCACGGCTTGGTCGGTCGGTATTTGCTGGATCACGCGCGCTGCAGCTTGGGTGAGCTTCGCCTACCGCAAGCCGAGCGCCTGCGCCCGGCGCTGTCGCTGCAGCGCATCGATGTCGAAGGACGACCGCGCTACTTCCTCCGGGGCCTCGCGCTCAGCGAAACGTGTCAGCGCCGCGAGCAGCTGCTCGGATGTGCGGGCTGGGTGCACGAGAACGAAGCGCTCGACGATCCGTGGAGCGCGCTCAAGCGTCTGCGCGCGCGCGACCGTGACACAACCCTGCGCGATCTCGGCGCCCTGGCCAGGCATCCTTGGCTGATGACCCAGCAACTGCGGCGCAAGCTGATCGAACGTCAGCCCGTGCTGCGCAAGCTGGCCAGCGTCGAGCTGATCTGCGACCTCGAGCAGGACCCCGATCCTGACAGTCGCATCACATTGTCAGATGTGAGCGATGCGTTGGGCATGCCGCGCGCGCGCATCGACTGGCGCATCTCCGAGCTGCAACGGCAAACGATCGTGCGCTTCGCCCAGCACGCATCCCAGGCGTTCGCCCGCATCGGACAGGACCTGGCGCTGCAGCCGCCTATTCGCGACGGTCACGTCGACGCGGCGCAGCTGCGCGATGTCGCGCATCCATCGGGCACCACCCGAATGGCAGACAGTCCGCTGCGCGGGGTGGTGGACGCGAATGGACAGGTGCACGGCATCGAACGGCTGTACATCGCTGGAACGTCGGTGTTTCCGACGCAAGGCCATGTGAACCCCACACTGTCGCTGGTCGCGCTCGCCATCCGTGTCGCCGACCAGGTCAAGGCGCGACACTTCACGCAAACAAGTCCTGCGCCGGTTGCGCAGGCGGAGCCACTTCACCGCCCTTGGAAACTAGGCGCAGCAGCGCCGACTTCGTGATTGGGACAGGAGCGCTCACCGTCATGGCACCTCGCGTCGACGTCATCATCTTGTCGTGGAATCGCCTCGACGACACGCTCGCCGCGCTCGAGAGCGCGCGCGATCAGCGCGGCGTGGACCAGCACATCTGGGTCGTCGATCAAGGCAGCGAGCCGGGTCAGCTCGCGCAGCTGGAGCAGTTCCTACAGACCGTTCCCAACGCGACCCTGAAGAAGCTCGAGCACAACATCGGTGTACCTGCCGGACGGAACCTCGCGTCGTCGCTCGGAGACGCGCCGGTGATCGTTGCGCTCGACAGCGACGCGGTGTTTGCTGACCAAGATGTTCTGGCGCGCGCTGCAGAGCGACTCGCCGACCAACCGGAGCTGTGCGCGATCGGCTTCGCCATCACCAACTTCTACACAGGTGAGCCCGACTGGGGCTCTTGGGACTACCCGCGCGACTACGACCCGGCGCGCGAGTTTCGCACGACGCGCTTCGTCGGGGCGGGGCACGCGATCCGGCGCACCAGCTTTGAAGCTGTTGGCGGCTACGATGCGCGCCTGATGTTCTGCGGTGAGGAGCTCGACCTGTGTTACCGCATGATCAACCTCGACCAACGCATCGTGTATTGGCCGGTGCTGGCGGTGCTCCATAAGGTCACGCGCGAGCATCGCGTGTTCTGGGAGCGTGGGCGCTACTTGCAAACTGTCCGCAATGCTTTGTACACCCAGTATAAATTCGGTGTGTCGTGGCCCCGCCTTGCGGTCGGCGCCGCTGCGTTTGTCGTGCGCGGGATGCGCAACCGCATCGCATGGCAGGGCGTGCGCGGTGTGCTGGCCAGCGTCAGGATGTGTTGGGCGTTCGCGCGCTCGTCAGAGGACAAGCGCGCGTACCTGCTGACTCCTGAAACATGGCGTTACATTCGCGAGTGCGAGCCCGCGCGCCAGCAATCGTGGCTGGCCAAGCTGCGGCGTCAGCTAGTGCCGCTGCCCGTACAGAGCCGCGACCCACGGAGCTTGTGAACAGCTGATGAACGTCATGTGCGCACATGCGGCGTGTTCGACGAACTGAGGCGAATCAGCCTGAGGCAAGCATGCGCTCCCACCTTGCGGCTGGCAGCTGCAGCGCGGCTAGGAGATGGTCCGGATCGTGCCTTTGTTCGCGGCGTGGACAACGCTAGCAATTCTCTCGTCACTGCCACGCCACAGGTTCCTCACGTTGTGGTCCTGGGAGCGGGGTTCGCAGGGTTGCAACTCCTGAAAGCACTGCGGCGCTCGCCCGTGCGGCTGACGGTGATCGATCGTCACAACTATCATTTGTTCCAGCCGCTTTTGTATCAGGTTGCCACCTCTGCGCTCGAGCCGGCCGACATCGCACGCACAGACGGCTACGCGTGGCTCCCGAGCGGCTCGAGCTCGACGCTGAGCTGCCGAGCGAGATCTCCGCGGACGACAACTTCACTGAAGCCGCGAAGAGCCGCTATGCGCTGATCGTGAACCTCGCACGGCGCGAGCGCTTGACCGTGCGCCAGCTGATCGGTCGGCTCGGTGGTGGTCGCGGGCACCGGACGTTCGCTGGCACGCCCGAACAAGTGGCCGATGCACTGCAGCACTGGTACGAACACGGCGCCGCCGATGGCTTCAACGTCATGCCGCCGGTATTCCCCTCCGGCCTCGAACGCTTCGTGGATCATGTCGTGCCGATCCTGCAAAAGCGTGGGCTCTTCCGCATGGAATACGAAGGCACCACTCTGCGCGAGCATTACGGCCTCGCTCGCCCCGAGAACGCCAACCTGCAGCGCAGCCGCCTGAGCGGCGCGGCCTGAGCTGCAGCGAGCGCGCGCACGCTCACCGCGTGCGCGCTGCTCGGTTCAGATCACTTGATGACTTGGTTGATCTCTATCTCTAGGTAATGCTGCACTTCGTCGGTCGCGAACGACCCGCTCTTCGAAGGAACGAACGCGCCGTACAAGCCGCGCAGCACCAAGCTCGGCGCGATCGCGTAGGCCAAGCCCACGTCGACCTCGCTTCCTGCGTAGGACTTCTTACCCATGGCTGGCTCGGGTCGGAAGAAAGTGTGCCCATCGATCGCGGCCTTGAGTGTCGGCGTGAACGCGACCGTCGCGTGCAGCGCGGCGCCAGCGACATTGGTGCGGCCACCGAATACATCGCTCAGACCGAGGAATTTGTGCGCAGTCGGAAAGAGCTGATCCCACGCGGTGTTCGTCGCCGTCTTCGGATCGTCGCCGCTCGCGATGAAGCCGTGAGCTGCAATGCGGAAGATGCTGCCCGCTTTGACGCCGACCTCGCCGTCCGCTTGATAGGCGAACACCTTCGGTGTTTTGTCGTCCACTTGGACCGCGCCCACTTGGATGCCAGCTTCGACGCGGTAGTCGACGATGCCGACGTCCTGTTTGATGCGCGTGCCGAGTGTTAGGCGCGCCGCTGGGTCAGCGTCGACTGTGTTAGTCGTCATCTCTCCCATATCGTTCATGCCCATCGTAGTCAGCGGACCGCCGAACCAGACTTTCGACAGTAAGTAGATATCCAGATCCAGCTTGCCGAGCGCGGGTCCGATGCCGGCGTAAGCTCCGACAAAATACTGGTCGCGCGAGCCGATGTACGACTTGCCGGGGCGTTGCGTCACACCGTCCAGCTTGCCTTCGTCTAACAAAGTCGCAAACACATCTAAGTATGCAGACTCGGGGCTGCGCGCGATTCGGATGCGGCCACCGTTGAATGCGCGCCCAGTTTGATGCCAAGGCACGCTGCCGAGAACGAGATGCTCGCCGTACGCCAGCTCGAAACGTCCGATGTCGAGCTTGTAACCGGCTGACATCAAGCTGAGGAAACCTTGATGCAGATCGAGCCCGACATCGTTCAGCTCGCCGCCGACATCGTACGCACCGCTGGCCTGCGGCTCGAAGTACACGCTGCTGCTGAGCCCGCCGCCGAGATCGAGCGGAGCCGAAGCCAGCGAAATACGTGCGCGGTAAAAGATGGTGTCTGCGTTGAGCGGCCGGTTGCCGATCACTGGCAGATCGCCTGAGCGCAGCTCGTAGCGCGTGAAGTAGGTCGCGCCGAACTTCAGCGGTGGGGGAGGGGGAGGTGGCGGAGCGGCAGCCTCTGGCGGCGGCGCTGCGACGGGTGCGGGCGCGGGGTCGATCACAAGAGGCGCAGCGGCGCTGCTCGGTAGAGGAGCCGAAACGCTCTCCGGCGGAGGCGTCTCGCTCATCGGTGTTTCAGGCGCCGCTTGCTCGGGTGCGGCGGCGGGTTCTTGGGCCTGCGCCTGCGCGGCCGAGCTACAGACCAGGGTAAGCCAAGCGATGCTGGCGCAAAGAGTTGCTTTGTCGCGTGCGGATCTGGGTGTCATCCGTAGTTCCTCAGTTCCTCGGAAGGCTGTAGGACGCGCAACTTCCACACAGCGTCGGCGTGCGCGTTGGAGACCGAGCCTTCGCGGTCTCAGTTAGGTGCGTAGCCGGCGCGATTTGCTGGCTCGTTTCGGTTGTGAACAACCGTAGGAAACCGACCTCGGTTACAGCTCCGACACATTGGCTGCTGCTAACGGCTGCGCTGCGCCGCGAACTGCGGTTGCAGCCTGTATCTGCCGCCAATGGCTGCAGAACGTCAGCGCTCGGCTAAGGGCGAGTAATCGATCGCCCACGCGCGTTGGTTACTGCCTAACTGAGTAGTCAACCGACACAGTGGTTGTGTCAGGCGTTCGTATTCTCGATGTATGTCAGCGAGCTTCTGCCTGTGCTGAGATTGTCTGCGAAACAGCGCTCGCACTCTTGTCTGCGACCACTCGCCCAAGAGTCGGGACGTGCGCAAGGACTCTTACCCAATCGTATATCGTGAACAACCTCGAACAATTGTTTAGAAAGCTCTGCTGCTCTAGGCATACGCCGCGTGCTATCAGAAGCTCCGCTTATTCATCGCGCGGCGCGATGTCGTTGTGAGCAATGTTCAGCGCTGACTTTGCCGCGCTTGTGCAGAGCAACGCGATCGCGTGCGCGAACAGCGACCAAGGGACGGATTTCTATGACGATCGGAAGAGTGAAGATCACGAGCGCTGCCGGGAGCATCAGCAGTGCTGTGCTCTTTCTCAGCGCTTTGGGCTGCGGTCCCGCGGCCGTGAGCTCGACGAACAACCCTGCTGCACCGCAGGTTCCCGTGGGTCCGGGTGCACCCACGACGGCGGCGGCCGGCTCTACCGGGACCGCAACGAGCCCGACGAGTGGCCTACCGAATACAGCGACCACTGGCACTGTTCCCGCGCTCGGTGTGGCGGGTACCAACGCAGGGGATGTGAACACCGGCGTGGTTCCGACGGCTGGCGCAGGCGCACAGTCGACGGCTGGCTCGGGAGCTCCCGCGGGTGCAGCCGGTGGCGGCGCTCCCACGACCACCGTGCCAGGTGACGCAACCGCCGACTGGACGGTCATGGGTTACGACGCAGCGTCGACATACTTCAATCGCGGCGAGACGATGCTGTCGAAGGAGAGCGCTGCGACGCTCGACGTGTTGTGGACTGCGGACTTGGGCGGCAACGTCTTGGGCGGTGCGCTGCAAGTCGGCGAGAAAATGTACGCCACAGGGCCCGGCGGCATTTACGCATTCGATGCCGCCACGGGCATGATGACCTATCGCGTCAGCGCGTCGTCCAGCAGCACGCTGGGTTATGCAGACAACACGCTCTACTTGCACAGCACGAGCGGCAACGTGATGGCGTTCGACGCCGCTGACGGCAAGATGAAGTGGAGCATGCGCGCTGATGCATCGGGCTCCGACGGCTCGTCCTCGGCGCTCCCTGTCGGTGGGCTGGTGCTCGTCGGTGGATCGAGCGGCGCTGCTGAGCTCGGCGGCGGCAGCTATCGCGGCTACATGAGCGCGCTTGACGCTGCGACCGGCGCGAAGAAGTGGACGAGCTTCACTGTGCCGGAGGGCTCGCGCGGCGCATCGTTCTGGTCGAGCGCATCCGCGAGCATGGAAGACCAGCTCGTCTTCGGCGGCACGGGCAACAACTACGCGCCCCCGGCGACAGACAGCTCGGATTCGATCGTCGCCTTTGACTGGAATACCGGCGATATCAAGTGGAAGTTCCAAGTCGTCAAAGACGACACGTTCCCAGGCAACTTCAGCGCGCCCGACTCGGACTTCGGCAATAACCCCGTGTTGTACGAGGCAGCGGTCGGTGGTGCGCCCACCAAGCTGGTCGCCGACGGTACGAAGTACGGCAACGTCGTGGCCTTGAAGCGCATGACCGGTGAGATGGTTTGGAAGCGCGACGTCTGCAAGGCGGGTTCTGCTGACGGCAACGCAGGCATGTTCACGAACTTCGCGTACTCGGGCAAAAGCATCGTCTGTGCCTGCAACGAGATGGGACCTGCCAGCCTGTACGCGCTCGACGCTGCCACTGGCGACATGCTGTGGACGCGCCCGCTCAAGGGCCGCGTTTGGGGCCGCATGGCATTTGCGAACGGCGTAGGCGTGGTCGGTACGGGTGAAGGCGTAGAGATCTTTGACGTCGACACCGGTGAAGTTATAAAGAGCTTTCAGTCCAAGGGCGGAACGGTCGCAAGCACCATCACCATCTCGCGCGGCCGTATCGCGTTCGGTGAAGGGTTCTCATGGTCGTCAGGAAATCGCGCTGGCTCAACGCTCACGGTACTCGGGATCAAGTAGCGGCTGAGTCGCGCACATCATCCAATCCGGGCGGGCTACGTAGCTCGTCCGGATTTGTTTTGTCCGTCGCAGTTTGTTTGAGCTCCGCTTGCGGGGAAAAGGCCGCGCCGCTGCCCGCTCCAGAGCCGGCAAAAGAGGCCGCGCCGCTCGTGCAAGAGCAGCCGGCGCCGCAGCCGCCCACGTTCACATGGAAGGCACCCGAGCCGTGGAAGTCCCACGACGGCGCGAAGGTTGTGCCGCCGCCCGATCTCGAAGCTGAGACCTGGCGCATCATGGTGAATCAAAACGAGCCGATGCAGCACAAGAACCCCTGGTGGCAGCCGCTGCCGGCGGGCAGGACCGTCGAGCTCGAGATGGCACCGGGCGCCAAGTTCCGGTGCATGGTCGCGCCGCTGATCGTCGAGGCTGAGCCGGACGAAGATCAAGAAGAGCTGCTCGCGTGGGTGCTCAAGCGTCACTTTTTGTGCTCGAGCGACGACTACCGCACCTGGAGCGAAACCCAGCTGCGCGTACGCCTCTCTGCCAAAGGCACACGCAAAGTCGGCCCCGACGCGGGCATCCTCCTGCGTCAGCGCGCAGACGACGGCAAGATCATCGAGACCTTCGTCGTCATGCGCTCAGACAAAGACAAGTCCGGCCCCACCTACGGTCCGCCCAAGATCCTGCCCGCGAAGAAGAAGACCGCAGACGACGAAGAAGAGTGAGCCCACTGCCGCCGTAAGCGGCAGAGCTTAAAACGAAACCACCACCTGGCAGCGCGAGCCGCGAGGTGGTGGTGAGCATAAATCAGCTACTTATCAGTCGTCTTTGGCGCCGGCCATGATCCAGTCGCGGACGAGCTTGATCTGATCGGGCTTGAGCATGCCGCCCGGCGGCATTTCGGTGCCGCAGGTGTGCTTCTTTTCAAGCTTCTGGACCAACAAGCTGTTGTCGGGATCGCCTGCTTTGACGCGATCGATCGGCATGCCCGCGCAGCCACCAGTCATCGCACCTGGTGTGCTTCCGCCAGCGGCCTTCACGCCGACGAGACCCATGTACGCGACGGTCTTATCCGACAAGCCGAGCTTGCTCGGAACGCTCGGATTGCCGTGACACGCGCCCACGCCGCAGCCCGTGCCGACGAGGACGTCTTCGAATACTTTGGTCCAGGTCGCAGCGCCGCCACTGGCTGCACCGCCTGCTGCACCACCGCTCGCGCCTGCTGCTGCGCCACCGCCCGCTGCGCCGCTTGTGCCTGCTGTTGCGGCTGGTGTTCCAGCTGCTCCTGCTGGGCTGCCTGCAGCGCCTGCTGGGGTGCCCGCGGTTCCGGTAGCGGGCGTGCCTGCCGTGCCCGTGGTTACGCCACCGCCCGTGCCGGCCTTTGCGCCGCCACCTGCAGCTCCGGTAGCAGGCGTGCCTGCGACCGTGCCCGGTGCGCCCGCGACGGTGGAGGGGCTACCGCCAGTCACTGGGTTTGTGGTGGTGACTGGATCCGTTTCGGTCGCGCAGGCCCCGAACGAAAGCGCAGCGCTCGCCACGAGAATGAGAGATCTTGGAATCAAAGAACTACGCATGGCACTCCGTGATTGGGGTAAGTCGTGTCTGGACTGATTCGGCGCTATGTACATAGCTCAGAGCACGCCACCCCGTGCAATGCAATTTTCGGTCGCAAGCCTAGGCGTGCGCCGCGGTGCACCGCGTTGTTCCGGTTCGAGGACGCGCGCGCTGGTTAGGCCGTCATGTTTTGCCCGACTTCACCGCGAAAACGCGGCACTTTGCGCTGTGCAACGCTGCGCAGCATCGCCGCCGCCCATAGCAGCAATGTCGCGTTGAGCCAGCTTGTGTCACGGCAAGCGAACGTTGCCACGAGCGAGCTCGGTGACGAGGCCTGAAACAAGGCTTTGTTGTTGCGCGTCCACTTCGAGGCGCAGCTCGCACGGACGTCCGACGTGGCTACCTTGTTCGATCGAGCGCACGAACGGTGTCGTCGCGCCGGTCTGCACGAAATAGCCGCCAAGGTTCGCGCACGCAGATCCCGTCGCGGGATCTTCGATCACGCTCGAGCCTTTGCTGAAGAACATACGCGCGTGGACGTGGTTGGGCGTGCTGTGCGCGAACACGTAAGCGAGATAGCGACCGGGCTGCACGCTCGCATAGCGCTGCAGCAGCTCCGCGGTTGGCTGGCAACGATTGACCGCCGCGACGCTCGCGAGCGGTACGATCAGTTGTTCTGTTCCCGTGTCGACCCAGAGCGCGGGATCTACGACGTCTGCGCGCTCCAAGCCCAACATGGCCGCGAGCTGATCGCGCGTGGCTTGCACCGGGCGCGTCTTCGGCGGGTTCGCGCGCAGCGTCCAGCGATCGCCTTGTGCGCGCACCGGGATCAGGCCGGCCTTGAGATCGAGCGTCAGATTGTCCGTGTTTGTTCCGGACTCAGCGAGCAACGCGCGCAGCACATGAGCGGTGCCCAGGGTCGGATGGCCCGCAAACGGCAGCTCGAAGCTAGGCGTGAAGATGCGCACGCGGGCCTCGGCGCGGTCGCTCGGGAAGATGAACGACGTCTCCGAGAGATTAAACTGCAGCGCAAGTGCCTGCATCGTGCGCTCGTCGAGGCCAGTTGCGGCCTCGAACACGCACAGGGGATTGCCGGAGAACGGCTCTCCCGGCCTGGCGAACACATTGACGAGGCGAAAGGCGTAGTCGGGCATCCGCGCAGGCTACCCCTTCCCAGTGCGCCGGGGGAGTTTTCACGCCAACTTGATCACGTAACCGTAACCGCTCTCGGGTTTCGGTTGCGTCAGCGCGCCATCGCCGCGGTCACGCCCGGGGGCGGTGCAGCTGATGGCTGCGGGGCGAGCTGGCTGCTCGTCGTGCCAGGCTTGGCGATCGGCACAGCCGGTACGGTCGGAACCGCCGGTACGGAGCCGGCCGGCAGCGCTGTCGTGGCGGCGGGAGTGCCTGCCGCTGCGGGCACGAGGCCGTCCGCATTGACCACCGCAGCGGCGGCTTCCGCTTCGCGGCGTTCCAACGCTTTGGCGACGCGGTCCGCCTCATCGTTCCTGTCGGGCGGGCCGATGTTGCGCTCTTGGACCAGACCTCGGCGCTTGTGCGAGTCATGGATATGCGCGTACGGCGCCTGCGTCAGATCCCAGAACCGAATGGCCGTCCAGCCCGCTGGCAGCTTGGGCTCGAGCCAATCGAACAGATACTTCGCGTCGCTCGGCGCGAGGTTCACGCAGCCGTGCGACTTCGTGCGGCCAAACTGATCGTGCCAGTACGCGCCGTGCAGCGCGTTGTGCGCCTGGAAGAACATCACCCAAGGCACGCGGTTCACGTAGTAGGGAAGGTCGTCGTACTCTTGCGACTTCATCGTCACGCTCGTTCCCTTGCCCCAGATCGGGTAGTTGCCGCGCGGCGTGCGATTGGGCTCGTGCCCCGACGCAGTCAGCGTCGCGTACACGGGTAGGTCATTCTGGTACGCGACGACGACCTGCTCACCGAGGTCGACGTCGAACCACTGAGGGTGCGCGCCCGTGCCGGAGGGCCTCTCGATCTTGCGTACCTCGTTGAGGTGCTGCTCTTTCATCCAGCGGCCCTCGCCGACCCGGAGCCAGCGCGCGCTGCCGATCGTCTGCTCCTCCAGGATGTCGAGGCGCGTGCGCACAACGGTTGTGTCCACTTTGGTCTTGCCACCCGGCGCGTCGTAGATCGGCGCCTTGGCTGGTGTGACCCACGCGAACGGCAGGTGCGTCTGCGCGTTCAGCACTTCACCCTGCCAGCGCGAGAAGCGCTGCACGATCATGGTGCGCTTCATCGGCAGCACCTTGGCGTCGACGCTGACGTAATAGGACTCGCCCTCGAAGCGCTCCACTTGGGGAGGGTCGGCGAGCGCGACGGTATCGCCACGACTGAGCTGACGTTCGGGCTCGGCGTGATCGCGCAGCTCGTCGAGCGAGCGCCACATCGGCATGAGCTCGCCCTCGGGGACGAGCACCATGGCGTAGTGGTAAGGCAGCGGCGTGTCACCGACCAGCTGCAGCACTGCCTTGTCGGTCGGGGGATCGAAAGTCGGTCGCGCCTCGTTCGAGCAGATGTAGCCGATCGGATCGAGCGCGTAGTACAGGCGTGTCGAGCAGCCGTTGCCGCGCCCTTCCAAGACAACTTCGCCACGCACGCGGATGCGCGCGCCCGTCATGACGTGCCCGACCAGCGGCGCTGCAAACGAAGGCCGCGCGAGCACGGGCAAGTCCCAGTCGCCGTTCAGCGGAGCGATCTCGACGGCGCCGACAGTCGTCGGCGTCAGCTCCGGCTCTGGGGACAACGTCGGAGGCACGTAGGGCCGGATGGTTACGCCGCTCAAGAAGAGCCAAACAGCAAGGCCGGTGACCATGCGGACATTCTAACACGAGCGTTCGCGTTGTTCTGGGCTCGCGAAGAGTTGCGAGCCTCGCTGCATGGAAACTCGTGTTGGCACCGACCTCACGACTCGGTACAAGGACGGTTCCAGCTGTCGTCACTCAACCTACCTGGATCGATTTGGGGAGACACATGGCGCGTCCAACTTGTGCTTGTGTGTGGATGTTCGGTTTGGCTTTTGGCTTGATAGGTGTCTCATGTAGTGACGACGACGCTGACAGCGCCAAGACCGAAGGCACGGCGAAAACCGACGGGGAAACACGGGCTGACGCAGCGTCGTCAGACGCCGACGTCACGGGCCGGAGCGATGCTGGCGGGCCTGTGGTGGAAGCTCCGCGCTGGACCATGATGGGCTACGACGGGCGGAATCATTACGTTCAGCCAAACGAGAAGAAGCTCAAGATCGACAACGCCGGTGAGCTCAAGGAGCACTGGCGTATCCAAACTTCGGGCTTTCCGGCCGGCAGTCCGGTCATCGTAGACGGCAAGGTATACATCTCTGCGACGGGCGGGATGTTGGCTGTAGACCTCGACACTGGCCGCGAGCTGTGGACACAACCGATGGTGCGAGGCACAGCGACGCCTGCCTATCACGAGGGGTATCTGTACATGCATGCGTCCGCGGGCGCGAAGCTGTACAAGCTCGACGCGAACGACGGCTCGATCGTGTGGGGTCCGATCTCTACGTACCCGGAGAACGAAGCCTGCGACGGAACGTCTTCGCCGATCATCGCGGGTGATCTGGTGTTGGTCGGGCACAGCTGTGGTGGCGCAGAAGTGGGTGGCGGCCCGGCGCAGGCTGCAGCCAGGGGCGGCGTCGAGGCGCTGAGCATGGAAGACGGCACACGCGTGTGGACGTACTGGACCGTGCCTGAAGAAGGCGAGTCGGGCGCGATGGTTTGGTCGACTGTCGGCGTGGATCTGGAAGCGAAGGTCGTGTTTGCGACGACAGGCAACAACTACACGGTGGCAGGCGGCAACTCGGATGCGATCCACGCGATCGATCTAGAGACGGGCGAGCGCAAGTGGGTCACGCAGGTTCGCGAAGGTGACTTGTGGTCGATCGACTCGACGCGCATGGTGTTCGGCACTGGCAAAGACACTGACTTCGGCGCCAATCCGATCTTGGCTGAGATCGATGGTCGCGCTGTGGTCGCCGCGGGCGATAAAGCAGGTGCATTTTGGGTGCTCGATCGCGAGACCGGCGAGATCATCTGGAAGCACGAAGAGCTGACGCCGACCTTTGCAGCGAACACGGGCGGCGTGCTGATGAACGGCGCGTTCGATGGCAAGAACTTCTACGTGGTGTCGAACGACCCTGAGAACATGCCACCCGACTCTCTGCTGCACGTGCTCGACGGCGCGACCGGTGAAGATGTGCGCGAGCCCAAGCGGCTCGACGGCCTCGTGTGGGGCGCACCGTCGCTCGCGAACGGGCTCTTGTTCGTGCCGGTCAACAGCAAGCTCCTCGTGCTCGACAAGGAGAGCTTCGAAGAGTACGCGCAGTTCGAGACCGGTGGCACGATCGCATCCGGTGCGGCGGCTGTGGTGGACGGCAGAGTCGTGGTCAAGAGCGGTCTGCAATACGGCTTCGGTGTCGAGCTCAAAGACAATCACGAAGTTGTCTGCTTCGGCATCGGCGATCCCACAGGTGGTGATGGTGGAGAAGAAGAGCCGGGCGAGACAGAGGCGCCGGCGAGCGACACATTTACCGCTGTGTTCAACGATGTGATCGCAGGCTCCGGCTGCGCAGGCAGCCCGCTCTGTCACGCTGGCGAAGCGGGCAAGCTCACCATGAAAGACCGCGATTCCACGTATACGGCGTTGGTCGATGTCAAGGCGATCGGTGTGAACGAGCCCGGCAGCAGCAGCGCAAACTGCTCGGATTCGGGGCTGAAGCGGGTGGTGCCTGGGAAACCTGATGAGAGCTTGCTGGTGCTGAAGCTAGAGGCTACACAGCCGTGCGGCGATCAGATGCCCATCGGGAACAAGCTGTCAGATGAACGAATCTCGCAAGTACGCGCGTGGATTGAAAAAGGCGCACAAGACAACTGAGATCGCGGCGCTGTTGCTGTTGGCTGCCGCTTGCGCTCCGGGCACCGGGGCGCCTCCCGCAGACGCACGCGGGGTGCAGCCATCAGCTGCGGACTCGATGGATGTTCCTGCCGAGCCCGCGCTGGCGCTGCTCCCGCGCGAACGGGTAGCTGGCAAGCTCGCGAACCCGCGCGGCTTGTTCATGCGTGCGGATGGCTCGCTGCTCGTGTCGATCGCGGGCACGGGCGATACAGCCAACCCAAACACCGGTGGCATCGTGCGCTTGCGCGATGAAAACCACGACGGCGACATGGACGACGAGGGCGAGCGCACGTGGATCCTCGAGCAGCAGCAGTCGCGCAACTTGTTCGACCTCGTGCGGCGCGACGAAGTGTTTGGCATGGCCGGCATGTCGCAAGGCGGTCAGAGCGGAAACGACCTACTGGTCGCGCTCGCGTTCTTCGGTGGGCCGTCAAAGATTTTTCGGATCGACGGTGAGAGCGCGTCGCAGTGGGGCGAGACGCACGGCAATGTAAACGATCTCGACTACGACGCGCGGCGCAATGCCTGGGTCGGCGTCGCCAGCACGACTGACGAGCTGATCGAGCTCTTGCCCGGCGGCAAGTCGCAGCGCATCGCGAAGTTCGCACCGCTCAAGAGCGGGCAGGACGCCGTGCCGTCGAACGTTCACTTCGACGCGAAGACCGGCGATGTGCTCGTTTCGCTGTTCTCGGGCTCGCCAGAGGGCGAGGAAGGCGGCGAGGGGGTAGAGCTCATCCCGCGCGCTGCGAGCATCGTGAGCGTCCACGCGGAGACGCACGACTACAAGCCAGTCGTGACAGGTCTGACTGTTCCAACCGATCTAGAGATCGGTCCTGACGGCTCGATCTACGTGCTCGAGTTCTGCGACGCGTTTCTCGATCCGGTCAGCACGCGCGAACAGATGTTCGCCGGCACGCTGCATGGTGGCTTTCGTCGCTTCTCGGGTCGCTTGTTGCGCGTTGATCGCACGACGCGTGCGGTGACAGTTGTCGCGCAAGGCTTGGATGCTCCGACCAACCTCACGCTTGCAAATGGCTATTTGTACGTAGCCGAAGGCATGGGCACGCCAGGTCGATCTATTCCTGGGCCGGATGGTAAGCCCGTCGAGTTGCATGGCTACATCGAGCGCATCAAGCTGCCTTAGTGTCTACGCGTGAAGATGATTGCGCGTCGCTCGAAGCACAGAAGTTGTCAGTTCTGCATTCGATCGCGACATGAACACCACGCATCGTCACGAGTTGTACCCGAAACTGCCTGCGCGTAGTCGCAAGCAGTCTAAGTGACCGAAACAAACAGTCTGAAACGGCGTGCAATCCACTGAGGAATTGTCTGTATTCTGCCGTCGAACAGGCTTGTTCCGACAACTGTGTAACTGAGTGACTGTCTGCGTCCTAGGAGCCTTTCACTCAGAATCAAAACGTGCCCAGATGCGGCTCGGTCCAACGCGAGAGGGTTTACTGTGACAAAGCGAAGCTGGTTGAGTCGTCGCAAAAAGACGGAGCGTGAGGTCCCTTATCAGTCGCCCATCTGGCTCGGGGATCACAGCAACGGCGAGTTCTATCACCGGCAGACTCCGCAAGAGCGCAAGATGAACGAGATCATCCTCAAGGAGGGTGCGGAGCGCGCGAAGCATTACGGCATGGACCGTCGCGAGTTCATGGCCAGCGGCGTTGGCATCGCATTCACGATGTCCGTGATCAACTCGATCAACGGCTGCAGCGGCAAAGACGGTGGGTTCGACCCCAGCAACGCCGCCGGTGCGGGTGGAATGCCTGGTGGTCCGATCAACGGGATCGCAGGTGCACCCACCGCAGGTAAACCGGGTGGTATGAGTGTCGCTGGTGGCGGCGCAGGTCGCGGCGTGACTGGCACCGGCCAAGTCATGAATCCGGCGACGATGGGCGCAGCTGGTAGAGGCACCGCAACTGGCGATGTCGGGACCGGTGCAGCTGGCAGCGGCGTCGGCGGTATGCCAGGCGCAAGCGCGGGCTCAGGCGGCTCTTTGTCAGGCCCCGGCGACATGCCGGACCCCAAAGAGTGCGCGACGATGCTGCAGTACGACGAGATGTTCATCTTCGACATCCAGACTCACCGCGTCGAGCGCACCAACGAGACCTACGAAGCATTCCTTCAGATCCTGCCGCAGGCACTCTGTGGAAAAGGCGTCCCCGGTTGCTACACGAGCGATGAGTACACTCGCGTGTTCTTCCTCGACAGTGACACAACCATGACCGTGCTCTCGGGCATCCCCGCGATCGACGGACAGAACCCGCTGACGAACGAAGAGATCGCGATGACGCGTGACTACGTTCACGGACTCGCGGAGGACACTCAGCGCATCATCACGCACTCGATGGTCTTGCCGAACTACAACCACGATGTGTCGATCAGTCGCATGGACGAGATGATCATGAAGCACTCGCCGATCGGCGCGTGGAAGTGCTACACGCCCTGGGGGCCGGGAAATGGCGTTACGGGCTTTTGGCTCGATGATCCGATGACCGGTATCCCGATGATCGAGAACGGCCGGAAGCTCGGCTTGAAGAACTTCTGCTGCCACAAGGGCCTGCCGTTGCCGGGCTTCGACAACAACTACGGCGACCCGAAAGACATCGGTGTAGTCGCGAAGATGTTCCCTGACTGCAACTGGATCGTCTACCACTCGGCGTTCCAGTACGGCAACGCAGACGAGACCCAGGGCTACACGATGGGTAACAAGGACGGCGTAAACTCGCTCGTCACCGCGATGATGATGAATGGCCTGGGTCTGGGCAGCAACGTGTACGCCGAGCTCGGCAGCACGTGGAACAACGTCAAGACCAACATCCCAGCGGCCACCCACATCCTCGGGAAGCTGCTCAAGTACGTCGGCGAAGACAACATCGTCTGGGGCACCGACTGCATGTGGTACGGACCACCTCAAGAACAGATCTCGCTGTTCATGAGCTTCAAGATGGACGAGACGATCCGCCAGGCCGAGGATTATCCGGACCTCACGCCGCAGATCAAAACGAAGATCATGGGTCTGAACGCCGCAAAGGTCTTCGGAGTGAATCCGACGGCAACGCGCTGCGGTGTAAAAGAGACTGATCTAGCGCGGCTAAAGCTTGACCTCGACGGCGAGTTCGGCCGCTTCCGCTGGGCATACAACCGACCCTCCATGACGACACGCCGTCAGTTCTTTTCCAACGCAGCGTTCCATCGCGCGGCCAAGACGCCGGGCTGACCTAGTCCGTAGAGCAGAGAGCTCAAACGAAAGCGGCTGGCGAGGGGTCCTCACCAGCCGCTTTGTTTTTGTTAGTTGACTGTTAGAACCTTACGAGGAGTGGGATCGAGCTGTCTTCTGCTGTGCCGGTGCCTAGCTCGCCGTTGACGTTTTGGCCCCAGCAGTAGAGGAGCTCGTCTCGGATCGCGCAGTTGTGGTAGCCGCCTGCTGCGATCGAGCTGCCGTTGGTGAAGTCGCCGACGCGGGTCGGCGTGTTGCGGCTGGTGGTCGTCCCGTCGCCGAGTAGGCCGGCGTAGTTGGAGCCCCAGCAGTACAGCTCGCCATGACGCAAGCCGCAGCTGTGGAAGGCGCCTAGACGCGTGAGCGTCCAATCCGATTCGCTCTGCACGCGCCCCGGTGTGGGTCGCGAGATGTTGGTGCCGTCGCCAAGCTCGCCGTCGGCGTTGTAGCCCCAGCAGTACAAGTCTCCGGCCCGTACGCCGCAGCTATGGTAGGTGCCAGTGCTTACGTTGCTCCAGTCGGTGGCCGCGCCGATGCGCACGGGTGAGGACCGCGAGACGTTGGTGCCGTCGCCGAGCGCGCCGAATTGGTTGCTACCCCAACAAAACAGCTGGCCGGCGCGGATCGCGCACGTGTGACGTGTGCCTGCCGCCGCCAGCGACCAGTCGGCCGTGGAGCCGATGCGCTTCGGGTTGAGGCTCGTTGTGTTGGTGCCGTCGCCGAGCTGACCGTCGGAGTTCTGACCCCAGCAGTGCAGCTCGCCGTTGCGTAGGCCACACGTGTGTCGTGCGCCCGCGAAGACCTTGCCCCAGTTCGTGCTCGTGCCGATGCGAAGCGGCGCGGCGCGGTCGGTCTGGGAGCCGTCACCGAGTTGCCCGTAGGCGTTCCAGCCCCAGCAATACAGCTCGCCCGTGCCGCGCAACGCGCAGGTGGAGTCGCCGCCTAGGCCGAGTGTCGTCCAGTCGGTTTGGGTACCGACGCGGACCGGACGCAAGCGATTGGTTTGATCGCCGACGCCAAGCTGACCGTAGTTGTTGTAACCCCAGCAGAACAACCAACCGGCCGTCGTGATCGCGCAGCTGTGCAGTCCGCCCGAGGAGGCCTCGCGCATACCCTGACATTCGCGACCGCTTCCATCTGTGTCGATCGTGCCCGCGGGGCACGCGCAGCTGTAGCTGCCGATCGAGTTCGTGCAGGTTGCACGCTCGTCACACTCGTGTGTGCCGCGCGCGCATTCATCGATGTCGATGCACTGGGTTCTGCCGTCACCCTCGTAGCCGGTGGGGCAGACGCAGTCGTAGGTGCCTGGTTTGTTGTCGCAACGAGCCTGTGGCAAGCACTGCTCGCTGCCGTCCGTGCACTCGTTGATATCGATGCAACCGGTGTTGCCGTTGCCGGTGTAGCCGGACGGGCACGCCCCGCAGTTGTAGCTGCCGGGAATGTTGGTGCAGCTGACGAGTGGGTCGCACGGGTCGTTCGCGCACTCGTTACGATCGACGCAGCCGGTTTCGCCGTCACCGTCGTAACCGGACGGGCAGGGGCCGCATTCGCGTGAGCCGGGTACGTTGGTGCATTCGGTGAGGCTGTCGCAGCCGCCGTTAGCAGTCGCGCACTCGTTGATGTCGACACAACCGTTCGGTGTGCTCTCATAGCCTGCAGGGCAACCCTGACAGGTGTAGCTTCCCGGGGCGTTGATGCAGGCCGCGCCGTCTTCGCATTGCGCGGTGCCTCTCGTGCACTCGTCGATGTCGATGCACTCGCGACCGTCGCCTTCATAGCCGCTTGGGCAGTCGCCGCAGGTGAACGATCCGGGCGTGTTGTTGCAAGCGGCGAGCGCAGAACAGTCGTCTGTCTCTTCGTCGCATTCGTTGATATCGATGCAGCCGGTGTTACCGTTGCCGGTGTAGCCGCTCGGGCATGCGCTGCACGTGTGACCGTCGGGCGTCGACGTGCACTGAGTGAGCGGATCACACGGCCGCGGTGTGCCCGCGCAGTTGTCGCTCGGCTCGCAGCCGTTGGGTGTGCTCACCTGTCCAGCCGGACATTCGCACGCATCGCCGATGCCGTCGTCGTCGGCGTCGGGTTGTACGAAGCGCGCAGGGTTACAGTCGTGCTCGCGCGGACTGCACTCCTCTTCGTCGGGATCACAGCCGCTCGGGAAAGCATCCTCGTGCGGATCCGGATCGCCGTGCGTCCAGACCGGCGGGTTCTTCACGTCTGGACAGTTGTCGAGCCAATCGAACACCCCGTCGCCATCGCGGTCGACTGCGCTTTTCTCGATGCGGAAGCGAATCGGCAAGGTCGCGCCACGCAACAGCGGCACGAAGCGACTCTCATCGATCGCGAACAGATCCGACCAACTCGACGCAATGTCCAAGTTCGCAGAGCCGAGATCGCGGCCCGCGACTGACACGTAAATGCGGTAGGCGGCGCGCGGATCGATCGCGAAGCGCCGGCTGTGGAAGCGCACGACGTAGTACTGCCCAAACAGGCTGCGTCGTACCTTTTCGTTTTGCACACGATGGTCCGACTTGTAGCGGACCACGGTAGCCACAGGCTTGCCCTGGGCATCGAGCTTGACGATGCGTACCTCGGGCGACAGGCGTGGCTCGAAGCGACCGCTGTAGCTGGGCGTTGTCGCCGCCACTGGCTTCAGGAAGAAGAAGCCAGGCTGTTGTGATGTGCGCGAACCGTTGGCGACAAGTGCTTGCTCGCCTTCGCCGATATCGAGCTGCTCCGGTACATCCGCACAGCTCGCGTGAATAAATGAGAACGCTGCAGCCAGCAGCAGCAGACGATTACGTGTTTTGGTGAGCGTGGTGTGGCCGCGATCCGTCGTTCGATGATGCATTAAACCTCGTACAGCAACTGCCGCGGCTCGTCCCCGCGCCCTCCACTGACCAGTCGGCATCGTGTTTCCCCTCTGTTCCAGGTGGGCTTCACTTACTGCTCGACGGCGAGGCTCTATCTGACCCCTCCGTATAGCAAAGACGGGCCACGCTTTCGGTACTACAACGTGCCGCCGCCCTTAGTGAAGCCAACCTGTGTAATAAAAGTATCAAGTTGCCGGGTGCACGGCCACTCCGCGCGTGCAGTTCGCTGCACAACTGTGAGAGGACATATGAATCGTGACATGACACAGCTGCTCTACGTACAGCGTGGGCGCCGAGGTAGTGTCATGTGAGGTGACACTATGACACATCCAATGATCTGCGCGATTTGTCAGCGGATCTGCGCGACGCGCTCTGACGTGCTCGGGGGACACGCTCGAAAGCGTGCAAAGCGCGGGCTGTACAAGGGGTACTCAACACTGCCGCTGTGAGCGGCCAGGACAGTGGTTACGACAGTGCGGTCTTCACAAACGCGATCTCGTTCGCGAGACCGCGTGTGAGCTCGGCGTCTGTTTTGGGGCGCTCGCTCTCGGGCAACACCGTCCACGTGTACGTCTCGACTTCCAGGTGCGGCAGTTTTGCGAGCGCGCTGAGCTGCTCGAGTGCAGCTAGCAGGAACGGCCGCGTCGTCGCGATGTTGCCGACGCTCTCGCGATGAATCGGTACGTGGAAGTGGACGCGCAACGGATCTGTAGTCGGCAACGCGTCGATGGATCCGAGGTCGTCTGCGGCCCACAGCGTTCCGTCCGCCTGGCGCGCGCGCACTTGATGCAAGAACCGCGGCTCGCGAAAGGTCGCGAGCCGTGCCAGCGCTTGCGGATCACTCGGGTTGGGCACCTCGATCGCACTCGAGAGCTGCGCCTTGCCGATCGTCACACCTGCATCCGTGAGCGCACGGATCGACTGCGCGGGATCTTCGAACGCGATCGCTTGATGGCAAGTGTCGTAGCAAAGGCCCAAATGTTGGGCGATCAGCGCTTCCGTGACGCCTGACCGCTGCGCTGCCTCGGGCAGAGTGTGCTGCCAGAACTGCACGGCGTCGTCGGTGGTTTCGAGCCAACAACCTGGCTCGGGCTCGAGGCAGATACGGATCGACTTGCCAGTTTGCGCGCGCAGCGCTGCGAGCTCCGTGGTGAGCAAACACAGCTGATCAGCAGCGGCACGGCTCGCGCGCTGGCGCGTCGCGACGAGCGGCTCACGCACGTCGAGCGGCTCATCGCGGTGGCCAATTGGCAGCGTGGAGATCGTGCCCTCACTCGCGTCTTCGGGCAGCAGTTGCGCGAGGATCTTGGCCAGCGTGCTCAGATACGTGCGCCGCTCCGAGCTGCACAAGTCCGGATGGTAGACCTGGCGCTTCACCACCTCGGCGTGGAAGTTGCCGTACGGAAAGCCGTTGAGCGTGACCACGAAGATGCCGGCATCGGCCAACGCACGTTGCAGCTCGCTGCAGCCACGAGCGGCAAGCTCATCGGCGCTGCGCCGGCTGAGCCACAAGCCGAGGCTGAGCGTGTCGGTCCCGAGCTGTGCGCGCACATGGCTGGCGAGCGAGCGTACGGCGTGCAACACGTCCGCGAGCGACTCGCCGGGGTGGACGTTGGCGCAGTAGCCGAGAAACGCCGGCTTGCCGTCGTGCGTGTGTATGCGCATGAGGGTGACGATAGCACGTGCAGCTCGTTCGGCAGTCGCGCTGCGTCGCGGCTACAATGCGAGCATGTGGCTCCGGTTCAGCGCGCTGGTTGTGTGTCTGCACAGCTTGGGCTGCAGGCCAGAGCCCCCGTCTCGATCCGAGCCGCGGCCGTTCGAAGGACGAGGCTTCAGCGCGACCATCCGGCGCGACGTGCGCCACAGCGCGCAAACGCCGACCAAGGGCGTAACGCTGTACGATTTTCATGTGGGCTCGATGCCGCTCTTGTTCGTGTATGCCGGTGATGACGCTGGCTATCCACACTTCGGCTGGGCTGCGGACCGCGAAGCCGAGCAGACCCTGCCGTCGGGGCTCAAAGCGCATTGTCGCTTCGCCGAGACGTCAGATGGTCGTGCGCGCGAGTGTCTGATCACGCTGTCCAAGACTTCGCCGAAGCAGGTGATGGTGTTCTACGAGAAGCTGCCCGCGAAGTGGGCGGATGTCGCAGACGAGATCATCGAGAGTATCGAGGCCAACTAACATCCTGCCCGTACACGTTCTCGCTACGCGCGGAATCGCGTACGGGCACGGGCACGCGTACGGATCAGTTTGTGTTACTCGGCGCTCTGCGTCGGACCGTACGCTTCGACCAGCTCTTGCGCGACCGGATCGGGCGGAAGCCCCATGCGCGCACGATAGCGCAAGAGCACTTTCGCAGCGCGTGCAGCCGCGCGTCGCTCACGCGCCAGCTCGCGCGCTTGGGCCCGCTGCTCGGCGCGCGTGAGGGTCGTGCGCTCCTCTGTCTTCTCCGGCGCAAAGCGGGGCTCATCGAGGGCAGCGAGCTTGATCGAGACCAGCGCGTCGCCCGGCACATGCAGCGCTTCTTTGGCTTCTGCGTAGCCTGTGAGCTTGAGGCCGATCATGTGTCGCCCGGGTGCGAGGTCAGTCAGCTTGGCGGGCGTCACGTGGCTGCTCGCGCGACCGTTCAAGATGATCTGCGCGCCAGGTGGATCCGAGCTGACCGCGACGTTCGCGCTCAGTGGTGCGGCAGTCTTGTTTGCAGCTGCCGGCGCCTTGGACGCCGTGTCCGAGTGCCCACCGAACAGTATGCGGCTGCTCGCCGCGATCACGAGCAGCGCGAGCGAACAGTACGCCACGCGGCGGCGCAGCGCGGCATCGGAGCGATCGAGCCCCTCGTAGAGCTCGCCGATGCGCTCGCCCATCAGCGTCGCTTCCCGCAGCATGCGGTTCGCGAAGGGCGGCAGCGTCTGATGTTGTTCTTGAACGACGGGTATCGGCACCGGCAAGGACATGCGCGGCGCGACCTGCGCTGCTCTCGGCAGCTGTGCTGTGGGCCGCTGTGTAACGCTCACCTCGCGCGGCAGCGCTCGAGGCGACGGCGCAGCAGGTGCACGCTCGACGCGCGCATGAGCGCGCGCTGGTCGCTGCGTAACGCGCGCGCGGAACTGCTCGTACGCGTACGCGGTCAGCGGATTCGTCGGTTCTTCACGGCGAACAACACTCCTCGCCAGAGCGCGCGGCGACAGCAGCGGCTGACCTTGGTAGACGCGAGTCGGGGGCTCATCCGGATCCCAATCGACATCGATCTGAGGTGGGTTGGCCACGTTCGCACGCGCGATGCGCGCACGCGTTTGGCTCAGCCGCTCGCGCAGCGCTGCCGAAGGACTTGCCTCGCCGGGCCGTGGTGATTCAGCGTCGTCGTCCAGCGCATCGAACGCACTCGGGTCGTGGAGCGACGCGCGCAAGCTTCCTGATGAAGCATCTTCGAGAAGCGTTGTGCGATACGGCTTCATCGGCCGAACTCCCGACTAACAACTTGTACGCTGGCGTATGGGTCACGACTGGTCAAGACGGAGTGTTTGACCAGCGTCGTCATTGTCACGCGCGTCACCAGCGGGGTGTCCCCGAACGTTCAACCGAGCTACGCGTCCGCCGCTGATAGCGGCAGGCAAAGCTACAAGCTCACGCACGTCGAACTCTTGTCCCAGTTTTGGGGGCGCGCAGCAAGAGGCTTCTAGCCCTTGTGAGCTTGTCCTTCAGGCGACGCCGCGTACTCGTCGCGCAGCTGCCGCTTGAGCACCTTGCCGATGGAGCTGCGTGGCAGTGCCTGCACGACGCGCACGTCGCTCAGCCGCTGCGTCTTCCCCACGCGCTCCCCCACGAACGCTTGGAGCTGCTCAGGCGCGGCAGCTTGACCAGGCTTACACACCACGAACGCGATCGGGGTCTCGCCCCAAGCTTTCGACGGTATGCCCACGACGGCCGCCTCGAGCACCGCGTCGTGCTGCAAGAGCACCGCTTCCAGGTCGCTCGGGTACACATTGAAGCCGCCCGAGATAATCATGTCCTTCTTGCGGTCGAGCAGCGTCAGAAAGCCGTCGCTGTCGAAACGGCCGACGTCACCCGTACGGATGAAGCGCCGACCTTCGCTGTCGAACCACTCGGCTTCGGAGGTCTTGCCCGGCTGGTTGTGGTAGCCGGTCATCACGACGCGCGACCAACCGACGACCTCACCGACTTCGCCTTGCGGCACTTCATTGCCTGCGTCGTCGATCAAGCGGATGTCGTGGCCCGGTGCGGGCTGACCGACCGTGTGCAGCTTGTCGGGGTATTGGTGCGCGCGCAGGATGCACGTTCCACCGCCCTCGGTCATGCCGTAGTACTCGACCAGACCGCCGGGCCACGCTTTCAAGATGCGGGCCTTGAGCTCGGCAGCAAACGGTGCGCTGGTGCAGAACTTCATGCGGAAGCTGCTGAGATCGAAGCGTGCGAGCTCGGGGTGGTCCATGATGCGCTGGTACTGCACCGGCACAAGCATCGCGTGCGTCGCTTTTTCGCGCTGTGCGAGGTGCAGGAACTTACCAGCGTCAAACTTCGCCATCAGCACGACCGCACCGCCGAGCGCCAAGCCCGGAAAGAAGCTGACCAGGGTCGTGTTCGAGTACATCGGCGTGGAGCACAGCGTGACCGACTCCGGGCCGTAACCGCTGTCACCGCCGCGGCGCACGTGGCCCCAGCGCATGCGATGCGGCTGCACAATGCCTTTGGGCAAGCCGGTCGTACCGGACGAATAGATGATGTTGAACGCAGCGTCCGGATCGATCGCGACGGGCTCGGGCTTGCTGCCCGCGGGCGCGAGCCATGCATCCAAGCTCTTTCCTGCTGCAGGTGCGAAGCCGAGGCCGATCAGGCCCGCGCGCAGCTGGCTCTGCACCGGTTGCAGGTTGCGGCTGACAGCTTCATCGACGAATAGCAGCTTTGCGCCGCAATCGCTGAGCATGCCGAGCAAGCTGTCGACCGACGAGCCTGGTGCAAGCGGCGCCACCGCGACACCCGCGCGCAGACCGCCCAAAAACACGACCGCGTAGTCGATGCTGTTGGCGGCGCACACCGCGATGCTCTCGCCCGAGCGCACGCCGTCGCGCTGCAGCGCCGTGGCCACGCGGTCCACCAGCGCGTCCAGCGTGCCGAAGTCGATGCGCCGATCCTCTTGGATCAGCGCGTCGTGCTGCGGCTGCGTTTGTGCCTGCGCGGCGATGAGATCGGCGATCGTGCCGAACTCGAGATCCAATAGCTCTTGTACTGATGGCATCCGCTTCTCCAACCGCGCGTGCGTACGAAACTGCGCTCTAATTAAGGTCTTCCCGACAGACGCCGATGGGTAGCCCGACATCGGTGCACGAGCAATCGGGTTCTTCGATGCACGGGCGAATGCAGCGACTGCCAGCTTGAGAGGAACCTGCACAAAACGCGCGCAGGCTGCATTGCGAAGAGTCTTGGCAGGCGGTGCCGGGCAGGCTCGCGCCGTCCAGCTCGCAGTACCAAGGTGCCTCGCCCGTGCCGCTCGGCCGACACGACATCTCCTGTGGACACGCTGTTTTGCGCCCGGCTTGGCAGGGGCAACCGCGCGGGTCCTGACAGCGAAACCAGCCACGCCGCAGCTGGAGATTTCTGGCCGCCGTGGACAGCTGCTCGAGGCTGAGCACCCGGCGACAACCCAGGTAGTAGCTCATGACGTTGAAGGGGTCGGGGCGGGCGCCGTCGCGACAGCGCAGCACGCAGGGCTCAGTCTGAACGCAAGCAGGCGGACCTGGGTCGATCGGGGTGTCGCAGATGCTGTCGCCTTCGAGCTGACACTCCGCGAGTGGCTCGCCCGAGACGATGAAACGCCCCAGCTGCTCGTGGGTGTGACACAGGCCAAGGTAGTGGCCCATCTCGTGGGCGAGCGTCTCGGGCTGACGTGATTCGCCGAGCACGATCAAGCCGGTGATGGGCGAGGGTTGATCGGTCAAGCGCACGCCGCCGCAGCGCGCATTCGGCAAGGTGGACATGCCGGACTTGGGCGGCCGCATCTTCAGCTCTTCGGTGTAGAGCACGGGGATGTAGAAATCGAGGCCGCGGGTGTCAGTCGCTTCGTCGAGTGGTGCTGCGCGATCGGGCAGATAGGTCGACTCGCGCTGGCTCAGGTAGCTCGCCGCGGTCTCCATGTCGTTGGGATCGAACTTGCGATAGCTCGCCTGCACTTTGCGGACGCGTGCCCAACGAAACTTGTTGGGCGAGAGCACGCGGTTCAAGACCTCTAAGTCTTCTTGCATGCGCTGCTCGTGGTTCACGAGCTGTGAGCCTTCCGGAATGAACGCGACCAGCGGCACCTCCGCGCATACCTCGCCTTCATCGATCCGGCCGTCGGCGTCGTTGTCTTGTGCGTCGCACAGCTCGCTGTCGACGTCGACAAACGGCGGGAAAATCAGCGCAGGATCGACCTCACACAGCGCGATCGTGCCGCGCTCGCTGCAGTGCGCGCGTCGGGCGGCGCAGTCGATCGTGCGGTACACGCCGTCGACGCACAGCTTGAGCTTGTCGCCTTCACAACGTCCCGGCTCATCGCCGCGACAGCCGTTCTTCTCGTCGTTCGGGACGCAGGCTGCGCCTTCGCTCGTCGTCACGCAGCGTTGCTTGTGGGTGGCGCAATCGAAGCGCAGCAAACGCCCTTGAACGCAGGCCTCCGCGATGTTGCCGGTGCACTGCCCGTACGCGCTGACGGCGCCGCAATCGCTGACCGGCGGCGGTGGTTCTTCGCGACAGCGCGCGTCCTCGCAGCCGAGCGCGCCGCAGCTCTCGAAGCGGGCTTCGGCCCGGCCGCAGCTGTCGAACCAATACACATTGCCCTCGTGGCAAGCCAGCTCGGCCTCGCTCTCGCAGTCTGCAGCTTCTGGCGGCGGCAGACTGCGCGGCTGCGGTGTGGGCACCGGCACGAAGGCGAAGTCCGGCGCGGGCGCACCTGCGAGCGGTGGCAAGGGCGGTTCTTGGCGTCGCCGCGGCGCGTTGGCCATGGGATCCCACCACCACAGGAGCAGCGCGAGCCCCAGCAGAACAGCGACACCCAAAACGCGCAGGGCGCGAGCCTTCATCGCCGGATCCTTAGCATGCACGGCTCACTCGGGCGGATACACGAGCTCACGCAGCTCCAGGGCCGCGTCCAATATGCCGAGGCCCGCGCTGCCCATGAGATTTCGCGAAATTTCGAAGATCCCTTCGTACGGGCGAGTCTGGCCAGACTGTGCACGCGCGCATGCGCGCAGCGAGCGCAGCCAGGTGTGATGGCAGAGCTGCTCGCCCATGCCGCCCTCGGTGACGATCAGCGGTGGGTCCAGGCTGAGCAGCTGCTCGGGGTCGTACTGTGGCCAATCGCGATATTTCTCTGCGGCCAGATCGCGCAGGCCGGCCGCGGTCAAGACGTCGTTGTAGCTGGTGCCGCGCGTCCCGCCATAGACTTTGTTCGCGTAGATCGCGACGTACATCGCGTCTTTGCGCTCGGTCTGCGGGATGTCGCGGGCGATCGCGCGCAGCTGCTGCGACCAGCTGCGCCACAGGCGTTCGCCGCGTGCGGGATCACCCAGCAGCGTGGCGACAGCCACGATGTTGTCTTCGAGCGTCGCGAGGCCACGCATGTCGCCGAGGTCGAACACTTCGATGCCACCCTCGCTGGCGCGTGCCAGATCGGCTTGCCCGCCGAAGTGCGTGATCAGCAGCAGATCGACGCGCAGGCTGAGCAGGCGCTCCAGATCGCCAGGCCCCGATATCAGCGGCCGATTGCCGTAGCGAAACGCGTCGGTCTCGCTGCGATAGCCTTGGCCGCTCAGAGCGACGATGCGTTCGGGCTCCGCCAGCGCGAGCAGCAGCTCGTCCGCGTAGCTGCTGCTCGAAGCGATGCGCTCGTAGTGTTTGCGCGCCGGTGTGTGCCCGACCGCGTCGCGCAGCGGTGCTTCGCTGCTGCTCTGTGCTCGAGCAGGCTTCTCGGCTTCGGGCATTGCTGCGCTGCCGAGATATACCGCCGCCGTCAGCAGCAGGAGCAGCCAGCCGAGCTGTGCTAGGTCGATTGCCTTCATGGCACGGGCTCTGCCAGGCGATAGCCGAGCGCAGCGTTCGGCACGAGCTCCACGCCGTAGACGCGGCGGATGTTCTCGTTGGTGATCACTTCGCTGGTGGGCCCCGCTGCGACGGTGCGTCCGCGGTGCAGGAGCACGCTGTGCTCGGCGTAGCGCTGCACCTGATCGAGGTCGTGCAGCACCGCGATGATGCAACGACCTTGTTGTGCAAGCTCGCGCAACTGCAGGAGCAGCTGCAGCGCGTGTGCGACGTCCAGTGAGGTGGTCGGCTCATCGAGCAAGATCACTTTGGCTTCGGTCGCGAGCGCACGCGCCAGGAGCACACGGCGCTGCTCGCCGCCAGACAGCTGATTCCAGGGCCGATCGGCGAGCCCGAGCACGTCGGTCTGCATCATGGCGTGATCGACGGGGCCGGTGTGCTTGTGTTTGTGAGGCCAGACAGCATCGTGTGCGTAGCGGCCTTGCAGCACGACGTCGCGCACGCTGATGCCGCTGGTCAAGAGCGACTGCTGCGGGACGTAAGCGAGCACGCGGGCGCGCTCGCGCGGGCTGAGGGTGTGTAGCGGGCGGCCGGCTGCCTGCAGCTGTCCGCTGCAGGGCAAGAGTCCGGCGAGGGCCTTGAGCGCCGAGCTCTTGCCTGCACCGTTCGGGCCGGTGAGTGCATAGACGCCGCCAACAGCGGCAGCAATCTCGAAGCCTTCGAGCACCGTCCGCGAGCCGCGTTGCACACGCAGATCGCACGCGAACAGGGCAGGGCTGGTCATGCTACACCACACTTCGAGGCCGCGGCGCGGTGAGCGATGGCGCGTTGTTGGTCGCTGCCGCCATTGGCTGCCGACCGGGCGGTGGTGATAGCGCGCAGCCGGTGCTGCGCTGGCTTGGCTGAGGCCAGCACGCACGAGATTTGGTATTGGCGCGCGCTAGCCGAGCCTGCCGCTCTTGGCGGCAGGAGAGCGCGGACGCACAGGCCGAACGCGTCCGTCACGTTGAGCCTCCGCGTTCCATGTCGGTCAGGATGCGCAGGAACACTGGAACGCCGACGAGCGCGGTGATCACGCTGAGGGGGACTTCTTGGCGCATGGGCATGACGCGGCAGAGCACGTCGCACAACAAAAGAAAGAGCCCTCCGGCCAGGAAGGCTGCGGGCATGAGCGCGCGGTGGCTCTCGCCGAACAGCTTGCGGACAGCGTGCGGCACGATCAGGCCTACGAACGGAACACTTGCGCCGACCGCGACCGCACCGGCGACCAGCACCGCGGTCCAGATCACGCACCACACACGCATGCGCGCGACGTCGACGCCGAGCGCGCTCGCCTCTTCTTCGCCGCTCATGAGCACGTCGAGCTCGCGGAAGTACAACCACGCGGGCAAGAGCGAGCCGAGCGCGAGCATGCTGGAGAGCGCGAGCTGCGCGCGGCCCGCACCACTCACGCTGCCGAGCGAAAGGGTTGTGAGCGCGCGCGCGAGCTGCCAAGTCTCGGCGGTCAAGCTCTTGAGCAAAGAAGAGAGGCTCGAGAACAGCGCGGAGAGGAGAAAGCCGGTGAGCAACAAGCTGACGGCTGAAGCTCGCAGCGGCGCGAGCGCGAGCACGACGAGCAGGGCGAGCAAAGCGCCTGCGATGCAGCCGAGTGGGGTGAGCATCTCGTGTGAGATCCCCGATGGGATGTGATTGTCGAGCAGCTCGTACACCAGCACCAGCATCAGCTCGCCGCCGAGCTGCGCGCCGGAGGTGGTGCCGAGGATCGAGGGGCTCGCGAGTGGATTGCGGAACAAGCCCTGCGTGATCACGCCGGCGAGTGCGAGTGCAGCCCCGGCGAAGAATGCGACCGCTCCGCGCTGCGCGCGCAGGCCGAAGAGCTGATCGCCCAACGCTGTGTGGTCGAGCTCGGCCTTGCCGGCGTACAGGCTGGTCCAAGCGACCAGCACGATCGCAACGAGCAGCGCGCCAAAGCCGAGCGTGCGCCGCCCCTGAAAGAAGGGAAGGGCACGCGGGTCGGCGAGTGCGGCAGGCTCATTCACGCACCCCAGCTTGCCGCGGATGAAGCGAGCCGGCCAGTTCCAGCGCTCTGAACACGCTCACGTTCCCGTTCACGTTGTCGTTTACGCGTTTAGTCAGCTGCGCCGGGGGACTTGGCCGCGTAGGACCGAGTTGCCCTCGAATAGCTCAGCTTGATCGATCTTCGGCGCAACCATATCGCCGCGGTTCAGCCGGCCCGACTGCTCGAAGAACCGCACCGGGTTCTCGAACAGCACGACCTCGATATCCGCCGCGCTGAAGCCGGCGCCGCGCATGGCTTCAGCCGTCTTCGGCACTTTGAGCGGATCGCTCTTGCCCCAATCGGCCGCGCTGTTCACGACCATCTTGGTCAAGCCATAACGCTTGAGCAGATCGACCATGCGGGCTTCGGTCATTTTGGTTTCGGGATAGACCGAGTGCCCCGCCCAGCATCCGGTCTCTTTGACCAGAGGAAGCGTCTCTTCATTGTTGTGGTCGATCAGCACGTGCTCTTCAGGCACGCCGCTCTCGCGCACGACCGCGATCGTGCGCTCAGTGCCCTTCTTCTTGTCGCGGTGCGGCGTGTGGATCAGCACCGGCAGGTTCGCGTTCTTCGCCAGCTCGAGCTGTGCTGAGAACGCCTTTTCTTCGGCAGGCGTGATGTCGTCGTAACCGATCTCTCCGACCGCGACGACGCCGTCTTTCTGCAGGTAGCGCGGCAAGAGCTCGAGCACCGCGTCGGCGACGCGCGGGTCGTTCGCTTCTTTGGGGTTGAGGCCCATCGTGCAGTAATGCGCGATGCCGAACTGCTTCGCGCGGAAGCGCTCCCAACCGATCAGCGAGCTGAAGTAGTCGATGAAGGAGCCCACTTGGGTGCGCGGTTGCCCGAGCCAGAATGCTGGCTCGACGATGCCCACGATGCCGGCGCTGGCCATGGCTTCGTAGTCGTCGGTGGTGCGCGACGTCATGTGGATATGAGGATCGAAGAAGTGCGGCATCGAGGGAGGCTCCTTAACTGCGCTGCTTTTCTAGCTTGTGGACGGTGCGCTCTAGCACCGCGCGTACGCGCTCGTCGCTTTCGACACTCGCGCGCTCCTGTAAGAACGAGAGCGTGCGCGCTTCCGCGACGCGCTCGAGACCGGCTGCCGCTCCCAGCCGCAAGTCAGGCACGGCGTGGCTCAGATAACCGAGTAGCTTGCCGACCGCGCCTTGCGGCGGATGGGCGGCGATCGCTTGCCAAATCTCGTTTGGAAAGCGCCTGCCCGCAGACTCTTGTTGCTCGACGTACTCGAGCGCCATACGCGAGAGCTCGGCGTTGTTGCGCGCTTCGACGCCGAGCATCTGCGACAGCGGCGCGTCGATGAACACGGCCTTCATGTACAGCTTGTTCCAGGCGAGCTCGTTGTAGTGTCGACTCGGGTAGGGATTCTGTGCTGCGAGCGACGAGAACAGATCGAGCTCATTCACGCGCCCGATATCGAGCGCCACCTCGATGAAGCGCTCCGCCTCGGGCAAGAGCGGCAGGGCGCGCATGACGGCCAGCTTTTCGTGGCTGTCACCCTCTTCGTAGGCGGCTTTGACTGCAGCTGGCAGCTGCTGCGGCGCGGCTTGCGCGAGCGTGTACAAAAGCAACATGCGCCCTGCGACGTCGGTCGTCGTGCCGGCGAGCGGTAGGTCCCCGGATGTTCCAGTAAGACAAACTTCGTCGGCGCCGAGCGGCTTGCGACCCAGCGTGCGCGCAGTTGCAGTGAATGCGCCGAGGAACGCCGGCAGCTTGAAGTCCGGCGCGAGACGCTCGAGCTGCTCGCAAAACGCACGAAACGCGACGTCAGGTACGGCTTGCTCGATCAGCTGCCGCAACGCCTCAGGATTCACGCACGCAGTCATCGCCCCGAGGGTCGCACGCAGTCTTCCGGCGTGCAATCAGAGTACGCAGAGGTGCCCGTCGCGCCGCACACTTGCGCCGGTGTCGCAGTCAGAGCTCTCGCTGATGAGATCAGGTCGCGTCGTCGGGCGGTGCGCTTGCGGCGTCCAAAAGCTCGCGCGCACGATCGGCGTCGGGTGCTGGCACTTCGAGTCGCTGCTCACAGGCCATCGCGCCTACGCCGATCTCAGCGGGAAAGTGCGTGCCGACGTGGCGACAGGTGATGCCTTCCGCCTCGAGCATGCGCGCATGCATTCCTGCGAGCATGGGATCGAAGCCTTGGTACACCACTTGGAACTCTGTTTGGTCGTCGTGGTCCATCGTCCCTAACAATTAGGTCCCGAACTGGACGGAGCAAGCCGCCAGCCATCGGGCTCTGAAAAACAGGCGAAAAGGGCTCGATCTCGGGGAGCCGAGTGGGCAGATTACGCGCATGTCAGGTCCCATTCCTATCGAAGCGCTCGAAAACCATGTGGCGCAGCTCATCGCCGGGGCGAGTCCCGAGCGGTTCGATGCCGCGCTCCGCAGCATCGCTGCGACCTTCGCTGCCGCGACCGGCACGCTGCATCGCGCCGACGTCGGCAGCCAAACGCTGCACCTGGTTGCGCAGCTCGGCTTGCCCGAGGCGCTTATCCCGCTCACCAGCAAGATCCCATTCGGTAAAGGCATCGCCGGTCAGTGCGCCGTGGAGCTTCAGCCAATCACGCTCTGCAACCTGCAGACCGATGACTCGGGCAAAGCGCGACCAAACGCCAAACAGACCGGCGTCGCCGGTGCGATCGCCGTGCCGGTGCTTGGCGCCGCGGGCAACCTGCTAGGTGTGCTGGGCGTGGGAAAGATCCAAGAGCACACCTACACCGACGACGAGCAGCGCGTGCTGAACGGCTGCGCCACTCAGATCGGCCGCGCGCTCACGTGAGGTAGTACCAGCGCTTGAGCAGCCAAGCTGGCGCGGTGAAGCTGAACACGGCTGCCGCTGCCAGCGGCGCGCCACTGGCGGCCACGAAGCTCGCGTCGATCGCGGGCATGAGCAGGATGCCGCCGCCGATCGCACGGCCCAGGCTCGGGCCGGTGGCTGCGCGCCAGAGCGGTCGCAGCAGGCTCGAGCCGCGCCAGATCACGTAGGCAAGTAAGCTCGCTGCAGCGAGCCAGCTAAGCGGGCCCACGTCGCGCAACGCAGCGCCGCCGAATACGACCAAAGCTCCGACCACCGCGAGCCCGACGAAGCCGCCGAGCGTTGCGTGCAAGCGGTTGGCTTTGGTGCCGCCGACCTCGAAGCGCGACAGCTGTGTGATGAGCAGCGTGAAGATGCCGAGTAAGACTGGCAGGGACAGCGCCGCGTACCAAGCGGGTCCAAGTGTGACCACGCTCAGCCCTAAGATCACGTTCAGCGTGCGGCAGCTACCCATCGCGAGTGGCCCGGCCCAAGTGTTCTTGAGCGAGCCGTCGTAGAGCAGGATCGCCGCGCACAGCAGCACCGAGACGAGCAGGGGCGCGAAGCCGTGCCGCGCGCTCAGCGCCAAACCCAGCGCGAACAACACGCCGCCGAGAGCGGCAGCCGCGTTCGGGCTGATTTCACCCGCAGGGATCGGTCGATCGGGGCGCTCTTGGGCGTCGATGTGGCGATCGCAGTAGTCGTTCCAGACCATCCCGCCGCAGTAGAGACTGCCGGATGCAGCGACTACCAACCAATCGCGCAGCTCGATCTGTCCGCCGCGCGCTAGAAATACGCCCGCCGCCACGTTCGCAAACGCGGTGAACACATTTGGGATGCGCATCAGGCGCAGGTAGCTGCGCAGGCTCACGGGCTTGTGCTCGGATGCACCGCGCTCTTCGGCCGACGCGCGCGCGTGCGCAGATAGCTGAGGCTCTTCTTGAGCAAGCCCAGATCGAGCGCGTGTACCTCGCGGCCTTGCCCGATCCCGTCGAGCAAAGTCACCGTCAGCTCACCGCCGAGGTGCTCGCGAAACTCCTCCAAACCGTGCAGGACCTCGAGACCCGTGGGCCCCTCGCGCTCTAGCGCGCTGTCCCAGAGCGACAGCCCGAGCTGCTCGATCAGGCTGAGGATCGACTCGGCATCGCTCTCGGACAACAAGCCTGCTTCGACGCAGTAGCGCGTGTCGATGCCGATGCCGATGGCCACCGCTTCGCCGTGGCTCAGGCGATGGTGCGTCATGGTCTCGAGCTTGTGCGCGGACCAGTGACCGAAGTCGAGCGGGCGTGCGCTACCAAACTCAAAAGGATCGCCCGCTGTCGCGATGTGCGTGAGATGCAGCTCCGCGCAGCGGCGCACGAGGTACGAGACCGCTTCGTCTTCCACGCCCGCGAGCGCTGACGCCTGCGCGCGCATCCAGGCGAAGAACGCTGGGTCTTTGATCAGTGCGACCTTGATCGCTTCGGCCATGCCGGCGACCGCGTCGCGCTGCGGCAGTGTGCGTAGGAAGCTCGGATCGACGATCACCGCGAACGGCGCTGCGAACGTGCCGAGGAAATTCTTCTTCCCGAACGCGTTCACGCCATTCTTGACGCCGACACCCGAGTCCGCTTGCGACAGCACAGTGGTCGGAACGCGCACCGCCCGCACGCCGCGATGCGTGGTCGCTGCCGCGTAGCCGACCAGATCTTGCAGGCCGCCACCGCCGATGATGATCACGGTGCTGTGACGATCCATGCGCGCGGCTTCGAAGTACGCGTGCAGCTTTCCGAGGGCCTCCGGATCGTTCTTACACTCCTCGGCGCCGGGGATGATGAGGGTCTGTGCGGCCTGCTCGAGCGTGCCGCTGTGGGCCCGCACGTAGTCCGAAAATCGGGCAGAAAGATCGGGCCAAAGCTCTGCGACCCGCGCCTCGATCACGCACAGACAACGTTGGCGGCGTTGCGGCTCCCGGCGGCTGATGGCGTCGGCCAAAGCGTTGTTTTCCGCAGCGAAAATGTCGCGCGTGAAAACGACGGGGTATTCCAGAGGAACGGAGAAGCGCTGAATGAGCAACTGCGTCATGACGGCGGTCGTGGGACAGTAGCACGTCGCTGCGTACAAGTAAGGCGAACGCTGCCATTGCGCTGGGCCGCAGACCAGTCGATGCTGGCTCGTGGCTTCCGGGGAACCCTTGGATCGTAAAGTACTTGCAGCAGCTTACCTGCAGGCACAGACATTGCTCAGCGGGCCGCAGCCGGTCCCAGCTGACGAGGCGCAGCGGCTAGAAGCGATGCTGCGCCCGCTCGCGGCGGCGCCGGAGATCAAGCAGCTGGTCGTGCCGCTGCTGGATCGCGCGGGGCTCCACAGCCTGGCAATGGCCTGGGACAGCGGTCCCGAAGAACGCCCATCTGGCTGGTTGGCGGCCCGGGCGGAGCGCTTCATCAAGCTCACCGCCCCCGAGTTTTCGTTCCTCGTCATGTGCGAGTTGCAGCGGATCAATGCGCCGCTGCTCGAGGCGAAGCAGCGTGCGACCAGTGCCCTCGAGAGCGAGCGTGCGCTGCGTCAGCCGATGCTCGAGCGCAACCTCGCAGCGCTCGCAGCCCGCGACGCCGAGCTCGCGATCGAGCTGCGGCGCACCCATCGTATGACGGTGGCGCTGCGACCGGTCGGCCTCGGGCTCGCGGAGTTTGCAGGGCCGGGTCAGCCTTGGGTGCAGCTGTGGGCGATCTCCGCGGAGGCCGCGCGGCAAGATGCTGAGCGTTTGGTGCAGAAGGCAGTGACCTTCGAAGACGGCTTCATCGCTGGCGTGGGCGACTGCAGCTTGCCCGAAGCCGCGTCGCGCTTAGCGCGACAAGGTCAGCGCGTGCACATCATCGATCTGCAGGCATCGCGTATGCGCGCCCTGCTGGAGGTCGTGGATCTGCGTGCAGCTATCAGCGACAAGCGAGTATTGCTGCACGTCGGAACGCGCGCATTGAAGACGCTCGCTCCCTATGCGGGCAGCGCGCTCGCGAATGAGCAAGCGGTGGTCGGCGGCGATCCAGTTTCCGTCTCACTGCTCAAAGCCGCGGCCCAAGCCGCCTAGATCTCAAAGCTTCCACGTGTGGACAGGCTCCTCGCTGTTCGACAGCGCGAGGTAGTCCTCGACCATGCGTGCAAGCGCGCGGGGCCGCGGAAGCGCCTGTTCGTAGCGCGCCAAGAGCCGGCGTTGGGCGCTTGCGCCTGTTTTGCCGGTGAGCGCTCGCTCCTTGATGATCGCCAGCAGCCGCTCGGCTTCAGCAGGATCCACGCCATGGCGCACCAGCGCCGCCTCTGCGAGCGGCACCAGATCTAATACCAACTCCCGTGCGCTGCGAATGCGTGGCGAGGGCGCGATCGGCGCAGCCCATGCCAGCTCGGCGTCGAGACCGTGCTTGGCTGCGAGATACAAGTTGCGTTCGGCATACGCGAATGGGAACGCTGGGAGCCACGCCGCTGACAGCGGCGCGATGCCCAAGGTGAGGCCCAACGTAAACGCTGCGTTCGCAAGCATGTCGATCCGCGTGGGTCCACTCGCGACTACGCGGTGCTCCAAGCGCAAGTGCCCACCCGACGTGGGATCGTAGACGGCGCGGTTCCAGTTCCACACGGTGCCTTGATGCAAGCGCAGCTCGTCGAGCGCTGGGGCGCCATCGTCTAAGTGCGTGGCGCGCTTGGAGACCACGGGCAGGAGCGGCTCGAACATCGCGATGTTTTCCTCGAACACCTGCAGCGGGTCGCGGATGAAGCCGTGCCCGAGGCTTACGCGGGCCGGCATACGCATACGGACTTGCTCGTCGGCGCGAACGTCGGTCGCTTGCTTGAACAGCGCGATCCGTGTCTCTTCCCACAAGCACTTGCCATCGAAGTATGGCGAGTTACCGGTGACCGCGAGCAATGGGCCCGCTGCGATCGCTGCGGCGTTATAGAGGTTTGCGAACTCGCTCGGCCGCGCCAGCAGATGCACTTGCAATGATGCGTTCGCGCCTTCGAGCGCCAAGTCGTCGCACTCGGCGTGCAGACTCTCACGACCGGCTATGTTAACGACGAACGGGCCACCGCGCCGCTCCCTCAACAAACGCGACATGGCCCGATAGCGCGCCGTGTCGCTCAGAACCGGCCCGCGCAGCTGCTCGATGGTTAGCGTTGGAGGCGTACCCGCGAGCAGCACCCGGGCGCCGCTCTCGGCTGCGGCGCCGCGCACTTTTGTCAGCAGCTCGTCCAGCTCGCGATCTAAATGCGCGAACGGTTGGCCGGCGAGCGCGATCGGGTTCGTGTTGATTTCGAAGTTGAAGGCGTCGATCTCTAGTGTGCAGCGCGGGTCTTGTGTGCGGCGCAGCACCGCCTCACTGACGCATGCTGGTTGGGCCGCGTCGTCGACCAGGTGCATCTCCACCTCCAGGCCAATACTCGGCGGGGAATTCCCGACATCAGGTCGGGCCAAGAACGCGCGCAACGCTTCGAGATTTTCGCGCAGTCGTTCGGAGAACTGTGAGTAGTCCGCCGCCGTAAACTGCTCGCGCTCGACCTCAGTACCCATTGCAACCTCGTTGTTCCACGCAACCCCCGCGTAGCCTTGCGGGTTACGTGCCAACGCCCGACCTAGAAGAAGCGTACGCGTGCCCGTACTCGTATCTTCGTAGTCACCGCGCCGCTCACACTCGGTTGCTGGTGGTCCAAGGCGCCGCGCAGGCGAGAGCGTGTACGGGCACGGGCACGCTTACGTAAGAGAGAGCGCCTAGTGCTGCACGGTGCTGCGGAGCAGGGTGTCGAGCGCTGCTTTGTCTTTGGCGCTTGGGATCCCCGAGGCCTTGGTGGCGAGCCACAAGCAGTCACAGGCTTCTTTGTCGCGCGTCTCGATGTGCATCTCGACCGGCAACAGCGACAAGCTGCTAAATGCCAGGAGCATCGAGCCGAGCAGACCCACCGAGTCCTGCGCGTTGAAGGTCAAGCGCAGCGTCCCGCCGTGGTCCGTGCTCTCGATCAGTTCGTACGTGCGCAGCGCGAGCGGTGCAGAGCCTTCCACCGGACCAGACTCTGCAAACGAGATCAGCGGCAGCTGCAGCGGATCGGAAGCCTCAGCGAGCGCGACCACATGCAGCTCCGCGATCCACGAAGCGTCATGGGTCAAGCGACGCGCGTGCGCACGATCGATAGATACACGGCTGGTCGCGAGGCCGTTGCACACACCCAACATCCACGTGGGACGTAACAGTCCCCCTAAGCGAATGCGGTAGTTATTGTCGCCCAGTGCAGTGATTTCAGACCACGCAGCCCCGTCGCGCGCGAAGCTTGTCTCGGCAGCAGCGCCCGCGGCGTGGTGTGTGCGATCTGTCATCCTACGAGTGTGACAGTCACAGACGGCGGAGCAAGACAGAACTGCGTGATTCGCTGCGCTTCGTCGCGATGTTTCGTGGGAGCTACAGAGTCGAGACCACATCGTTTCGCACGACTCGCCGCGGCATGGCTGCAGCTCACGGCGGCGGGCCGAGCGGCGCTCGCAGCGTAGCGGGTGCGGATCCGGTCTACTTGGCCACCTGGGGACGGGGATTGACTCGCGCGGTCCCAGGCGGGCAGTATCCGCGCCACCATGGGTGTCCCGTTCCAAGATCCGAGTGCTCTCGAGGCACATTGTCTGCCCTTCATCGAGGGGCAAAAGCGTCCTGAGACAGCCGAAGAGCTCATGGCCGCGCGCTATGTGGCCTACACGCGCGTCGCGGTCGACTATCTGCTGTCCACGCACGATCCCAAGACGCGCGGGCAAGCGGACCGCAAGTCGATCGAAGCCTGGGCCAAGAGCGCGAACTGGCAGGGCCTCGAAATCGTCTCGACTGTGCGCGGAACTGCACAGGACAACGACGGCGTGGTCGAGTTCATCGCCCGCTACGAGCTCGAGGGTGTCAACCACGAGCATCACGAAAAGGCCGAGTTCCGGCGCATCGACGGCACCTGGTTCTTCGTGGACGGCAATGTTGTCGCCAAGCAGCCTGTGCGGCGCGACACGCCAAAGATCAGCCGCAACGACAAGTGCAGCTGCGGGTCGGGCAAGAAATACAAGAAGTGCTGTGGCTCGGTGTCTGCCCGCGGCGCGTGACAACTTCATAGAGCGCCGCCGCCGCCATTGGCGTCAGCGGGGTTACAAGCGTGGCCGCCATCGGCTGCTGCAGCCGCCCGCGACAGCCAGTGCCCCGAGCGAGTGACGGAAAAAGGATAGGGCCGAGCGCTTTTCAGCACTCGGCCCATCCCGCGAGATCGCATGGCTGTCAGCTCAGCGAGCGCTGCTTCGCTCCAGCTCCGCGATGGCTTTCAGCACATCATCGGCGTGCACGCCTGGATCGACATCCGGCCAGACCTTCGCGATGCGACCGGCCTGATCCACCAGGAACGTGACCCTTGCTGCCATCCCCAGGCGACTCGGCACTCCGTACGCCGTCTGGATCGTGCCCGACTCGTCTGCGACGAGCGGGAAGGGCAGCTCGTGCTCCTTCAGAAACTGCGCGTGACTTGCTTCACTGTCACGCGACACCCCGAACACGACGACGCCCCGATCCGAGAAGCGACTCCACGCATCGCGGAATGCGCAGGCCTCCTTGGTACAACCTGGCGTGCCATCCTTGGGGTAGAAATAAACCACTGCCGGCTTCGCGGTGCCGGCTGCGCGGCTCTCTGAGAGTCGGAAGCGTTTGCCCGAGGCGTCGACGCCTTCGAGCTCAGGCGCGGCTGCGCCAACTTCCAAAACTCCCTTGCCCCCGTCGGGTCGCTGTTGCGCGCCGCATGCGACCAATGCGCTGAGCACGAATACAGCGAGAAAACCCGCAGCATTTGCTGCCCAACACGACCCGCGCCCGACGTACGGAATGCCTCCCCAACAACCGCTGGCATCCATACGTCGTCTCAGATTGAGACTGGGGGCGCGGTAGCGCCGGTTTTCGCCCGCGCTCGTTACGCGGACCATCCCAGCAGTTTGTTGGGCGTGGTTCCACTCTTCTTGCACACGACTGCAAGTGTCGCGAGGGACATCTCACGAACCCCCCGCTCCAGGTCAGAAAGGTAGCCGCGCGAGATGCCCACGCGCTTCGCGAACTCCTCCTGGCTCATTTTCTTAGAAGTACGAAGGGCCGTGAGGCGCTTGCCGACCGTCTTGGTCAGTGATGAGTTGTCCTTGCGTTGCATGATGGCTCTCTCTTCTCTCTCTTAGTCTCTCGTAACTCTCGGTGCAGTTGACTTATGCCCTCTGCTCGTTGGCGGATTCTACGTCGCTTTGGCTCGCTGGCAATTGCGCTTTGAATATCTTCGCGCATAAAACGCCGCCGCCTTGCGCGGAGTTGCTGAGAGCGGCGGGCAGGGCGCCGCTGAGAGCGGCAGAGGCTTGCAGCCGTCCGGGGCATCGCTCAGTGTCCAGATCTGCGCGCTGCAGAGGAGCGTCTGGTGGGCGTTTTCGCGCATTTGCTATGACCCGATCCACTACGTGCCTCTTTCACTGCCTTGAGAGACTCATGCGTGAACGCACGATGCAAAGGTCGCGCATGCAAATCGCTTCTCGACTGCCACTGTGCGGCATTCATGCCGATGGCTGCGTACCCGTGATTAACCGCTAGCCGCTGACGGCGGCAGGCCGCCGAGCGCCCCCTGACAGGGTCAACCTGAGCTGGGACTCGGCCGGTGTAAGTCAATCGGAGCTACTCTACTGGCCGCATCGGCTGTGCGTCAGCTACCGGATCTTCCAAACGACCGTCGTGGCCGGTCTGAGAGCGCTGCCGCCGCCGGCTGCAGGCCTCCGCGGTGGGCGGCTGTATGGGTGCTGCCATGGCCAGGACGCGCTAAATTTCGGCTGACATGCAATTACCGGCTCAGTTACCCGCCCACCTTCGACAGTTCGTCGTGGCGCAGGACTACTCGGCGTACAACGCCGAGGATCAGGCGGTCTGGCGCTTTGTCGTAACGCAGACCCACGCGCGGCTGCAGCAGACAGCGCATCCAGCGTACGCCGCAGGCTTTGCCGCCGTAGGGATCTCCACCGAAGAGATCCCGCGCATCGAACGCATGAACGAGCGGCTCGCGGACTGTGGCTTTCAAGCAATTTGCGTCGATGGCTTCATTCCACCGCGCGCGTTTCAAGCTTTTCAAGGGCGCGGCTTTCTGCCGATCGCTGCGGACATTCGAACTAGCCAACATCTGACATACACGCCCGCGCCGGACATCATCCATGAGGCTGCTGGTCATGCGCCGTTCCTTGCCCATGCCGATTACGCTCGCTACCTGCGCGACATCGGACGCTTCGGCGAGCTCGCATTCTCGAGCACCTACGACCGGGAGGTTTACGAAGCGATACATTCTTTATCTGAGCTGAAAGAAGATCCGCAGGTGACGGCTGCACAGGTTCTAGCCGCCGAAGGCCGCCTCAGTGAGCTCACGCGGACGGCGGCGGTGCCAAGTGAAGCAGCGCTGCTATCACGCTTGTACTGGTGGACTGTCGAATATGGGTTGGTGGGTGACGTAAACGACTACCGACTGTATGGCGCGGGATTGTTGTCATCGATCGGCGAAGGGCACTTCTGCCATGGGTCCGATGTGACGAAGCTGCCGCTTGGGGCGGCATGCATCCAATTGCCGTATGACATCACACGCCCGCAGCCGCAGCTGTTCGTCGCGCGCGACTTCGAGCATCTGCACGAGGTGCTGGACGACGTGTGCGACGGTTTTGCGTTCCGGATCGGCGGCAGTTATGCCCTGGAGCAGGCGCAGCAGAGTGGTGAAGCGGCAGCACTGGAGCTCGGCGACGGAGTCCAACTCACAGGTGTCGTCTCGGCGCTGCACTACACTGGCGCGGAGCTTGCAGCCGTCAGCTTACAGGGCGAGTGCGCCGTGGCGCTGAACGAAAGCATAGCCGCTGACCTGCCGCGCCTTTCTCAGTACGTGTTGCCGCTCGGCCGTCTCGATGATGGCACTTCGTTGTCGGCGATTACGCCGGACAAGTTGCACAGGTTGAGCAACGGGCATGGCCGCATACAGCTGCACACCCGGAACAGAGTACAAGTCGACGGCACGGTCGTTCGACTCACTGAACGCGCAGGTCGCGTGGTCGTGCTGCAGCTCGCCGATTGCACGATCCAATGTGCCGGCGAGGTTCTGCTTCAGAGCAGCGAGCCGTATCCGTGGGTGCTGGCCGAGCGTGTGAGCACAGCCCATGCAGGTCTGCCGCTCGGCTACTTCCCGGCCACCGAGCTGCCCGAGACCAAAATCCCGAAGCCGCGGGTCTTTCCGCCCTCGCACGCGCAGCTGATCGAGCTGTACGATGAAGCCCTGGCAACGCTGCGTGAAGGCATGGGCTCGCAGATCGTTCACACGTTCGAGCGCATTCATGGCCAACTAGAGGCGCGCTATCCAGATGATTGGCTGCTCCGCTGGAACCTGCTCGAGAGCTTGGCCAAACTAGGGAAGGGCGCTCAGCTGGGCGCTGACTTGACGCGCGAGCTCGAGCGACTCGAGCTGCGCTATGCACATCGGGAACCGATCGCGACTGGACTTTCGTACGTGAGATCACTGCATCGAACGGAGGGAGCATGAGCGGCAAGGATGTGGGCATACGCAAGCTGATGGGTTTGCACTATTACGTGCACGACCTGGAGCGCAGTCGACACTTCTATACAGACCGGCTGGGCTTTGCCGAGATCGGGCGCAGCAGTCCAGCGCTCGAGATGTCCGGCCGACAGCGGTCGCTTGTGTTTCAGGCAGGTGAAATCGTGATCGCTTGCTCGACGCCGCTGGCAGCGGACAGCAGGTCAGCGCGATATCTGTCCCGTCACCCAGATGGGATCGGAACACTGGCGTTCGAGGTCGATGACATCGAGCGCACCTTCGGACTGCTAGAGGAGCGCGGTGCAACGCCGATCGGCGACATCCTGCGCGACAAAGATGACGCCGGTAGCGTCGCGACGTTTTCGATCACGACGCCGTTCGGCGACACAACGTTCCGCTTTATCGAGCGTCGCGGCTACCGCGGGTTGTATCCCGGCATGCAGCTGTATGATGCGGCGCATGATGGCAGTAATCCGATCGGGTTCTCGCATATCGATCACGTCACATCGAACTTCCAGACCATGGCGCCCGCGCTGCTGTGGCTCGAGCACGTGCTCGGATTAGAGGAGCTGTGGGAGGTCGAGTTCCACACGCGCGACGTCGCCAAGTACGAAGTGCGCGGCGGCTCCGGACTGCGCTCGAAGGTGATGTGGGATCCTCAGAGCCGCATCAAGTTCGCGAACAACGAGCCGTACAGGCCAGCGTTTCGCAACTCACAGATCAATCAGTTCGTCGAGGATCACCGAGGCGATGGCATTCAACACGCGGCGCTCGTGACTCCAGACATTGTCAGTGCAGTGCGCGCATTGCGTGAGCGAGGAGTCGAGTTCATGTCGACGCCTGCGACCTATTACGAAGCGCTACCGGGGCGCCTCGCTGAGCTGGGCATCGCGAAGATCGATGAGCCGATCGAGACGCTGCGCGAGCTAGAGATCTTGGTCGACGGTCATGGCCCCGGCCGCTATCTGCTGCAGATCTTCGTGAAGGACTCGGCCGCCTTGTACAAGGAAGCGCCTGCGGGTCCGTTTTTCTTCGAGCTGATCCAACGCAAAGGCGACGAGGGTTTTGGCGCCGGCAACTTCCGCGCGTTGTTCGAGAGCATCGAACGCGCCCAGGGCGGAGGCGCGTAATGCTCGATCGCATGGCTGCGGGGGAGCTGCCGCGCAAGCCGCATACTGTGCTGCGTGGTCCCGAAGGTGAGCTGCGCTACGAGCAATGTCTCACGCGCGCCGGCTTCGATGGCCCATTCAGTATGTTGTATCTGCAGTCGCGACCTCAAGCCTGGACAGCTGTGCGCGGGCCGACCTCGCCGCCGCCCGCTGCCGCCGCGGATGGCGACGACCCGCTCTTGCGACGTCATTATAGAACGCAGCGACTGGCTGCAGGCAGCGAGTGGATCGAGTCACAGAGCCCGCTGCTCGAGAGCGCCGACATTTTGCTGTCGATCGCGAAACCCACGCGCTCCGATGCTGCCTACTTCATGAATGCAGATGCGGACGAGCTCTGGTTCGTGCGTGCGGGTCGCGGCACGCTGCGCACGCCGTTCGGTGATGTCGCGTTCGAGCCAAACGACTACGTTTGTGTACCCAAGGGCGTGCTGCGGCGCGTGATCCTCGAGAGCCCGCTCGATGTGTTATCGATCGAGTGTCGCGGTGGCGTTGGGGTGCCCGCACAGTTTCGCAATCCCGTGGGCCAGCTGCGCATGGACGCACCGTACAGTCATCGCGACTTTCGGCGCCCCGAGTTCACGGGCCCGCGCGATGAAGGCATTCGCGAGATCGTGGTGCAGCGGCTTGGCCGCAGGCAGCGCTATCAAACGCGCACCACACCGCTCGACGCGGTCGGCTGGGACGGCACGGTTTATCCGTGGGCCTTTCCGATCTTGGCGTTCCAGCCGCGCGTCAGCTCGGTGCACTTGCCTCCGACTTGGCACGGCACATTTGCTGCGCACGGCGCGCTGATCTGCTCGTTCGTGCCGCGTCCGCTCGACTTTCATCCGGACGCTATCCCGTGTCCGTATCCGCACGCCTCGGTCGACATCGACGAGGTGCTCTATTACGTGCAGGGCAACTTCGGGTCGCGCACGGGTGTGGAGTCTGGGAGCATCACGCTGCACCCGCGCGGCGTGGCGCACGGCCCACAGCCAGGCCGCTATGAGCAGAGCATCGGTGCTACGCGCACGGACGAGCTCGCTGTGATGCTGGACTGCGCATTGCCGCTGCGGCCGTGCGCTGACGCGCGCGCCATCGAGGATGCGGCCTACGACGACAGCTTTGGGGGTGGTTGAGGCACGCGTCCGCTGTAGGATGGGCGGCGCTATGCCCGACGCATCCTCCGAATTCATCGCGACCACCTGGAACGACGAGATCGTCCCCGTGCTCTCGCAATACATTCGTATTCCGAACAAGTCGCCGCTGTTCGATCCCGAGTGGCGCGAGCACGGCTACATGGATCGCGCGGTCGAGCTGATCGCGGACTTTTGTCGCGCGCGTCGGATCGCAGGGCTGCGCTTGGAGGTGCAGCGCTTGCCCTCGCGCACGCCGCTGATCTTCATGGAGATCCCCGCGTTCGGTGGTGCGCTGGAGTCGGCCGACACGGTGCTGCTCTACGGCCACCTGGATAAGCAGCCGGAGTTCAGCGGTTGGTCCGAAGGTCTCGCGCCGTTCGAGCCTGTGTTGCTCGACGGCAAGCTGTACGGGCGTGGTGCCGCGGACGATGGTTACGCGGCGTTTGCTGCCGTGACAGCGATCGAAGCGCTGCAGCGCGAGGGCAAAGCGCACGCGCGCTGCGTGGTGCTGATCGAAGCGTGCGAAGAGTCGGGCAGCTACGACTTGCCCGCGTACGTCGAGCACTTGCGACCGCGCCTCGGCGACGTGAGCTTGGTGATCTGCTTGGACTCGGGCTGCGGAGACTACGATCGGCTGTGGAGCACCACTTCGTTGCGCGGGATCGTGAACGGCGATCTCAGCGTGGAGGTGTTGCGCGAAGGTGTTCATTCGGGTGATGCGAGCGGCGTGGTCGCCTCGAGCTTTCGGATCGCGCGCACGCTCTTGTCGCGCCTCGAAGACGAGAAGACCGGCACGATCAAGCCGAAGTTTTTGCACGGGCCGATCCCGAAGCAGCGCTTGGCGCAGGTCAAAGAGACGGCGAAAGTCCTGAAGGGCTCGTTCGTCGCCGGCTATCCGTGGGCCCAAGGCATGCGCCCGGTCGTGCGGGACACGAGCGTGCTCTTGACCAATCGCACCTGGCGGCCTGCGCTGTCGGTCACAGGCGCCGCCGGCTTGCCGGATTTGCAGAGCGCAGGCAACGTGCTGCGGCCCTCGACGACGCTCAAGCTGTCGATCCGCGTGCCGCCGACGGTGGACGCCGTGCGCGCGACGGAGCAGCTCCAGGCGCTGCTCGAAAAAGACCCGCCTTACGGCGCGCAGGTGCGCTTCGTAGGCGAAAAAGCCTCGCAAGGCTGGAATGCACCGGCACTCGCGCCGTGGCTCGGACGGGCGCTCAACGAGGCGTCTAGCGCTGCATTCGGCAAGCCGGCCGCTTTCTTGGGCGAGGGCGGGTCGATTCCGTTCATGGCCATGCTCGGCGAGGAGTTTCCTGCGGCGCAGTTCTTCATCACGGGCGTGCTTGGGCCGGGCTCGAACGCACATGGGCCGAACGAGTTTTTGCACTTGCTGACGGGCCGGCGTGTGACGCAGGCGGTTTCACATGTGCTCAACGCGCATGTTGGGCGGGACTTCGGGGTCGCGAGACCGAAAGCACGTAAGCGCAAGAGTGCCTCTAAGAAGCGCAGAGGGTGACGGGGAGCGTGTACGGGCACGGTTGTCTTGTGTGCTTCGCTGAGAGGTGCATGCTGATTGGCGAGGTGTGAGATGACGAAGCTTCATGATGTTGTGTCGATCGCGGGGGATGGCATTGGTCCGGAAGTGATGAAGGCCGTGCAGCGCATCCTCGGAGCGGCTGGTGCTCCGCTGCGCTTTACCGAGCGCTTCGCGGGCGAGAGCGCGCTTCAGCTCGGGCATACCGACTTGCTGCCCGAAGAGACGCTGGCTTCGATCCGCGAGCATCACATCGCGCTCAAGGGGCCGTGCTCCACGCCGATCGGCGGTGGCTTTCGCTCGATCAATGTCGCGCTGCGCAAAGCGCTCAACCTCTACGCAGCCGTTCGGCCGGTGCGCAGCATGCCGGGAGTGAAGACGCGGTTCGAGAACGTCGATCTCGTGATTATCCGAGAGAACACAGAAGGGCTGTACAGCGGCGTCGAGAACGTGATCACGGAAGACGTAGTCGCTTCGATGAAGGTCGCGACGCGCACCGGTTGTCGGCGCATCGCGCTCTGGGGTTTCCGCTATGCGACGCATCGCGCGCGGAAGAAGATCACGTGCTTCCACAAAGCCAACATCATGAAGATGACGGATGGCATGTTTCTCGAAGAGGCGCGCAAGGTGCATAAGCGGGAATACCCGAACATCGCGTACGATGAGATGATCATCGACGCTGCGCTGATGCGGCTCGTGCAGGACCCCACGCGCTTCGACATGTTGCTGTGCGAGAACCTCTACGGCGACATCGTGTCTGACCTGTGTGCGGGCCTGGTTGGCGGGCTGGGTGTGTGCCCCGGCGCGAACATCGGCGACAATGACGCTGTGTTTGAAGCTGTGCACGGCTCGGCGCCGGATATCGCGGGGAAAGGCGTGGCAAACCCGCTGGCCCTCTTGATGAGCTCGACCATGATGCTCAATCATCTTGCTGACACACGGGAGGACCTGCGCTGCAGAGATGTGGCGACAGCGATTCGCAACGCCTACGACAAGGCCTTGGAAGACGGCGAGCGCACGCAAGATTTGGGCGGACGTCTCGGCACAGAACAGTTTGCTGACGCAGTGATAGATCGCCTGCGCGGTTAGTAAGTACTGAAACAAATATGCTGGATGTATTACGTTCGTCGGTTGCCACATGGGATTGTGACCACATGGGTCATATGAACGTGCGGCATTACTTTGGTCGCGCCAACGAGGGTTTGTCCGTGCTGTGTTTGCAGCTCGGGCTGGGTCCGCGCGAGCTGCAGGAGCGAGGGTTGATGCTGCGCGCGCGCGATCAGCACATTCGCTTCAGCAAGGAGCTGCGGCCGGGCGCTGGCTATTCGATGCGTGCGGGTGGCCTGGCGGTCGAGCACTCAGAGCCGGTGCTGAGCACTTACGAAGAGCTGCGCACTGTCACGGACGAAGTGTCTGCGACGATCGTGACTGAGCTTTCGCTGCTCGAGCGCAGCTCGGGAAGCGCAATGGCGTGGCCCGGTAAGGTGCGCGAGGGTTTGTCGAAGCTGAACACCGAGCTGCCACCGTACGCCGCTCCGCGCGGCGTAGTGCAGCGTGCGAGCCGCGTGCGGCCGACGCGCGGTGATGCGATCGCACGCGGCATGTTGCCGGGCTACCTCGGGCCCGTCACGCCGGTCGACGTGGATGCAGACGGTGTGATGCGCGAGTCCGCATGCATCGGCCGCATCGCGGACGGCATCGCCCACTTCTTCACCAAGCTGCAAGGTGGCGGCCGGCCGGAAGGTATCGGCGGTGCCGCCTTGGAGTATCGCTTTGTGTTTCACGCGTGGCCGCGCTTGTCAGATGTGATCGAGGTTCGATCTGACTGTCAGCATTGAATAACAAA